>OGWZ01000122.1_pt1 | contig 90239 bp, 81 predicted proteins | sample 1576141 | NCBI WGS metagenome assembly OGWZ01 (sample SAMEA3541512, study PRJEB24748) | human gut metagenome | biome: human gut; feature: human-associated habitat; material: faeces | place: China | collected 2012
AAGAAGGCTGCAACAAAATGAGCAAAAAAACTCATTTTGTTACAACCCCTTTTGTACGGACTGGCCCCTTATTATCGTTTGCAAGAAGGACGCCATATGTGCTGGGCTTCGGCTGACCGGATCAGAGACTCGCGGAAATCGGGATGAGCGATGGCAATAAGCGCTTCTGCCCGCTGCCAGGTCGTCTTTCCCACCAGTTCTGCCACGCCGTATTCCGTTACAATGGACGGGGTGACAGCCCGTGCCGTCGTGATGATATCACCATGAGAGAAATAAGGCTGTATACGGGAATAGACAATGCCCTGCCGATCCGTGTAGGTCGAAGGCATGGTCAGAAAAGCCTGACCATGGGCCGACCAGAAGGCACCATTAATAAAATCAACCTGACCTCCCGAGCCGCTGATATGCCGGAGGCCGGCTGATTCCGAACAGACCTGTCCATACAGGTCCACTGCCAGACAGCCATTAATGGAAACGAACTGGTCCAACTGACGGATACGGTCCATATGATTGACAAATTCAATAGGTGCTGACAGGAGCGCCCGGTTATGATCGACGAAATCATATAAGTCCGGACTGCCGGCACAGGTTCCATATACGCCTTTCCCCGGCAGCAGTTCTTTTCTCCGATCCGTTATTTTCCCCGATTCGTACAGTTTCAGATAGCCATCACTGAGATATTCCGTGTGCATACCCAGATCTTTCAGATCCGAATCAGCAATGAGCGTCCCCAGGGCATTGGGAATGCCGCCGACGCCGATCTGCAGCGTCATGCCATCCTTCAGGTACGGAAACAGATAGGAGGCAATCTTTTTATCCATCTCCCGCACCGGCGGATTGGGCGCCGTCAGCACAGGGGCATCGCTTTCCACGATGGCATCAACATCGGAAATATGAATAAAATCGCCGCCCAGGCCGTATGCTTCCGGCAGGTTGGGGTTCACTTCGAGGATAATCCGGTCCGCCGCATCCAGTATCCCCTGGGTAGCCGACGGGTTGCAGGCAAAACTGAAATTACCGTGACGGTCCATGGGAGAAACGGTCATCATGACGACATCGACTGGTGCCAGCCTGCGGCGGTAGTATTCAGCCAGCTGGCTGTACTGGACCGGTGTAAAATAGGCATGACCTTCATTGATATCGCGTCGGTCCACACTGCTGCTGTGCCACGTATGATAGGTAAACGACACGTTATGTGGATCTCTTTCCATTACTTCCGGCCGTTTCAGACAAAACATACAACGGATTTTTACGTCCTTCAATTCTCCTGTCCGCTCTGCCAATGCCTGATCCAGAATCTGGGGAAAGGTTATGCCGTGAGTATAATCGACCCAGTCCCCGTCGCGGACCAGCTGCACCGCCCGCTGCGGTGTACAACACTTACTCCTGTATTCGCTCCGATAATCCATCTGCTCATCTCCCATCTGTCCGGCACTTCCTGACCGATTCCCTCTTATCGTTCTTTTATAGCCTTTACGATACGTTTCAGTCCTTCGGCAATGATGGAACGGGGCATGGCCAGATTGAGACGGATATAGCCTTTGGCATTATCGACAAAGAGCGTGTCTCCCCCTTCCAGCAGCACGCCGGCCTTATTGGCCATAAAATCAGGAATATCTTCTACGTCACCGAGGTATGGATTCATATTGACCCACGCCAGATAGGTCGCCTGGGGAATCGTGAAAGTGATATCCGGCAGGTCTTTCATAAAGGTATCTTTCACAAACTGGAAATTCCCGTCGAGATACGTCTTGAGCTGGTCCAGCCATTCACTGCCATGCTCGTAGGCCGCCTGATGGGCCGCGATGGACAGGGGATTAACGTTCATGGCATAGGCATTGGTCGTGCCGATATAGAGGTCACGCAGTCCTTTATCGCGGATAATGATTTCAGCAAACATCATACCTGCCATATTAAAGCACTTGGAAGCCGACGTGCAGGTAATCAGTTTTCGATAATCCGGCATGATTTTGGCCATGGGTATATGATGGACGCCCTGCCGGAGTATATCACAATGGATTTCATCACTGATGATCCAGAGATTATATTTTTCTACAATGGCTGCCACCTTCCTCAGTTCTTCTTCTGTCCAGACACGGCCTGTCGGATTCTGAGGATTGCACCAGATGAGAAGCTTGGCCAGCGGATTGGCCGCATCCCGCTCGAGCGAGTCGAAGTCAATAGACCAGTTTCCGTCATCATCACATATCATCTTATTGTGGATGGCGTGTTTATGCCGTTCATCAACGGGATGCTGAAAATAGCCATATGCCGGTGTATTGATAATGGCATAATCATGGTCGCCCAGAAGCAGATCTACCAACGTATACAAAGCCGGTATGATTCCCAGGGAAAAGCAGATTTCTTCCTTTGGATAGGTCCAGCCGTACATCTTTTCACTCCAGGCATTGTAGGCCTGGAAAAATTCCGGTTCAAACACCTGGCTGTACCCGATGATACGCTTGTCTGCCCGGTCTTTAATGGCCTGGATAATGGCCGGGCACATGGCAAATTCCATATCGGCTACCCACATGCGGATAAATTCATCATCTTTGAACGGAAAAGTCTTTTTCCCTTCGAAATCATGAAAAATATAGCCGCGGAATCCATCCGTATTGAGAGCATTCGTATGTCTTCTATCGACGATTTCATCAAAATTATACTTCATGTATGTCACGCTCCTCTTATACACATTTAAAATATTTACGTATTTCTCCTGCTTTTACTATAACAGGAAACATTATTTCCGGCAAATATTTTATGTTATGTTCCAGACAGATTTTTCCTAAAAATATCTCTGCCCTAATGCATGGGCAGAACAGGCGGAACAGACAGGGCCAAATTATCATCATTCAGAAATAATTCTGTGACAAAACGATGACGATAGTTTTGTATACTGGATACGCAAATTCATCGTTTTCAAAACTAAAGGAGTCTTTTTCATGTCATCTATGATTGACCTTCTGGCCAGTGAGCTGGAACATGGTGGCCCGCACGTCCACTTTGCCGGTTTCATCCTGTTTATCCTCATGGGCATCGGCATGTTTCATCTGTTTTTCCGCTGTCTCATCGAACTCTTATGCCGCATCACCCGGATCAGCCGGGAAAACTGGCACCGTACCTTCCGCTTCATTCCGACACTCCTCGGTATCCAGCTTGGCATCCAGCTCACAAAACACCTCCTCAGCATCCCTGACTTCCTTCAGAATATCCTCGACTATCATTATCACAGTGTCGTCATCATTACGGTCACCTATTTTTGTGCCCATCTGGTATCGTTATTTTTAAAATCAAAGCTTTCCCAGAGCGATGACAGTTCGGCCTCTACGTCGATTCTCACAACACTCGTCGATCTGGGCGTATATATGGTCGGCATCATCATTATCCTCAGTTCCTATGGAATTTCCATTTCCCCGCTGCTCACGGCACTCGGTGCCGGTAGTCTGGCTTCGGCTCTGGCCCTGCAGGATACGTTATCCAATCTGTTCTCCGGCATTACGACACTGGTCTCCAAACAGGTGCATATCGGCGATTACATCCGTCTGGCAAGCGGGGAAGCCGGCCGGGTCGTCGATATGAACTGGCGCAATACGACCATCCGTACCAGTACGGGAAATATGGTCATCGTTCCCAATAAGAGCATTGCCGCTTCCACCCTGACCAATTATGAACAGCCCCTGGCAGAATGTACGATTTTCATTCCTATCACCATCACCTACGGCAACGACCTGCAGCATGTAGAAGACGTGACGCTGGCTGTCGCCCGGACAATCCTGAATAAAAGCCAGTACGGCGTCACTGGGTTCCAGCCACTCGTGCGCTATGACGAACTGGGTGAATATGGCATTTCCTTCAAAGTCGTCCTGCGGATCCGGAACATTGTGGATGAAGCCGTCCTGAAGCACCAGTTCATCAAAGAAATCTATAAGACATATCATGCGGAACACATCGGACTCCTCATCCGTAAGGATTGAACTTCAATCAAAAATATCTGGCCCTGTACACATTGTACCGGGTTATTTTTTTATTTCAGAACAGACTAATTCTTTACATCCAGGAAAAGAATACGGTACGGCACGAGGAGCAGGGATTCCCTGTTCCGTGCGCATCTTCCCGGCTTCCCGTTTAATTTTTTATGTATTTTTTATTTGATAATAAAAAAATGTCATCTATAGCACTTATTCCTTTCCAATATGATATGTCGTTTATTCTTGACTTTTTTAGTCCAAAATTATACCATGGTGGCAGAAAGGAAAATGATTACTAACTAATACGGAGACTCCCTCATGTTCATGAACAAAAAAACCGATTATGCCCTGCGGATCATCCGGGCATTGACCGACCAAAACCGCCATACGGCAGCTGAACTGGCCGGCAATGAACAGATACCGCTGGCTTTTACGTACAAAATTTTAAAACAATTATCCCGCGCCGGCATTATCTCGCTGGAACGGGGACCCGGAGGCGGCTGCAGCCTCCAGACTGATTTAAAACAAATCAGTCTTTATGATCTGATTCTGATCATGGAAGGAGAAGCAGACATGACCGCCTGTATGAATGGCCACTATGACTGCAGTTGGCGCAAGAGCCACGGCATCTGCAAAATTCACCTCAATCTCATGGCCGTACAGAAAGAAATCAATCAGAAACTGCAATCGAAAAGTCTCTGGGATATTATTGGAAAAACAACCTGACGCACTAAAGGAGGAATATCATATGTTATTTCAAACGACAGCTGCACACGAAGCATTGCGCAAAGAAATCCGGCAGTTTGCTGAATCAGAAATAAAACCTATCGCCTTTTCCCTCGATCAGAATAACGAATTCCCCACCGATATCGTAATGGAAATGGGCCGCCGTGGATGGCTTGGCCTGCCTTATGCCAAAGAATATGGCGGCGCCGGTCTGGACGTCATCAGCTATGCCATTGCCGTGGAGGAATTATCCCGCGTCGATGGCGGAACCGGCGTCATCGTGTCTGCCCATACCTCGCTGGGGACCTATCCCATCGCCGCCTTTGGCAATGAACAGCAGAAGAAGAAATATCTGGTCCCCCTGGCAAAAGGCGAAAAGCTCGGCGCGTTTGGCCTGACCGAAGAAAATGCCGGGTCCGACGCAGGCGGCACGGAAACGACGGCTGTCGATAAAGGCGATTACTACCTCTTAAACGGCGGCAAGATTTTCATTACCAATGCGCCCAAAGCGGATATATACGTCGTCTTCGCCGTGACGACGCCTGATATTGGCACCAAAGGGATTTCTGCCTTTATCGTCGAAAAAGGCTGGAAAGGATTCAGTTTCGGTGACCATTACGATAAACTGGGCATCCGTTCTTCCTCTACGGCAGAACTTATCTTCAACGATGTGAAAGTACCGAAAGAAAACCTGCTCGGCAAAGAAGGACAGGGATTCAAAATCGCCATGGCAACCCTTGACGGCGGCCGCATCGGGATCGCCGCCCAGGCCCTTGGCATCGCCCAGGGAGCTTATGACAATGCAGCAGACTATGCCAAAGAACGCATTCAGTTCGGACAGCCCATCGGAGTCCATCAGGGCATTTCCTTCAAGTTGGCCGACATGGCCACCAAACTGCGTGCTTCCCGGTTCCTCATCTATTCTGCAGCAGAATTGAAAGAACAACATAAACCGTACAGTATGGAAGCAGCTATGGCCAAGATGTACGCCTCCGACGCCGCCGTAGAAATTACCAACGATGCCCTGCAGGTATTCGGCGGGTCCGGTTTCCTGAAAGGAATGGATGTAGAACGCGCCTACAGAGATGCCAAAATCACAACCATTTATGAAGGAACCAATGAGATCCAGCGCGTCGTCATCGCCGCCCATATTCTGGGCCGCCTTGGCAAAAAAAGCGACAGCGGGAGCCGGTCTCTTCCTAAAAAAGCTGCTCCTGTCACGGGTATCCGCAAAAATACGATTTTCCGTGATGGCGATGCCAAAACGAATGTGGCCGAACTGGTGGCAGCGCTGAAGCATGACGGATACGATTTCTCTGTCGGTATTCCTGCCGACACGCCGATTTCCCAGGCAGAGCGCGTCGTTTCTGCAGGAAAAGGCATTGGCAGCAAAGAAAATATGAAACTCATCGAAGACCTGGCCCAGGCTGCCGGTGCTGCCATCGGCTCTTCCCGGCCTGTAGCGGAAACGCTCCGGTATGTTCCCCTGAACCGCTACGTCGGCATGTCGGGCCAGAAATTTACAGGGAATCTGTATATCGCCTGCGGCATATCTGGTGCCAAACAGCACCTCAAAGGAATAAAGGACGCTTCGACTATTGTCGCCATCAATAAAAATGGCAATGCTCCCATTTTCAAAAACTGCGATTACGGCATCGTCGGCGATGTAAGCGAAGTTCTGCCACTCCTTGCTGATGCTCTCGGCCGCGGTGAAAAGAAAGAAGCTCCTCCCATGGTCAAGATGAAACGCCCTGTCGTTCCCAGACCAGAACCGATCGGTCCCCGTTATGTCTGCAATGGCTGCGGCTACGAATACATTCCGGAACTCGGCGATGAAGATGCCGATATCGCCCCGGGAACGCTCTTTGAGAACCTGCCCGATGACTGGGTCTGCCCGGAATGTGCCGAAGAAAAATCCCATTTTGTCAAAGCCTGACCGTGAAAGGAGTCGATAAATCATGTATTGTGTACGTGCCATTACCAACGATGTATACTGGGTCGGAGCCAATGACCACCGGCTTCACCTGTTTGAAAATATCCACCCCATTCCCCGTGGCGTATCCTATAATGCCTACGTCCTCCTCGACAAAGCCACGGTACTGTTCGATACGGTAGACTGGTCCGTATGCCGTCAGTTCCTGGAAAATGTAGAACATGTGCTGAATGGACGGGATCTCGATTATCTGGTCATCAATCACATGGAACCAGACCACTGCGCCAGCATGGAAGAAATCATCCTGCGCTATCCCAAAGTCAAAATCATCAGCACGGAAAAATCGTTCATGCTCATGCGCCAGTTCGGGTTCCGCATCGATAATCAGGACCTGATTGAAGTCAAAGAAGGAGACACCCAGTGCTTCGGCAAGCATACCGTCACGTATGTGGCCGCACCTATGGTACACTGGCCGGAAGCCATGGTCACTCTGGACCTGACAGACGGAATCCTCTTTTCAGCCGATGCCTTTGGTTCTTTTATCGCCCTCGACGGCAGGCTGTTTGCCGACGAAGTCAATTTTGACCGCGACTGGATTGACGAAGCGCGGCGGTACTATACGAATATCGTCGGCAAGTACGGACCGCACGTCCAGCATCTCCTGGGAAAAGCAGCAACTGTCCTGGACAAGATCAAGTACATCTGCCCCCTCCATGGACCCGTATGGCGCAGTGATTTCCCCTATCTGCTTGATAAATATACCCATTGGAGCACTTACGATCCCGAAGAAAAAGGTGTACTCATCGTCTACGCTTCCATGTACGGCAACACCGAATCGGCTGCCCAGATTCTGGCATCCCGTCTGTGTGAAAAGGGTATAACAAATATCCGTGTCTGCGACGTATCCAACACCCATGTTTCCGAACTCATCTCAGAAACATTCAAATATTCCCACCTGGTCCTGGCATCAGTGACGTATAATCTGGGTATTTATCCGGTCATGCTCGATTTTCTGGAACACATGAAAGCCCTGCACGTACAAAAACGTACCGTTGCCATCATCGAAAATGGCTCCTGGGCCGTCAAATCAGGCGACCTCATGCAAAAATTCATGGACGACAATCTGCAGGACATGACCATCCTGAATGAACGGGTCTCCATGGCATCGGCCCTTCATGAAGACAAGCAGCAGGAAATGGAACAGCTGGCCCAGGCGCTGGCAGACAGCCTCCAGAATCTGGAACAATCATAAAGCGTCCCCCTTATTTCCTATTGATACCTCTTCCTATCATCCAATACAGCGCTGGGCCCGTACCGGACTACCTCCCCGGTACGGGCCCAGCGTCTGCATCATAGATACAGAGAATCCGCAGCTCCTCATCGCAAGCATCAACGCGGAGTTTTACGAAAAAGAAAAAGAATTGTTGCTCTCCTGAAATGGCCCTGCTACGAAATTGTAACGGCCGCTGTATATACTATAGAAAATCAAAAAAAGGAGAGTGATTCATATGAAATGGACCCATATCATACGCATAGCATTAGTCCTCGTCATCACCCTTACGACCTTCAGCGGCGCCGCTCTGACTGCCCAGGCTGCCGGTCCTCGTCCGCCTCAGCGATATGAAGAGCGGGATGCCCACTGGAAACAGCTGCAGAAGGAACGGGAACGGGATCAGCGCCGTTGGGAGAAAGATCATAAATCCTCATCCCAGAGAGACGCAGATCAGGCCAACCGGAAAGCCAATATCGCTATCGGCGTCGCCGCCGTCGCTGCCGTCATCGCCTTATCCAAATAACCAGAGAAAGTATACCTGTAACAGACAGGGCTGTAACAACACGGATCACGATTCCGTTGTTACAGCCCTTTTTCATGATTTACTGCAAGGTTCTGTTCAGTGCCTGATTCAGGTCGGCGATGATATCTTCGGGATTTTCCAGACCTACAGAAAGGCGGACCAGTCCTTCACTGATACCGGCAGCTTTCAGTTCTTCAGAAGAATAGGCAGAATGAGTCATAGAAGCGGCATGTTCAATGAGCGTTTCTGCATCGCCCAGGGATACGGCCAGCGTGCACAGTCCGACATGATCCATGACGATGGCACCTGCTTCCCGTCCACCCCGTACTTCAAAGGAAATCATGCCGCCCGGCAGTTTCATCTGCTTTCTGGCCAGCTCGTACTGGGGGAAACTCGTAAGGCCGGGATAATATACTTTCTCGACGGCTTCATGGCCTTCCAGAAATTCCGCCACTTTCTGTGCACTGGCACAATGGCGTTCCATACGGATTTCCAACGTCTTCAGCCCCCGGGCAATGAGGAAGGCATCGTGCGGACTGAGGACGGAACCGGTCGCCGTTTTCATGCCAAAGTCAGCCACTTCATGGATAAATTCCCTGGAGCCGCAGACAAATCCGGCAACTACGTCGCCATGACCATTGATATATTTCGTCGCCGAATGAAGGACTACATCGGCTCCCAGTTTCAGCGGCTGCTGGAGATAGGGCGAGCTGAAGGTATTATCCACCATGACCAGCCGGCCCGGTTGTTCATGAGCAATGGCAGAAACACCTTCAATGTCTGTAATCTTCAGTGTGGGATTGACTGGCGTTTCTACATAGACAACCCGCGTATTGTCTTTTATCGCTGCCCGGACCTGTTCCAGATCCGTCATGTCAACGAAATCGACTTGTACGCCATACCTTGTCATACCATGAGCCAGGAGGTCAAAGGTGCCACCGTAAAGCGTATCAGCAGCGACGACATGATCACCGGCTTTGAGCGCCGTCCAGAGAGCAGCGGCAATAGCACCCATTCCTGAACCGGCCGACAGGGCCGCCCCGGCACCTTCCAGAAATGCAACTTTTTCTTCTACCATGCGGTTCGTCGGATTGCCCAGGCGGGTATAAATGAATCCGGGGTCCTTGCCGGCAAAACGGGCTCCGCCCTGGGCCGCGTTTTCAAATACGAATGTCGAAGATTGATAAATCGGTGTCTGCAGTGCCCCGAAGGTGTTTTTCTGCGCGCCGGCATGAATCGTCTGTGTACCAAATCCCATATGTTTTAACTGTTCCATCATATATCCCCTCATATTTTCCTTAAAAATTAGAATATTATTTTTTCAGACCGGCCTGTCCGTTTCTGTACTTACTATACTAAAAATGATGTAAGAAGAAAAATATATGAATCCTATTCTAAAGATAGATTAAATCTATATCCGCAAGAAATTTTGTCTGTTCCCTGCTATAATAAATACATGAGCAAACATACGGTTACTCTGTATCAGGAGGAGATATTATGACACTGCTGCAGCTGAAATATGTATTGACCGTCGCCCAGACCGGAACGATCAGCGATGCCGCCAAAGAATTATTCATTGCCCAGCCCAGCCTGACCAGCGCTATCAAGGACCTGGAAACAGAACTGGGTATTGAAATATTCCACCGTACCCGCAAGGGCGTCACCGTGACTACCGAAGGCGAGGAATTTCTCTCGTATGCGCGTCAGGTCATAGAGCAAACTAATCTCATTGAAGAAAAGTACTTTCATCATGGCCCGGTGAAACATCAATTCTGTGTTTCCTGCCAGCACTATTCTTTTACAGCCGAAGCGTTCATCGAATTGCTGAAGAACTATGACGGGAATCAGTATGATTTCCGCATCCGCGAAACGACGACGTATGAAATCATAGAGGACGTGGCCCGTCTGCGCAGTGAAATCGGGGTTCTCTACCTGAATGACTTCAACAAAGCTATCCTGAAAAAGACGCTGCGGGAAAATAATCTGAAATTCCATAGTCTGTTCATTGCCAGACCCCATGTTTTCCTGAGCAGTAACCATCCCCTGGCCGCCAAAGACCCGGTCACACTGGAAGACCTGGATCCGTATCCCCGTCTGGCTTACGAACAGGGAACGCATAATTCCTTTTATTTTTCCGAAGAAATCCTCAGCACGCGCAATTGTAAAAAAGACATCATGGTCCGCGACAGGGGGACTCTCTACAACTGTCTCATCGGTCTGAACGGATACACCATCAGCAGTGGCATCATCAGCGATCAGCTCAACGGAGTAAAAATCGTCCCCCACCGCCTCGACGTAGACGATTACATGAATATAGGCTACATCACAAATGCCAAAACCATTCCCGGTCCTTTCGCACAACAGTACATAAAACTATTGAAAAAATATACTAAATGATTCATAATCCCCGGTAAACAAAACAAGGACGGCAGCAAAATGACTTTAAAAGCTCATTTCGTTGCCGTCCTTGTTTCAACTCTGCCATCGTGTTATGCGTTGTAATTTTCCATCAGTCTGCGGAAGAAATTGCGTGCCCCCGGGAGTGCGGCAGCGGGAATTCGTTCGTTGACGCCGTGCATGGGGCCCCAGGAATCATCCTGTTCATAGCCGCTGAAGAGAAAGATGTGTCTGGCAATATCCTTATAATAGCGGGAATCTGTCGCAAACAGCATCAGTTCCGGCATGACGATGACATCGTCGCCGTATACGTCGTGGATAGTCTGTTCGACCAGGCGGAACTCTTCACTGTCCGGCGTATCTTCGTTGACCGGGTCGATGCCGGATACGCGGCGGACCTGGATGCCACCAGTAAGGTACTGCTGGATATACGCAAGGATTTCATCCTCCGTTTCCCCGGGAAGGACGCGGGCACTGATGGTAGCGCTCACATGCGCCGGGATGACATTAGGCTGATTGGCTCCCTGGGCCATGGTCACACACATGGTCGTATGGAGCAGCGCATCTAGGCGGGCATCCTGCCGGGCCAGTTCACACACTTCATCCCAGTACCGGTCGGGATCACTGAAAATCCGTTGTTTGTCCCCTGTTTCCAACTTGGCCATACCTTTCAGCTGGCCCCGGGACAAATCCGTCAGCTTATACGGACGGGGATGGTCTTCCAGTGCTACGATACAGCGGGCCAGAGCTCCCATATCCGTGCGCAGGCCCGGAACGCTGGAATGGCCGCCTGTCCCGTCTTTATAGAGCTCGTAGACAATCTGCGACTTATCTCCCAGACCGACGTGGGCAATGCGGTGCCCCTTATCGTCTGTCGTTACGCTGCCGCCTTCATCGAAGAGGACAATCTGGTGAACGCCCCGTGCAGCCAGTGCTTCCTTGAGGAGCCGGCCGCCGTCTTCCCCGCTGATAGTATAAATTTCTTCACTGTATCCCAGTGCGATATAGAGATCATAAGAAGGGCGGAATCCATCGGCAAATGCTGCTTCCACCGCTTCCATTTCAGCCAGGAAGAGGTGTTTGCAGTCAGTCGTGCCCCGTCCCCAGATGATGCCATCTTCATAGGCACCGGAAAAGGGTTCTTTCTTCCATAGTTCCAGAGCTCCCGGTTCAACCACGTCCTGATGTGCGCTGAGTACGAGCGGCGTTTTTTCCGGATGGCCCGAATCATAATGGAATAGCAGGCCTGCCCGGCCGACGGGAATGACTTCAAACGTTTTATATATGACGGGATAATAAGCTTCCAGCAGGGCATGAAGTTTGGTAAATTCCCGCCAGTCCACTTTTTCCAGATTTTCATTGGAAATCGTCTGACAGGCAATAAAATGCTGCAGATGGTTTGTCAGTGTCTGTTCTTCTGTAAAAGTCATAACGCATTCCTCCTTTAGTTACCTTCACTATATACAGATTTATCTTTTACGTCAATACACACAGTAAAAGAGGAACTATCCCTGGCACAGAATCTGCCAGAAACAGCCCCTCTCTGCTTATTCGTATGTATGACAGAGGACACGGTGCAGGAATTTCTTCGTCCGTTCTTCTTTCGGATGTTCGAAAATATCTTCCGACGTCCCTTCTTCAACGATGACACCGCCATCCATAAAAATGACATGGGTCGCTACATCGCGGGCAAACTTCATTTCATGGGTTACGACGATCATCGTCGTCCCGGCCTTTGCCAGGTCCCGCATGACTTTCAGTACCTCTCCGACCAGTTCCGGATCCAGAGCCGACGTCGGTTCATCGAACAAGATGACATCGGGCTTGACAGCCATGGCCCGGGCGATTCCTACGCGCTGCTGCTGGCCGCCGGAAAGCTGGGAAGGATAGTAGTCCATGCGCTCTGCCATGCCGACCCGCTGCAATGCGTCGCGGGCAATAGCTTCGGCTTCTCCTTTCTTCATGCCTCTGCCCGTCGTGAGGCCGAGTGTCACGTTCTCAAGGACTGTCTTATTGGCAAAGAGATTGTATCCCTGAAATACAAAAGCCGTTTTTTTCCGCACAGCCGTGATTTCTTTTCTCGAAGGATGACTGAGATCAATGTGCATGCCGGCAAAATCCATTTCTCCGGCATCGGCCTTTTCCAGAAAATTCAGGCAGCGCAGGAATGTCGTCTTCCCCGACCCGCTGGGGCCAAGGATGACGACGACATCGCCTTTTTCAATATCCATATGCACGTCTTTCAGGACTTCCAGATCGCCAAAGCTCTTGCGGACGTGTTTGATTGACAATAACATGGAACCAATCTCCTTTCTTATGCATCGGCCCGGAAGGCACCTACGTGCTGTTCCGCAAATTTATACGCCAGCTGGATGACCGTGCATACGATGAGATATACAATAAACACATCCAGGTACGATTCAATATAGTTATAGCCGTAAGAAGCGGCAATTTTCCCGATAGCCAGCACATCTTTGACAGTCATGAGGAATGCCAGTGATGTCCCTTTGATCAGGTTGACCGTAATATTGCAGACCGCCGGCAGCGCTACGACCATGGCCTGGGGAATAATGACTTTGCAGTAGGTCTGAAATTCCGAAAGGCCGATAGAAACACCAGCTTCGAGCTGCCCCTTCGGTATGCTCAGCAGAGCCGAACGGAATACTTCTGCCAGAAGGGCAATGGTATTCAGGGAAAAGACGACGACTGCATACCAGAACGGATCAACACTGTCGAAGACATTGAAATCCGAACCAAGAGATTTGACCACGACGTTCAGAAAACTCGGAAGCAGACTATAAAGAAGCAGAATCTGCAGAATAATGGGCGTCCCCCGGACAAAGGAGATGTACGCCTGGGTAAGGCCGCTGCCGATAAGGTTGCCTTTAATGCGGAGGACGGCCATATAAAAGGCAACCGGAGCTGCAATGATAAGGCTGAGAGCCGTCAGGCCCAGTGTCGTTCCGATACCACCCCATACCTTATAAAAGGTTTCTATCATAAATGTATAATCCAGTTCCATACGTGCACTCCTTTTCCTAGCCCTGACGCTGAATGCGCCGCATCAGCGATGGTACATTCTTCCATACAGGCAGCATGCGGGCCTTTGCCCGTGCCGGATTCTTCGCCCGGAGGCTCTGCCCCTTGTCCAGGTGTTCTTCCAGCCGGAGGAACCCTTTGGCAATACAGGTCGTCATGATCCAGTACACAATCATGCAGGCCAGATAAATTTCCACACCATACGCCCCGAAGTTCTGGGCAATGATCAGATTTCCCTTGCCTATCATATCGATGAGTCCGATGGTATAGGCCAGGGCCCCTTCTTTCAGCAAGTTGATGACGGAATTGCCAAAGTTCGGCAGGGCAATGACCGTAGCCTGGGGCAGCATGACCTGACGGAATGCCTGGAACGGGGACAGGCCAATGCTGACCGCCGCTTCATACTGTCCTTTTGGGACGGCCTGATAGGCGGCCCGGAATACTTCCGAAATATAGGCGCCAAATAACAGAGTAAAAGTGATGATGGCAAAAACGGCACGGTTCGTATCGTTGATGTCATAATCAGTCATCGCTTCTATCAGTTTGGGCAGGCCATAAAACACGATGAACAACAGGACAATAGAAGGCGTGCAGCGCATGATATAGATATAGCCGTTGGCAATCCAGCGCAGCACGCGGTGGCGGCCCGTCCTGGCCCAGGCCAGTATCATCCCCAGCAGAGAGCCGAGGAGGATACTTGTGACGGCTACGAGCAAAGTCACGTCCAGATAGGACAGAAGGTCCGGTATGACCTGTACGATCATGGACGGATCAAATACTCTCGTACTATTCACAATGCACTCCTCCTCTCACTTACTGTCCGATATACTGGGACAGGCTTTCACCAAAATATTTCTGTTCCAGTTCGGCAATCTTTCCTTCATCACGAAGTTCTTTGATAGCCTTATCGACTTCGTCTTTCAGTTTCGTTTCTTTCTTATTGATCAATGGATAAGTCGGGATGCCTTTGTAACGAATATAGGTCAGCTGATCATTGAACTGATGATACGGGGCATCGTCTTTTACAATATTGTTCTTGTAGCTCAGTTCAACTTCCAGATAGGCATCATAGCGGCCTTCCATAACCCAGCTGTAGGCATCGGCAATCTGGAATGCTTCCGACGACTTCAGGTCGATGGGCTTGTCCGGATGTTCTTTGTTATACGTATCGATGACCATGTAACGCGCATCCTGCGGGGCAATCGGCACGAGTTTGCCACTGTACTGGGCAAAGGAATCCATGTCTTTTACTTTATCGGCTTCATCTTTGCGGATGACCAGGCCGATGACGCTGGCACCGATGTAATTATCAGTAAAGAGATATTTCTTTTCCCGGGCTGCCGTTTTCCAGATGCCCTTGGTACCAATGGTGTATTTCCCCGATTCGACGCCAATCAGAAGATCATCGTCCGAGGTTGGCGTGAATTTCCATTCATACTGTGGCAGTTTCTTGGCAACTTCTTTCATGACTGCCACTTCAAAGCCGTCGGCTTCGCCTTTGTCATTGACGAAATCATAGGGCACATAGTAATTCGTATAGGCTACATTGACGACCTTTTTCTTACCGCCATCACCAGCTGCGGCACTGTCTTTCTTGCTGCATCCGGCAAGACCGGCTGCAACGACACCAATCAGAGCGGCTGTGATGACAAATTTCCCTAATTTTTTTATATTCATGATGAAATCCCCCTATATGCTTTACCAGTTATGTAATCGATTATTTCGCAGCTTCCCGTACCCATTCAAACCGCTGCCAGTCCGTATCGCGCGGTACCGTGCAGTCTGCACCGATGATGATGCCCTGCCGTCCGGCATGGTCCAGGATACGTTTCGTTTCAGCCTGTACTTCTTCTTTCGTACCCTTGTACAGTACTTCTGTTTCCAGATTGCCAAATCCGCCGAGAGCAGCGCGGCCACAAAAAATCTTCCGTCCTTCTTCCAGAGGAACGCCTTCGACGACAGCAGCCCAGTTAATGGTCTTCACATCGTAATCGGCATACCAGGTCAGGTCATTGCGGTGACCGGACCAGCCGCAGATATGAAGGATATTGTAATCGCTGACGCTGTTAGCCGCAGCGAGGATTTGTTTTTCGCCCGGTGCCAGTACCTGATCGTAGACATCTTTCGTAATTCCATCTCCGAGAAGATTCTGGAGACTAAAGTAGATGCCCGTCGCCCCGCCTTCGGTAATAATCCGCCGGGCGAGTTTTGCCAGATCCCCGGAAATGACATCGAGTCCCTGACGGACAGCGTCGGCATCTTCCCGCACGAGGCGGCTCAGCCAGGCATCGCCCTGAGTGATGTCGGGAAGCATGAACTTCACGGTCGTACCGGCGCAAAAGAGATTATAAAACATGGCCACGTCATTGCCGTATTTGCTGGTCAGTCGTTTTGCATAGGCGATCTGTGTCGTAAACCACGGATCATCATCCGAAAGAGGCTGGATCTTTTTGAAGTCAGCAGCGTCTTTTATATTGAATGCTGTTCTATTTTCATAAGGGAAAAATCCATCGGTCATGATTTTTACAAAATCCGGCTTCACCGTTTCGATGTATTTCGTCTGTCCCTCATAGAGCTGTTCGATCAATTCCGGGTGCTGGAACGAATCGGAATGGATTTCATCTCCCAGGAAATGGAACCAGAATCCCGAAGGGACCCGGTCTACGGGCTTGTTGTCCATAGCGGCCAATACTAGTTCTTTTTTACTCTGTGTCATTGTCATGTCCTCCTCCATTACTCCCATTATATTTCCTGCATTTTTGAAATATAATTCGAAACATTGGTTACATATTCTTGTTTTCCCCATTTAAAGGCAAAAAAAACACCGTCCCCTATGACAGAGACGGTGGTCCGTGGTTCCACTCTGCTTACAGCAGATGCTGTATCTCGATACCCGTAACGTGGGAAATCCGTATGTGCCTACTCCATTCGGCCCATCCGCTCGCGGAGGCATTCCAGCGCATTTGGCTTCTGCAGGAACTCTCAGCCTGGATTCCTGCTCTCTGTATGACCGCCTGCGTGTACTTGTTCCGGTCTTGGCGTTTCCAATGTTTACGAACATAGTACACTTTCAAACAGTACTTGTCAAGTAGACTTTTAAAATTTTAGAACATAATTCAATTTATTTTTTTGAATTCCCGTCATTCCCCGTATGAATATCCCGGATTCAAGGTCATGCTGCGGCCGCCGGAAATTTCAAGAGACGCTGCCGTCATATATGATGCCTGTGAGCTGGCCAGAAATACGATAGGCCCGGCAATTTCTTCCGGTTCTGCCGCCCGGCGCAACAGGCAGGTCCGGCTCTGCTTTTCCAGATCATCGGCGGCAATCGTCGCCCGGACCAGAGGTGTCAGCGTAAACCCCGGCAGAATGGACACGACGCGGATGTGCTTCGATGCTACTTCTCCGGCAAAGGTATTGGTGAAGTTGACGACGCCGGCTTTAAACGCCCCGTAGAGTGTTGCCCGCCCGGACGTGGCACACCGTGCAGCCAGGGATGCCACATTGACGATAACTCCTCCCTGACGGGATAAATATGGCACAGCTGCCTGACTTCCCATGACGACGGATTTAAAATTGACAGCATAGGTCTGATCGATTTCTTTTCCTGTATACCACGTCCCTTTCCGGGCGATGGTCGCGCCTACATTATTGACCCACACATCGATGCGTCCGAATCTGTCAAAAACACGACGGGCAAAGTCATGGACTTCCTCTTCCTTCGTCATATCGCAGGGAACGCCAAATGCCCGCGGCCCCAGTTTGGCCACAGCCTGTTCCAGGACATCTTTCCTGCGCCCGCAGACAGCTGCATATGCCCCTTCGGCAATAAAAGCCCGGGCAGCAGCAAACCCAATGCCTTCACTGCCTCCGGTAATAACGGCTACCTTATTCTGTAATCCCATATCCATGCAAATCACTCCTTTTCGGTATAGTTTAGCAGACATAGTCACATATTGCAAATCAGAATAAACGTTTCCTCTTTCCAACGGATAGAAACGTGATAGAATATACGCATACTCAATCTACTTTATGACAGGAGGCACATCATGGAAACCTATCAATCCATCACACCGGAAATCATCGAAAAGCTCAAGGCCATTACGGGCCCTTCGTACATTAAAACCGACAAGGACATCCTGGTACAATACCAGACAGACTACGAAACGGACCCGCGCCGGTTCCATCTGCCGGAAGCGGCTGTCATCCCGGCCAATGCCGAAGAAATTTCCCAGATTGTCAAGCTGGCCAACGAATACCATTTCCCCATTACCGTCCGCAGTGGCGGCACGAGTCTGGCAGACGGCGCTATCCCCGTCTGCGGCGGCCTGGTCCTGTGTATGGAACGGCTCAACAAAATTATTGAACTCAATGAAGAAGGCATGTACATGACCGTCGAAGCCGGCGTGCGTACGGTAGACCTGCAAAAAGAAGCGAAAGCCCACGGCCTGCTCTACGCCGGGGATCCGTCCAGTGCCGAAAGCTGCATGATTGGAGCCAATCTGGCCACCAATGCTGGCGGTCTCAAAGCCGTCCGCTACGGCGTTACCCGCCATCAGGTATACTGCCTGGAAATGGTCACTCCCACAGGCGACATCGTCGAATGCGGCCGCATCCTGAAAAAATGCTCCACCGGCTACGACCTGGAACAGCTCATCATCGGCAGTGAAGGAACGCTGGGCATCATCACCAAAGTCACAGTCAAGCTCATTCCCCTGCCGCCGTACCGCTTTGACGTCCTTGCCGTATATACAGACCCGCGCAAGGCCCTGTACATGGTTCCCAAACTGCTCAAAGCCGGCATCGACCCGACGAGCGTAGAATACATGGATAACTCTTATGTCCGCGATACGGCCGATTACTGCCATTATTCGGATATGCCCCATTATGAAGACGGCATTTACGTCATCATCACCGTAGAAACATTCCGCGAAGACGAACTGGACAGCAAGATGGAAAGCGTCTGCACCATCTGTGAAGAATCGGGAGCTGTCGATGTCCTCGAAGCCGATGAACGCATCTGGAACATGCGCCGCAATGTCCAGACATCGTGCGAAATGGTCAGCAAAGTCTTCCTTACCGATGATGTCGTCGTACCGGTCCATAAAATCGCTTCAACCATCGAAAAAATCATGGAAATCGGAGAAGACTACCCGTTCCAGGTCAAAATCAATGCCCATATCGGCGACGGCAATCTGCATATCGTCCTGTGCAAGATGGATATGAGCGATGAAGAATGGGAAACGAGCGTCGAAAAATTCCATCAGCAGGTATACGCCTATGCTTACAGCGTCGGTGGCCGTCTGGCCGGTGAACACGGCATCGGAGCCAAAAAGCTCAAATACATGGAAGAATTCACTCCAAAGGGAGAACTGGCTATCATGAAAACCATCAAACGGGCCATGGATCCCAACAACATCCTCAATCCAGGAAAACTGATTGATGCGTAGAAAAAGCGGCTGTCGTCCGAAGACAGCCGCTTTTTTTGAGTATTAAGTTTGTAGTTTGTAGTTTGTAGTTTTTAGTGAAGGCTTTTAATTTTAAAGCCACCTTCTACAAACTCCGTACTACAAACTATCTTTCCTTCAAAATCCGCAATGCCATGACCGACATGACGACCAGAAGGACCGTGACCAGCCCGAAGGAGGCATACAGGCTGAACGCCCGTCCAATGAAGCCGAGGACAGCCGGAGCCAGCAGGATGCCGACATAGCCAATGGTGCTGACAGCCGAAACGGCATCCGCCACGGGCATGACCTTCTGTGTACCCAGCAATGAATAAAAGACCGGTACCGTGTTGGCACATCCCACACCGATGAGAATGAATGCGACAAAGAGCATCAGCCCTTGTTGCAACAGGAGAATACCAAGAAACCCTGCAAAGGCAATGGGCAGGGAAACTGCCAGGATACGACGGCTGCCAAAATGCATGACAAGGGAATCGCCGGGCAGCCGCATGAGAAAGGCAGCTGCCGTAAACAGCGTCAGTCCCAGTCCGGAATGAGAGATATCCACACCCTTTTCTGTCGTCAGGAATACACCGCTCCAGTCATTGATAGACCCTTCGACAAGAAAGGAAATGGTGCAGATGATACCGATAAGCAGAATATATGGTTTAGGCCGGGTAAAATGAGAAGAACCGCTTTTTTCCTGTCTGTCCTGCATCAGCTGGGGCGCAAAGAAGACGATACACAAAGCAATGATCATGGTTGCTGCCAGAGCTACCAGTTTCCAGTACAGTCCCAATGAAAGAAGCAGGGCAAAAAAAGCAGCACCGGAAAAATTTCCCAGAGACCACATGGCCTGCAGTCCTGACATGAGCCGCTTATGGATTTTCCGTTCCATATAAATTCCATTGATATTGACTACAACATCCGAAAGCCCAAGAGACGCTCCCAGTACGACAGCACACCCTATAGCGCCGGCATAAACTGGCATATGACATAACCCATTAAGGCAGACTATCATTCCCAGGCCACCCAGCGTCAGCGAACGGCGGCATCCCAGCCGTGCCGCAACAGCACTGGCAAAAAACATCATGACTAAGGCCCCCGCTCCCAACGCGAGCAGCAGAATGCCCAGATGGTCATCAGGTATTTCCAGATTGCGTTTCAAAAAGGGAATGAGGGACGCCCAGGCCGTAAAGCCAAATCCTCCGAGAAAATAAAATGCCTTTGCAGCATATATTTCCCAACGTATCTTTTTCTTATGCTGCATACATTCTGTATATCTCATCGAACTGTCACCTCCACAGACAAAAAAAGCCGGACAAGAACCGGCATACCGTCTATATCTTAGTTCGACAGATACCTGTACGCAGATATCTGTTCTCCGATATATCGTCTGCCGACATCTTATCCGGCTGCATACATTACGATTATACACCCTCCGATGAGCACATATATTATAGCACGAAAAGAAGAATCCTGACAAGGACCGGGGAACTTCCGGCGTACTCCAGGTCAGGAATTTCCCGATTGTTCAAAGAACTTTTTCGGCGACATGCCGACGTACTTCTTAAACACCTGTATGAAGTATTTATAATCAGAAAAGCCGACCATATCCGCGATTTCATAGACCTTATAATCGGTTTCCTTCATTTTTTTCACGGCCTGCTGAATGCGGTAGCGGTTGAGGTAATCGTGAAAGGTATAATGCATTTCTTCCTTGAACTTTGTCTGGAGGTACACGCTGGATACCCCCAGGTCCTCACAGACATCCTGCAGGAGAATTTTTTGTGAATACTGCGACTCTATGATCTGCAGCACTTTCCGCACGTAGCGGTTTCCCGGTTCGGGCAGTCCATCCGGCAAATGTATCTGCACGGGCCGGGCCTGAACCTGCCGTTCAAACTGGCGCAGCGTATCAATCTTCTCTTTCACCCGTATCAGCGCTTTATGAAGGGCCGTAAAGTCCACAGGCTTCAGCAGATATTCTGTTACATCCAGAGAAATAGCACGCTGGGCATATTCAAATTCATCATAGCCAGAAATGACAATAGCTGCATACGGTATGGACCGGGTCTGCTCCAGCATATCCAATCCGCTCAGGAAAGGCATCCTTACATCGGTAATAACCATATCAGGCCTTAATTTCCGGATTTTTTCAGTTCCTTCCACTCCGTCTCCGGCTTCACCGACAACGACACAATCTTCTTTTTCCCAGTCTACGAGATACATGAGCCCCTTTCGGATAATCTCTTCATCTTCTACGAGCAGAATCTTATACATCGTCACAGTGTGCCACCTCTTTTTTTACCATTGGCAGATAGAGAAAAACGCGGAACCCATGGGCATCCCCGTCGATACGGATGCCTGCGTTCCCACCGTACCGGAGACGCAATACACGGTGCACATTATACAGGCCGATATGACTGGGAGCTACCACATCGGATACCAGAAGGTTCCGTAGTTCTGCCATTTTTTCCGGATTGATACCGGCGCCATTGTCCACGACCGATAATACGAGCATATCTTCTTCTCTTTTCCCGGTAATGTTGATATGAATAGCTCTCACGTTCTCCAGGCCATGGACAATACTGTTTTCCACAACAGGCTGCAGCAGCAGCTTGGGAATCTGGCAGTCGTACAATAACGGATCCATGGCAATATCATAGGACAGGCGTTCACCAAAACGCATCTTCTGAAGAGCCAGATAGTCTTTCACATACTGAAGATCGGTCTCCAGACTGACGTCTCCTTCTCCGCGGTGAATACTATACCGCATCAGCCGGGCAAAGGAAACGGCCAGTTCCGATGCTTTTTTCGGATCAAACAGGATTTCATAGCGCAGTCCTTCCATGACATTGAAAGCAAAATGGGGATCCATCTGTCCCTCCAGATTCCGTACTTCCATAAGCCGTTTGCGTTCTGCCAGTTCTTTATTGCGTTCCATCAGCTGATGGATTTCCCGCATCATGCGGTTAAATTCCTGATAAATGACCTGAAATTCCTGCAGGCTCTGCTCCGGTTCCAGCCGGTAGTCGAGATTGCCATTTTTCCCTTCCCGCACAGCAACCAGCAGACCGTCGAGCGGTTTCAATACTTTGCAGGACAGTTTCCGCGCCACTAGGAATACAGCCAGACAGGCCGCTATGCCAATACATCCCAGAAAAAGAAGTACAGCCTGAAGCAGAGAATCCGTATGGGGAATAGCCGTAAATGCAATGACCTGCAGTTTATCCCCCCGGGCCGGCTGGCTGACATAATAACTTCGTCCCTGCACAGACTGCGCCCCCGTTACGCCCATAGAGGTCCGCAATTTTCCCATGGCATCGACAAATAAGGGGTTCGTGGAAAAAATAACATGATCCAGCGTATCCAGAATGACAATCTGTTCCGCCGGCCACTGGTCTGCCCATTCCTGAAATCCTTCCTGCCGGAAAAAAAGGAACAAAAATCCCGCTGTTTCCGCATGTCCCTGTACAGGCAAAAGCAGATAATACTGCTCCTGCTGGCCATGCTGCAGTGGCAGTACTACCGGCCCATACCGTAGCACACCTGTACTATCCGTTCCTGCACGATGGAGCATATCCTGTATATCCCGGTTTTCCAGGACCAGGCCAAGATTATCCTGATACAGACTGGTCATGACGGGTTTTCTACTCTGATCCAGGAGGAGAAAATCACCGTGGATTGTACCGCTGTTCGTAATATCATACAGATACTGTGCCAGCTCCCGGTCAGCTTTCCCCGTCTGCAAAGCCTGGATCAGAGCAGGGTTCCCCCCCAGTTCATTCATCGCACGGGCACAACGGTCCCATTCCCGGCTGACCGCCTGTTCTGCTTCTGCTGCATGAGCATCGGTGCCATCTACAATATGCACCTCATAAAAACAGGCCAGAAATGCCCCGAACAGGCATAGCAGAAACAGAATGAGCAATGCCGCCCCTTTGGTAAAAACCTGTTGTAAATACAGATGAAAACTGCGTGGTCTGCTCATGGTGGAGCTCCTTCAGGAAATAACCATCAGATACTGATATCGCGCCGTCCCGTCAGCTTGAAGAAAATCAGCAGGGACAAAATAGATGTCAGAGCCAGAATCGTAGCATAGGCAGAGGCATTGCCGTAATTGCCACGGATAACCTCCGTATAAATCGATACAGTCAGCGTCTGATTGGCCGTTGTATATAAAATGATGGAAGAACTGAGCTCACTGATGATGGTCACCCAGCTCATAATGGCTCCTGCCAGTACACCGGGCATCATCATAGGCAGGGTAATCCGGCGGAACGTCGTCAGGTCCGAAGCCCCCAGCGATATAGCCGCTTCTTCTACGTTTTTGCTGATCTGTCCCAGAGCGGCTACACTGGAACGCACGGTGTAAGGCATACGCCGGATGGCAAAGGAAATAATCATAATCAAAGCCGTGCCACTCAGAACGATAGGCGGGCTATTGAAGGCAAACAGGAAGGAAATCCCCAGTACTGACCCGGGAATAATGAAGGGGAACATGGTCACCGTATCGAGGATGCTGTTGAGCAGATTCTTTTTCCGTACGCTCAGATAGGCAATGATGACCCCCATGACCAGTACGATGGCAATAGCGACGATTCCCAGAAAATAAGTATTCCATATGACCGTATTGTCTTTGGCAAACAAAGTCGCTTCATAACTCTGAAGGGCATATCCGCCCGTAAAGACCTGTCCGCCATTACTGCGCAGGAACGAAGTATACACGACGACGAGCTGGGGCAGAATGGCCAGCCCGGTTACTATATACACGATACCATGAGCCATGATATTGCGCAACCCCGATGCTTTTTCAGCTACGATAGGCTTCAGTGCTGTCATGGTATAGGTACTGCGGTTCGCCAGATAGCGCTGGGCAAAGAACATGACAACAGTCAGTACAATCATGATGACGCAGATAGCCGCCGCAAATCCATCATCGCCGCCGACTTCTCCCATAAAGGACGTATATACCAGTACGGGCATGGTCTTGAATCCTTCACCAATCAGCATGGGCGTACCAAAATCGGCAAAGACCCGCATAAAGACAAGCATCGAACTGGATAACAGTGTGGGAAGCAGCAGCGGCACCAGAATACGCCGCATCCGCGTAAAGCGGGAACAGCCCAGGCTTTCCGCCGCTTCGTTCAGTGAATTATCGAAGGTCTTGAGCGACCCGGACAAGAAGATATAGATCAGTGGGAAAGATTGCAGGGTAAAGACGAGAACGATACCGGAAAATCCATATACGCCATTAAACGATGTATGAAACAATTGATTGAAGAACTGGGTTATAACACCGTTGCGCCCCAGCAGCTGAATCCAGGCGTAGGCTCCGATGAATGGTGGTGATAAATAAGAAATAACGATCAGGATATTGAGAAGGGCACTCCCCTTTATCTTGATGCTCCGCATGAGATAGGCCATGGGAAGCCCCAGAAGAGCTGCCAGGATAGTGGAGACGACGGTGACCTCCATGCTGTGTACCATGGTTTCCCAATAAAAAGGCTTGGTAAAGAACCGCGTAAAATAAGCAAGCGTCGTACTGCCCGATACGGGATCCACTACGCTTTTGTATAATACGAGTACCAGCGGGTATAAGACAAAGAGAGCAAAAAAGGCAAACAGCCAGAGACTGATAACTGTCCAGAATGAGATATGGGATTTTTTAGTTTGTGCCATCATGACCACCTTCTATCATCGTTTCTGCACTGTCACTATGAAATACATTGATGCGGCTGCTTTTGAGCTGCAGACTCACAGCAGTTCCATCAGGAAGGTGACTGCCTTCTCCCTGATACTGGATGACTTCCAGATTATTCCCGTCAGCCGCTTTCATAAAATAGTGAGTCGCTATCCCCAGGAACACACTGCTTTCGACGACTGCAGGAATTCCCATTTCACCAGCCGGCATAATAGAAAATTCTTCCGGCCGTACGGATACGATGACCTTTTCCCCATCCTTTGCCGACTCATCGAGATTATCCATGGGCACGCTATATCCATCCTTAAAATGCAGGGTAGCTGCATTCCCGTCTTTTTGCAGCTGTGCATCGAGAAAGTTGGACAATCCGATAAATCCGGCTACAAAGGTATTGAAGGGCCGTTTATATATATTCTGTGGCGTGTCAATCTGCTGGATGACACCGTTATTCATGATAGCAATGCGGTCTGATACAGCCAGTGCTTCTTCCTGGTCGTGGGTTACATACACCGTTGTAATGTGGATATGACGCTGGATTTTCTTGATGGCATTCCGCATTTCTACACGAAGTTTGGCATCCAGATTGGACAACGGTTCATCCATGAGGAGTACTGCCGGCTGGATGACAATAGCCCGCGCCAGGGCAACCCGCTGCTGCTGGCCGCCGGAAAGGGCGGCGGGCATACGGTCTTTTAAATGGTCAATTTTCACAATTTTCAGTATGTCATCTACCCGTTTTTCGATATCGGCCTTCCCGGCGCCGCGCATCTGCAGGCCGAAAGCCACATTATCCCGTACCGTCATATGGGGGAATATAGCATAGTTCTGAAACACCATGCCCATATTCCGTTTCTCTACAGGCACATCATTGATACGCTTTCCATTCAGCCGGATTTCGCCTTCTTCAATGGAATTGAATCCGATAATCATACGAAGTAATGTCGTCTTGCCGCAGCCCGATGGCCCCAGCAGTGTAAAAAACTCACCTGGCTTCACATGAAGAGACAATCCCTTTACTACCGTATTGTCCCCATAGCGTTTTACCACGTGATCAATATCAATGGATACGCTCATCTTTTCTTCCTCCCTATAAAAACGCGGCAGGACCCGCTGCACTGACACTGCGTTTCCTGCCGCAAACTGATGCAAGTAAAATGACTTATCTGTTGTTTTCGAGATGCTGGTTCCACATCGCTACAATATCCTGTTTGTGATCCGATACCCATCCTTCATCATAGTTGGGGAACAAATGAATCTGATCAATGGGCGTCATATACGAAGCCAGCTCGATATTTTTGCGAAGAGGCCGCACGGTCAGTTCTTTACCAGCCATTTCCTGAATTTTCTGGGAAATCATGTAATCGACAAATTTTTTAGCATTTTCCGGATGTTTGCATCCCTTGATGATCTGTACCGATTCACCGGGGAAAATAGCTCCTTCTTTCGGGAATACTACTTTAACCGGCGCACTGTTCCGGACGTAAGTAGCTGCCGGATCTTCCCAGGTGAGACCTACCGTATATTCTCCGTCGGCAACGCCTTTGTGGACGGCACCGGAACTGTTCAGCATCTTGCCATCGAGATTCTGGATGAATTTATCCACATAGTCCCACGCTTCCGGGCTCATAGGATCGCCATTTTTTCCTTTGGCATAGAGCATAGCCATGAGCGACTGGAATGCTGAACTGGAATTGGCCGGGTCGCCAAAGGCGATTTTCCCCTTCAGGGCCGGATTCAGCAGATCATCAAAGGTCTCAATTTTTGTATCCCCGGCCAGGTTCGTATTGACGATAAGGACGGTAGGATCGGCAAAAGCCGGTGTAAAATATCCCGTCTTATTGCGGAATGCTTCCATCATATTCTTATCTTCAGGAGAAACATATTCCATGAATAAGTCTTTCTGGGACTCCAGCATGGTCTGATCCGCTGCCCATAGGATATCGCCCTGGGGATTGCCCTTTTCTGAAGAAACCCGTTTTAACAGCGGCCCTGTACCGGCCACGACGACATTGACCTTGATTCCCGTGTCCTTTTCAAAATTGGGAATGACCAGATTGTTCAGGCTTTCACTGCGTGCCGTATAAACTGTAAGCACCTTGTCATCGCTACCCGATGCGCTCTTCTGATCACCTCCGCAGCCAGCTAGTGAAACCAGTGTAGCCGCTGCAACAGCCAGTGTAATAATTCGTTTTGTTAGTTGTTTCATATTTCCGCTCCTTTCATCAATCATCCGACTCGCATAGTTTATGCTTTTATTGTACTGTATTCATTTATATTGTCTATCCGATAAAAGATAAAAAACATCTAATTTTCATAATAATCATCGCTATTTAATGTATGTAGTATATATTAATTGCTATTTGAGTGAATATATATTTCATATGGAAATGACGGATTGTATTAAAAAGCAGCATTTTATGGCCTGCATTTTTAGATATAGAAAAAAATGATGCTTGACAAGAGAAAAAAACTATGCTAACATCTGCATCATCAACTAAATACGTTTCATCAAGAGCAGTCGAGGGAATGGCCCCATGACACTGCGGCAACCGCCATAAGGTATGGTGCCAACTCCATCGGATTACATCCGGCAGATGAATCATAGGATTAGTAAAGCCGTCATCTGCATGACGGCTTTTTTGATGATACGGACTTATTTTTATTTAAACACTCAGGAGAGGGGTACGAAACATGAAATCATCTATTAAAAAAATCATTTCCGCCGGCCTCATTGCAGCCATCTGTGTATTTGCTGCCGGCTGCGGTTCCAGCAATGACAGCAAAGGCGACCAGGCAAAAAAAGAAATTAAAGTAGGGGTTACGGCTGGTCCTCATGCAGAAATCATGGACGAAGTCGTCAAAGAAGCTGCCAAACAGGGGATTACCATCAAAGTCGTCGAATTCAACGATTATGTACAGCCCGACAAAGCACTGGCTGAAAAGGATCTCGACATGAACTCCTATCAGCACCAGCCTTATCTCGACAATATCGTCAAAAAACAGGGCCTGAAACTCACGTCTATTGGCAAGACGATTCTCATGCCTATGGCCGTTTACTCCCACAAATATAAATCCCTCGATGAAGTCGCTCCGGGAAGCAAAGTCACCATCCCGAACGATCCGTCCAATGGTGCCCGTGCCCTGCTTCTCCTGCAGCAGGCCGGCCTGATCAAACTGAAGAACGGTGATTCCATCGAAGCCTCCGTTGCCGATATCACGGAAAATCCGAAAAATCTGCAGTTTGTCGAACTCGACGCTGCCCAGACACCGCGTTCCCTCGATGATACGGATATCGCCTGCGTCAACACTAACTACGCTATTCCGGCAGGACTCAATCCGAAAAAAGATTCCATCCTTGTAGAATCCATTGAATCGCCGTATGCCTGCGTATTCGCTGTCCGTCAGGGCGATGAAAACAACGAAACATACAAGAAAGTCGTTCAGATTTATCAGTCCGAAGCAATCAAGAAATTTATCAACGATAAATATCAGGGAACTATCCTGCCTGCATTCTAATAGCCGGCAAAGCGGCCTGTCACATCGATGGCAGGCCGCTTTTTTCCAATCATCTGCGTTATATTGAAATTTGATGGTATAAACAATAAATTTTGTATATTATACGTTAAAAATTTTCTCGTAAAATTTGACAAATGTGTGATATAATAGAATTGTCCCACAGACAATACGAATACAAAAGGAGTGAATCATATATGGAATACACATTTACCAATGATAATTTTAATCAGGAAGTCCTGCAATCCGATAAACCGGTTCTCGTCGATTTCTGGGCCACCTGGTGCGGTCCCTGCCGCATGGTAGCGCCGGTCGTTGAAGAAATTGCCAACGAACATCCGGAATACAAAGTCGGCAAAGTCAATGTAGATGAACAACCGGAACTGGCCCAGCAGTTCAACGTCATGAGCATCCCCACTCTTCTGGTCTTCAAAAATGGCCAGCTCTACAAGAGTTCTGTCGGTGCCCAGCCGAAAGCCAGCATCCTGGCACTCTTCGATTAATTGTGAAAGGAAGATTCCATTGCATACGTATAAACCAAGTGGCATCTGTGCCACACAGATTGATTTCGATATCAAAGACGGAAAAGTCTATGACGTCGTCTTTACAAACGGCTGTCCCGGCAATCACCTCGGCCTTTCCAGCCTTGCTGAAGGAATGCCCGTCGCAGAAGTCGTCCGCCGTCTGGAAGGCATCCGCTGCGGCGAACGCACTACGTCCTGTCCGGACCAGCTGGCACAGGCATTGAAAGCCTACGTCTGATCCGATTATCCTGCCCCTCCAAAAAAGGATTGTACCAGCATGAACAACCCGCTCATGCCGGCACAATCCTTTTTTATGTCCCCAATGAATCAGATTTTGAGGTCTGCTTCCGAATACAGGGCAGCATACCCGGCCATAGCAATATGGTCATCTTCTATATGGCAGTACAACTCGCCGCCGCGGCGTGACGCCTGATAGGCAATTAAATCATTCTTGCCGAGTTTCTCTGCCATGACCGGGATGACGTGGCAATGCCCGCTGCCACAAACCGGGTCTTCCGGTACGGACAATTTGGGAGCAAAGGAGCGGCTGACACAATCGTACGTTTCTCCCTTGGCCGTAATATTGCACAGCAGTCCGTCAAGGTGTTTCAGTTTTTCCATATCGGGCTGGCATTCCCGGACCTGTGTTTCATTTTCCAGGACGCAGAGAAGGTCCCTGGCTATGTATGCTTCTACCGGGCGGACTCCCAGCGCTTCTTCCATGGCATCAGTCACAGGCACCGGCTTCATATCATAAGCGGGAAAATCCATGGAGAACAGTTCACCTTTCCGTGTCACCGTAAGCACGCCGCTTAAGGTATGGAATACAAAGGTCTGGCATTGCGGTTCGATAAAATTTGCCAGGACAAAGGATGTTCCCAGCGTCGCATGGCCGCAGAGATCGATTTCTCCGCCTGGCGTAAACCAGCGCAGGCGGTATCCGTCTTTTTCCTTTACGGTAAACGCCGTCTCTGACAGATTATTCTCTATAGCAACATTCTGCATCAGTTCATCGGAAGGCCAGGAATCCATGACGCATACAGCAGCCGGATTTCCTTTAAATACATCTTTCGTAAACGCATCGACGACATAACATTTCATGACCCATTCCTCCTCTTTCCAGACGAACCTGTTTTTGATATGTTCATCATAACACAGGTGAAAACGTCCTGCCATAATCAGTCTGACCTGTCTTTTTGTTTCTGTAAACCTGTTTCACCGGCCGTAACGAATCGCAGAAGCAGCATCTGCAGGTGAAACCACGTATCATCTTTTTTCCAGTGATGATGACGGTTCACGGCATAGGCGCCATACATTTCAAAAGTAAATACGGCTTCTGCTTCTTCCCGGCTCAGGCCATACTGCTGCATGAAGCCGGGAATCTTTTTCTTTTCCAGTTCATACATACGTTCCAAAATATACCCGGACAAACTCTCATCTTCAAAAAGTGCCCTGTACTCCGGTGCATGGGCTGCCCGGTGACACGCCGGCAGCAGCTCATACCGCTCCCGCAGAGCCTGTTCATCTCCTGTGCGCGCAATCCGGGCCAGTTCATCCCGCCGTTTTTCATCCGTAAGCGGTGACTGCTGCTCCGCCACTTCCAGAGCATCGGCAATGGCTTCATCCAGTACGGCATATACATCCCGGTAGTGCAGGTAAAACGTAGCCCGCGTCACATCTGCCCTGCGGCATAAGGCTGTCACCGTTACCTTTTCAAAAGAACACTCCTGAAGCATCGCGAGGAATGTCTCTTTGATGACCTGTCTGGTATACCGTGTCCGCCGGTCACTCTTATACGGCTTCTTCTCGTTCATCCCTGACACCTCTTTCTGTGCAATTTATACGAGTTTCTCTCATTATAGGAAATCAAACTTGCCATCGTCAACACAAAAAAGCGGAAAATCACTGGCATATCCTGCTGCCACTTGACAAAAATACGAATCTGTCAGGAACCGTTCCATTCCGCGCCTTTTGTCTATTGTGTTCTCCCCGATGCTGCGTATACTAAGCATATACGTGCAACAGTTCCCATCTCATGATATAGGAGGCTAACTGCTATGAACATCCAGCAAATCCGTAACGCCACTATGCGCATCACACTGGGAAATACAACATTTCTCACAGACCCCTGGCTCGCCGATAAAGGTGCTGCCGGGTCATTCCGGGACTGGAGCGGCAATCAGCCCCTGACAGCTTCCCAGGCTGCCACTGCCATGCCCATGAAGCCACTGCCCTGTCCCAGGTCCGCCATTTTATCCCATGTCGATGCCTGTATCATCACCCATCTCCATCCGGACCATATTGATATGGATATGGCCCGTCATACGGTCGGAGCTCCGCTCCCCAGGCATCTTCCCGTCTTTGTCCAGAATGAAGCCGATGCCGCAGTCCTGGCCCACTCCGGTTTCACCGATGTCCGCCGTCTGTCTCCGGACCCGGTCACATTCTCGTCAGTCACGCTGCGCCGTACTCCCGGACGCCATGGCACCGGTCAGCCCAGTGGCATTTCCAGTGGCGTCCTCTTTCAGGCTCCCGGAGAAAAAACACTCTATCTGACTGGCGATACCATCTGGTACGATGGCACAGCCCAAGTTGTATCCACCTATCAGCCCGATGTCATCATCGCGAACACCGGAGCCGCTACACTGCAGCACTGCGGGCGCCTCATCATGGACACAGGCGATCTGCTGGCCATGCATCACGCCATCCCCAAAGCCCGGATTATCGCCACACACCTGGACAGTGTTCCCCACAATCTCTTTACACGTCATATATTACAGGAGCAGCTGGAACTGGCCGGACTATCCTACGCCATCAGTATTCCGGCAGATGGAGAAACACTGACATATTAATCTAATCCGGGCCATAAAATTCCCTGTTTTTTTATGCTTCCTTTTGTGATATACTAAATCCCGTATCTCATGATAAAGGAAGGCCCGTTATGAAAAACGATGAAAAGAAAAAGAATTTCAGTTACCATCTCCAACAGCTGCTCGCCGGACAGAACCGGACAAAGAAACAAATCTGTCAGGATCTGGGGATAAAGCCGGCCACACTGTCGGCCTGGCTCAAGGAAGAAAAATTTCCCCGCAAAGACCGGTTAGAAGATGTCGCTTCCTATTTCCACACCGATATAGAAGAACTGACAGGTCCGGTTGATACGGACGACTCCACAGATGCACCATGCCCATCACCGGTACAGCCGCCGTACGAAGCAAAGCTGGTCGATACGATCCGTCTTCTTTTGGAAGTCTCTCCGGAAGAACTCTCCAGCATCGCTGACTACGCCGCTTTCATCCATCAGCGCAATCGATAAAGGTACGTAAAAAAAGATGGCCCATGTCACTACGGCATGCGGCCATCTTTTACTGTCTCCATTAATAGTTTTTTGTCAGAAATTCCCGGTTAACTTCATCGCGCTCTTCCGGCGTCATGGTAAGATAATTTTTGGCGATGGCACTGACCCAGGCCCCGTACACGGGATTGGGAAAGACGATATATTTCGTCCCGAAGTCTTTTTTGTGCACATCGACAATCTGATTGCGCTCTGTCTGGCTCTTGCCACTTGTCCCGATGGGAAGGTCCCCGGCATTGTCTCCCATATACACGACGACATCATAATCGGCTGCAATGGCATCAAAGCGCAACTGTTTATTGCCACTTTTTTCCATGAGAAGGATATGTTTTTTATCTGCCTGTGGAAAATGCAGTGCTTTCAGATTGGCTTCTGTCGCCTCATAATTGACCGGCGCATACCGGTTTGACACGTAGAATATGGCCAGCCCTTTCTTATCTACCTGCTGGAGAAAATCAACGGCTCCCGGCATCGCACCTGACTTTCCTTCATGGACGACATCGCGCCACCAGATGCTCTTATACTGGCCGTTGCCATCCGCCGCTGCCTTTGCCAGGGCCATTGTATTATCCGTTACCGTTTCATCGCAGTCCAGAACAATGGCCAGCGGTTTTCCTTTTCGTGCCGGGTCACTCAGTGCCTTATCCACTTCCATCATAGCCGTATTATACCCCTGATAGCAAAGTGCCCGGTACTCTGCAGCAGACCGCATCCATAAGAGCGCCATCGTTTCCTCCTGCGCCAGCTGCTTCTGCGTCCGCCACGTATCAATGGCAGACATCCCGGATGTCACCGGCGCCGACTGACGGACCGGAACCGCCTTTACCGGTGCCACTGCCGGATTATCCGCAGCCAGCACCGTACTGCCTGCCAGTACACAGAGCATCACTAAACTTACTAATTTCTTCTTTCCTTTCAGCATGAGACATGCCCCCTAATGATAATTATGGGCAAAAGAAAAAGCTTTCCAGCCCGGGCCAGAAAGCATACTGCAACGAAGTAAAACGGGCAGACTCCTGCCCTGTCACCGTCCCGGTCCTCTTCAGATCCAGGCAGTTGTGAAAAATATAACAAATGACACTACGAAAAGTATAACTCACCAAAGGTGATATTATCTTCTGCCCTGTGCGTATAGTACCACAGGATGTCCGGGAAGGCAAGACATGGAGAGAATAAAATCAGGTTATACATACTGCCTGCCCCGGATAATAGGACAGGCAGTATTGTATCTATATAGTTACTGTTCTATAGCACCGCCGATTTGGCGCAGGTGATCACGGAAGGTGTACGACGGGGTTACGCTGTGCTGGGCCAGGTATTCTTTGAATTTCAGCTGTTCTCTCAGGCTCTTTCCTTCTTTCAGGAGTTCTGCCTGCCATTCTTCCGCCGCCTTGATGGCTTCCCCGGCTTCGATGATTGCCGCCAGGTCATCGGATGGCAAAAAGATGACACCGTCCCGGTCAGCTGCAACGATATCGTTTTTGCCGACAATCCAGTCTCCTACGCGGGCCCAGGCCAGCGCATCGGCGGCAGGCCGGCGGTCCAGTTTGACAGGCCCTGTCGGTATATGTCCCTGAGAGAAGAAAGGCAGTCCGATTTCATGGATCTGCCACGTATCCCGGTGCAGCCCCCAGATGACGATTCCGGCCAGGCCTGCAGCCTGTACTTCGCGGGCAACCAGGTCCCCGACGCAGGCATGATCCGTACGGCCGCCGTTATCGATGACCAGTACGTCTCCCGGCTGCGCATCTTCCAAAGCTTCAAAAAAGATATCTACGCTTCCTGCATGACGGACAGGACAGACCCGGCCGGCACAATGCATATCCGCTTCCAGGGCCTGCAAAGTACTGGGTGCACAGCGTACGGGAATTCCCAGACACATACAGGCATCGGCCAAAAGAGGTGTGCTTAATTGATACAATCGTTCTCGTTCTTCCTGTTCCATATGAACCGCTCCTTCCTGAACGCATTATCCTGAATCACTCTTTTTATTTGGCGCTCATCATTTTGGCAGTCGCTTCGGCTGCAATAGTCCCGTCTTCCTTTGTAATTTTGCCAATGGTTTCATAGAGCCGTCCCCGGTGACTGACTACGTTGCCTTCGATTTTAATTTTTTCCCCGATCCGTACGGGGTGACGGAAACGGACTTCTATACGGGCCGTATACGCCGGTATCCCCGTTTTCTGATAAATGAAATCTCCCATCACTTCATCAAGAAGGGTACTGATCAGCCCTCCATGCATGCGGTCATCATAACTTTCATGCTGTTTTTGCGGGATAAACCAGGCATAACAGCCGTTTTCCGTCAGATGCATTTCCAGATGCAGTCCATAGGGATTCTGTTTGCCGCAGACAAAACACCACGTATTCCGGTCCTCCACCGGTTTGACTGGTTCCATCACTATCACATCCTGTGTATATATTTAGATTACTTTATCATCCGGTTTATGATACAATATAATAGTACTTCTCATGACGTGCCCTGTCAAACAGTAATATGGCAGAGGCGGCATGTGACAGCAGGAGGCATGGTAATAGTGGAACATGACGCACCGATTCCTTTTAACTCCCCTTTTACAGGGATACTGCACCCGATTACGGAAGCACCGGATGAAGCCTTTGCCCAGAAAATGACTGGTGACGGTTTCTTTGTGTACCCCGAAGATAATACGGTCTATGCCCCCTGTGACAGCGACGTAACATTTGTCTTCGATACTCATCATGCCATGGGCCTGACGGCATCAGACGGGACGGAATACCTGCTTCATATCGGAATTGATACAGTCCGGCTGCAGGGAGAAGGATTTACGGTCTTTGTCGAAGCAGGACAGCACGTCCAAAAAGGCGACCGGCTCCTGTCTTTCGACGAAAAGCTCATTCGTGAAAAGGCAACGTCCGATGCCTGTATCTGCCTGTTTCCGGAACTGCCGGAAAATTGGGAGGTACGGCTCTGTGCCGGTCCCCATATCGTGGCAGGTGAAAAAGCGGTCCGCATCAGTCCTCCGTCATCGCCAGCTCCGCAGTCTCATATTTTTTATGCGCCCTGTACGGGAACACTCCATCCTCTTGCGGAAGCCCCGGACCCGTTCTATTCCCATAAATCGACGGGAGATGGCTTTTTCATCTATCCGTCTGAACCAGTTCTGTACGCACCTTGTGACGGGTCTGTTTTTTTTATTTTTGAAGAAAAAAATGCCCTTGGCATGCACACGGCATACGGATTGGAATATATGCTGCAGGCCGGCATCGGAACGGATACATTAAATGGAGAAGGATTTACTTTCTATGTCCAAGACGGCCAGCCCGTCCAAAAAGGCGACCGGCTCCTGTCCTTCGATGCCGCGTATATCAGGGCTCACGCCCGTTCTGATGCCTGTTTCTGCATCTTTACAGATCTGCCTGCTGATACAGAAATCCATTTGAAGCATCACGGTTTTATCCAGGCCGGTCAGGAAGCCGTCTGGTTTTAGAGGAGTAAATATATGATACGAAAATGGGACGTAGTCCTCATCGTCAGCCTGCTCATCTTATCCTGTATCCCTGCTGCCTTATTCTGGGCCAGCGGCCAGGCCGCCGCTGCCAATGGCACGCATGCTGTCATCTATGTAGATGGCAAAGAGTATAAAACAGTTCCTTTATCAGAACACCACGGAACAGATACACTGACTATCCGTACGGAACATGGATACAATACTATTCTGATCCGCGATGAAGAAATCGCCATTATTGATGCCGATTGTCCCGATCAGGTATGCGTCCATGAAGGATTTTTGAAAAACCCAGGCCAGACCAGCGTCTGTCTGCCCCATAAAGTCATGGTGGAAGTCCAGGCCAATGATGCATCGGATCCCGATATCATCCGGGCCCGTTAGAGAGGTGTCTTATGAATAAAACGTTCCACCTTATTATATTGAGTCTTTTCGTCGCCCAGTCGCTCGTATTATATATCGTAGAAGGCATGCTGCCAGTCCCGTTCATCGCACCCGGTGCCAAATTGGGTCTGGCCAATCTGATTACGGTCATCGCCTTATATGCTCTTCCCAGGAAACGGGATGTCGCCCTGATTCTCCTGCTTCGCATCATTCTTTCCACTGCTTTTGGCGGAGGAATCAATGCCTTTTTCTACAGTGTATCCGGGGCTGCCCTCAGTTTCGGGAGCATGCTCGTCTTCCAGAAATGTGGCAAATTCAGTCTCATTGGCGTATCGGCTGCCGGCGGCATTTTTCATAACTTCGGCCAGGTTCTCGTGGCCTGCTTCATTGTAGAGAATATAAAAATTCTGCTGTACATGCCCGTCCTTGCCGTTGCCGGGACCGGAACAGGCATTCTCATCGGCATCACCGCCATGGTAACGCTGAAGCATCTGCAGAAACTGCCTTTGTACAAGCGCATACAGGAAACATGCTGAAAAGCTAAAAAGGGTATCACAGGAAGCAGTCAGCTTTCTGCGGTACCCTTTTCTTCTATGCTATTACTTCATTATCGTAATGGATTTCATAATATCGTCAATCGCCGGTGCATTCTTAGAATCGGCATCACAGGCGACGAGAATGACCCAGGTGGCATTTCCATGGGAGAATCCCATCAGTTGTGCCTTCATCCGTTTATCCTCTACAGTAAACGTATAGGTCTGCTTCACGGCGTGTTCCCCGGAAACACTGGCCGCTTCTTGTTGGGCTGATATATTTTCTGCATCGATGCTGCTTAAAATAGCCTGGGAAGCCCGTTCGATATTTTCACTGAGCGTATTCCCCAGGGCCTGCCCATTGGTCAGGTGCAAGTCGCTGTACATCTGTCCCGAATCAATACTGACCGTAAAGATTCCGATATGCAGCCCCTGGTTAATTTCTCCATAAAAACGCTGTCCCTTCAGGTATCGCTGTGTCAGTGGATCCAATGTGACGGGCAGGGGCAGTTCATGGGCATTACCGGGCAGGGCAATCATAATCTGGGAATCGATGCCATCAATACGTTTTTCAGTCAGGTTGACTGTATGACCGCATCCGGCCAGAAACAGTGCCATGATAAAAGCCGTACATAAGAACAACCAGGTTTTCTTCAGTGGTAAAATCATAAGTCACCTCTTATAGAATCAGGTAAAGGTAAGGTAGCCCAGGTGGACCAGGAAGTAGAACACGGGATAAAACAGAAATATGTAAAAGGCCGTCGTCGTAATAAAGGCAGACATGGCCAGATTGACATTGAGATTATACAAGCGCACGGCAAAGAGGGAAAAGATAGCCGTCGGCATCGACATGAGGATCATGAGAGTCCCGATGAGGACAGGGTCGGTAAAGCAAAACCGGCTCAGAACGTAACAGATGGCCGGCGTCACCAGCAGCTTGATCGGCACGAGATCAAAGGTCTTCTTATAATACCGGGGAAACGCTGAAAATTCTATCATGAACCCAATCGGTACCAGTCCGGACCAGGCCCCGATATGAATCAGCCCCTGAAAGGCATAATCCAGTATCTGTGGTCTGGGAATCCCGAGAGCACAAAGTGCAATACCCAGAGCCATGCCGACGACAGGCATCTGATTCCAGTTGATAAAGACTTTACGCCAGTTCAGAGAGACCAGACTGAGATGGCCGCCCGCTTCGGCACTGTATTTATAATAGGCACCCAGCGGAAATGCAATGAAAAAAGTGATAAAGTTCTGGAATACAGCCGTCAGCTGGGCATAGGCAAAGCCCCGTTCACCATACAGGATATAGCCGCATAAACCGCCCAACGTCCCCAGATTTGTCAGGAGCGCCGCCAGGATGTAACTGCCCTGATCGGCCATAGAAGTGAATTTGCGCTGCCGGTGAAAGAGAAAAATGACCCCTACAGGTATAAATGCATTGAGTACCATGAAGACAGGCAGCAGCATGAGATGCGGTTTAATCGGAAGAACCCAGAACGTCAGCGTCGTCAGCAGTGTTGTGATGATAGTGATGTTGACGCGGATAAGGATATTACATTGTTTTTCATCCAGCCACCGTTTCTGCCGGCACGCATACCCGGCTGCCATAGGCAGGACCACATCGATAAATAAAAAAATGATACGGATACCAACTTCCCCCAAAAGTTATTTCCTTCTTTCTTCTCTATATATCTTAATACATCTTATCGTCTGGCTTTTTTGAACGCCTCAGCCATAGAAAACGTAAGCGGTTCGGATGAGGCCGTCACTTCTATGATAGAATCCATGACTTTGCGAAATTCTTCTTTTTTCTTGGACAGCATGTATAATTTTGCCGTATTGCGGGCATCCCACAATGCGTCATGCATCTGGCCATCAAAAGGTTCCCCCGTCGTTTCGATTGCCTTATCCAGAGAAATGATATTATCCAGTCCCAGCAGATTGCAGTATATCTGCTGAAAATTCTGCCAGTGCCCCAGCATCCAGGATACGCGGTCTGCCTGGGTATTGATTTTTTTCAGGCGCATTTCATTATGGAGCTGGCGCCAGTCATTTTCACTCCAGGCATACATTTCATAGTCATTTTCACCAGTTTCATTGCACCAGTCCAGAAACCGCCGGAATACCGGTACGAACGTATCGGCCTGACGAAGCATATCCATAGTGATTCCCGTCAGCTCCTGACAGGTCTCATCCATTTCTGTCGCATATTTGGGCAGGACATATTCTTTGAAACTGCTGATTTCCTGTGCCTGTTCATCGAGTTTGACCGCACCTATTTCGATGATTTCTCCCGGGCAGATTTTTCGTATCTGCCGCCGCTCCTTGCTGATGGGATTCATTTCAAAATCCACGAATACTAATTTCATGATGGTCATCCTATCTCTCATTCACTCTAATTTAAAGGCTTATCATGTAATTATACCACAAGTCCCCGCCCTTTCACACGGTAATTCGCAAAGCAAAAACATTCTGTGACACAAGACAAAAACTCCTGCCAGATGGTGCTGGCAGGAGTTTTTGTCTTGTGATACTGAAAGAGGATAGTGATGTATCAGTCTTCCCATTTCCACTGGGATACTTCCGGTAAATCAACGCCCTTGTCATGAATGTACTGCTTGTGTTCAACGAGTTTGTCATTCATTTTCTGGAATAGGTAAGCCCCCCGGTTTCCAAGGTTCGGGAGTCGTTTCAGAGCGCTACGGACGAGGTGGAAACGGTCAACGTTATTTTGTACGCGCACGTCAAACGGTGTCGTTATGGTACCTTCTTCGCGATAACCGCAGACATGCATGAGACGATTATTATGACGGTGATAAGTCAGTTCATGGACCAGTTTGGGATAGCCATGGAAGTTGAAAATAACTGGTTTGTCTTTGGTAAAGAGCATATCGTATTCGACATCGGTCAGGCCATGGGGATGTTCCGTCTGAGGCAGGAGTTTAAACAGGTCTACGACATTGATGAAGCGGATTTTCAATTCTGGCAGTTCTTTCCGCAGAATCGATACGGCAGCCAGTGCTTCCAGTGTCGGCGTTTCACCGGCGCAGGCAAATACGATGTCCGGGTCCTGTCCCTGGTCATTGGAAGCCCAGTCCCAGATGCCGATACCCTGGGTGCAGTGTTTGACAGCTTCTTCCATAGACAGCCATTGCGGACGGGGATGTTTGCTGGCAATGATGACATTGACAAAGTTCTGGGTGCGCAGGCATGTATCCATAGTTGCCAGGAGGCAGTTCGTATCAGGCGGCAGGAAAATGCGGACGACATCAGCGTTTTTATTGGCCATATGATCCATGAAGCCGGGATCCTGATGGGTGAATCCATTGTGGTCCTGCTGCCAGACCGTCGAACACATCATGAGGTTCAGGGAGGCAATGCTGTGTCTCCACGGAAGCTGATTGCATACTTTCAGCCATTTTGCATGCTGGGCAGCCATAGAATCGACAATACGCGAGAAGGCTTCATAGGTGTCAAAGAAGCCGTGGCGGCCCGTCAGGAGATATCCTTCCAGCCAGCCTTCACACATGTGTTCCGACAGCATGGAATCCATGACCCGGCCAGACGGAGACAGGTGGTCATCTTCCGCCGTTGCCTGTACATTCCAGTCTCTGTTTTCTACATCAAAGACGGCCTGGAAACGGTTGGAATTGTTTTCATCCGGAGAGAAAATCCGGAAGTTTTTCGCATCGTCATTCAGTTTGAAAATGTCGCGGATATACGGTCCGAGATTCTGCGTATCCTGGCTGTCTTTTTCTCCGTGACTTCCAATGTCAAAGGCGTAGTCCCGGAAGTCAGGCAGGCGCAGTTCCCGGTACAGGATGCCCCCATTTGCATGGGGATTCATACCGATACGACGGTCGCCTTCCGGAGCCAGTGCCCGCAGTTCGGGCAGCAGTTTACCTGTTTCATCAAATAATTCTTCTGCATGATAACTATGGAGCCAGTCCGAAAGGAGCTGCAGATGCTCCGGCTTGTCCATGGCAATCGGTACCTGATGGGCCAGGAAATTTCCTTCAATGCGTTTGCCATCGACTACTTTCGGGCCGGTCCATCCTTTCGGCGTGCGCAGGATGACCATAGGCCATACGGGTCGTGTGGTATCGTTCTGCTGCCGGGCATGATTGTGGATTTCTTTAATCCGGGCAATGACGGTATCCATCGTATCTGCCATCAGACGGTGCATCGTCATGGGATCGTCGCCTTCGACGAAGTATGGTTCCCAGCCACAGCCATGGAAGAAATCGACTAATTCCTGGTGGGACATGCGGCCAAAGATAGTCGGATTGGCAATTTTATATCCGTTCAGATTGAGAATAGGCAGTACAACACCGTCTGTAATCGGATTGATGAATTTATTGCACTGCCAGGACGTAGCAAGCGGTCCCGTTTCGGCTTCGCCGTCACCTACGACAGTAGCGGCAATCAGGTCGGGGTTGTCAAAAATAGCGCCGCATGCATGGGCAATCGAATAGCCCAGTTCGCCTCCTTCATGGATGGAACCCGGCGTTTCCGGTGCACAGTGGCTGGGCACGCCGCCTGGGAAGGAAAACTGTTTGAACAGTTTCTGCATCCCTGCTTCATCCTGAGAAATATTCGGATAGATTTCACTATACGATCCATCCAGATAATCGTTGGCAATAAAGAAATTTCCGCCATGACCCGGCCCGGATAATAAAATCAAATCCAGGTCATACAGTTTAATCAGACGGTTCATATGGACGAATACAAAATTCTGTGCCGGTACAGTTCCCCAATGGCCGACAATTTTCTTTTTAATCATGTCCGGTGTGAGTGGCTTTTTGAGGAGCGGGTTATCCAATAAATACAGCTGGCAGGCTGACAGATAATTGGCAGCGCGCCAAAACTTGTTCATTTTTTCCAGATAGGCATTACTTGCTGGTACTTCATTCGTTACCATTTCAGTCATGTTATCCTTCCTTTCTGAATCCTCAGGTACGTCATTTCTGATTACGGCTATATTTTAACATCCTATGTTCAACATTGCAAGTAATATTTCTTGTAATAATCATAAAAAAAAGGATAATCCGCTTTGCATAAAATGGTATTGGCCGTGAATCTGGCAAAAAGGGAAAAACAATAATGGGAGCTGCCGCACGATTACGTGCGACAGCTCCCACTGTCTATCATACAGATTTAACTATTCTGACTATCAGACTTCTGTAGCCAGTCTCTTATAGAATTTATACCGCTTCATAGCAGCTGCTTCGGCTTCTGTAAAGAGCTGATCGGCTACTTCCGGGAAGGTACGTGTCAATGCAGCGTACCGTGTTTCGCCCATCAGGAATTCACGATATTTACCGTTCGGTTCTTTGGAATCGAGGCTGAACGGATTCTTGCCTTCTGCTTCCAGAGCCGGATTGTACCGGTACAGCGGCCAGTAACCACATTCGACGGCTTTCTTTTCTTCCATCTGTGCTGTGCTCATGCCCTTTACGAGGCCGTGATTGATGCACGGGCTGTAAGCCAGGACAATGGACGGGCCATCATAGGCTTCCGCTTCTTTGAGGGCTTTCAGCATCTGGGCCGGGTTGGCACCCATGGAGACAGAAGCAACATAAATGTGACCATAGCCAATCATGATACGGCCCAGGTCCTTCTTATTGGTACGGCGGCCGGCAGCATCAAACTGTGCCACAGCACCTTTTGGCGTAGCTTTGGAGGACTGACCACCCGTATTGGCATATACTTCGTTATCGATGACGAGGACGTTGAAGTTTTCCGTCGTTGCCATGATATGATCCAGACCACCATAGCCGATATCATAAGCCCAGCCATCGCCGCCGACGATCCAGACGGTCTTCTTGCCGATATGTTCTTTGTGAGCCAGGAGATAAGCTACTTCTTCGCCAGCTTTGCCTGCAAGCTGTGCTTTTTCCAGTTCAGCAATCAGGTCTGCGCTGATCTGTTTCGTCGTTTCGCCTTCATTGTGGCAGCCATAGGAATCGAGCCATTTCTGGATAGCCGCTTTGAGCGAACCTTCATCGATGAGGCCGGCCAGTACTTCCAGGTGATTCTTCACATCTTCACGCTGCTGATGGAGAGCCAGATACATGCCGAAACCAAATTCGCCATTATCTTCGAACAGGGAGTTCGTCCATGCAGTCCCTTTGCCATTCTTATCTTTTGTCCACGGGATGCACGGCAGTGCAGCAGCCCATGCCTGCATACAGCCAGCCGGTGTAGCAATGTAGAGACGGTCGCCATAGAGCTGGGTCAGCAGTTTGACATACGGTGTTTCACCACAGCCTGCGCATGCGCCGGAGAATTCCAGGTACGGCAGTTTGAACTGGCTGCCTTTGACGCTGAATTTATCGAGACCTGTATCTTTGATGCTGACAGTCTGGGCATAATCCCAGTTTGCCGCTTCTTTACGCTGGGAATCGAGCGGTGCAAAGGAGAGGGCCTGTACCGGGCAGGTCTTAATGCAGGAACCGCAGCTGTAGCAGTCAAGCGGAGATACCTGAACGCGGAATTCGTATTTTTCAAGGCCTTTACCGACGGCTTTCTTCGTTACAAAGCCTTCAGGAGCCGATTTTACTTCACTTTCATCGAGGAGGTACGGGCGGATGGCGGCATGCGGGCAGACCAGAGAACACTGGTTGCACTGTACGCATTTCGTAACATCCCATACAGGGACATTGGTAGCAATGCCACGTTTTTCATAAGCCGCGCTGCCTACCGGATAATCGCCGTTTGCATAAGGCAGGAATTCGCTGACCGGCAGATCGTCACCTTTCTGCAGGTTGGACGGAATGCAGATTCTCTTGACGAAATCAGGCAGATCTTTCGTCATATCTTCGACGGCTTCGTCTTTCGCCGTAGCCCATGCTTCCGGAACCTTGATTTCAACAACACCGGATACACCGCGTTCTACGGCTTCGCAGTTCATGTTGACAATCTTTTCGCCTTTGGCCGAATAGGTATTGACGATGGCTTCTTTCATGTATTTGACGGCATCGTCGATAGGAATGATATTGGCCAGTTTGAAGAATGCAGCCTGCAGTACCGTATTGGTACGGTTGCCCAGACCAATTTCAGCAGCAATCTTCGTCGCATCAATGGTATAGAACTTAATATGTTTATTAGCAATCTGGCGTTTAACGCTTGCTTTCAGGTGGTTTTCCAGGGCTGCCTGATCCCAGCTGCAGTTGAGAAGGAAGATGCCGCCGTCTTTAATTTCACCAACGATATCGTAATCTTTAATATACGCTTCTTTATGACATGCTACAAAGTCAGCTGATTTGACATAGTAGGTCGAACGGATCGGGCGGTTGCCAAAACGCAGATGAGACTTCGTAACGCCACCGGATTTCTTCGTATCATATTCGAAATAAGCCTGAACGTACTGGTCCGTATTATCCCCGATAATCTTGATGGAGTTCTTGTTGGCACCAACCGTACCATCGGAACCGAATCCCCAGAACTTGCAGCTGATAATGCCGTCGGTCTTGATATCCATCGGTACGAGAGGAATGGACAGATTCGTTACGTCATCATTGATACCTACGGTGAAATGCTGTTTCGGGCTGTCGCTCATGAGATGGACAAATACAGATTTGATATGGGAAGGCGGTACGTCCTTCGAGGACAGGCCATAACGGCCGGCAATAATCATCGGATTGCGGTCCGAATTCTGGAATGCCGTACATACATCTTCATACAGCGGTTCGCCGATTGCACCCGGTTCCTTCGTGCGGTCCAGGACAGCAATGCGTTTCACTGTCTTCGGCATAGCCGCAAAGAAATGTTTCAGCGAGAACGGACGATAGAGATGTACCTGTACATACCCTACTTTCTGGCCTTCTGCCGTCATAGCATCGATACATTCTTCAATAGCGCCCGTTACGGAGCCCATAGCTACGATAACGTATTCTGCGTCGGGAGCGCCATAGTAGTTGAACAATTTATATGTGCGGCCTGTAAATTCGCTGATCTTATCCATGTAATCCTGAACGATATCAGGCAGTTTGTCATAGTAAGAGTTGACCGCTTCACGGTTCTGGAAGAAGATATCCGGATTGTTGACGCCGCCACGCATAGTCGGATGATCCGGGTTCAATGCTTCGTGTTTGAATTTATAGAGGGCATCGCGGTCCAGCAGTTTGTCTAATTCTTCATAGGGCATAACTTCGACTTTCTGGATTTCGTGGGATGTACGGAAACCATCGAAGAAATGCATCATCGGCAGGCTGGCTTTAATAGCAGAAAGATGTGCTACGCCGGCAAGATCCATGACTTCCTGGACACTGCCGCTGCAGAGCATGCCCCAGCCAGTATTACGGCAGCCCATGACATCGGAATGATCCCCGAAAATAGAAAGGGCATGAGACCCTACGGAGCGGGCAGCTACATGGAGTACAGCCGGTTTGCATGTTGCGGCAATACGGTGCATGACAGGAATCATGAGCATCAGGCCCTGGGAAGCCGTATAGGAAGTACCCAGAGAACCTGCTTCAACGAGGCCGTGCAGGGCGCCGACAGCCCCGGCTTCAGCCTGCATTTCCATAACCCGGACCGGCTGGCCGAAGAGGTTCTTTTTACCATGAGCGGCCCATACATCCACGTGTTCCGGCATAGGGGAAGACGGAGTAATCGGGAAAATTGTTGCAACTTCTGTCAGTGCATACGATACATATGCGGCAGCTTCGTTACCATCCATCGTTTTCATCAATTTTTCTGTCACTTTAAACATCTCCTTGAGAAATAAAATGAGAAAAATAATAGTAGACAATACAAGCGCTTACAATTACAGAGGTTATTTAAACGTTTAATCTCTCTACTCTTATTATAGCAAGCTGAATTTATTTTTCAATTCATTTGCATAAATAGCACTATTCAGTATAGTCTATTGCGTTTCAAGCATGAGTATTGCATTTCAAGCATACTAAATATAAGTAAAATTCATCCTAAAATGGTATGGTTTCCCATCTGGTACATCCAGAATAAATTCACTTCATAATTAAAAATATTATCTGATTGGCCGTATACGGAAAGAAACTTCTATAAAAATGATATCATAGATAGTATAATAAAGCTATCCAAAGTTTATGTATACATAGTAAGAAAATGTAAATACCGTGTATACAGCTATGTACATTTATGAAATTTCTTATATACTATACGTAGCGTATGTGTATGAGGTGAAAAAATGAAAAAGATTCCTATAGCGGCGGCCTTATGTCTTATGGCCAGCCTGTTCATGGCCGGATGTGGAAATCAGCAGCAGCCGGCACCGTCACAGAACCAGCAGCAACAGCAACCGGTTCAGATAGATGCCGCCTCAGAGGCACTCTTTGAAAAAGGACTGTCTGCCTACCAGAAATTCCAGTACGAGCAGGCCATTTCCCTGTATGACCAGGCTCTTGCCAAAGATAAAGCGAATTATAAAGCGCTCTCCGGCAAAGGGATTGCCCTGGCCATGCGCGGCAACGGCGTAAATCAAAAAGACGTCCGTCAGGGTATTTCTCTCATCCGGCAGGCATTGGAGCTGGCACCGGATTACGTCCCGTCCTTTTATGACCTGGCACTGGCCCTGAAAATCGATAAGCAATACGACGAATCGATTACCTGGTTCCAGAAAGTCATCGACAACGAACCGGATAATACGTGGAGTTATTATGGCATCGCTACCATTTACGGTGATCAGGGAAATGCAGAAAAAGCCGTTTTATATCTGAAAAAAGCCGCTGCCATCGATAAAGAAAACGTAAAAGAAGCGGCACGCAGCCAGTCTCATTTCGACCGTATACGCAGCACCCGCGCATTTCAGGATTTCATGAACCAGTAAGGAGGCTTTACGATGGAAAGAACCGATATGATGCACATCATGTATGACAAAAAAGGGCCGGCTGTCGCCAGGAACTTTGAAAAAAGAGGATTTGCCGCCTGGTACTGTCCGACCTGCAAGGAAGCCCTTGCCAAAGCCATTTCGCTGATTCCCAAAGAGGATGTCGTTTCCTGGGGCGGATCCCGCTCTATCGACGATATCGGGCTTCACGCTTATGTACAGGCCCACTACAAAGTCATCGACCGCGATACGGCAAAGACACCAGAGGAACGGGTCGAACTCATGCGTAAAGCACTGTTATGTGATACCTTTCTCATGGGGACCAATGCTGCTGTCCAGGACGGGGAATTACTCAACATCGATGGTAATGGCAACCGCGTAGCAGCCCTTTCCTACGGTCCCCGTCAGGTTCTGGTCATCGCCGGCATGAACAAAGTCGTGCCAACACTGGATGCCGCCCTTGCCCAGGCCCGCTCGACAGCGTCTGCCATCAATATCAACCGTTTTGCCGGTTCAAAAACGCCCTGCTACCTGACCGGCATGTGTGCAGACTGTAAAGGACAGGATACGGTATGCCGTCAGATACTGCGTACCCGTGCCTGCAATCCTGCAGGGCGCATCAAAATTATTTTCGTAGGTGAAAACATCGGCTTTTAGCCTATGTCACAATATATATTTGAGGAGGAGTCACTATGGATCGTTCTGATATGATGCACATCATGTATGATAAGAAAGGACCGGCCGTTGCCAAAAATTTTGAAAAACGCGGGTTTGCCGCCTGGTATTGTCCCACCAAAGAAGAAGCCCTTGCCAAAGCGGTATCGCTGATTCCGGAAACGGACGTCGTTTCCTGGGGCGGTTCCACATCGATTGTCGAAATGGGATTGTATGATTACGTCAAAGCCCATAACCCGGTTCTCGACCGTGATACGGCAAAAACTCCGGAAGAACGGATGGAAATCATGCGCAAAGGCCTGACCTGCGATACATTCATCATGGGCACCAATGCCGCCACCCAGGACGGACAGCTCTATAACATAGACGGCAATGGCAACCGTACGGCCGCCCTCATATTCGGGCCGAAACAGGTCATCGTCATCGTCGGCATGAATAAAGTAGAACCGACCCTTGAAGCCGCTATCTCCCGTGCCCGCTCGACAGCAGCCACGATAAACGCCCAGCGCTTTGGCATCCCTACGCCATGCAACGCCAATGGCATGTGTGCTGACTGTCTCAGCCCGAAGAGTATCTGCAACCAGATGGTCCGGACCCGCCGCAACAGCGGACCTCAGGGCCGTATCAAAATTATCCTCGTCGGAGAAAATTTAGGGTATTGATACTGCTGATTCTCTTCGCCAGAAAAATCAGGATGTATAACAGCAAAAAAGCTGGAACAAAATGACATAAAGTCATTCTGTTCCAGTTTTTTTATATACTGAGACGCGTGCATCAATACGCTTCTTCTGCAATTTCACACAGGATGTGGCCCATCATGATATGCATTTCCTGCGTACGGGCCGTCACCCTGGATGGAACGGCCAGGCAGACATCACACAGATCCGCCATTTTTCCGCCACCTATGCCGGTAAAGCCGATGACCTTCATCTGCTTCTTACGGGCCGCCTCGATAGCGGCAATGACGTTTTTGCTATTTCCCGATGTGGAAATACCGACCAGCACGTCTCCGTCATTGCCCAGTCCTTCTACCTGTCTGCTGAATACCGTATCATATCCGTAATCATTGGCTACCGCCGTAAGGACCGATGTATCCACGGTCAATGCCAGTGCAGGCAGACTGGGCCGTTCTTTCTGGAACCGGCCGACGATTTCCGCTGCCAGATGCTGGGAATCAGCTGCACTGCCGCCATTGCCACAGAATAAAATTTTGTGACCGCCAGCCAGCGCATCCCGGATGAGAATACCGGCTCTTTCTATATCGGAAGCCAGTGCTTTTGTCGCAGCCAGGACGGCTGCATGATCTGCCATACGTTGTTCAACCAGATTCATAATCTGCCTCCTCTATTTCTTTTCTCCATCAGTAATCACGAACCGGACAGCCCCTGTATCGGGATGGATGACAGCCCCATGGAAATGGATTCCACCGGGTAAATAGGGATTACGCTGCAGGTTGCGTACTGTGACCCGGACCGATTCCTCACTGTCGCAGATAGGATCTGCCCATGCCATGAGCCGCGGTTCGACATCATCGATGATGTCAGGGTCAATGCCGGCATCAAACATTTTTTTGCAAAGGCTGGCTGCCGTTGTATGGAGCATGCCGCAGTCTTCATGACCGACGACGATGATGTCCGTCACATGAAGTTCATAGACGGCCACCATCAGACTGCCAATGACACTGTCAAAGGTGCGGCCTGCCGTATTGCCGGCTACTTTAATGATTTTGGCTTCGCCTCGTTTCAATCCCATAGCAGGTTCAAGGAAATCCAGGAGACGCGTATCCATACAGGTAAGGATGGCGACGTTGCGGGACGGATATTTGCTCACTTGCGCCAGGCCGCCATCTTTATGTTCTTCTACAAATGCTGCATTTGCTTTTTCAATCTGCTGTGTCAGTTCTGACATACTGGCCTCCTTATCCTTTCTCCACTTCTTCCATCATGTGTTTAGCCCGGATATATTCGTCAATACCGGCAGCGGTACGTTTACCTTCGCGCATAGCCAGTACGACTGTTTTCGGTTTGTGTACGACATCACCGGCAGCGAATATACCACGCCGGCTGGTCATGCCGTACGGGATATTACGGGATTCAATATAGCCGTCTTCTGTCGCTTCGGCACCAAAAGCCTGGATGATGTCCATTTCTGGTTTATTGCCAATGGCAGCAATAATTTTATTTGCCGGCACAATTTCAAATTCTCCTGTCGGCACCATCGTCCCGTCTTCCAGGATTTTCTGTTTTTCTATTTTAAGCCCTTCTACATGATCTGTTCCGGTAACGGCACGGGGAGCCGAATAGAACTGGAACTGAATTCCTTCTTCTTTAGCTTCCTCATATTCCGAAGGGAGACATTTCATATTCTTTTCGCCCCGGCGGTATACGATTTTCACGTTCGCTTTCAGACGCAGAGCTGTCCGGGCCGCATCAATGGCCACATTTCCGGCGCCGACGACTAGAACCGTATCCCCCGGTTTGACCGGCAGCTTAGATAACGGTTCTTCGCCAAGCTGTACCTGTTCCACCTGATACAGGAACTGGGCTGCATCAATCACTCCGGATAAATGGTCATTTTCGACTCCCAGTTTCCAACCTTCCATAGTGCCGACGGCAATAAATACGGCGTCAAAATGCTCAGCCAGTTCATCGAGGGAAATATCTCGGCCCACTTTGGTTTCATACCGTATGGTAACGCCCAGCTGCTCCAGCCGTTCTACTTCCCGGAGAACATATTCTTTATGAAGCCGGAACGTAGGGATGCCGTAGGTAAGCGTCCCGCCCGGCTGGGTGGAACTTTCAAAAATCGTTACACCATAGTCCATGCGGGCCAGGTCCTGCGCTGCTGCCAGGCCAGCAGGGCCGCTGCCGACAATGGCAACCGTCCCATTACATTTCTTGCTGGGCACGTCATCGAGGACATGATTGTCAAGGACCAGATCGGCCACGAACCGTTCCAGTTTCCCGATTTCTATATGCTTTCCTTTTTTGCCCAGCACACAGGATCCTTCACATTGTGTTTCTCTGGGGCAGATACGGCCGCACAGTGCGGGGAAATCACTGCGGTGATAAATATATTCGGCAGCCGCGCCAAAATTTCCCTGTGCAACTTCATGAATGAACTGAGGTATTTCATTTTCTATGGGGCAGCCATTGCGGCACTGGGGCACACGGCAGTTGAGACAGCGTTTCGCTTCGGCTACAGCCTCAGACATAGTATAGTCACGGTCAGAAATAGGTTCTTCATGAAAAAAAGCCAGCGGATTCTTTTCTTTTTGGGACATGCAGACAGCCACCTTTCTGCTGAAGTTTGCTATAATACGGGTTGGATATAAAAATGGTGCGCCCAAGATGACTCGAACATCCGACACGCAGTTTAGGAAACTGCTGCTCTATCCAGCTGAGCTATGGGCGCACAGGCATGCACAGATTTTCCGTGCAAAAATATCATACCATGAAAAAGTGGGATTGTAAATTATTATCCTGAAATGGATGTATATTATCAAAACATTTGTATATAACATATCCGCTCTGCATGACATCCGGTTGCTACGATACGGCTCCTGTTTTATAATGAATACACATTTGAGAGAAAAGAGGCTCTATTATGATTGAATTAGCAGCTATCGCAACAGAACAGCGGAATCCCCGCAGCAGGCATATAGATCAGGTCTCTACGGAAGAAATGGTCCGCATCATCAACAGGGAAGACCATCTGGCAGCATCGGCCGTAGAAGCCATCATACCGGATATTGCAAAAGCAATCGACCTCATCAGCGGGCACCTGCATGACGGTGGCCGGTTATTTTACGTCGGATCCGGCACATCGGGACGGCTCGGTGTCCTCGATGCGGCGGAATGTCCGCCCACCTATTCCACCGGCCCGGATCTCGTACAGGGACTGATTGCCGGAGGAGAATCGGCCATGTTCCGCGCCCGTGAAGGTGCGGAAGACGATGAAAGTCTGGGAAAAAAAGACCTGCTCGACAAGGGCCTCACGGAAAAAGATGTCGTCGTCGGTCTCAGTGCCTCCGGCCGCACGCCCTACGTCATAGGTGCTCTTACCTTCGCCCGTCAGCGCGGTGCTGCTACGATTGCCATCGACTGTTCTCCCCATTCTCCTGTCGGAGCCTGCAGCGATATCGATCTATGCGCGATGACCGGACCGGAAGTCATTACCGGATCTACCCGAATGAAAGCCGGCACTGCCCAGAAAATGATTTTAAATATGTTGTCTACGGGAACGATGATCCGCCTCGGTAAAGTCTACGGGAATCTGATGGTCGATGTCAAAGCGACCAATCATAAACTGGAAGAAAGGGCGCGGCGTATCGTCATGACCGCTTCCGGCTGCAGCCGCGATGAAGCTATCCGTGCCCTTGGACAAAGCAAAGGACAGGCCAAGCCGGCTATCGTCATGCTACTCCTGCACATTTCCTATGAAGAAGCACAAAAAAGATTGCAGGCTGCCGACGGTTTTATCTCCCGCACACTTACAACGGCATCCACGGAGAAAGGAATACGATAATGGATTACAAAGAACTGGCCCGGGAAATCTACGATCTTACCGGCCCTGCCTCCAATATCATCCAGGCCTATCACTGCATGACCCGTCTGCGCCTGGTCGTAAAAGAGGAACATTTCACAAAAGAAGATATAGGCCGCCTGCGGGGAGTCATGGGTATCAATAAATCCGGTGATGAATGGCAGATTATCCTGGGACCGGGCAAGGCCCAGGAAGTGACCCGCGAGTTTCTGGAATTGCTGAAAAAAGATACGCAGTCATCATCGGTTGGCGAGCTGGCCCGCAATGCGGCTGTCGGAGACGGCCAGGCCCTGCACGAAGCCATACGCAGAAAAAATGCCACCCCGGCCAGAGAGGCCCTGAAAAAAATTGCCCAGATTTTCGTTCCCATCATCCCTGCGTTCATTGCCTGCGGCCTGATTACGGGACTGCTGAATATTGCCCTGAAAATCAATCCCGGACTATCCACCCTGCCCGTGGTACAGATACTCGCTATTGCCGGCAATGCCGCATTTTACGGTCTCAATATCTTTGTCGGCATCAATGCGGCAAAAGTCTTTGGCGGCTCGCCCATGCTGGGTGGTGTCATGGCCGCCGTCATTACCCATCCGGGACTGGCTCATATCGTCTTTTCCGGACAGCCTCTTGTCCCGGGACGGGGCGGTATTATCGCCGTCATCCTCGTCGTCCTCTTTGCGTCCCTGCTGGAAAAGAAACTGCACCGCATCATTCCCGATATGTTCGATCTCTTTCTGACACCGCTCCTGGTCGTTCTCATTGCAACTTTTGTCGCCCTGTTCATTTGCCAGCCCGTCGGCGGATGGCTTTCAGAAGCTATCGGATACGCGGCAACAGAATCCATCGGCCGCGGCGGCGCTGTGACGGGGTTCATTCTCGGTGGTACGTTTCTCCCTATGGTCATGCTCGGCATCCATCAGGGTCTGACTCCAATCCACGCTGAACTTCTGGCACGCTACGGCGTCACCATCCTGCTTCCCATTCTGGCCATGGCCGGTGGCGGACAGGTAGGGGCCGCAGCGGCAGTATATGTCAAAACAAAAAACAGGCAGCTGCGAAAAACCATTGCTTCCGCACTGCCTGTCGGTCTCATGGGTATCGGGGAGCCCCTGATCTACGGCGTTACCCTTCCACTGGGCAAACCGTTTATCGGTGCCTGCATCGGCGGAGCCTGCGGCGGGGCCGTCCAGGCTGCCTGTATGGTTGGCGCAGCCGCTATGGGCATATCCGGCCTGCCCCTGGCAGCCAGCACAGACAATATTCCCGTGTATCTGCTCGGACTCTTCGTCTCTTATCTTGCCGGTTTTATTGCTACCTGGATCATCGGATTCGATGACCCTGCTGAGGAGGTTTGCTGACCATGAAAACAGGTATTTCTCTTTATCCCGGTTTAGGGCGCAGCTGCGTCGATGAACTGGCCCTTCTGGAAGAAGCGGCATCTATGGGTATTACACGGGTATTTACGTCTCTTCACATTCCCGAATCAGATGCAGAAATCCTCTCTATGGAACTCCAGGAAATTCTGTCCGTCGCCCGCCATCATCACTTCGATGTCATAGCGGATGTGTCACCAAAGACGCAGGAATTACTGAATCTGCCGTCGCTGACGCCGGAACAGCTGCTTTTCCGGGGCATTACGACCGTCCGCTTTGATTATGGATTCGATGTCCGCAAAATAGCTCTGTTCAGCCATATGATGAAGGTGCAGCTCAATGCCTCCACCCTCCGTCCAGAAGGACTGGCAGCTCTTCAGGAAGCCGGTGCTGATTTCAGCCATATAGACAGTCTGCATAATTTTTATCCCCGTCCTCATACGGGTCTGGGAGAAGACTATGTACAAAAACAGACGCAGTGGCTGCAGGGCCAGGGTATTTCTGTCGGTCTGTTCATCCCCAGCCAGGCCGGCCGCCGGCTGCCCCTCCGCGAAGGACTGCCTACACTGGAAGAGGACCGTCACCGCCCGGTGGATCTGGCAGCCCGCCATGCCCAGGCTCTTGGAGCCGATACGGTATATATCGGCGATCCTGCCCCGTCGGGAGAAGAACTGGCAGCCCTTTCCCAGGCAGGACAGGAAGAAAAAGGACGGATTGTCCTCAAAGCCCGTCTTCTCAGTCATGACCCCTTCCTGCAGGATCTGCTCAGCCAGCCTATGACGGCCCGGCTGGACCCGGCTCAGGATGCCATCCGGGCAGTAGAAAGCCGCAACCGTCTGCAGGGTCACACAATCCAAAGTGATGAAACGGCAGACCAGCCCGTATCGTACGGCGATATTACGGTAGACAACGAAGGATACGGCCGTTATATGGGAGAAGTACAGATCAGCCTGAAATCGTATCCCGGCGGTCCCAACAGCAACCGTGCGGCCTATATCCTGCCGGAAGAACAATTCCTCATTCCCTATATCACGCCGGGACGGTCCTTCCGCCTCGAATTCGTCCGCTGACTCTATTCGTCAAAGCGCAGGCGCGTGCCAGCACCCAGTTCTTTTACCGGCAATTCCCGGGCAAGGAGTGTCTTATTTTCCAGACTGACGCAATGGCAGGGATATACCAGTTCCGGCTGGCAGCCTTCTATGAAATCCAGGGTTTTCCTCATGACATCGGGATTATCCCGCAAAAGATGGAATCCTCCGATGACGGCATACACCGTATCGGTATGGCATACTTTTTTCGCATAGGCAATGGTATTGCAGACGCCGGCATGGGCGCAGGGCGTTACGATGACCAGGCCCTTATCGGAACAATAGACCATGGCCGAGTCATCATACAGATAATCATCTTCCCATACGCCGTTCCGCATCGTATGACCCAGAGGCTTTTTCGCTTCAAAATCATTGGTCCGTTCAATTTCACTGAGAAATACGAGCCGGTCTGTCAGCCAGACCGGTTCTTTTGTCATATGAACCGGCAGGACCGCATTAAGTGAAGCTTCATCCAGAATGGAACCGATGTTTTTACCGCCCGCTTCCTTGGGCAGGAAGGTATCCGGATGGGCATACACAGGAGCTGCTATACGGGGCCGTTTTTCATAGGTCGCTTCAATATGGGCCTGTACCAGCGGCAGCAGGCCCCATGTATGGTCATAGTGACCATGGGACAAGACGATGGCATCGGCCTGGAGACAATCGATGCCACGGCGCCAGGCATTTTTCATAAACATGTCCGAGCGGCCGGTATCGAGGAGGACCGTTTTACCCCGGTCTTCAAACCAGGCCGAAAAGCCCGATTCAGCGCCGTAGCAGCCTCCGCTGATGGTGTAGTTATCGATGAGAATGGTTAATTTCATAAGAATCACCTCTGATAAATGAAAATGATAGAAATAGTTTAGTCGGCGGTCATTCTGTCTTCTGCCGGTACGCTTCTACTACCTGGCCGATGTACATGCGGTGCCATCCTTCCCGGGTATACGAACGGAGAACACGGGAATCGGTCACCCCCTGTGGCGACAAATCCTGTACGTACAGTTTCTTGCAGACCAACGCCCATTCCGCCGTATCAATAAGCGGCGTATCCCCCATCCCGTACTGCAGGGAAAAATCACAGTCCTTGATTTTATCTGTATCGCGTCCGCTATGGATACCACAGTAAATGACTTTGTCGTGCTGTTTCATGGGAAGGACAGACAAGGAAAAATACTCATGTGTTTCCATATACTCATACGTATAGCGTTCAGGCCGGACATAGACGATGCACGTAGGGATATTCCAGGTCCGTCCCAGATTAGCCCATCCCACGGTCATGACGCGGGCATCGTCTGTATCCCCCGCCATGAGAAGTCCATTATTAGTGCCAAAAACAGAAAAAACATCCAGTTGCAGCTTATCTGCTGCTACGCGTTCAAGCATCATACCGCCTCCTGTTCTATATCTTTTATTATATGGGAAAGTACACAAAAAAAGAAGAAGAAACTGCATGGGGAATTACAGTTTCTTCTTCAACAGAAGAGGGGAATTTTACGTACCTAATGCGTGTACCAGATCATACTCATTTTCATCAATAGTAAAGCGATAATTGTCTACTTCAGTATAAGGTGTTGCCACGACTTTATCGTGAATAGAGCCGATGACAGCATCTTTGCCGCCGGAAAGGAGATAATCGACGGCTTTCTGGGCAAACAGCCCTGCCATCTTGGCATCCCGTGCCGACGGGGCACCACCACGCTGAAGGTAGCCGAGTACGGTCAGACTGGGATTCATTTCCGGATGATGCTGTTTCATATACGTCAGCACGTCACATCCGCTGACAGCCCCTTCGGCAACGATGACAATACTGCTCATTTTCCACTGCTTATGGGATTCTACGAGGTGATCAGCCACTTCTTTCAGGGTCACCTTCTTTTCTGGTACCAGAACGATTTCAGCCCCGCAGGCCATGCCCGATTCGAGGGCAATGAATCCGGCACGACGACCCATGACTTCTACAATAGCCACGCGGTCATGGGAAGATGCCGTATCGCGGATACGGTTTACCGCTTCCAATACGGTATTGACAGCTGTGTCATATCCCAGTGTGTATTCTGTGCCAGGCATATCATTGTCAATCGTCCCGGGAATGGTAATCGTCGGCATGCCCAGGGCACTCAGTTTTTCGGCCCCTTTCATAGAACCGTCGCCGCCAATGACGACCAATGCGTCAATATGGTTCTTCTGCAGCCATTCAAAGGCCTTTTTCCGGCCTTCTTCGGTCCTGAATTCTTCCGAACGGGCTGTCTTTAGCAAGGTCCCTCCGCGGTGAATGATGCCACCGACAGAGCGGCGTGTCAGGGCCGTACTGTCGCCGTGGATCAGCCCGTCATAGCCCCGCAGGATACCTTCTACAGTCAGGCCCTTATACATAGCGTAACGGGTAACGCCGCGGATGGCAGCGTTCATCCCCGGTGCATCCCCGCCGCTGGTCAATACTCCGATTTTCTTTATCATAGGCGTCACATCCTTACGCTGTATCACTGTCTAAAATTCCAGCAGAGTCTTTACGACCGGTTCCGGCCGCTTGTCCGTAAATTCCATGGCTTCACCGAACTGGGTAATGGGGAAGCGTTTCGTAATAAATCCCGACGGTTTCATATTCCCTGCCGCTATTTCCGCCAATACCGCTTCATAGTCACTGCGGACATACATATTGGACCCGTCTACATGCAGCTCTTTCACCTGAATGAGGTCAAACGAAGCCTTTACATCCTTATTCATGATGGCAATTTCCGAAATCGTGCCGCCCGGGCGGGTAATTTCGGCAGCCTGCCGTACGCAGGCATCATTGCCAAAGGCCAGGAAAGTGATATCGACGCCCTTGCCACCGGTCCGCGTCATAATTTCTTTGACGACATTATCGCGCATACTGTTGAATGCAGCAACGGCTCCCATAGAGCGCGCTTTTTCCAGATTAAAATCGACGACATCGATTCCAAACAAAGCTGCCGGATGGAAACAGGCGGCGCTGAGAACAACGCCCAGCCCAATGGTACCGCAGCCGATGACAGCAACTGTTGTTGACGGCTGTATATGATGCGCCCGTACGGCATGCATGCCGACAGCCAGAGGTTCGATGAGTGCGCCTTCGGCAAAGGATACAGCGTCCGGCAGGGGTACAATGCATTGCTGGGGCAGAACGACGTACTCGCCAAAGGACCCGCTCCATCCGGAAGCGCCAAGTATTTTCTTTTCCGGGCACAGATTATACCGCCCGCTCTTACACAAATAGCAATGACCACAGCCGTATTGCGGTTCGGCCGTCACTCTGTCACCAGGCCGGCACGTCGTCACGGCACTGCCCGTTTCGACGACGACTCCCGAAAACTCATGTCCTGACACGACAGGCGGAACCCGCCAGGGATGCTTTCCGTGATAGGCATGCACTTCAGAACCGCAGATGCCCGTAGCACGGACCTGGATTTTGACATCCGTATCATGCTCCAGCTGGGGCTCCGGTGCGTCATCAATAAAATAGGCTTTCATTGGTTTTTCTATAAATCCTGCTCGCATATCCCGACCCACCTTTCGCAGAAAAGGGCGGCAGGAAGCCTTCCTGCTTTCTGCCGCTCGTCCTATACGACTTAGTCCATGTGCTGGCCGCCGTTGATATCGATTTCTTCACCGGTAATATACGAAGCTTCTTTAGATGCGAGGAATACGACCGTATCTGCCACTTCCTGCGGTTCGCCCGGACGGCCCATAGGAATGTTGTCGATAACTTTCTGGGCTTCATCTTTCGGCAGGGATTTCCAGATTTCCGTGTTGATCAGGCCCGGTGTTACACTATTGACGGTGACACCATAAGGAGAAATTTCGCGGGCCAGGTTCTTGGAGAAGCCGAGGACGGCAGCTTTGGCTGCGGAATAATGAGCGCCGCCGAAAATACCGCCGCCGCGCTTGGCTGATACGGAAGAAAGGTTTACGATACGGCCATAACCGGCTTTGACCATCGGTTTCATGCAGGCCTGGGTGCAAAGGAACAGGCCGAACATGTTGACGTTGAAAATACGTTTCATATCATCGAGAGTCATATCGGCTACGGTAACATGCTGGGAAATACCGGCATTGTTGACGAGAACGTCGAGACGTCCATAAGTCTTCATGATGTGATCGACCATGGCTTCGCACGATTCTTTGCTCGTAACGTCAAGTTTGATACCTTCGGCTTTGCCGCCTTCATTTTTGATGATATCGACCGTTTCCTGTACGCCGGCCATGTTGATATCCGCAATGATGAGCTGAGCGCCCTGTTTGGCGAATGTGCGGGCCATGACACGACCCATACCTTTGGGAGAACCACTGCCTGTAACGATGACTACCTGATCTGTGAAATCTAACATTTGAAAAACCTCCTTGAAATAACGCGTGTAATGTCACACGGTGTTAATACATAGAATATATGGTGTAATAGATTGTGAATACTTATTTATCAACTGCTTCAGTTGCACTTAACTTACTATCGTCGATGGCTTTCCCGGTCTGTTTAACCAGAACCGTGACGACAAAGGCGCTGATGACCATGCAGATGGCCAGGAAAAGGACGCCGGCGTCGAAGGAACCAGTCACAGTGCTGACGTAGCCCATGACGTAGGGACCAAAGAACCCGCCCAGATTACCGACGCTGTTGATGAGGGCAATACCGGCTGCGGCAGCAGAGCCGGAAAGATAAGCCGGCGGAATGGCCCAGAACGGAGAGTAGGCACCATAAGCGCCGCTCAGTGCGACGGCAAAGACGATGAGACTGGCTATGACGTTGGACTGGGCAATGTAAACACTGGCGACAAGTCCGACGGCAGCTACTACCAGGCAGCCTGCCACGTGGTACCGCCGTTCATTGACCTTATCGGAATGACGACCGACAGCATACATGACGAATGCAGCCAGGAGATACATGAGACCGATGATCCAGCCAATGGTCGTCGTAGCAATCGTACTGGAAAGGCCATGGACCAGTGTCGGCAGGAACATGACGATGCCATAATACCCGCAGATCCAGGCAAAGTATCCCAGAGCGAGGATGAGGACATCCCGTTCTTTCAGAGCCGTAAGGAAAGATACTTTCTTTTTCTTGGCTTTTGCAGCCTGTTCTTCGGCTACAATATTCTTCAGCCATTCCCGTTCATCCGCTTCCAGCCAGTTGGCTTCTTCAATCGAATCGGTCAGGTAATAGAAGCAGGCGACACCGAGGATGAGCGACGGAATAGCTTCGAGGATAAACAGTGTCTGCCAGCCTTCGAGCCCAAAGAGGTTCAGTTCCAGCAGATATGTTGAAATAGGGGACCCGACGGCACTGGCACTGGGGATGGCGATCATAAAGCCGGCGATAGCCTTGGCATGGTTCTTCGTCTGGAACCAGTTGCTCAGATACCAGGCCATGCAGGGGAAGAAACTGGCTTCGCAGACGCCGAGGGCAAATCGTACGCAGTAAAACTGGATATCGTTCTGTACGAATGCGGTCAGGCAGGATACGAGGCCCCAGGAAACCATGATGCGGGAAATCCAGCGGCGGGCACCGAATTTGGTCATAAGAGCACTTCCCGGTACTTCCAGAAGGAAATACCCAAAGAAGAAGATGCCGGCACCAAAGCCAAAGACGGCACTGGAAAAGCCGAGATCAGCATTCATCTGAAGGGCGGCAAAGCCGATATTGACGCGGTCCAGAATGGAAATAGCAAAGCAGAAGAACAAGAATGGAATCAGCCTTCGTGTTACTTTATGCACAGTACGTTTTTCTATATCCGCAACATTGGCTGTTGCTGTTGTCATAAAACTGCACTCCCTTTCTCCCAATATATATCCAATAACCACTCAACGTTCAATGTAGGTTGTTTATTGGCAAAAGGATTTGGCCGTTTCTACGATATGATCGACAGAGACGCCGTTCTTTGCCAGGAGATGTTCATATGGAGCCGATTCACCGAACCGGTCCTGGATGCCCATCCGTTTTACTTTGCCTTTGCCCAGTTCTGCCGCTACTTCGCAGACGGCACTGCCCAGGCCGTTGATGATATTGTGATCTTCGACGGTAATGACTTTGCCGATAGTTTCCAGGCAATCTTTGACGACGTCTGTATCGAGAGGCTTGATGGTGTGCATGTCGATGACGCGTGCCGAAATGCCTTCAGCCTGCAGTTTCTTTCCGGCTTCAATAGCCAGGCGGACCGTATCGCCGTTGGCGATGATGGCAATGTCTTTGCCGTCCTGTATCTGATGAGCTTTCCCAAGCTGGAGTTCTACATCATCATCATAGAGGACTGCAATGGGATCGCGGGTAAAGCGCAGGTATACCGGGCCGTACATTTCGGCGGCAGCCTTTGTCAGTTTCTTGGCGGCTACATAGTCGGCAGGCATGCAGACCGTCATATTGGGCAGCGTCCTGAGGACGCCCATATCTTCGATGGACTGATGGCTGGCCCCGTCATTAGCCGGTGTAACACCGCCATGGGAGCAGGCAATCTTCACATTCAGATTGGGATAGCAGATTTCCTGGCGGATCATTTCACACATACGCAGGGAACCAAACACAGCATAGGTGACGACGAAAGGAATCTTGCCGCATGTAGCCAGACCAGCTGCCAGGCCGGCACCATTCTGTTCGGCAATACCGACATTGACATGCTGCTGGGGCAGGGCCTTGGAAAAAGGCGTCGTCCGGCACGATTTTGCAATATCGACATCGACTACATATATATCTTTGTTATTTTTACCAAGGCTCAGTATTTCTTCACCGAAGCCATCGCGGGTTGCTTTTGTCATATCTGCCATTTTATTTCAGGCCTCCTTCGAGTTCTTCCATCGCTTGTTTGTATTCTGCATCGTTCGGAGCGACACCATGCCAGCCGCACTGGTTTTCCATGTACGATACGCCTTTGCCCTTGACCGTATGAGCGAAGATGCAATGTGGTTTCTTATTTTTGCGCATGCGGATCATATCGAGCGTATGGACGATCTGGTGCATATCGTTGCCATCGATTTCATAGACGTCAAAACCAAAGGCTTCAAATTTTTTGCCCAGGTCGCCATTCGGCATGACTTCGTCTGTCGTGCCATCAAGCTGCAGGTTATTGTTATCGACAAAAACAATCAGGTTGTCCAGTTCATATTTGTGTGCCGTATTGGCAGCTTCCCAGATTTCCCCTTCCTGGGCTTCGCCATCTCCGACGACAACGAATACACGATAGTCTTTTTTATCCCGCTTACCTGCAAGCGCCATGCCGACACCACAGGCCAGGCCCTGGCCGAGAGATCCCGTCGAAATATCGATACCCGGGCATTTCTTCATATCCGGATGGCCCTGCAGGATAGACCCTTCTTTCCGCAGCGTGTGAAGCACATCGAGGGGGAAGTATCCCAGTGTAGCCAGTGCGGCATACTGTATAGGGCATACATGGCCTTTAGACAGGATGAACCGGTCCCGGTCTTCCCATTTCGGATTTTTCGGATCGATATTCATTTCACCAAAGTAGCAGGCAGCTACAAAATCAGCGACGGAAAGCGAACCACCGGGATGACCCGACTGAGCTTCATAAATCATGGTCACGGCTTTTTTCCGCAGGTCTTTCGCAACCTCTTTCAATTCCTCTTCTGTTCGTTTCATGCAATGTCACCTCGTAAGATAAATAATAGATAAAAATATGATGTCATTTTTTTCATCCTCCGTTGAACGTAGGATGTTTAACTTTTGACTGTATTATACTTCCAACGTAGGACGTTGTCAATGACTTAAGACGATTTTTCCATTGCTCTTTTATTATCGATAAGACTAACCTGATGAGTGATAAACATAAAAATGGTCCTGTCACAGTTATATCACCATGACAGGACCACGTCTTCAATAGAATGAATTCGATATAATATTATCTTTCTTTTTCATCCAGTACGCCATATTCATAGAAATAGCCCTGACGCACTATTTCATCTACGGCTGCCTGTTTCTTATCCTTTATAAATTGATACATAGAAAGATGAACATCGTACATTTCCTGTAATTTCCCCATTTCAGCCATGTTATATACAGTCTGATAACGGATTTTTTTTGTCAGAAGTCTCGTAACATAGGCAATTTTATCAAAAAGGACATTATGGGTCATATCAGCCATACATTGATGGAACCTGTCATCGGCATCACACATATCTCTGGAATTTTTGTTGTCAACGGCTTTTTGAATATCATCTAATGCCTGTTTCAACCGCCGCAGGTCGTCTTCATCGGCTTTCCGAGCCGCCTTATAAATGATGCCGATATCAATCCATTCCCGCAGTTCCTTAAGCGATTCCATCGATTCCGTATCACTCAGGATAATACCATAGAGAAGCGGGTCAATCATGGCTTCACTGAATCCCTGACAGACAAAGGTCCCTTCGGGCCGGCGGATTTCCAGGACGCCATAGGAAACGAGGATTTTGATAGCTTCCCGTACGGAGTTGCGGGACACGCCAAAAGATTCCGCCAGTTCCTGTTCCGTCGGGATTTTATCGCCGGGATGAATACGGCGATCTATAATGGCTTCGGTTACACGATCGATGACCTGCTGAACGACGGATTTGCTCTTTATCGGTTTTAAATACGTTTTTTCTCCTGCCATAGCGATTCACATCCTAATACAGATTACTTGCCCTGCCCTATTGTATACACCATACTATTCAGTAAGAATAACTCTTTTCTATTATAATACAAAATCAGATGCAGATGCAATATTAATTGTTGAACATTGGATGTTAACACTATTGTTTTTTTACATCGTGTCTTATAAAAAAATATATGCTATAATGAGGCTGCATAGAACGTGGAGTGCGAAAGGAGTGGGAATATCATGTTTATACACAGAACGAAACGGACCCTGCTGGCTGCCGCCGCAGTCCTGGGCCTCAGTTTTTGCACCATGGCGGAAACGGCCCCAGTCCAGGCCATCGATATCGGCACTATCGGTACGATTGCCCAGGCCGGCGCCTATTACGCCCAGTTGAATCAGCAGCTCAACTACCTGGATAATGAAGGCCGCGACGATTATATGAAGCAGATAAAAGCCAAATATGGCGTCAACAATGACTACCAGGCCAATGCTATGACGGAACGGGTCATGACCCGCCTCTCCAATGCCATTGCAAAAACCGATCCATCAATCCTGAAAAAGCCGTACAACTACTTCGTCAATAACGACACCAGTTTCAATGCCTTCTGCACCATCGGACACAACATGAGCGTCAATATCGGCCTCTTTGAACCATTGAATTACAACGAAAATGAAGTCGCCTTCGTCCTCGCCCATGAAATGGGACATGGACAGAAAAATCACGCTATCAGCGGCGTAAAGAAGCGCATGCCACTTGACCTCCTGGCAACGATTTACGGTTCCGGTGGCGGTGCCGCCCAGCTGGGTGCTGCGATTCTGGACCAGATAGGGTCTGCCAAACTAGTGACCAAGCCGATGGAAAAAGAAGCCGATGCCCTGGGCTTTCAGTATGCCGTAGCTGCCGGTTATAATGTCGGTGGCGGTGCCGCCCTGTGGCAGCGTTTCCTCGACAAAGAAAAAGACGTACAGACCAGTGGTATTATGGAGCTGTTCAACGATCATCCTACGACGGTAAGCCGCCGCGATACGTATAGCGCAGACATTACAAAATGGAGCAATAATGTCGTCGCAGTCAATAAGGACACGGGCATGATCACCATCCGCAAAAAGGACTTCTATCAGCCCCAGGATATTCCCAGTATGAGCGGAAAAGAACGGGCATACCTGATTGCCGGCAATCTTTCGGCAGTCTATCACAATAATGCCAAACCATCCTCTGGTGATGTCCATGTAGATGGCAATAATATCCTGTGCGTCGGCCAGCAGCAGATCATGGATTTGTCACCTGTCCAGAATCCGTCTGAAGTGACCAATACACTGAAAAAATTATTATAAATAACTCTGAAGACGTGACAAGCGGGAGCATCCTGTGGGGCAAGTTCCACTCTACGGGATAACTCCCTTTTATTTTTCATTGTTTTTACAAAAAGAGAGTCCTCCGCTTTATCTTTAGTACACTACATGATAAAATAAATCTATACAGGAGGAGCATATAGTTATGAACCAGGAAATGAAACTTGCGGTGTTGATTGATGCCGAAAATATCTCGACGAAGTATATTGATGTCATTTTATCCGAAGCCAATAATCTGGGCGATGTCATTTATAAACGGATTTATGGCAACTGGACCACACCACAGATGGCGTCATGGCGGACGACAATTCTCAATAATGCCATACAGCCTATTCAGCAATATAGTAATACGACAGGAAAAAATTCGACCGATTCGGCGTTAATCATCGACACGATGGATTTGTTATACCAAAGCAATCTCGATGGTTTCTGCATCGTCTCTTCAGACAGCGATTTTACCCGCCTGGCATCGCGGCTCAGGGAATCGCAGAAATACGTCCTCGGCATGGGAGAAAGCAAGACCCCCCGGTCTTTCATCTCGGCATGCAATAAGTTCCTGTATCTCGATGTCCTGCTGGAAGAAGCAGAAAACGAAGCCGATACAGAATCAACCGATCCGGTCAAAGCGGCAGTCACCGATGATACGCCTGTCGTCACCTGCCCCGTCACGGAAGAACCGGTCAAATCAGAAAAGACTTCGGGTAAAAATTTCCGCACAATCCGGCAGGCCCTGGTAAAAATCACGGAAGAAAATTCAGATGACAACGGCTGGATTTTTTCCGGCACGCTGGGCAATCTGCTCAATAAACAGTTTTCCGACTTCGATGTCCGTAATTTCGGATTCAAAAAATTCGTTCCCTTTATTGAATCCCTGGACATGTTCGAAGTCAATACGATTACAGATGATAAAAACAAAACAGTCAAGCATAATTATTTCAAATTAAAACCGGTTCACCGTCATCATTATGCTCATTCATCCCGCTCCAGAAAGAGGCAGAATAAGGCCTGAGCTGCCCCACATCATATACAACGATAGAATAGAAAGGATGGTATTATGGAGGAGGACGCCAAAACACAACAACTTTTACAATCCATCATGCGCCGTAAAAATAACTCGGCCATTGCCATCGCTTTCGACAAAGCCAGCAGTGACGATGCCAGCATATGCCGTATCGCTATCGCCTGGATCAGTGAATCCAAAGCTCACAGCATGTCCTGTCTGGTAAAACCGCCTACAGACGATTTCTCATGTTCCCGTAAAGTAACGGCCTCTATGGTAGCGCACAGTGCAGATTTTGCAACGGTATGGGACCGGCGGATCCTTCCCCTTCTGAAGGGCGATGTACTGGCCCTCTATGACGCTTCCCGGACACTGCATGCCCTGAAAGCCAGTTATGAAACGTCCGGCAGAGCGTTCATGCTGCCCGAGCTATACATCCGTGATCTCCGGTTCCTCGCCATCACCTACATGCCGGGACTGGGAAACGATTCATTTATTTCTATTATCCACCGCCTGCGCCTCAGCGCCGATCTGGACGATGCCGCCAGCCGGGCCAGAGCCTGCACGAGCGCCCTCGACAGACTGCAGATGATTTATCCGGCCAGCGGGTACGGCGTTCCCCTTTCGATGGTTCTGGCCGGGGCACTGAACCTTCCTGCCGATACGCTGCAGGAAGATACGGAACTGGAAAATGAAGAAGAGGAAGAAGAGCCGGCACCACTCCTGGAACGTCTGACAAATGCAACCCGTTTCAGCCTTATTCCACTGCTGGTCATCTGTCTCTGTCTGTTTGGGTACTATATGTACCGCCAGCGCCAGAACGAACCGGCGCACGTCGATTTCTCTTCGTATTCATCTACGGAAGTTCCCAAATCACAGAAAAAAGAACTCCCCCGGTTTGAAGCCGGAAAGACCTATACGATGATGCGCGGCACGTACGTCGTCATGAACGAAAAGGATATCGACCTTTTTGTTACGGCCGCCAAAGAGCATGATACGGATAAAATCCGCACGATGCTGCGGAACGGGCAGGTACTGGTATTTCAATCTGCTGTTCCCATTGAAGTAACCGGTGACCCCCATGGAAACGGATTCGTTCCCATTACCATCAAAGAGGGAGACCATGCCGGCCAGAGCGGATACGCCGCTTACAGTATGATTACAAAAAGCAAATAATGTACGGCAAATAAATAAGAGGGTGCAACAAATGAGCTTTTGAAGCCATTTTGCTGCACCCTCTGTTTTCTGTGCGCATGAGTTTTACTTGCCCTTCAGTTCGGTCTGAAAAATCTCGCGCCCTATGGTTCGTATCCAGAATCCGACGAGCTGGCTGTACGTTTCCATACCGGGCTTTTTCGCCGCTCCGATGATGTATTTCATAAAATGCTCTGCCCAGGCATATCCATATCGTTCAAACACACCTTTTCCGGCCTGTGGAGCAAGTTTCTGCAAAACCGGCAAAAATACGTCGTGCGTCACTTCCAGCATCTTCGTATTCACAGGATATACATAGCCGCTTCCCTTCTGGTCTTCTTCCATGAATACCAGAGCCAGCTGATCCGGCTGATACTGATCGTCTGCATAATCGAGATGGTACATTTCCAGAGGCAGTTTTTCTTTTTGTTCCTGTTTCAGGAGCTGATATGCGCCATATTTAACCAGTTCATACAGCCGGTCATCAAAGGAACTTTCCATTTCTATAATCTTTTCTCGCCATTCTCCCCAGGTCAGCGCTACCCGGCAGTCATAACCGGAAAAATCCTGCTGTCCCAGGAAATCTTCGACTTCCCCGCTGGTAACGGTCATTTTTAAATCGGGAATATGCCATACCATGAAATGCTTCTTTTTATCAATATACAGGCATTTTTCTTCTACACGGATGGCACGCTGGCAATGAGGGCAGGTATAAAAGAAAAGCGACTGGTCATGCAGCACACGCTGGCGCATCGATGGGTCGGCGGAACCGTTAATGCAGTCCCAGGTGTGGAATACGCCCTTTTCATGACACGCCGGACAGGTCAGGGACAAATCGGTTTCGTGACTGCCTCCGCTGCCAATAATAATAGTATCCATCGTTCCTATCTCCTTTTAGTTTACCTGCGGCTTCGTCCCGGCCTGATGATATATATCCATCACCTGACGCGCCGTACTTTCCAGATTCATAATGCTCCGCGGTGCCGGTAGCGCTGCGAAAGGATGCAGAGTGTGCCGCAGGGACAAGAGCATATCCGCCTGGGCCATCGGTTCCCGGCCATCACTGGTCTGACGAAGCACGGTCAAAGCCATCAGCGCCTTTTCCAATATGGCGTGTATATCTTCTTTAGCCGCATCATTGATCTGCTGCAACCAGTAAAAAACAGCCGCCTTGGTGTAGGCATCCTGTTCTTCCCGTGTTTCACAGACGAGGTCGATATGCGAAAAGCCAAATCCTTCTTCCAGAAGGACGGGAATCGCCACATCGGCTGCCCGGTTCAGCGGAATCCGCTTATCTGCCGTCCCAAGGGAAGAAAAGGCCAGATGATGTACTTCCTTTTCCCTGGCCAGAGCCAGACTGGCCCGGTAACAGGAAAGCAGCTGCGACTCTTCATGATGGCCGCCACCACGCCAGAACGGGGCCACCGTATGAATCACATAACGGGCCGGCAGTTTATATCCAAAAGTAAGCACGGCTTTTCCTTCCGGACAGCCTCCGAGACTGCTGCAGGCAGCCCGCAGCGAAATGCCGCCTGCCTGATAAATCCGGTTATCCAGGCCGCCTGTACTCATCAGGCTTTCGCTGGCCGAGTTGACAATGGCCTGTGCCGGCCAGGTCGTTATATCTCCACATATAATGCGTAATTGCATCGTATCACATCCTTTTGTAAGAGGAGTCTCTTTATCGTATTATAACATACAATTCCTTATTCTGTATCTTATACCTGCCGGAGAAAAAGAAAAGGGGCTGCTCTGTAAAAACAGTCCCGTTTCGTGCAGGAAACATCTGGCATTCCCTGTTCATTATCATTTTTTATCAGCTGTGACCATAAAAAGCGGAATAGAACGGAATAGCAGCCGGTATTTTTCATCATATACCTGTTCATTCAGCCGTGGCGTAACCTGCACGTTAGTAAACCCGAATTGCGGCAGATGTTCCCGGTCCCAGAACGGCCGGTCGATGTGATTAAAAAACAGCGTCTGCTGAAACGCCTGATCTGTGGCAGCATCACCACAATACGTATCGACAGGACTGCCGTACAATCGGCGGTATTCCGCTTCATCGCGGTCCCGTGCCACCTGCTCTGCTTCATCTTTCACATAATACCAGTTGGCATCCACATACAAAAGACGGCCTCCTGGCTTTAACAGCCGGAACCATTCGCGGAAGGCTTTTTCCGGATTATACAAAATCCAGGTAACGTTCCGGCAGACAATGTAATCAAAAGACTCGTCTGGAAAAGACGCAGCATGGATATCTTCCTGCCGGAATAAGGCATCGACGCCGGCTTCCCGGGCATTATGCGACGCCGTTTCTATCATGGCTGCCGAACAGTCTATCCCAACCGACCGCCAGCCGGCTTTTGCCATGAGAATGGCAAAAAATCCCGGCCCCGTACCTACGTCGAGAAGGGTCCCGGAACGGACGGGCCGATGTGTCATAAGAAGCTGCAGCCAGCAATCTTCCTGGGTCTTTCGCTCTTCTTCTATAATCTTGTCGTATCCGGCGGCACAATAATCCCACCGCTGGCCCACAGCCCGGGCCCTGTCCTGCAGTTCCATGAACGCTCCTATTTGATAAACCTCGTAATCGCTTTTTTTAAATTGTCTACGGCTTCCATATCATTATCTTTTACGGCATCGATGATACAGTGGTCGATATGATCGCGGAGAATGACTTTACCCACACTCACCAGCGCTGAATCGACAGCGGAAATCTGAATCAGGATATCACTGCAATCCCGCCCGTCTTCTACCATACGCTTGATGGCTTCCAGATGGCCGCTGATACGGGCCAGCCGGTTCATGACGGCTTTCGTCTGGGTATGACTATGTCCATGTGCATGAGAGGTACCATCTGTATCGGGCATGTCATCATGAACAGGGAGCTCCGGATATTGTTCGTAAGGGATATATTGCTTTTTTTCCGCCTTGATGAAATAATATGAGTCCGTGTCCATGGCTATCGTTACCGAAAGCCCTGCCGTAATGAGCATCGTTGCCATAATATCTACGGGAGGGAGAATACAGGACTGCCCTTCTTCCCCCCGGGCATGCAGCGCATTGACCCGGCTCCGGGGCATATCATGCATGATGATAAGGGCCCCGTCCTGTTTGAGTGCTGCCGTCATTTTCTTGATAAAGACTTCTTTATACTGTGCAATATGAGGGTAAAAATTCAGACAAACAATTGCATCATAGGTCTTCTGTGGCAGTTTATACTTTAAAATATCTTTCTCTGTATACGTGACTCCCGGGACCGACGCAAATTTTTGTCGGGCCTGTTCCAGCATGCGATGGGAATAATCCAGTTCTTCTATCCGTCCTGTACCGGTAACGGCCCGATGAAGATAGGGCAGCAGAATTCCTGTGCCACTACCGGCATCGAGTACGGTATCACCTGCAGAAAGCCCCATCAATGTTACCAGAAAAGACAAAATTTCCGGATTTTCCTTACGGTCCCGGTCCCAAGTTCCAGCATAATTTTCAAAAAATACATGCTCTTTATCCATTGCCTTCACCACTATCTGAAAGTATTGTCACAAGTTGTCATGTCTTATAATACGTTCACAGTCGTCGTGTGTCAACGGGAACAGAACAAATTAATGGGCAGTCCAGGCCAAACTGCTTTTGTGTGCCGAAAGACAGAACAGAGGAGCCGAGTCATATTGCATAGACGATGAAATATGGACTATGGGGCGGATATCTTCTGCACACTGACAATCGGTAAATCCAATATCCTGCAGCCGGTACATATCCCACGCGGGACGGCATTCCCGGCTGATAGCCAGGGCGTCCTTCAGAGATTCACACTCCCGGATAAGGTCCGAATCGACATCATGATGAATATTTTTCTCTTCCGACGCAGCTGATGTAAACCGGACCGGGCCATAATCGGAATCGAAATTCAAAAGCAGTCCGCCGTCACGCAGTACACGGTACCAGTCACGGTACGCTTTCACTGCATCTGGCAGGTTCCATGTCAGATTGCGTGACAATACAACATCGAACGAAGCCGGCGCAAAAGGCAGTGCCTGGGCGTCACCGGTCTGAAAATCGACGGATACATGATATTCCTCTGCATTCCGGCAGGCTTCCTGTATCATGCCCGTCGAGGAGTCAATGGCCGTGACATCATGTCCCAGACGCGCCATGAGAATTGCCAGGAACCCCGGGCCCGTACCAATGTCCAGTATGCGCAGGCTGCGGCCCTGGGGCAGATACCTCATAATGTACGACTGCCAGGCATCGGCATCACGGCTCGCCAGTTCTTTCCGCCGTACGGCACTGAAATCCTGACTGCGGCGGTTCCAATAGCTTTGAATTTGTTTACTGATTTCTCCCATCTGTAGTTCACCCCTCATCATATGTAGCATACCCGTATATTTACTTAAAAGTATATAAGCAAAAAATTCCTTTGCCTATCCCCTCCGGGGGCATGATGAGATGCAGAATCTCTGAATCCGCTATAAGGGAATTTCATTGCTTACATCCCCCTGCCGGGCTTACCATTTTCTTTAAAATCATATTATAATTAAAGGCGATATTACTAATGAATCCTCATAGGAAAGAGGTATTTCCATGAAACGGTATATATTGCAGCGGCTGCTGCACCTTATTCCTATCCTGATAGGCATTACATTCTTGTCGTTTGCTCTGATGCATACCGTATCGACCGATACAGTCGATATTCTGTACGACCAGAACGGCGGAGCCAATGAAGCAGCAGCGGCTGCCCGCCGCGCCAGTCTGGGGCTGGATCAGGATTTTCTGACCCAGTATGCGGTATGGGTCATCAACATACTCCATGGTGATATGGGAAATTCCTTCGTTTCCGGCATGCCCGTCCTGACAACGATTATGGACAAACTGCCCGCTACTATCGAATTAATGATGCTGGCACTGGGACTGACATTGCTCATATCCCTGCCTCTGGGTATTCTATCCGCAATCCGTAAAGGCAGTATCTGGGATCATCTGGTCCGCCTGCTATCGTTTACCGGCAATTCCCTGCCTGACTTTTTTATTGCTATCATTTTATTATATATATTTGCTGTAAAATGGCATGTCTTTTCTTTTCTGGGCACCAGTTCATCCATGGTGCCCATCCTGCCAGCCCTTACTCTTTCTATAGCCATGTCCGCCAAATACATGCGTCAGATACGGGCCGTATTCCTCGACGAGCTGAGCAAGGAATATGTACAGTCCGCCTTGTCCCGGGGGCTATCATACCCATTTGTTATTACGCACTACGTACTGCGTGCCGTACTGGCTCCCCTTCTGGCACTGCTCGCCGTATCCGCCGGATCACTGCTGGGCGGCGCTGCCATAATCGAATCTATCTTCCTCTGGGACGGCATCGGGAAGCTGGCAGTAGATGCGATTATGATGCGCGATTATCCCATTATCCAGGCTTATGTCATCTGGATGTCCGTTATATACGTCGGAGTCAATCTCCTTTCGGATATCGTCTGCGGTTTTCTCGACCCGCGCCTTACCACCGGGGAAAAGGAGGACTGACTCATGCGTAGTTCAAAACGGAACCGTTTTTATTTTTTTCTCTCCCTGATTCTGCTGATTCTTGTTCTTTCTCTTCTGGCGGACTATATCATGCCCTTCAGCCCGTACGACCAGAATCTGTCTATGGCACTCAGACCGCCCGATTCAGTGCACTGGCTGGGAACAGACCGCTATGGCCGCGATATGTTGTCCCGTACCCTGTCGGGAGCCAGGACAACCGTATGTACGGCACTGGCAGTCGCCCTTTCCGCCTCTTCATTCGGTGCCTTTATCGGACTGATCTGTGGCTATCATAAAGGAAAAGCAACAACGTTGTTACTTCGCCTGACTGACGTATTCCTCGCCTTTCCCTCCATGGTCTTTGCCATTGCCGTGGCCGGCATACTGGGTGGCGGTACGTTCAATGCTGCCGCAGCCATCGCCGCCGTTGCCTGGCCCAAATACACCCGTCTCGTACGCAATCAGGTACTGCCCCTGCATCATGAATATTATATCGAGGCAGCCCGTATGAGCGGTTTTTCTCCTTTAAAAATTCTGCTTATGCAGATTCTTCCGGAAATCATAGGGCCCGTATTGATCACGGCCGCCCTGGATATCGGTACGATCATCACGGAAATCGCCGGTCTTTCTTTTCTGGGACTCGGCGCTGCCCCGCCGGCTGCCGAATGGGGATCCATGATGAGCGGTGCACGCAACCTGCTTCAGACTGCCCCCTGGACTATTTTTGTTCCAGGTGCTGCTATATTCATCACCGTGGCCATATTCCAGCTTTTTGCCGATAGTCTGCGGGATCTGGCCGATTCTAAAACGCCGAGGTGAACTGTATGAATAACAAATTCAAGTATCTGCTCACAGCCCTTCTGGGAGCAGCCCTGCTCGTATCAGGCTGTGGCTCCGATGCAGGCAAAACAGCCAAAGAAGAAGGGAAGGTATTTCATTATGGGACCATGGCCTACGGCCCAGCTATGCAGAACGCCAGCACAGATCCTCATGATACCTACTGTGGTTGGAGTACCATCCGCTATGGAGTAGGAGAAACACTGTTTAAATTCGATAATGAAATGAATGTCCAGCCCTGGCTGGCTGAATCGTACGAACAAATAGATGATCATACGCTAAAAATCAAGCTGCGTGATGACATCACCTTTTCCAACGGGAAACAAGTAACCGGTGACGCCGTTAAAGCCTGTCTGGAAGACCTCATCAGGCGGAACGACCGGGCTCCCCATGATTTGAAAATCGACCAGATTACCGCTGACGGTCAGACTGTCACCATCCACTCGTCAGAAAAAGTACCCGCCCTGATTCATTACCTGGCAGATCCGTATAGTACTATTATCGATATGGAAGCCGGCATCAAAGACAGAATCGCTGTCGGTACCGGCCCCTATGTGGCGGTCAAAGTGACCGACCAGGGCATGGAACTTAAAAAGAACGACCAGTACTGGGGACAGACAAAGCCAAAATTAGATAAAATCGTCGTCCGGAGCATTACCGACGGCGACTCTTTATCCATGGCTATGCAAAGCGAAGAACTCGATGCGGTTCAGGGTCTGCCCTATGCCAGTCTGCCGAATTTCCAGGATACCGGCAGATATACAATCAGTTCGACTGCTACGTCCCGCGTATATCAGGCAGCCATGAATTTCCAGACACCGGCCCTTCAGGATAACCGCGTCCGTAAAGCCATCGCCATGGCACTGGATAAAGATACATTTGTAAACGTCCTGCTGAATGGCAACGGCGTTGCCGCTACAGGTGCTTTTCCCGACACGATGCCTTATGGCAGAGGTCTGAATGGCCCTGGATACGATCCGGAACAAGCCAGAACATTGCTGAAAGAAGCGGGGTATACCGGAACGAACAGTGACGGCTATGTCACAAAGGACGGTCAGCCCCTGACGCTGCGCTGGCTGACTTATACGTCCCGTCAGGAACTCCCCCTTCTTGCCGAATACGCCCAGTCGGCCCTTAAGGATATTGGCATCAAGCTCGATGTCAACGCTACGGATAATTACAAAGATTTCCTGAAACGAGGGGAGTATGATATCTACGCCCAGGCAATCGTGACGGCGCCTACAGGAGATCCGGAATATTATCTCATGAGCAAAATCTATTCGGGACAGCCGTATAACAACGGCAACTACAGCAATCCCCGGACTGATGCAATGATAGATGAACTCCACAATACCTTTGATGCCGGTAAGCGCATAGAACTGGCACGACAGATCCAGCAGCAGGTACTCGATGACAATGCCGTATGGTACGCCTCATTCCTGAAGATGAATATTGTCATGAAAAAGAACGTAACCGGCTTTTCTGCCCATCCCTGTGATTACTATGAAATCACACCGGAATTAGATATCCAATAGAACCAGGAGTCTCTCATTATGTCCGAACCTCTCCTTACGTTTCAGCATATTACCATTTGTGCCGGAAACAAGCCTTTAGCAACCGATATCTCCTTTACTCTGCAGGAAGGGGAAATACTGGTGATTGCCGGTGAAAGTGGCAGCGGCAAATCGACACTGCTGCGCGCAGCTGCCGGCCTGCCGGCACCGGGCACGGGCATCACCGGGGGAATCATTACCTGGGACGGCCACCGGCTCCACCACCAGTCATCCTGGAAAGCACTCCGCCCTACAGGAATCAGTGTCGTATTCCAGGATGCACTGACGTCATTCTGCCCGGTCTGTACGGTATACCAGCAGCTCTGGGATGCCGCCCGCACTGCCGGGCTCTGTCATCAGGAATTTGACCGTATCCTGTCCGGTCGTGCCGCCCTTTTATCCCTGCCGCCAGACAGTCTTTCTTCTTATCCACAGGAACTATCCGGTGGTATGATCCAGCGGGCTGAACTCTTATTTCCCCTTATTATCCCACCACGGCTGGTCCTGGCTGATGAACCGACATCGGCCGTAGACAGCCTCACCCAGAAAAAAATGGCCGATGCCCTGCTCCGGCTGCGCCGTCATCATCGCACAGCCATCATCCTCGTCACCCATGACCTGCGTCTGGCAGCCTATCTGGCTGATACCCTTCTCGTCCTGAAAAAAGGCCGGATCCAGGAATACGGGCCGGCACCGGCTGTATTGAAACACCCCGGCTCTGCTTATACACGGGAATTGCTCTCTCATTCCGGACTTTGAAAGGATTGTCTTATGTTTTTTGAAGTACAGGATCTGACAAAAACCTATATCCATAACGGTCATCGTTTTGCTGCCGTAGATCATCTTTCGTTTTCTCTTTCACCTGGCGAAATTCTGGCTGTGGCCGGAGAAAGTGGCAGTGGCAAAAGTACGCTTTGCCGCCTCATTTGTCAGTTTGCCCGGGCAGACAGCGGCCATATCTTTTTTCACGATCAGGATATCACCCATGTTCCGGAAAAAGAACGGAAGAATCTGTACCATCACATACAGATGGTCTTCCAGCATCCGTACCGGTCTTTTCATCCCCGGTTTACACTGGAAAAAAGCATTCTGGCAGGGATTCACAATTATCACATTCCATGTACCCCGGAAATGCTCCGGCATCATATGGAAGAAGTCCATCTGACAAGAGATCTTATCCGGCGCTATCCCCATGAAGTCAGCGGAGGCGAATGTCAGAGAGCGGCCCTGCTCCGCAGCCTTGTCATAGGCCCGGAACTTCTCATCTGTGATGAAGTGACCAGTGCCCTTGATGCCACTATCCGCAATGACATCGCAGGCCTGATACGCCGCATCTGCCAGCGTCATCACATAGCCTGCCTGTTCATTACCCATGACCTTTATCTGGCCCGGACGATGGCAGACCGGATTCTCATCATGCACCACGGCCGCGCTGTAGAAGAAGGTACAGCAGAACAGATATTCCTTCATCCGCAGCAGCCCTATACAAAAGAATTACTGTCGTCCCTGTTATAAAGACAAAAAACTATCATTGATATTCCCGGATTCGTCCGGTATATCGATGATAGTTTTTTGTTGGCATCACCGGCCGGTAAAGGACCGGTCCGGTTCTGTTTCCTTTGAATCACTGGCCAGCCAGTACAACGGCCGCTGTTTCGTTTCTTCAAAAATACGGCCGATGTATTCGCCTAATATGCCCAGAGCCATGAGGTTGACACTGCCGAAGATTGCCAGGAGAATCACCGTCGTTGACCAGCCCGGTACGGTAATGCCCGCAATGTGACAGTAACAAACGTATATAATCATCAGCAGCCCGGCAAAGGCTCCCAGGAATCCGATATAAAAGGTCATACGAAGCGGTACCGTCGAATTGGTAATGATGCCATCCATAGCCAGATGAAGCATTTTCCGCAGGGAAAATTTCGATGTGCCCGCATGTCTGGCCGGTGCTTTGAATGACAGCGTCGTCTGCCGGAATCCCAGTCCTCCTACAATACCACGGATAAAACGGCTGTGTTCGCGGAAGCGCCAGAAGACGGAAATGGCTTTCCGGTCCATGAGCCGGAAATCAGATCCTCCGGGAACGACAGGCGTCGTAGATATGGCATTCATGAGCTTATAATAGGCAGCCGATGTAACCCGTTTGAAAAGGCTGGCATTTTCCGTCGTTTCCCGTACGGTCTGGACGATATCATATCCTTCCTGCCACCGGGCTATCAGCGCAGGAATCAGGGCCGGTGGATGCTGCATGTCTCCATCCATCGTGATGATGGCATCTCCACTGGAAAGATCCATTCCGCAGGTAAGTGCAATCTGATGACCGAAATTCCGTGCCAGCGAAACAGCCCGGACGTGAGGATCGTCAGCTGCCAGCCGGCTGATTTCCTTTTCGGTCCCATCGCGGGATCCATCGTTGACATATATCAGTTCATAATCCATTCCCACTTGTTTCATAACGGCCGTGACGGCATCATAAAAGCAGTTTATATTTTCTTCTTCATTGTACACGGGGGTAATGATCGATATCATAGAATCACCTTTCATCATTTCAGGGAATGAAGCTATCTGAAATCAGAGAATTCTTTTTTCCTGTGCCCATAGTATAAGAATATTTCTTTAAGAAAATATAAACTGCGTTGTAAAAAAAGTTATATTGTTGTTGATTCTGCCCCACTTTACGTACCCGTTATCCGGTAACGCGCCGTTTCCCTGAATCAGCCCCTTTCCTGACCGGTCTGTGGTTTTCAATAAAAAGGAACAGGATAGGAATAATCACAAGGGTAAATACGGTCGATGTAATCAGGCCGCCAATGACGACAACGGCCATGCTGGACCGGGTCTCTGAGCCGGCTGACATAGATAATGCCGTCGGCAGCATCCCCACAATCATCGTAAGAGTCGTCATGAAAATAGGACGGAGCCGGACCCGTCCGGCTTCGATGACGGCGCTGCGTACATCCATATGCTGCTCATGAATCAGCGTCAGTGTGTAATCCAGGAGCAGGGTCCCGTTTTTCGCCACCATACCGTCCATGACCAGAATGCCAATCAATGAATACAGATTGAGCGTATTATTCGTGAGGAACAGAAGGAACACAGAACCAATCAGGCCCAGAGGGAGAGAAAACATGCGGATAAACGGTGTTTTGATGGATTCATAGAGAATCGCCAGAATCATGAATATCAGGATGAGCGATAATCCTAGGGCTTCGCCCAGACTCCTGAATGCCGTCGTCATCTGATCTGCCTGTCCGGTAAACCGGTAGGTGATGCCCTGCAGGTCCATCGTCTGCAAATGGGCCGTTATGTCCTGAATGATGTCGCTGAGCGGTCTGCCCTGCGGCACGGCTCCCAGGGTAATACTTCGTTCTTTGTCCGTACGGCGGATTGTGACCGGCCCTGTAGCCGATACAATCTGCGCCACGTCACTGACAAAGATAATATGACCATTGGCATTGAGCGGGATCCGTCTGAGATCGGATACGCCGAAGGAATCGGCACCTTTCAGCCGTACATAAATATCCGTATCGTTATTATCGTTTTTCGCATCGTTTGGCAATACTCCCGCTTTCTGTCCACTGATAGCGTTGGAGAAGTTTTTATTGAGATCATCCAGCGATGCTCCGTACTGTTTTAATTTCACCCGGTCTACGACAAGCCGGTATTCAGGCATGCCATCTTCATACGAACTGCTGACTCCGTTGAGGCCGGCAATATCCGTCTGCATCCATGTTTCGATTTCTTTCGACTTCTGGAGCAGCCGTTCATTATCCTTGCCGCGGAGTTCCAGCCGGAGATTCCCGGATCCGCCGCCATAACCGCCGGATGTACCGGCTACGGAAGCCTGGTCTTCCCGGACCCGTACCGTACCATCCCACACATGAGCTGCGGCGAATTTACGTACCTCATTGGTCACATCCCAGATAGACCGGGAACGGTTGCGGCGGTCGTCCAGCGTCACTTTGACAGTCGCTTCATTCTGCCGCTTTCCTCCTACCATAGCCGTGTAATAAGTGACTTCCGGTACAGTCTTCAGATAATCTTCTATCTGCCGGGCGACGCCATTTGTCCTGTCCAGGCTGGCATTTGCCGGCAGCTGGATGGATACGCGGAACCCGCTTTCATCGGTCTGCGGCATAAATTCCGACCCTACGGCACCGCTGACCAGGAGTCCCAGAGCCGCTGCAAACAAAAACAGGATGGGAAGGACCAGTTTCCGTGGATGATCGATACTCCATGTCAGTATCTTCGTATATTCCTGACGGGCCCGTTCTTCCATGCGGTCCATAAACTGCCACAAAGGCCGCTTCTTTACCTCTGCCCCTTTTTTAAACAGCCGGGATGCCAGCATAGGAGTCAGGGTGAAGGAAACAAAGAGGGAAAACAAGGTAGCAAATACGATAGTCAGACCGAATTGTTTGAAGTACTGTCCTACCATATCCGTCATAAAAGCGATAGGCAGAAAAACGACTACGTCGCACAGCGTAATGGCAATGGCGGCCATGCCGATTTCCATACGGCCGTTGAGGGCTGCCGTCTCCGGCGGCTCTCCGCTCCGGATATGGCGGTGTATATTTTCCAGAATAACGATGGAGTCGTCTACGAGGATACCAATGCAAAGAGTCATCCCCATGAGAGACATCATATTAAAGGTAAAACCGGCCATATACATGGCAAAGAACGTAGAAATAAGAGATGTCGGTATGGCTACCATAACGGCCAGTGAAGACCGCCAGCCCCGCAGGAAAAAGAACAGGACCAGGCCGGTCGTACAGAGTCCTTCGATAAGTGTCTGCAATGTGTTATGCAGGGAATTACGGATATAGGAAGCTGATTCACTGGTCACGGTAAAAGTATATTCCGGATTGTCCTGCCTCAGCGTTTCCAATTTCTTATTGACATTATCTACTGTCGAGACGACGTTGGCATCACTGTTTTTATATACTTCCATGACAATGGCGTCTTCACCGTTTACACGGGCATAGCGGGTGACCCGCTGATCCTGCCGCTTGATGGAAGCGACGGCTGTCAGTGGAATCCGGGCGCCTTTGGCATTAGTAATTTCAATCTGCGATAATTCAGCCTCATTGGCATACTGTGCCTTCACCCGGACGTCCGTCGCTGTGCCGGATGAATAGACCGTTCCGGACGGCATAAGCAGATTTTCTGACTTTAACGCAGAAATTACTTCTGCCAGGGTCATGTCAAAATGAACCAGCTTGTTTTTGTCGATTTCAACGGCGATTTCTTTATCCCGTCCGCCATTGAGATTGATTTCCGAGACACCGTCCGCCTGCTGGAGTACGTCCTGAAAATCATTATATGCTTTGGCATATATATCATCCAGTGGCCGGGACGATTGCACGGCAATATACATGACAGGAGTGGCATTGATATCCCGCTTAATGACAACCGGCTCTTCAATTCCTGTCGGGAAACTGCCCCGTATGGCATTGATTTTCTTCGTCGCATCAATGGCCGCCGCATCAGCATTGGCGGAAAAATCCAGCTCCAGTGTAATCCGCGCCTGCCCGTATGAAGCCTGGGAAGTCATGTGTTTGAGATTGGCAACGGAAGACAGGGCATTTTCCGCCGGCTTTACGACCTGTTGTTCCACCGAGTCCGCATTGGCCCCCGGATAGGCGATGGAAACGGTTACATAGGGCGTATTCAGCGCCGGCAGTAATTCTACGCCGATTTTATAAAAACTGAACAGACCGAGAACGACAAAAAAGGCTACAATCATGGCAATACCGATGGGCCGCTGTATAGAAAATTTAGTCAGATTCATGGATAACACCTCATATTAATCAACTGTAACAGCAGTACCATCTTTCAGACGTGCCAGATTGGTCGTCGCAATGACGTCTCCTTCGGAAAGTCCGTCTGTCACTTCTATATAAGAATCATTCATCAGTCCCGTCTGAACCGTGCGGATTTCAACGGTCTGGTCCGGTCTGATGACGTATGCACGGGACGTCCCGTTTTGTACATCCAGAGCTTCCTTGGGGACAAACAATGTATCTTTCCTTTGCAGCACACTCATATTCATTTCAGCCAGCATCCCTCCGCGGAGCAGGGCATCAGGATTCTGCAGCGTAATGCGTATGGCATAGGTCTTATCGGCATCATTCATAGCCGGACTGACATACGTAACGATTCCATCATACGTCTTTGCCAGAGAATCAATGGATACCGTAACAGGAGTTCCCATCTGCATAAAGGCGACATCTTCTTCTGACAGGGCACAATCGACATACATGCCGCTCGTATCGGTGATGGTCAGCACTTTCGTATTGGCCGGTACAATTGTGCCTGCTTCTGCATTCCGGTACGTTATGACACCACTACGTGGGGCGCGCAGCGTCATATCATCGATCTGCTGGGCCAGGCTGTGTACGGCATAATCGGCTTTATCCTGTGCCGCATATTTTCCGGCAATACTGGCCGGGACAGATCCTACATTCTGGGAATTGAGATTGTCTAATACGGCCTGGGCATCGATAAAAGCCTGATATATCGTGTCCAGCTCGCGCTGGGACACAGCACCTTCATCGCGCAGGACCTGATAGCGGTTATAATTGATTTTGGCCATATCATAATCGACTTCGGCTTTCTTCAGATCGGCATAAAACTGGGATTCTGCCGCCCTTGAATCAGCCGTCGCCTGCAACAGTGCCGCCTGCCCCTGCTGCAGGGAAAGAGTCGCATCGACGACATCCTGCAACAGCAGTACCTGGCCGGGCTCTACCGTATCGCCCAGATTCACCCTGACTGCTGCTATTTTGCCAGCATATTTCGTCGTGATATCAACCTGGGATACAGGTACGGTCTTCCCCGACAGGGATATGGTACGATTCATGTCCTGCCGGGCCAATGTATACGACGCCACGGGAATCGGCCCGCTGCTTCCTTTTTCTTTTGTTATTTTCTGGGAATGGCTGACGCCGTATATGATGATGCAGGCTAATAGCAGGACCATTCCCATAGCCGTCAATTTATATGCACTGCCGTGAGGTCCCCGGAATGGGTTGTAATAACGGTTCATTATATATCTCCTGATTTATGCTAAGTACGGCAGGTCCGGATTGACCGTGACCATACCAGACGAGATTGTGTTTTTAGTATAGAAGCCAAATGTAAACTATATGTAAACGAAATCGAAAAAAAGATTAAAAGATATTCTTTCATTCCGGCTTTTTCCCCTGCCGGTGCGCGTTCTTCCATTTCTTGATGCGCTGCAGCCGGGCAGAAAATTCAGCTTCCTCTCCTTTTTGTCCCGGCCGGTAATATTCCCGGTCTGCCAGTGCATCGGGAAGGCACTGCATATCCGTCAGCTTTTCTTTCGTTTCATGGGCATACTGATATCCCTTCCCATACCCCAGGTCTTTCATGAGCTTTGTTACCCCGTTCCGTATCACCAGCGGCACCGGTTCGGATAACGTCCGCAGTGCATCGTGACGGGCCTGGCCATAGGCAGTATACAGCGCATTGGATTTGGGAGCCAGTGACATGTACACGACGGCTTCCGTCAGATGAACCGTACATTCCGGCATGCCGATAAAGTGACAGGCCTGATATGCAGCGACGGCAATAGTCAGCGCCCGCGGGTCGGAAAGACCGATATCTTCACTGGCAAAGCGCGTAACCCGGCGGGCCACATACAGGGGATCCTCACCGGCTTCCAGCATGCGTGCCAGCCAGTAGACGGCCGCGTCAGGATCGGAATTACGCATAGACTTGTGCAGCGCCGAAATGATATTATAATGCTCTTCCCCATTCTTATCGTACAAGAGCGATTTCTGTGACGTACACTGCTCCAGTATATCAGAACTCACTACCAGCGTACCATCCTCCCTGCGTTCACTGTTGAGGACAACCATTTCCAGCGTCGATAGGGCCATGCGGGCATCCCCGTTGGCAAAGACGGCAATCCGCGTCAATACGTCATCGCTTATGGATACAGATTCTTTGCCCAGCCCGCGGGGGCTCCGGACAGCCCGGCGGAGGAGTTGTACCAGATCATCTGTCGTCAAAGATTTCAGGACAAATACTTTGCACCGTGAAAGGAGAGCGCTGTTGATTTCAAAAGACGGATTTTCTGTCGTAGCACCGATAAGGATAATACTTCCCTTTTCCACAAAGGGAAGAAAGGCATCCTGCTGGGCTTTATTGAACCGGTGGATTTCATCGACAAAAACGATGGTCCGTTGTCCATACATCCTGTTTTTTTCCGCTTCTTCCATGACTTTGCGGATTTCCCGTATACCGCTGGTAACAGCTGAAAAATCAATAAATACCGACTTGGTATGATGAGCTATGATCCGTGCCAGTGTCGTTTTGCCCACGCCGGGCGGCCCCCAGAAAATCATGGAAGAAATACAGTCTTTTTCAATCAGATTATACAGTACCTTTCCCTTTCCTATGAGGTGCTGCTGACCGGCAAATTCATCCAGTGTTTCCGGCCGCATGCGGCTGGCCAGCGGCTGCGGCACATCCTGTGAAAAAAGCGACTCTTCGCGCATCTCCGTTCCTCCTCTCCTGGCGGTAAAATATGCGTCTGGAATTTCTGTTAACAATATGGTACGCTTATAGTAGCATTATACCACGTCGATTGCGAATCGTATCTGTATTCCATCCAAAAAAAGAGGTGCATTTTTATGTTAACCCAGCGTTTACGTACTCTGCTGCTGACCGAAGCAAAGAGACACGAAAGTTTCTATTTTTACGATGAACAAACACTTAAGGAATCCATTCATCACCTGCAGCAGGCCTTTCCTCATGAACAGATTCTGTACTCCATCAAATGCAATCCCCACCGGGCAATGTTAAAGACCATATTTGCCAGCGGCATCGATGCAGACGCCGCCAGTCTGGGAGAAGTATATGCTGCCAGCGATTGTGGCGTGCCATCAGACCATATTTATTATTCTGCCCCGGGAAAAAGTGACTATTGTCTGGAAAAAGCACTGGGACAATGCATTCTCATCGCCGACAGCCTGAATGAAATCCGCCGCATCGACGCACTGGCAGCCAGAAAGAATATGAAAGCTCCCATCGGAGTCCGCATCAATCCCAATTTCACCTATACCGACGAAAAAGGATGCAGTTCGAAATTCGGCATCGATGAAGATGCATTTTTCTCCGCGCTGCCGGAATTAAAAAAATTATCCCACGTCCTCATCATCGGTCTCCATACGCACCTGCGCAGCCAGGAATTGAACTGGCATATTCTCAGTAATTATTATAAGAACGTTTTTTCTCTGGCTTCACGTCTTCAGGAAAAACTGGACGGCCCGTTATGTTTCCTCAATCTCGGAAGCGGCATCGGTATCCCCTATTGTCAGGATGAAGCCGATTGTGACATCGAGTCGCTGGGCCATGAACTGGAAAAACTGCGCGTCATACACGAAGATACTTTTTCCCAGGCCCGTATCCTCATCGAAAGCGGACGTTATCTGGCTGGTCCCTGTGGCTGGTATGTCACTCATATTGTCGATACAAAAGAATCCCACGGCAGCCATATCGCCATAGCAGCCAATACCCTGAACGGCTTTCTCCGCCCCTGCCTGGAACACCTCGTCACCAGCACAAATCCGGAGGCACCGGCACGGGAACCATTGTTTTACCGCACCGGTTCGACTCCCTTCTACGTGCTGAACGACACACAGGAAATGGAAAAAGTCACCATCTACGGCAATCTCTGCACGGCAGCCGATATCATCGCTTCAGACGTACTGCTGCCTAAACTTGCAGCAGGCGACGTACTGGCATTTCCTCATGCCGGGGCTTATAGTGCCGTACTCACGCCCTTCCAGTTTTCCTCACAGGTTCCACCGGAAGTCCTGTTTTTAAAAGATGTCCAATAGTAAGAGGTGTCCTATATGTTTGAACTCACGGCTCTTACCGGCAAAACGTATTATATCGAAAGCCCTGCCAAAATCGGTGTCTGGTGCCCGGACGGGGTCCACGCCTGGTTTATTGACAGTGGCAATGACAAAGATGCCGGTCGCAAACTGCGCAAAATTCTGGATCAGCAGGGCTGGCAGCTGCAGGGGATACTCAATACCCACTCCAACGCCGACCACATCGGCGGCAACCAATATCTGCAGCGGCAGACCGGATGCCGTGTCTTCGCCGGAGGATTGGAAAAGGCCTTTACGTCATATCCAATCCTGGAACCATCATTCCTGTATGGCGGCTATCCCATGAAAGACCTGCGGCACAAATTTCTCATGGCAAAGGAAAGCGATGTTACCGATTTTTCTGATCCGTCTTTTCCCCATGAAATCGAAATCATCTCTCTGCCCGGCCATTTCTTCCATATGGTCGGATTCCGCACACCCGATAACGTCGTCTTTCTCGCAGACTGCCTGAACAGCCGTGCCATTCTCGATAAGTATGCTCTGGGATATATTTACGACGTCCAGGCCTATCTCGATACGCTGGACAAGGTAGAAGCGATGGAAGCAGACTGGTTCGTACCGGCCCACGCAGAAGCCACACAGGATATCCGCCCGCTCGTACAATACAACAAACAAAAAGTACAGGAAATCGCCGGTCTGATTCTCCAGCTCTGCCAGGCTCCCCGGAGCTGGGACGACATCTTGCAGTCCGTATTTGACCATTATCATCTTACGCTCACAGTGGAACAATACGTCCTTATTGGAAACACCATCCGTTCCTTCCTTTCCTAGCTCCGCGATACAGACAAGGTAACAATTCTCATTGAAAATAACCGTCTGCTCTGGCAGGCCATATAAGGAACAGCAAAGAAGCTATAGAAAAAACAGTGACATGAAATAATCCGGGCTTTCATGTCACTGTTTTTTTATGTCTGTACAGACCTAGATTCTATACTCTTTTTCTGTTAACTCCGCAATATGCGGTTTCACTCCAATAGCCTCCATGCGGTCCAGATGACTTACAACCGCATCAGCAAAGCCAGGAACAGCCGTCAGGTCTTCTCCCCACCAGTCACAGCGGCCCATGACAGACCGTACATAATCCGCTGTTTTCTTCCCTGCCTGCTCCCTGATAAAAGCTAGTTTGTCTTCATCGTCGTGAATTTCGTATGTATTTCCCGGACGCGAACCTATGAGGCAATGATCACCGGCTTGCGTCGTACGATAAAATGCCAAAAGAGCCGCAAAGGAGTAAGTAAGCCACCGGGGAAGTTCCCCTGTTTCCGCCAGACTATCCTTATATGTCGGCAATATCCGTGCCCGCCATTTGGAAAGCGAATTCAAAGAAATGGATAACAACGCGTGTTTGACAAAGGGATTTTCAAACCGTTCATATACGGCCCGGGCAAATGCCACCGCCTTTTCTTCCGGCAGATGCACTGTCGGTACAATTTCTCCAAAGACGGTCTGATCCAGTGATTTCCGTATAACCGGATCAGCCATGCACTGTCCTACATAGTCAAGGCCTGATAAATAAGCGCCAAGGACCATCGAGGTATGCGCACCATTGAGAATGCGGACTTTTTGTTCCTTAAAGGATTGAATCTGGTCTGTAAATTCAACATGGAATCTGCTGGAATCCAGTGGTAGACGGTCTTTCAGCTCCGGACTGCCAATGACCCAGAGAGAAAAGGGTTCTGCCTGTACCAGGAGCTGATCTTCATATCCCAGTTCTTCCTGCAGGCTGTCTATCGTATCTGACGGATAGCCTGTGACAATACGATCCACCAGTGTATCAACGAAAGAGCAACTGGCATCCAGCCATTGGCAGAATCCTTCCCCCAGCTGCCAGCAGGCTGCGTACTGCTGTACGCATGACCGGAGCAATTCCCCATTATGGTCGTTCAATTCCGTCGGCAGCATGACGAGTCCCTTATGAGTGTCTCCTTCATAATACGTATACCGTTCATACAGAATCCGTGTCAATTTAGCCGGAAAGGTAACCGGAGGTATATCGGTAAAGGAATCACTTTCATCAAAAACAATACCCGCTTCCGTCGTGTTAGATATGACAAATTCTAATTGCTCTTCATGAGCCAGTCCGAGTACGGCATCGAATTCATCGCGGGCGCTGAGTACGGTCTGAACCGAAGTAATGACCCGGTTTTCCGTATACACTGCCCCATCCTGCTGTCCCCGCAGGCATACCGTATAGATATTGTGCTGTTTGGAAAAACGGTCTGATTTCCCCGCCCGGGGCATGACGATAGCAATACCAGCGTCAAAATTACGTTCTTCATTGGCTGCATCAATAGCATAATCAGCAAATGCCCGCAGGAAATTTCCTTCTCCGAACTGTAAAATCCGGATGGGATGAGCTGACGTCTGATAGCGTTCACTTACATTCTGCATCTCTATTTCTCCTGTCCGCATCAGAATTTGATGATGACTTTCAACATATGGGCCGCATTCTTATCAAAATCATTAAAAGCCCGGGGGGCATCATCCAGACTATATGTATTAGTAATGATTTTTTCCAGGTCCACACCACCTGCTTTTACAAGGTCGATCAATTCCAGAAAGTCTTTTTTCAATGCGTTCCGGGAACCAAATATATTCAGTTCTTTTTTCTGGATGATAGTGAAATTAAAATCCATATTTTTCTTTCCTACCCCAATAAGAACGACATTGCCACCAAAAGCAGCTGCGTCAATACAATTCTGGAACGTAGCCGGCGTTCCCACTGCTTCAATAGTCACATCAAAGCCATTACCTGTCGTGATATCCATGCATTGTTTAAGAAATACCTGGTCATCCCCGGTATTCACAATTCCCCCGGCCAGACCAAACGTCTGAACGGCATAGTCTACTTTTTCCCGTGCCAGATCACAAATATAAACTTCAGCACCTTTCGATTTGGCCGCAATGGATGCCAGAGTACCAATTGTCCCGGCACCGACGATGAGAACTTTATTTCCCGGTTTTATGCCAGCCCGGCTGACACCATGGTAGCTGATGCAGAACGGTTCGATGACTGCCAGTGTTTTAGCCGGCAGGCCTTTGCCATCATATAGCCGTTCCACAGGAAGTGTGACGTATTCAGAAAAGACACCGTCCCGCTGACAACCTAATGTTTCATTGTGTTCACAGCAATTGAGCAGACCTCTTTCGCAGGAATAACAATGTCCACAATTAAAATAGGGATTGGCCGTGACGACCATACCGGGTTTCAATCCCTGGGGATTATCGTCGATTTCAACAATTTCAGCAGAAAATTCGTGGCCAGGAATGCGTGGATAGTCTGCATAGGCAAAGGTTCCTCTGTATGTGCCAAGATCACTTCCACAAATGCCTCCATACAACACCTTCAGCAAGGCTTCTCCCGGCTTGCGGACAGGCATGTCCCGTTCAATGACTTGTACATCTCCAGGCTGATTTACAATGATTGTTTTCATTATTCTGACTTCCTTTCTCGTATAAAATAGCAATAACAATTTTATGACAATAGTTTCACAATAATGCAAGTAATATCCATGCCAACAAAAGATCTTTATATACCATTCATCCACAAAAGGGGCATTCCCTCTCCATCATGCCCTATATTCTCCTGTTCCATGCAGAAAAAAAAAATCAGGACAGACTCATATGGGCCTGCCCTGAACCATGTAATGATCCTGCATGGATTCATTGTGCGTTTCAAATTTGTACATAACTATTTCTTTTCTGAAACATCATGTAACTTTCGCCATAATGTAATCCGGCTGATGCCCAATTGCCGGCACACCTCCGCCTGCGACTTACGCTGCAACAGCGATGACGCAAAAATTTTCTCCGCTTCTTTCAGTGTGACATGATCCGGCACGGCAATGACTGCATCATCTGCATCAGATTGAGGCAGATCATCTTCTTCCAAAATAGCCGCAACACGTTTTTCCGTTATCGTTTCCTCTTCAAACGCCAGCACTTCTGCTACATTTTTCAGCTCTCTTATGTTTCCCGGCCAATCATAGTCCTGCAGCCTCTGTCTGGCGCGGTCCGTTATATGTATCATTCCCCCGCTTCCACTGTACTTCCTGAAATATTGCTGAAAAAGCGGCCATATATCTTCAGACCGTTCTTTCAGGGACGGCAGGCTGAGACGCAGGACATTGATACGATAGTACAAATCGAACCGGAACTTCCCATGCCGGGCCAGTTCTTTCAAATTCCGGTTTGTCGCACAGATTACACGTATATCCAGCGGGATGATCCGGTCATCCCCGATCCGCATCACTTCCCGTTCCTGCAATACACGCAACAACCTTCCCTGCACATCCAGGGGCAGTTCTCCTATCTCATCCAGAAAAATAGTTCCCTTATGAGCCATTTCAAAAAGTCCTGGTTTGCCGGAGTGCCTGGCTCCGGTAAAAGCCCCTTCGGCATAGCCGAAAAGCTCACTTTCTATGAGATCTTCCGGCAGGGAAGCACAATTCACCGATACGAACGGATGCGCTGACCGGGGACTTGCATTATGGATACTCTGAGCCAGTCCCTCTTTTCCCGTACCCGTAGCTCCATAGATAAGAATATTGGAACGGGTCCGGGCAAATTTTTCTGCCCGTTCCAGCAGATGTTTCATTTCCGAAGAAGTGGTAAAAATATCAGAAAACCGGGTTTTAGCATAAAAACCGCTTTGTCGCGACGACAAGCGGATACGCCGTTCCTGTTTTTCAATTTCCCGTACTTCCTGAATGACAAAGACGTCATTGGCATGATGATTCATCTGCAGCGGGATGCGTTTAATCAGAATTCTGCTGCTTCCCAGAACTGCAACAGTTTCTTTCTCCTCTTTCCTGATAAAACAGGAAAGGACTTTATACCAGTCCTGTTTATGTTCCCGTTCCAGAATCTGTTGGGCCGTCGTATTAAAATACACCGGCTGATGGTCCCCGGAAAAAATTACGATGCCTTCCCGCACCGTATTGATAACGGCATTGAGCCGTTCCATCTGAAAATTCGTCAATCCGCGCATCCGTTCAATCCGCAGGGCTTCATCGAGTGCCCGTTCCACGGCAATACGGCCCGACCGGATATAGGCGTGGTCAGCATGCAGTTCCTGCGCTTTTTTCACTGCCTGATGACAACCTATGATATAGTCCGCCCCTTCGCCACATACCTTCTCCACCATATGGCGGATTTCGATATACGTCTTGCAGGGACGGAGCCATATTTTTATATTCTGGAACGCAAAATCTTTTACTGTATTGTCAATGATATTATTATTGGTCACAATGCCAATCTGCGTATATCCGGCAAAAACGGCATCCTGAATTTCTTCCAGGATATCACTGAATGTCGTCGTAATTTCTACAACCGTACGTTCCGGCAACCGTTTCAGATCATTGGCCGTGCCTCCGCGGCTGATCAGTATCGTCTTATCCGGCCGGCTCTTGGCAATCTGCACAGCCTTTTCATTTGAAGCCGTAACTATTTCTATATCCAGATTCCTGTTGTGCATCACCCGCTTCGCAGTCTTTGTCAGCTCTTCAAAAGGCGCAATAAACAAAACAGAATGCATCATGTATCCCAAAGCTCCTCCCCACCGATATCCCGGCTTAGAATAATCTTGTTTTTCCGTCACTTCTGTCACTCACGAAAAGTATACCTTTTTTTATACGTATAGAAAAGGGGCTGTAACAGAATAGCCTCATCTAAAAAAAATGAACTCAGTTATCTGAACCCATTTTTTAAGCAAAAGAGGCCCCAAAGGGCCTCTTTGCTGGTATAATTATTGTATGCTAAACAAAATCAATCACGTAACGTATACCAAAACTTACACTCCGAGGCAACTCGTTTTACCATTGAATTATGGCATTTCACTGGAACAAGATTGGTTGGTTTGTATCGTAGATGCAGTATTGGAAAGATTGGATTATTCAGCATTACAGCATCCCTACTCTGCTAAAGGCAGAAATCCTAAGGTACCTCCCAAAATCTTGTTCAAAGTGATGGTTTTC
>OGWZ01000134.1_pt1 | contig 86801 bp, 71 predicted proteins | sample 1576141 | NCBI WGS metagenome assembly OGWZ01 (sample SAMEA3541512, study PRJEB24748) | human gut metagenome | biome: human gut; feature: human-associated habitat; material: faeces | place: China | collected 2012
GAATTCTAAGTTACTGGCGTATCCGCCGATATTTAGTCTTGCCGTTTAAAACGGCTGAGAAGCACGTGACTTTAGCCATGTGAGGTTCACTCATTCGGGAGATATTGCATTTGCACATTTGAATCAGCTCCCCGACACTCGTCAACCCCATTTCATCATCACAAAGGAAGTATGTATTTTATGAAAGCACTCTATGAACGCTGGACAGCCATCAGCCTGCCTAAACGAATTCTGGGCGGCATGATCATCGGTGCCGTTTTAGGAATGGTGATTCCGCAGGCAGTCGGAATCTCAATCCTTGGAAATCTATTTGTCAACGCATTAAAGGGCATCGCGCCCCTGCTCGTATTTTTCCTTGTTATCAGTTCCCTCTGCCAGGCAAAGCAGAGCCACGGCGGCATCATCCGCACCGTTATCTGCCTTTACCTGTTCAACACACTGCTCGGCGCTGTGATCGCGGTCGTCGCAAGTAAACTGTTCCCGATCACCCTGACACTTGCACAGGCTGCAGAAGAAACCTCTGCCCCGCAAGGAATCGCAGAAGTCCTGCAGACACTTTTATTAAATGTCGTAAAGAACCCGATCACCTCCATCGCAGAGGCAAACTACATCGGTATCCTGGCGTGGGCGGTTCTCTTCGGCGTGGCGATGCGCGGCGCCAGCGAACGGACGAAAGAAATTATTGACAATTTTGCGGCGGCACTGTCCAAGGTTGTTACCTGGATCATCAACTTTGCCCCGTTCGGTATTCTCGGACTTGTGTTTGACACTGTATCCACCAACGGTTTACAGGTATTTACCGAATACGGACGGCTTCTCGCCGTGCTGGTTGGCTCGATGCTGTTTATCTACTTCGTAACCAACCCGATTCTCGTATACTGGTGCATCCGCCAAAACCCGTTCCCGCTGATTTTCAAGTGTCTGAAACGAAGCGCGGTCACCGCCTTCTTTACCCGGAGCTCGGCGGCAAATATCCCGATCAACATGGAAGTCTGCGAGGAAATGGGACTGGACAAAAATACCTACTCCGTTACCATCCCGCTCGGTGCGACCATCAATATGAACGGTGCGGCTGTTACCATCACCGTCATGACGCTGGCGGCAGCCAATACGCTGGGAATTCCGGTGGATATTCCGACCGCCATCATTTTAAGCGTCCTGTCGGCACTTTCCGCCTGCGGCGCATCCGGTGTTGCCGGTGGTTCCCTGCTTTTAATTCCGCTTGCCTGCTCCTTGTTTGGCATCTCCAGCGATGTCGCCATGCAGGTCATCGGTGTTGGATTTATCATCGGTGTAGTACAGGATTCGGTCGAGACAGCACTCAACTCTTCCTGCGATCTTCTGCTTTCCGCAGCGGCACAGTTTAGGGAGTGGAGAAAAGAAGGACGGGAGATTACCTATTAAAATTATATTATATGCATATTGAAATCAATTTTTCCATATGCTATAATGCCAATAGGCAAACGAATGACAGTACTCACAGAGTACACAAAAAGCCCCCGGTGTGTGCTGACACCGGGGGCTCGCCTTTTTTGAAAAGGAGGCTTAAACCTTTGCTACCTACTCATCTCCATCCAGCCACTTACAAATATAGTAAGCCACAATGCTGGCTATCACAGAGAGCACGAATGACAGTATTCCTCCCACACAGTACACCCCCTTTCCGCACCTGTCTAGGGGTGGTAGCTGTATCAGTATAACACAGAAATTAATCACTCGCACTATATTTGTGCTTCTGCATCTTTTTTAATTGCATTTTAAAAGCGGCTAGATTTTTTCCAGCCGCTTTTATCTTATTTATTCTTCTTATAGATAATCCACAACCCCCGCAATAACAATTCATCATCTAATTCTATCTGATGCCGGCACAGCGGAATGATTTTTCTGGCAAGACCGCCGGTGGCTACAACGGTGGCTTTCTGGCCGAGTTCCTCTTCAATCCGGTCTACCATGCCGTCGATGCAGGACGCATTGCCATAGAGAGCGCCGCTCTGCATACATTCAACCGTATTCTTGCCGATCAGGCGCTTTGGCGGGTCAAGGCTGATGCGCGGAAGCTGGGCGGTCCGGCTGGTCAGGGAATTCATCGATACGCCTATTCCCGGCAGAATCATGCCGCCGATGTACTGCTTGTTCTCATTCACCACGCAGATGGTGGTTGCCGTTCCCATATCGATCAGAATGAGCGGCACCGGATACCGGTTAATTCCCGCGACGGCGCCGACGATCAGATCGGTACCGACGGAGGATGGATTGTCCATCAGCACTTCCAGACCGATATTCATATCCACATTGACAACCAGAGCTTCCTGCCCCGTCACCTTGCGGATCGCCTCCCGCATCAGGGATGTAACCGGCGGCACTACCGAACCGATGATCGCGCCGGTGATCTCACTTACCTTGATTTCCCGCAGCTCCAGCACCATTTTCAGGGAAATCGCATAGTCAAGCTCTGTTTTCCCGCTGTCTGTCGCCATCCGCTCGGTAAAGAGGATTTCCCCATCCTCAATACAACCGAGAACCACATTCGTATTTCCGATATCCAATGCCAAAATCATACTGTCTTACCCCCTGCTTTTTTCCAGAGCCGGTACAAATTTTGCCCGGTAAAGCGCTGCACCGACTGCACCGGTGAGGATTGTGGACGATACCATCTCGCATACTGCATTGATTCCTACGAAACCGCATACGAACAGGATGATATTTTTTCCGCCGATCAGCCCCTGCATATATTCGGTATTGCCAAACAGAACGACTAAAGCCGTCATAAAGAAAACTGTATTTAAAAACGCGGAACAGAATCCGGTTACCAGACTTGCCATGTAGGCATCCGTTCTGCGGCGTACAAACTGGAAAATGTAGCCTAACAGAAGACCATCCAGCATACGCGGAATGAATCTCTGCACAAATGCCAGAAACGGGTTAATGCTGAAAAGCATCGCGCCCATCGCACTGCTGCCGCCGATGCCAATGCACTGTAAAAAGCTGGTCATGCCGAAGACTGCACCGATCGCTGCGCCGCCTGCCGGTCCCAGTGTGATCGCCGCGATCGCAACCGGAATCACATTAAATGTAATCGCCAGCGGCCCAATATTCAGATATCCGAGGGGGGTGTACGCCATCAGCAGAAGAATGCCGGTCATAAGACCTAAGATGACAAGTTTAGATGTGTTGTTTGTTGTGTTCATGAAATTTTCCTCCTTGTTATTATTCCCGTTCGAAAAACCTGCTGCACCTTTTGTTCGCCAGACTGCCGCTTACCTGCGCCAATATCATGTGCATAAAATCCTTACAAATTCCGTTCTTTCCGGCGATACCATCCAGAAAAGCTGCGAGCCAGGGCATTTTAATTCCCCGTCTCTTCCGGTATGATTCTCCATCTCAGATACAGATCCGTATGCAGATACGCACATTCCGGCAGAAGTTTCTTCTGCCGCTTTCCGCGGATTTGCTGCCAGCACGTTCAGTGCCTGTTTTCTATGGGATACAATACAACTGCTGCCGCCTGTCCCTGTTCACATCCAGTGAAAACCAGGCCAGTCAGCAGACACTTCCACACTATATCACATCACTTTTCAACATACAACCAACAATTCTACCAGAATATGTACTGTTTTTTATTGTCTTTTCACAAAATAGATATTTCTTTCCTCTCCTGTTATATGCGCTTACCAAAGAATCTGGCAGAGAACGGAAGCCAAAAAGGGTTTACAATTTTTCCTCCAGATGCTATGCTGTTCGAAAATGACCCAGAAAACCAGAGTACAAACCGAAAGGATATATATTATGTTAACTGGAAAAACGATTATTTTGGGAGTAACCGGCGGAATCGCCGCATACAAGGCGGCGAACCTTGCCAGCCTTTTAAAGAAACAGCACGCGGATGTACACGTGATTATGACTAAAAATGCGATGGAATTTATCACACCGCTTACCTTTGAGACCCTGACCGTCAATAAATGCCTGACGGACACCTTTGACCGGAATTTTAAATTTGAGGTAGAACATATCGAACTGGCTAAAAAAGCGGATCTGGCGATCATCGCACCGGCAACCGCTAACGTCTGTGCCAAACTGGCACACGGACTTGCCGATGATATGCTGACGACCACGCTCTTAGCCTGCCAGTGCCCGCGCATCATTGCTCCGGCGATGAACACACGGATGTATGAGAATCCTATTACCCAAGATAATCTCCGCCTGTTAGAACATTACGGCTTTACCATCATCGAACCGGCAAGCGGTCTGCTCGCCTGCGGCGATTCCGGAAAGGGCAAATTTCCGGATGAGGGGCTGATCCTGGAATATATTCTCCGCGCGATCGCCTACCCGAAGGATCTCGCTGGAAAGAAGATCCTTGTGACCGCCGGTCCGACCCAGGAAGCTGTCGATCCGGTGCGCTACCTCACGAACCATTCAACGGGAAAAATGGGATACGCCCTGGCACGGATGGCGATGCTGCGCGGCGCCGATGTGACACTCGTCACCGGACAAACCTCGCTGACTCCACCTCCGTTTGTCAACACTGTCCACATTAAGAGCGCGCACGACCTCTTCGAGGCAGTTACCTCCCGGAGCGAGGAACAGGACATCATCATCAAGGCGGCAGCCGTCGCTGACTACCGTCCGGCAGTCGTTTCAGACGAAAAAGTCAAAAAATCCGATGATGATCTGAGTCTAAAACTGGAACGCACGGAAGACACTTTAAGCTGGCTTGGAGCACATAAACGCCCAGGACAACTGCTCTGCGGCTTCGCGATGGAAACTTCTAATTTGGAGGAGCGTGCCCGCGGCAAGCTGGAGCGCAAACATCTGGATCTCATCGCGGCCAACAACTTAAAGGTAGCCGGCGCCGGATTCGGCACCGATACAAACGTCATCACGCTGATCGATAAGCAGCAGACCCGCCATCTGGAGCAGATGAGTAAGGAAGCGGCGGCGATGGAGATATTGACGGTTTTACGCGATATGATGAAATAGATTTTGATTGAAATAGATAGAGAAAGAGGAAGCAACCGAGGTTGATGGACGGATGCCTCCTCTTTCATTGAATATGGAATATATCATAAGCATTATTTTTAGAATGTGGCTATTTAAAACGAATCCGCCATACTCCTATGATCAAGATAATTTCAGAAAGCAATCGCAATACTTTCGTGATTCGATAAGCTGTATCCTCTTTTATCTCTGGACTCTCCTGCAAGTATTTGCATTCAATAAAAGCCCTTGCCGCAATTTCTCCAAAAACTGCCAGCGCTAAAAATAAAGAAAAGCCTGCCATGCCTTTTGCATAACTGTACAATGACAGTAAGAATAAAATAGAGACGCCTATATTGTATAATGTCAGCCAGAATTTTTTCTTCATATTGATCACCTCTCGATTCTATCTGAACAAAAAATCTCACAAAATATTTGTTATCACTTTTTATTTTTACTAGATTGGTTTTCTAGCTTGTTATTCATATAATATCAGATCTTCCCTCCGAAATATATAGACAATTTCTTACGAAATCATTACGATAAAACTCTCTGTATTTTTGTTGAAATTTTGTTCGAACGGCTATATTTCTATTTGAATAAAATAATAAAGCCGTTCGACTATATTTTATGCTGCATATCGTCAAACGGTCTTATCAACACTTGTGAGGTTTACTCTATACTCGCCTCTTACCCCTGCGTAATCAACTCCGCGATCAATCTCGCCCCATTTACAATATCGCCTATCTTCGCATACTCCCGCACGGAATGAACATCGTACATACCGCAGGAAAGCACCGCGCATGGGATTCCGTGCTGCATCATCGTGTTTCCGTCGCTGCCGCCGAAGGTGCTGCCGAATTTCGGCTCGATTCCCAGGGTGCGGCAGGCCTCGGCAAAATGAACTGCCACCGGCGAGTCCGGTTCCAGATGGAAGGCTTTGACATGGAGGCGGTGTGTGAAGGAAAGCTCTGCCCCCGCCTCTTTGACGGCGGTTTCAAACACCGCACGGACATCTTCCAGGGTCTCCATTGCCTTTTCATGGCTGTAGCTGCGGATCTCGCCCCGGCAGGTGCAGAGTTCCGGCACGGCATTCACAACCGAACCGCCCGAAATCAAGCCCACATTCAGGGTTGTTTCCTCATCCACGTGCCCCAGCTTTAATGCGGCAATCGCGCGGGCCGCCGTCTGAATCGCGTGGATGCCTTTCTCCGGCTCAAATCCAGCGTGCGCTGCGCGCCCCTTGACTGCCGCCTCAAAGGAAAGGATCGTCGGGGCCTGCAGGATTGCTGTTCCGACCGGTCCGGTCACATCTAAAACATACGACTCCCTCGCTTTCACCTGACTGAAATCGAACTCCGAGCTTCCTCTTGTGAACGGCTCTTCCGCCGCCGCAAATAAAATCTCAATATCCCGGTGCGGGATTCCCGCATCCTGCACGGCACGGATGCCTTCTAAGATGGCGATTACCCCGGTCAGATCGTCCGCGCCAAGCACGGTGGTTCCATCCGAAGTGATGGTTCCGTCCTCATGAAAAACCGGCTTCTTTCCGATTCCCGGCGCGACCGTGTCCATATGCCCGGACAGCAGGATCGGCGGGCCAGACAGTCCGCCCTTTAACGTTCCAAACAGATTTCCCGCATTGCCTCCTATTTTCTCGGCTGTGTCATCTTCCTTTGCCTGGATTCCCAGCTCTGCGAGCCTTTCCTTCAAGCGATCCGCCATCTCGCGTTCCCCGAAACTTTCTGAGTCGATCCGCGCCAGCTCGCCGAATTCGGCGCGGATGCGGGCTTCGTTTATCTCAATCTGTGCCATGATGACTTCCTCCTGTTTTCCATTCTTTTTTCTATCTATTTTTTACTCTCCCGCTAATTCCTACTATTTTTCTCTGTTTTGTGTATTATACACCGGAACATGATTGTAAGCAACGCGGAAATTTTTAAATGTACTTTCATATTCTTTTTTATATTCGCTGAAAAATCTGTTATACTAAAAATACAAAAAATTTTAATTTCAAGTCGAACGTCCGTGAGACAAATTTGCTATTACTCACCACCTGAAGAGGTGGGAGTCTTCTCGACTGAGATAAAAAGGAGAGACCATATATGTGTACAGCCGCAACTTACAAAACTGCCGATTTCTACTTCGGCCGAACCTTAGATTATGAATTTTCTTACGGGGACGAAGTAACCGTCACACCTCGCAACTATCCACTTACTTTCCGCCACGCAAGCGCGGTTTCGACCCACTATGCCATCATCGGCATGGCACATGTGGCGGGGGATTATCCGCTTTATTATGATGCTTTTAATGAGAATGGGCTTTGCATGGCGGGACTAAATTTCGTCGGCAATGCCTCCTACCAGAAGCCGCAGGAGGATCATGACAACATCGCACAGTTTGAGTTCATCCCCTGGATTCTCAGCCAGTGCGCGTCCGTGAAAGAGGCTCGCGTCCGCCTCGCCCAGATGGTACTGACCGACACTCCATTCAACGAGCAGTTTGTCCCGGCGCAGCTTCACTGGATTCTTGCCGATAAAAATGAATGCATCGTCATCGAGCCGATGGCGGACGGACTGCATATCTACGACAATCCGGTGGGTGTCCTGACAAACAATCCGCCGTTCCCGCAGCAGCTGTTCTCCCTCAACAATTACATGAACCTGTCCCCGAAGCAGCCGCAGAATACATTTTCTGCCGATCTGCCGCTTACAACCTACAGCCGCGGCATGGGCGCTCTCGGACTTCCGGGAGACCTCTCCTCCGCTTCCCGGTTTGCACGGGTCGCTTTTACAAAATCAAATGCCCGCTCCGGCGCATCCGAACTAGAAAGTGTCAGCCAGTTTTTCCATATCCTAGGTTCGGTTGACCAGCAGCGCGGATGCTGCGAGGTCTCCGATGGAAAATATGAAATCACACTCTACACCTCCTGCTGCAACGCGGATAAGGGGATTTACTACTACACGACATATGAAAACCATCAGATCACGGCAGTGGATATGAACCGGGAGAACCTGGACGGGGAGACTCTTTCAAGATTTCCGCTGGTACAGGGGGAACAGATACGGTGGGAGAATTAGGACGAAGCATTTTCTTCTATCCTCTTCTTCACGCATGGCAGGCAGCCCACCGTATGAAGACTCCGGACACACGTTCCTATAAAGCAAAAAGCAGGGAGAGGAAATATTCCGCAAACATTTCCTCTCCCTGTTCAAGCCGAACGGCCGACATCAATAAACCGGATATACGTATTCATCCTCTGCCGCCTCTGCTTTTTCTACCTTCAAGACCTGAATCTCCATTCCTTTCTCTTCATCATAATGATAGGTTCCTGTGACTGTCACCCATTCATCCTGTGAAAGAGTTTCCGCCTGATCCCAGATACACAGCGATCCGCAGGGCTGCAGATCTGCCACACAGCAGCTCATCAGCATACGGATCAAGCCAAACTGCCCCACTGTGAGTGTATCATCCCGGTAAACAGTTCCATGCATCTGGATTTCATATCCTTCGTACATCTCCGGATAATAGCTGAGCTGCACCAGCCACGGATAAAAACTGGCATCATCCACGACAATCCGCCTGTTTTCTGTATCCAGCCCAGGAGGCGTTTCGATCCTTTCTGAATCTTCCTGTGCTCCTGCTGTTTCATCTATATTGCCGCCCTGTGTTTCTTCTAGGGATTCTGTCCCGTCATCAGACGAGCCGGTATACATATCCGCTGCCTGTGTCACTGCCGCTTCACTCTCGCCAGACACAGCCTGCTTATCCGTCTTCTCATTCTGTCCGCTTTCTTCTCTCGGACGCCCCGCCTGTACCAGTCCCTGGCTGGAATAGGACATATTCCCCGATGCCCCCAGCGCCTGATATGGCAGCTGCAGCGCCATGAGTGGGATTAGAAGAACCAGCGTCCGGTTCAGATGCTGCCGGTATTCCGGTATCCCGGTCCGGGCAAAGCAGGAAAATGCCCAGACTGCCATTACCAGCGCCGCAAAATACAGATACCCTTTCATCCTGGGAGTCACAAAGAGAAGATACTGGCCTGTATACGCCATCCAGAAGAGTTTCAGTCCAAAGAGGAGGCTTATCACTGCCTCAATGAGTGCCCCCGGATTGATATAATGCCTTCTCATCCTGCCATTCCTCCTCCCAGAAGTCCTGCTGTAAGCACCACTCCAAAGCAGACTGCAAATACCGTAAGCGCCAGCCTGACAATAAACGATGCTTTAAAATATCCTCGCAGCATCATCACGTTTTTGATATCCATCATGGGTCCAAATACGAGAAATCCAAGAAGCGGAACCGTTGAAAAAGTTCCCGCCATGCTTCTCGCCACCACTGCATCCGAGGACGAGCACAGAGAAAGCAGAAATGCCAGCAGAATCGCCGCAAACAACGCCACCGGAAGGCAGGAAGCCCCCCATTCTTTTAAAACTCCCAGATTCACCGCCTGAAACAGGGTGGATACCGCAATTCCCACAACCAGATACCTGGCAACCGAGTAAAATTCCATGCGGGCATGCCACAAAAATTGTTCTGCCCTGCCCAGCCTTCCGCTTCTGCTCTCCCGATAGCAGCCACAGGTACAAAATGAAGTGTTTCCAGCTTCTCCTTTCAAATAATCCGTCGGTTTCCGGATGAAAAAGCTGGTGCCAATCAAAAAGGAACAGAGGATTCCCAGACCGGTCCGGTAAAAAACTGCCCGAAAACTCCCATTAAAAGCATAATACGTTGAAAGAAGTACAACGGGATTTACAATTGGTGCTGCCGTCATAAAACAGATGGCAGCCGGAAGCGGAACCCCTTTTTTCAGTAATCCTTGGAAAACAGGGATCGACGCACAGTCACACACCGGCAAAAAAAATCCGGCTCCAATTCCCATTCCCATCGCAAAGACCGGATTAGACGGAAATATCCGCTCCAGAACCCCTACCGGAATGAAGACCTGAATGGCCGAGGAAATCAGGACACCCAAGAGTAAAAATGGAACCGCCTGCAAAAACACTCCCATAAAAATAGTAAAATAGCGGATCAACGGCACGCCTCGCTGTTCTGCCAGTGCCACTACCATCAGTAAAAAACAGGCAAGCAGCGCAAAAGCGAGCCATTCTAACAGCGGGCTTCCCTTCTGTTTTCCCAATTCATCCAACAGGGCTTCTTTTGAATATTCCCAGACTTCTGTCGATGGCGCCAGTGCTTTGCACATATGCTCCAACTGCTTTACCGCGTTTTCATCTTCCGTATTTCTCAAGTAAATCACATCACTAGAAGCTACCTGTGAAATCGGACCTTCCCCGGTCTGTCCAAGCATCATTCCCGCCATTTCCACATCTGCCAGATACATTACCCTTTCGATATGAATCCTTCGTCGGAGCGCATTGGACAGGAGAAGCTTCTCCAGTGTTCCAAAACGTTCCATTCCGTTCCACTCCACCCAGATCTCTTCATAGCGGTGGATTTCAAGCTCCACCTCCACTCTGTCTGCTACCTCTTCCAGATGTGTCTCCAGCTCATCCCGATCCCAGCTCCGGATTTTCCAACTGCACCTCTCTGCCTCCTTTGTATCCAGTACCTCTTCTCCTTCTTCAAACTGAAAAATCAGTACATTCCGGCAATGTCTGAGACGAAGACTATTTTCTATCAGTTTCGTCTTTCCGCTGCCCAGAAACCCTTCTACGATATAAACCGGTGTTGTCATCGTCCCATCTCCTTTCCTTTGATTCCAAGAGCTGCCACAAAGCACGCGACTTCCAGAAGTACAATTGTACCACCCGGTTTTGTTCCCCAATAGTACGAGATAAACAATCCAAGAATCGTTGTCCCTACCGCTGCCAAAACAGACCACAGAACCGTCATCCGATAACTGTTTCCCATCTGCATTCCAAACGCTACCGGAACCACCAGCATCGAAGAAATAATTAAGGTTCCCACGGTTCTTGATGTGATCGATACGGTACATGCTGTTAAAACAGTAAATAGAAAATTCACCTTACGCACCGGAACGCCCGAGATTCTGGCTGCATTTTCATCAAATCCTATATAAAAAAGTTCCTTCCGAAATAAAATAAGAAGCAGCAGTACCGCTGCGCTGACAGCACATACCCCCAAAAGTTCCGCTGTGCTGATTGACACGATACTTCCAAACAAAAAGCTGTTAAAGTTAGCACTGTTTTTAACAAATCCGGACAATACTCCGGCAAGACCTATTCCAGCAGACATAACGATCGCAATCGCATTTTCTGAATACCGGGGAAGACGACGCCGAATCGCCTCAATTGCCAGCGCTGCCACCACACAGATACCGCCTGCTCCGGCTACCGGGTTGATTCCAAACAGCATTCCGATCGCTACCCCTGCTAAAGAAGCATGGGCCAGTGCATCTCCCACCATCGACATCCGTTTAAGTACTACCGTCATGCCAATCAGCGGCGTAATAACAGCCAGCAAAATTCCTACTAAAAATGCCCTCTGCATAAATCCATACTCGAAAATACTCATTTTTCCTCTACCCCTCCTTCTTCCATCTTAAAAAAGCGATTTGCTCCGGAAAATACAGCTTGATTTCCGTGGGTAATCAAAAAAATTGTCATCGCCTCTTCTTGATTTCTGCGTTTTAATACCGCTGCCAACTGCCGAAGGGACTCCTGATCCACTCCGACAGCCGGTTCGTCCAGAAGGAGAAGCTGAGGTTTGGAAATCAACACACGTGCCAACATAACCCGTTGCTGCTGGCCACCGGAAAGTTCCCCTATCCGCCGGTTTAACGCATCTTTCATTCCCATTTCTTCCAATGCCCGGCATATTCTTTCCTTTTTATCTTTAACAGCCCACTTTTTCCAGAATGGATGATACATTCCGGTTTCCATGATTTCCTCCACCGTTGCCGGGAAAAATGCGTTGCGGCTGGTTCCATTTTGCGGCATATAGCCGATGCGGATTCGATGAAGCGCTGCTGTCAAAGAATCACTTCCTGCTATCACAACCCTTCCTTTTGCCGACTCCAACTCTCCCGACAATACTTTCATCAATGTGCTTTTACCGCTTCCATTTTCCCCTGTCAGCACTGCATAATCGCCCTGCCGGATTGAAAAATTTAAATTATGTAACACTCTGCGGTTCCCATATTCAAATGAAAGATGATCTACATCCACTATCTTCATGCCCGCTCCCTTTTCTTTACTGATTCAGTGCTTCCACCAATGTCTCAAGATTTGATTCCATTACAGAAAAATAATCCGCCCCTGCTTTTAATTCCTCATCACTAAGCCCTTCTAATGGATTTAACATCTTTGTCTGCGCTCCGATTTCTTTTGCAATCGTTTCCGATATCTTCGGACTTACCAGCTCCTCAAAGAAGATGGTCTTAACCTGATGTTTTTTTGCAAAATCCACAATCTCCTTCATCCGGGCTGCATCCGGTTCTGAATCTGCGGATAATCCTTCGATTCCGCTCTGGTTTAAACCGTATGCCTGGCACAGATACCCAAATGCCTGATGTGCAGCTATCACATCCCGTGTTTTCACATCCGATAATTTTTCCTGATACTCTGCATCCAGATCATCCAGCTTCTTCGCATAGGTCTGGTAGTTTTTCTCATAATACTCCTGATGATCTGGATCCGCTGATACAAGTGCATCTTTTATATTTTCCATTTCCTTCTTCGCATTTTCCGGCGCTAACCACACATGGGGGTCATAGGTAATCTCTTCTGCATGCTCATCCTTCTCTCCGTTTTCTTCCTCCTCATGCTCTGAGCCTTCCAGCAGATCAATTCCCGTAGATGCTTCCACCGCAATCAGGTTTTTATTGTCCAGCGACGTAAGCACATCGGCAGCCCAGTGCTCCATTCCGGCTCCGTTGTATATAAAAATATCTGCCTCTTCCAACTTCTTGATGTCAGAAGCTGCCGGTTCCCAGTCATGAGGTTCCGTTCCCGCCGGCACCATATTCGTCACCTCCACCCGATCGCCGCCTATCTTTTGGGCAAAATCATACATCGGATAAAAGCTCGCCATGACCTTTAACTTGTCTCCATCGATGCTTATTACATCCGTCTCTGTTTCCCCGCTTCCGTCTTTCTCCTCCTGTTCGGTCTCTATATCGGACGATTCCACCGCCCTTCCGGCACAGCCCGTCATCCACACGAGTGCAGAGATTGCTATCATTCCCATAAACACACTCTTCTTTTTCATTCTGTCTGCTCCTTTCAGCTGTAGGTTATCGCATAGCATTTGCAGAAGCACCTGCCTGTCAACAGCAGGCTTTGTGTCTTCTGCTCTACACATTAATAAATGCAAGTAATTTGCGTTTATTAATATAGCACCCTTTTTTACATCGTCAAGATTAATTTGCAAATGAGTTGCATTTTGTTCTTATGCGGCTTGACGCTTCCTCCCTTCACCGCTAAAATAGGAGCTAACAGACAAAGGAGATATTGCCGTATGACTTCGATCCGAAAACCATATACAACCAAAACAAGGACTGAGATTCTCGAATACCTGAAAGAGCACGCTTCCAGCACGGTAAGCGTTGCCGATATACAAAATTATCTGAAAGAAAAACGGGCAGAAACCAATACTACCACCATTTACCGATTTTTAGACAAACTGTGCCGAGAGCACATCGTTATCAAATATCCAGATGCTGAAAATGACAAAGCCGTTTACCAATATGCCGGAGAAGGTGCCCACTGTATGGAGCATCTTCATCTTAAATGTACCCGCTGCGGACGCCTGTTTCACCTTGACTGCGATTTCATGGATGAACTCCGTCAGCATCTCCTAGAAGAGCATGGCTTTCTGCTCCAATGCAGCGGTGATCTGCTGCATGGCCTCTGCCAGGAATGCGCCGCCAAAGAAGGTTCTGAAAAAGAGCTTTAATGTTCCTGCATTTTTTAGTATACTGGTAGCATATGCACACGAATTTACCGGAAAACGGCCGTTTGAGGCGGATTTTCCCATTACCGCATATCAATATCTTTTGGAGGATTTTATCATGTCTGAAATCACAGGACGCAATGTCGGCAAAACCTGCCGCACTCATTACAAAGGAACCTTTAATGACGGAACACAGTTTGATTCTTCCTACGATCGTGGCGAACCCCTTGAGTTTGTCTGCGGTGCCGGTCAGATGATCAAAGGCTTCGATGCCGCTGTCGCTGATATGGAAGTAGGCGAGATGAAAGAGATTCACCTGATGCCGGAGGAAGCTTACGGCATGCCGGATCCGAACGCCATTCTGGAACTGGAGATCGCTAAACTGCCAGGTTCCGAGGAACTGGAAGTTGGACAGCAGGTATACTTAACCAACCAGATGGGACAGCCGTTCCCGGTCAAGGTTATCGCAAAGAATGAGGTAAATATCACGTTTGATGCCAATCATGAGATGGCTGGTAAGGAGCTTAACTTTAAGATTGAGCTGGTTGAAGTAAAATAACCGTAACACAACTGCCCTTACATTATAACAACACGCGCCGTCAGCGCCCATCCCGGGAGCTGGCGGTATTTTTTCTTGACAAATTCTCACTCCTCCGCTATAATTACCCACGGTAATTATCACAAGTAACTATTTGATAAGGAGACTTTCCATATGACCATCGAAACAATCAAGCGGATGTTGGACGCCTGTTATCAGGGCAAACGAATCCGGGATATGCTTCCGCCGCTGCCGAAGGGAGTCACTTCCTCCTATATTCAATATCTGGATGTCATCCAGTCGCTGGAGCGAAACGGCATCCATGTAAAAATATCGGACATCAGCGATGCGCTGAACCTGCCTCGCCCAGGCGTGACCCGGACTGTCAAGGAGATGGAAGCGGGCGGTTATCTCCAAAAGAAAACCTCGCAGAACGACGGGCGTGTTACCTACATTTCCATCACCGAAGCGGGCAGGACGCTCTCACAGACGTACGACACCGAATACTTCAGCGCGCTCGCCCCGTCTTTAGACACCATTACTGAGGAGGACGCCCGCCAGATGATTCAGACGATGGAGACATTTTATCAGATTATGTGCAAACGGAGGGATTCCCATGAATAATGATAAAGCTGATTTTACACAGGGCAGTATCCTGAAAAAACTGATCGCTTTCATGATTCCGGTGCTCGGTGCACTGATTCTGCAGGCGGCATACGGCGCGGTCGATCTGCTGGTGGTTGGACGGTTCGGTTCGACCTCCGGTCTTTCCGCCGTTTCGACGGGCAGCCAGGTCTTAAACCTCGTCACCTTCGTCGTAATTCAGTTCGCTATGGGTATCACCGTTTTGATCGCCCGCTATCTCGGTGAAAAGAAACCGCAGCAGATCGGCGCAGTTGTCGGCGGAGCTTCGATTGTATTTACGATCATTTCCGCCGTTTTATTCGTCGTCATGGTCTTTTTTGCCCGCCCGATCGCCATTCTCATGCAGGCACCCGAGGCGGCGGTGGATCAGACCGCCAGCTACATCCGCATCTGCGGAGGCGGCATTTTCTTCATCGTCGCCTACAACCTGCTGTCCTCCATCTTCCGCGGGCTCGGTGACAGCCAGTCACCGCTTCTCTTTGTCCTGGTTGCCTGCATCGTCAATGTGATCGGCGACCTCGCACTGGTAGCTGGTCTTCATATGGACGCCGCCGGTGCCGCCATCGCGACCGTCTCCGCGCAGGCGCTCAGCGTTATTTTCGCGATTATTCTTTTAATTAAGAAAACTCTGCCATTTACGATCACCCGGCACGATTTCCGCTTCAACACCCAGTGTCCGAAATTTCTTTCCATCGGACTGCCGCTGGCGCTTCAGGAATTTTTAACCCAGCTTTCCTTCTTAGCCCTGTGCGCCTTTGTCAATCGACTGGGACTGGAAGCGTCCTCCGGTTACGGTGTAGCATGCAAAATCGTCAATTTCGCCATGCTTGTCCCGAGCGCCCTGATGCAGTCGATGGCTTCCTTCGTCTCCCAAAACGTGGGGGCAGGGAAAGTCAAACGTGCCAGGCACACCCTTTTTACGGGAATCGGCGTCGGTCTGTGCGTCGGCTGTATCGTCTTTACCCTGGTTCTCCTAAAAGGCGATGTCCTGTCCGGCTTCTTCTCGACGGATGCGGCGGTCATCCAGAACAGCTATGATTACCTGAAAGGATTCGCACTCGAGTCCATCGTGACCGCGGTTCTGTTCAGCATGATCGGATATTTCAACGGAAATAACCAGACACTTTGGGTTATGACACAGGGACTCATCCAGACACTTCTGGTGCGTCTCCCGCTAGCGTATTTCATGAGTATCCAGCCGGATGCCAGCCTGACCAAGATCGGTCTCGCAGCCCCCGTTTCTACGATCGTCGGCATTGTACTAAATATCGGATATTATATCTACTGGACCCGGAAACAGCAGCACCCGCCAGTAGAAGAAATCATATAAAAACACAGGAACTGCTCCGTAACAGGCAGGCACTTTCAGAGCGAAGGTGTCTGCCTGTTATCGTCACGGCACTTTCGGTTTCAAAAGTGCCTATCCTTGAATAATTGCGCTGTTCACAAAATCTTCACAGAAAATTAGCACTCACCTCTTGACAGTGCTAATTATGTGTGTTATATTACAGCTAGAACAAAGGAGAGGAACAAGGAAATGAGAACAAGCTTGTTGCCGCCGATGTTTTCACATAGATGTTAAGATGTTACTGGGCACGTATGCGTGAACAGTAACGTTAAGATAATACGAAAAGGAGAGATGACTTATGTATATGCCGAGTATTTTTAATAATAGTGTATTTGATAACTTTGATAACTGGATGGATTTTTCCTTCCCAAGCTTTAACCAGAGACTGTATGGTGCTTCCTCTTCCCAGCTGATGAAGACGGATGTCAAGGAAACCGATAAGGATTATGAAGTTTCCATCGACCTGCCGGGCTTTAAGAAAGAAGAGCTCCAGATTGAACTAAAAGATGGTTATCTGACCGTCAGCGGTTCGAAGGAAGTTTCTTCCACGGAAGAGCCGAAGGAAAATCAGAAGGATGCCAAAACCACAGAGTCGGATGCTTCCAAGAAAGATGATAAAGCCGAGCAGAAGCCGGTTAAATACATCCGTCAGGAACGTTACAGCGGAAACGTAAGCAGAAGCTTCTACGTCGGCGAGAACCTAGAGGAAAAGGATATCCATGCCAAATTTGAAAATGGCACTCTGACCCTGACCTTCCCGAAAGAGCTGAAAAAGAAAGCAGCTGAAGAGAAACATTTCGTTTCCATCGAAGGTTAATATAAAAACGGCTGTGGCTCACACCTGATAATATCAGTAGCCAGTTTAGAAGCTGTCGCAGGAATGCGGCAGCTTCTATCATACCCAATCTTTTATCATAACCTAAATAATTGAAACCTAAATCACTGCACATACGGAGGTGATAATCGATGGCAGAGAAAAGAGACTATTATGACATACTGGGGATAAAACGGGATGCCAGTGCGGAGACGATCAAAAAAGCATTCCGGAAACTTGCCAAAAAGTATCACCCGGATTCCAATGCCGGTAATCCCCAGGCAGAGCAGATGTTTAAGGATGTCAACGAAGCCTACTCCATCTTAAGTGATCCGGAGAAGCGAAAACTCTACGATCGCTTCGGTCACGCTACGTTTGACCCGAACAGTGCCGCATACGGCACAACTGGCGGTTCCGGCGCTTCTGGAGATCCATTTGGCTCTGGCTTCGGCGGTGCCGGTCAAGGTGGTGCCTGGCATTACCAGAGTGGTCCGGGCGGTTACGCAGAGTACCATTTCACTGGGGATGACATGGGCGATATGGGTGACATTTTCGGAGATATGTTTGGCGGTATGTTCCGCGGCAAGAGTTCGGGTGGCAGCTCCCGCAGCCGCCATTTTACGGGCGGATCTGGGGCTCATTTTACCAGCGGTTCCGATTTTGGTGGTTCCAGCGCTCATTTTGGCGGCGGTTCTAGCTTCGGCGGCAGCCAGAGCTTTTACGGTGCTGGCTTTCAGGAGAAAGGTTCTGACCTCACGTCCGAAGTAACCGTAAGTTTCGATGAAGCAGTATCCGGCTGTGAGAAAATCATTACCCTGCAGAACCCACAGACCGGCAAGCGCCAGTCTTTACAGGTTCACATCCCAGCGGGCATCGATACCGGTAAATCTATCCGTCTGAAAGGAAAGGGCATGCCGGGAACGGGCGGCGGCGAGGCGGGCGATCTTCTTTTAAATATCACCGTCACCGCAAAACCGGGATGGGAGCGCAAGGAGATGGACGTTTACTCGACCGTCCGCATTCCGTTTACCACCGCAGTCTTCGGCGGTGAGGCGCTGGTTTCCACCCTGTACGGCAATGTCCTGTGCAAGATCGCAGCCGGGACGCAGTCGGGAACCAAGATTAAATTAAAGGGAAAAGGCGTTGTTTCCATGAAGAATCCGTCCATCCATGGTGATCAGTACGTGACAGTTCAGATCGATGTTCCGAACCATCTGACCCCTGAGGCAGAACAGAAACTTCGCGAATTTGAACACGCCTGTGGACTGGATAAAAATGGTCACGGCGGACATAACGGCAGGAGCGCAGCTTGACGGCTCCTGCCGTTTTTATCTCAGTCGAGAAGACTCCCACCTCTTCAGGTGGTAAGTAATAGCAAATTTGTCTCAGTGGGAGTTGGGTCTCCGACTGAGATAAACGCTCCGCGAGGATGCGCAGTGATTCTGATAGGAATATGTCAGCTTCGCTGACCAGAATCACGCGCCAAGTCTCACGGACGTTCGACTTGAATTTCTCAATTTGCAGGCACACCTATTCCAAGCTGCACCCGCGTTTCCCGCCTGGACATTTCATCAGTCAAAAAATATTTTCACTTTTATGATTTTTAATTTAATTTTTTATATGTAAATGAACTTCTATTTTTCTATTATGAAATCATTTCATTTTTCTACTTTTCCGTTTTTTCTTCTTTTTCTCCCTCCCTGCCTCTGTTTTCTTGTCTATTTTTTCTGTTTTTCTCACTATGAATTGTATCTTTTTAGATAATTTATCATAACCCTTGTATCTAATCTCTTATTTATGTTATACTAAAACCAATATTTTATCGAAAATATATCGTTTATTTTTTCACACTTATGAAAGGAGTTACACACCCTATGAGCAGACTCGTCATTCCAACCAACAGCGAGGCTCAGAATGTCGTAGAGGGACTTTATAAGGATCTGGAGCGGCGTATCATCGCCAGCCCGCCGGGCCTGTGTCCTGTCGATCTGACCGCTGCATTTTTAAAAATGTGCCATGCACAAACCTGCGGCAAATGCGTTCCCTGCCGAATCGGTCTCGCGCAGCTCTCCAATCTTCTGGAGGACATCCTGAACGGAAAAGGAACCATGAAGCATTTAACCATGCTGGAGGAAACAGCCCGTGTCATCGAAAGCACGGCTGACTGTGCCATCGGCTATACCGCTGCCCAGATGGTTTTAAAAGGACTGGACGGCTTCAAAGAGGATTTTATGGAACATATCTTACACAACCGCTGCCGCAGTAATCTTGATCAGCCGGTTCCCTGTGTAGCTCTGTGCCCGGCCGGAGTTGATATTCCGGGTTACATCGCCCTGACCGGTGAAGGACGCTATGCCGATGCAGTCCGCCTGATCCGCAAGGATAACCCATTCCCAACCGCCTGTGCGCTGGTATGCGAGCACCCATGCGAGTCCCGCTGCCGCCGCAACATGCTGGATAATTCTATCAATATCCGCGGTATCAAACGTGTAGCTGTGGATATGGCAGGATATGTACCAGCACCGGCCTGTCCAACCTCCACCGGCAAGCGCATCGCGATCATCGGCGGCGGTCCCAGCGGCCTGAGCGCTGCTTATTATCTGCAGCTGATGGGACATCAGACCACTGTATTTGAAAAACGCAAGAAACTCGGCGGCATGCTGCTGTACGGAATTCCAAGCTACCGCCTGCCACGAGAGCGCCTGCAGGATGATATCAATGTCATTCTGGAAACCGGTGTGGAAGTCCGTCTTGAAACTTCGGTCGGAAACGATCCAGGACAGCTGTCTCTGGATGAACTCCGCAAAGAATATGATGCTATCTACATCGCCATCGGCGCTCATAGTGATAAAAAGATTGGTATTGAGGGAGAAGATGCCGGCGGTGTTATCTCAGCCGTTGAATTCTTACGTGCCATCGGTGACGGCAAATATCCGGATCTTAGCGGCAAGAAGGTCTGTGTCATCGGCGGCGGCAACGTAGCCATGGACGTAGCCCGTTCTTCTGTCCGCCTGGGTGCAGACAAGGTGGCAGTTGCCTACAGACGCCGCAAAGCTGATATGACCGCCCTTCCGGAAGAAGTTGAAAGTGCTATGGCTGAAGGCGTAGAGATCATGGAACTTTACGCACCGGAGCGGATTGAAGCAGACGAGGACGGCCAAGTAAAAGCTCTCTGGGTAAGCCAGCAGATGCCGGGAGAAATCCGCGGCGGACGTCCTTCACCGAAGGCTATCGGCACCGACTCTATCCCGGTTGAATGTGATATCGTCATCGCAGCTGTGGGGCAGGGCATCGAAAGCCGTTACTTCGTAGAACAGGGTATCGACGCAAAATGGGGCATCATCCAGGCAACCGGATGGACCTCCATTCAGAATATGCCGGGTATTTTCGCCGGAGGCGACTGTGCAACCGGACCGGCAACCGTGATCCGTGCAATCGCTGCCGGCAAGGTAGCCGCAGCCAACATCGACCAGTATCTCGGCTACAACCACGAGATTACCTGCGATGTGAAGATTCCGGAACCGGATCTCTCCGACCGTACTCCTTGCGGACGTGTCAACCTGACAGAGCGTCCTGCCGGAGAACGCAAATGTGACTTTACACTTACCGAATGCGGCATGAGCCTCAAGGAGGCTGGCCAGGAAGCCAGACGCTGCCTGCGCTGTGATCACTTCGGTTATGGAAACTTCAAAGGAGGGCGGACCACATCATGGTAAATACGAATCTTGTATCCATCAAAATTAATAATATACCACTGCAGGTTCCTGCCGGAACCCGGATTCTGGACGCCTGCCGCGACAACGGTTTTCACGTTCCTTATCTTTGCTATCTGAAAGATATCAACGAGATCGGTGCCTGCCGTGTCTGCGTTGTAGAAGTGAAGGGAATCCACCATCTCGTTACCTCCTGCAACAACCAGGTTCAGGAAGGCATGGAGATTCTCACAAACTCCCCGCGGGTCCGCGAAGCCCGCAAGATCAACGTGGAACTGCTTCTTTCCCAGCATCACACCAACTGTCCCACCTGTGTGCGCAGTTCCAACTGTGAATTAAAACAGGTGGCAAGTGATCTGAACCTGACCGTTGACCGTTATAAAAACGAATATCCGGAAATGATCTGGACTTCTACTTTTCCACTGATCCGCGATGCGGGAAAATGTATCAAATGCATGCGCTGCGTCCAGATTTGCGACAAGATCCAGACCTTAAATATCTGGGATGTGTCCGGAACCGGTTCCCATACAACCGTCGATGTTTCCCACAATCTGGAAATCAAAGAATCCGACTGTTCTCTCTGCGGACAGTGCGTTACCCACTGCCCGACGGCCGCTCTCCAGGAGCGGGATGATGTGGAAGCCATCAATGGTATCCACGGTGAACTGGCAAATGATGACAAGGTAACCGTAGCGGTTGTCGCTCCGGCTGTCCGGGCCGCATGGGGTGAAGAATTTGGTCTTTCCCCGGAATTTGCTACTGACAGACGTTTCGTATCCACCTTAAAATCCGTTGGATTTGACTATGTATTCGATGTTGACTTTGCAGCCGATCTGACCATCATGGAGGAAAGCAACGAGCTTTTAGCCCGCTTACAGCAGCCGGATAAATACAGCTGGCCAATGTTCACCTCCTGCTGCCCTGGCTGGGTCAGCTTTGCAAAGAGCCAGTATCCGGAGCTTCTGCCGCAGCTTTCCACTGCCAAGTCCCCGCAGCAGATGTTCGGTGCTGTCATCAAAACTTATTTTGCACAGAAAAAAGGCCTTGCACCGAAAAATATCACCTGTGTTTCCATCATGCCGTGTATGTCCAAGAAGCGCGAACTGACTCTTCCGGGCATGGACAGCGCCGGAACCGGACAAGATATTGATTATGTTCTGACCACCCGTGAGATATGCCGTCTCATCAAGGCCGATCATATCGATGTATCCAGACTTCCGGAGTGTGATTTTGACGATCCTCTCGGTGAAGCAACCGGAGCCGGTGTGATCTTCGGTGCCAGCGGCGGCGTACTGGAAGCAGCGCTTCGTACCGCTTACCACACCGTAACCGGTGAAAATCCGGAGATCGGCGAACAGAGTCCGCTGAAGGTTCTGCGTCAGATCGGTTCCTTTAAGGAACTGGAAATCGATATCAAGGGTGTGAAACTGCACTGTGCAGCACTCAGCAGCCTAGGAGAAGCCAGACGCCTCATTCAGGCGATGAAACGCGGCGAATGCCACTATGATTTCGTTGAAGTCATGGCATGTCCGGGCGGATGCATCAACGGCGGCGGTCAGCCGATCCGCCCATCCTTCCAGAATAAGCCGAAGGACTGCGCAGACCGCGACCAGTGCCTGCGTGCTTATGATGTAAACAGCGCAATCCGCTTCAGCCATGAAAACCAGGCCGTTCAGACACTGTATGACGAGTATCTTGAAGCTCCGTTATCCGATCGTGCACATCATTTGCTGCATGTGGAGGAATATTAATATATCCAAACGGTCACACAACAAAACCCCAGAGAGTTGCCACTCTCTGGGGTTTTGTGTCATTCACAGATGAACAATCTGAGGCTAGTTACCAACTACTTACTCCATCTTTTCTTCTAGCCTCTCAGCCGCTCTTCAATCTCCTCCATCTCCGGAATTGCCGAGATTCCGCCGCGGCGTTCGACGCACAGGCTTGCCACTGCGTTGCCGACCCTGCCAAACTGAATCATCTGCGCCCGGGTCAGGTGTTCCGGTGAGGTTTCTTCCTGCAGATAGGAGGCGAGAAAACCTCCCCAGAAGGAATCACCAGCGCCGGTTGTATCGACCGCATGGGAGGAAAAGCCCTCCGCTTTTATGATTCCATTTTCATTGCCGATCAGGGCGCCATCTCTTCCGAGCGTCACTGCCACCAGGTGCACGCCCTGACGGAGCAGATACTGAATCGCTTCCTCCGGGTCCTGATACGGGGTCAGAAGCGAGGTTTCTTCATCCGAAATCTTCATCATATCTACATAGGGAATCAGCGACTGCATCCGAAGCTGTGCGGTCTCCGGATCACTCCAGAGCGCCGCCCGGTAGTTCGGATCGTAGGAAATCACCGCACCGCTGTTTCTAGCAATATTGATCGCCTCATATGTTGCCGTCCGGGATGGATCATCGGTCAGCGACAGGGAACCGACATGAAATACTCTCGTATTTTCCAGGATCTCCGGATCGATCTCTTTCATGCACAGATTCGTATCTGCCCCCGGCTTTCTCGCAAAGGCAAATTCGCGCTCCCCGTTTTCTTTCAGGCTTACAAATGCAAGCGTGGTAAAATACTTCTCATCCTGAATCAGGTTGTCCGTATTGATACCTGCCCGGATCAGGGTTTCCTTCAGGAAATCGCCGTGCATATCCTTACCCACCTTGCCAATAAATGCTGTCTTCCTTCCAAATTTCGCAGCAGCCGCCAGCAGATTGGCCGGCGCACCTCCCGGATTCTGCTCAAACAGACGCATTCCCTGCTGTGAAACACCTGCTGGAGTAAAATCAATCAGAAGCTCTCCCAGCGCTGTGATGTCTGTTTTTATTCTCATACGAATCATCCTCCGTATTACAAGTTATATCAATGGTGCCGCCATCCAGCCCTCTCACAGGCGGACAGCCACATCCGTTCGTCTCTCACAAGGAATTTTACTTCCGAATCGCGATATTTGCAAATTCTACTTTCGCGTCCTGCGCCAGCAGACCGATCTCGTACTCCGGTTTCCGGAAAATACGATAGGTAAATGCCACCTGCTCGCCCACGAACACCTCAACCATATCATGATCCACCGAAATCTTTACATCAATTGCCTGTCCATCTTTAATCTCAAAGGTCTTCTCAGCCACCCGAACGCCATCCGGTCCCGGTTCGGTTGCCTTCGGAACTGCCTGGCAGGACTGCTCCCAGAACGGGTCAACTCCCATCGGCAGGGACAGAAGGGACACTCGCTGCATCGCCACATCAAACTCTAAGAACAGGCAGCCGCTTGCCTCCCAGTCGGATTTCAACAGGATTCCGAAGGAATCATTCGCTTCTTTCGGGATCACCGTGCCGGTAAACAGGAACTTTTCTTCCGGCTGCTCCAGGAAACCATACGAGGTTGTCCCGCATCCATCCAGCTCAACCGTTGTATCTCCATACAGCTTGTATTCTCCCATGACCGGAAGGTATTTCCAGTCAACTTTCTCTTTAAAGCAGTTTACATATTCTTCCGGAAGCTTCACATCCAGCTGTCCGTCTGACGTTGCAACGACCTCATGCGGAATACAGAACGTGCCACCCCAGTACCACTCGCCGCGGTCGCTGTTTTCTGCACGGTCATGCGCCCAGGCAAAGTAGAAACGGCGCCCGTTGTCATCCTGCATGGATTTAGCTGCATAGAAGCGGCGTCCGCCGATGCCGTCTTTCTTCGGCTTTTTCCACGGTCCAAACGGAGATTTGGAAGTGCGGTAAATCGTGTTGACAAACTCGGAAAAGCGGGAATAGGAAAGATACCAGGTATCGCCTATCTTGTACATCTCGCTACATTCCGGACAATTCGTATTGCCTGCCGAATACAACGGACCATAATACTCCCAGTTTACCAGATCCTTTGAGCGGTACAGGACGATACAGCCGCGTCTTGTCACCGGCATATCCAGCCGTCTCGCCGAGATCAGAATCCAGTAGCATTTATCTTCCTCATTATAAAATACATACGGATCACGCCAGTCCAGCTTTTCATATAACTCTATCATCGGCGTGATAACCGGGTTTGCCGCGTCCTTCGTCCAGGTGATACCATCCTCGCTCGTCGCATGGCAGATCGTCTGCTGATATTCTGCCGTCAGGCAGTAACCCGTATAGAATGCGTGATATTTTCCTTCGCCGTAGATAACCGAGCCCGTCCACACGCCGGACGCATCCGGCTCATCGCCCTCGCCCGGATACAGGGCTGTCGGCAGCTCCTCCCAGTGCACCAGATCCTCCGAAACAGAGTGGCTCCATGTAGTACGCAGTCTCGCCGGATATACCGTGGTTCCTGGCGGGGATGTCAGTGAAAAAATATGATATTTACCTTCATGATAAAACGGAATCGCGTCACCGGTCGAATCCGCAAATGACATTTTTCTGAAAAAGTCCATTCTTCTCTCCTTGCCTTTCTAAATGTGCTCTTGGAATCATTTCTTTTTTCTGAGGAGTGCCAGATTGCCCTTCTGGGAATCCAGTACAACCGCGCAGGCAATGATCAGACCCTTTACAATCAGCTGCCAGTAGGAGCTGACACCGATCAGATTCAGACCATTGGAAATAATACCGATTACCATCGCACCGAATACTGTGCCGCTGATACGTCCGCGTCCACCTGCCATCGAGGTTCCGCCGAGGACACAGGCTGCGATCGCATCCATCTCATAGCCACTTCCGACGGACGGCTGTCCGGAATACATTCTCGATGCCAGAACCAGACCTGCAAACGCCGCCAGAGCGCCCGACAATGTAAACACGATGATCTCGACTTTCTTGATCGGAACACCTGAGAGACGCGCCGCCTCACGGTTTCCGCCGATTGCATACACATAGGTACCAAATTTTGTTTTAGAAAGCAGAAAACTAAATACGATAATTAAAATAATCATATAGACAACCGGCAGCGGAATAATGTTAAACAGATAACCCGTTCCGATTGCAATGAAAAACTTATCCGTAATACGGGTGGACTGTCCGCCCGAATATACATACGCGATACCGTTGCAGACATTCATCATTGCCATCGTAATGATAAATGCCGGAACACGGAATTTCGATACAACCATACCATCAATCAGACCAGCCACAACACCGATGATGATGCCAGCCGCAATCGCTACGCCAATCGGAAGTCCCTGATTAACTACAAATCCTACCGTCAGAGTTCCGCTCATCGCTACGATCGCGCCAACTGCCAGATCGATGTGTCCGAGAATAATAATCAACGTCATTCCCAGTGCAATGTATGTATTAATGGAAATCTGTCTGAGCACTGAAATGATATTGCTCGGTGTCAAAAATTTATCGGTTGCCAGTGCGACTACCACACATAAGATAACCAGCACTCCAATAATTCCTGTATTTCCGGTAAATACCGAGAGTACCGAATTGCCTGCTGTACTTTTCTTTCCGTTCATCACTCTTCGCCTCCTGCTGCATACTGCATGATTCTCTCCTGATCCAGTTCTTCTCTTCCGAGTATTCCCGTCATTCTTCCCGCCTTGATGACACATACGTTATCGCACATATTGATGATCTCCGGCAGCTCGCTGGATACCATGATAACGGCGATACCCGCTTTCGCCAGCTCATTAATAACGGAATAAATCTCAAACTTCGCATTGACATCGACACCTCTCGTCGGCTCGTCCAGAATCAGGACATCCGGCTTGATTGCCAGCCATTTTCCAAGGACAATCTTCTGCTGGTTTCCGCCGGAAAGACTTCCCGCTTCCACCAGTTCCACCCGGTCTGCCACTGCTTTGATATGAAGCTTTTCTTTATAATAATCAATCACTTCCTGACATTTCCGGTCGCTGATGGCAATTCCGTTAATATAAGAGTCAATCGATGCCAGCGTGAGGTTAAAACCGACCGTATTGCCAAGGACAAGTCCCTGTTTTTTCCGATCCTCCGGCACCAGTCCGATGCCCGCCTTGATTGCCTGGATCGGTGTCGTGAAGCGGACTTCCTTTCCATTTAAAAGAATGGTTCCGCTCTGGTATTTTCTGGCTCCAAAGATACATTCCATGATCTCGCTTCGTCCGGCTCCGACCAGACCCGCAAATCCCAGGATCTCTCCCTTTCTTACCCGGAAGCTGATATCTGAGAACACACCCTCACAGGTTAAATTCTTCACTTCCAACGCCGTTTCTGCATGTCCCAGATCGTTGTAATCTCTGGCATAGAAGCTCTCTAACTCCCGTCCTACCATCATGGCTACCAGCTCGTTCGCATTCGTCTCCGATGTTTTTTTCGTTCCCACATAGGCGCCATCGCGGATGATGGTAACCCGATCCGAGATCCGGAACAGTTCTTCCATACGGTGGGAAATATATATAATGCTTACCTGTTTTGCTTTTAATCTCTCAATGATTCCAAATAACTGTTCTACCTCGTCATTGGAAAGGGAGGACGTCGGCTCGTCCATGACGATGATCCGTCCGTCGAAGGATACCGCCTTTACAATCTCAACCATCTGCTGCTGGGCGATCGTCAAAGATTCTACCAGCGTATCCGGGTGGATATTGACCCCGAGGTTTGCCAGCATCTCGCCTGCCCGGCGGTTCGTCTCCCGCATATCCACGGTGCCGAATTTCGTCTTGATTTCCCGTCCCAGGAACAGGTTCTGCGCGACCGTCAGATACGGAACCAGGACGATCTCCTGATGTATGATTCCGATTCCTTTCTCCTGGGCGTCCGAAACACCATTTATCTCAACTTCCTGACCATTAATCTCGATTGTCCCGCTGTCCGGTTTATAAATTCCTCCAAGGACCTTGATAAGCGTTGATTTACCCGCTCCATTTTCTCCCAGAAGCGCATGAACCTCGCCCATTTCCAGGGAAAAATTGATCCCTGACAATGCATAGATCCCGGAAAAACTTTTCTTGATATCTATCATTTCCAGAATTGTTTTTCCCATAGAACCCTCCGTTTTTTAGAAATGCGGCAATGAACCCCATCGCCGCATTTTCCATGTTTTATTTTATTTCACGTAACTGTTAAGCTTCCTCGCAGTTCATTACTGCCAGTCGTTCAGAGTCTTCTCTGCCTCTTCTTTCTCTACCAGATGGGAATCCAGATATACTTTCTTCTCATCGATTGCGGTATCGCCGCCTACATATTTCTCAGCTGCGTCAAATGCATATTCTGCAATCTGAAGCGGAACCTGGCATGCAACTGCGGTGAACTCGCCGTCTAAGAGTGCCTGTTTTCCATCCGGGGATGCATCGATGCTATATACACCGATCTCGCCGGTCTTGTTTGCTGCCTTGATAGCTGCTGCCGCACCCAGGGCAGACGGGTCATTGATACAGAAGAATGCTTCCAGATCCGGGTTTGCTGTGATGATATCCTCAGCCAGTCCCATCGACTGATCGAGCGCTGCACCGCCATCCTGCTGTGCTACAATCTCAAATTTATCTTTCTGATCGCCAAGACCCTCAAGGAAACCATTGACACGATCCACGCAGCTTTCATTGGACGGGAAATCCAGAACTGCAATCTTTGCGCCATCCGGATAATCTTTCGTCATCTGCTCGCCCACTAACTGGCCTGCCATATATGCGTTGGTTCCAACGAACTGTGTCACGAACTGTTCGATATCATCATCGATGACCGCGGTATCTACGTTGAAAATCGGAATACCCGCATCTGCAATCTCAGCCAGTCCGGAGGTAATACCTGCGGAGTCAACCGGGATAACAAATACTGCATCGTAACCGCTGTTTGCACAGTCAGATAACTGGCTGAGCTGCTTGTTTAAATCATAATCCGGATCCAGGCAGGTATAGGAAATGCCGTTTTCCTTGCACAGCTCGCTGAGCTTTGCATCAATGGAACTCTGGAAAGTATTGTTTAAAGTATTCGTACAGAATGCAAACGATAAATCGCTGGTCTTTGCCTCAGCCCCCTGCGTATCTGCCGCTGCCTCAGAAGCATCGGCTGCCGCTGTTGTATCGGTACTGCTGGAAGAGCCGCATCCTGCCAGCATTGCTGCCATCATGCAAACTGAAAGACCTGCTGCTGTAAATCTAAGACTTTTTTTCATAAATCTGATCCTCCTCTTACTTCATCACTGTTTAGTGCATTTCAAACGGATTGTTATAGTTTTCTTTTTTACGTAAAAAATTTTCTCTCTGGAAGGAGTCTCCCTGTCTGATATCTAGATATTACTCTATTCCATGCTCTTTCGTCAATACTCTTGTGGCATATTGCACTAATTTCAGCGATATATTCATCCTGTTTTATTGATATTTATGCACTTCTACCGCTCTTTCTAATTTTTTACGTAAATTATATTTACCTTATCGTTTTGCTCCTATTTTTGTGCTATAATCAAAAAAACAGAAACACAAAACTGCGGCAAATTCAAATCCAGCCGCGCAGGAACAGCCGGACTAATCCGTGCCAGCAAGGGGGAGTTTTATGACCATCAAAGAAATCGCCGCAAAGGCAGGCGTCTCCATCGCCACCGTTTCCCATGTTATCAACCATACGCGCTATGTCAGCCCGGAACTGGTGGATAAAATCGAAGCTATTATTGAAGAAAGTGGATATTCTGAAAAAATCAAAAAAAAGGTGCGTAAAATCCGCAGCGGACGCAGTTCACAGATTGTCGCTGTCTTTCCAAATATCAAGAGCGCGCTCTACTGCGATCTGTGCAATCAGCTGCAGTCCTACGCGACCAGCCAGGGCTATCAGTTTTACACCGCCGTCACCAACGACAACCTGGAAGAGGAGAAAAGCATCCTGCAAAACTTAATCTCCAGTGCCAAGACCATCGGCATCTTTCTCTCCCCGGCAAGCAGCAATCCGGCTACCTATTCATTTCTCTATGAATCCGGTATCCCGTTTGTATGTGTCGAACGATTCATCGATGACGATGTCACTCCGCGGATCCTTTTTGATTACACCAAAGCATTTCACTCCGCTACTTCCTATTTTTTTGAGAGCGGACACGAAAATGTGCTGTTTCTGGTAGAAAAAACAGACAGCCTCGCCAAACAGGACAAGATTGCCGGATATGAGCGGGCGCTTCTCTCCGCCAACCATACCCTGAGCAGTTCCTGCATCGCGGAGATCAATCTGTATCAGTCCAGTGATACCATCAGCCTGAATATTCAGAAAAGCATCACCCGGTATCTCCCCACCGCTATCATCGCCGGTGGAAACCGGCTGACTATGTTTCTTCTCAAGGCGCTGCGGGAGCTGGGAAAAGACTGTCCGCGCGATATTTCCATCATCGGATTTGACGATATGCTCTGGTGCGAGCTGACCGCCCCACCGCTATCCTGCATCCACCGGGACATCGACCAGATGGCAGAACTCGCCTCGCAGGCACTCTTTGACGAGATCAACCACCTCTCCGGCGCACCTTTGACCCGCTACGCAGATGTAGAGCTGATTTTGCGTGATTCCACCCGGATCATCGACAACGGTCCGCTCGGTGAACACGCCGTCTCCCCGGACAGCATCCGCCTCTCCAAGGAGGAAAAACAGCTTTTGCGAACTGGAAATTACCGCGTCGCCATCTCCTTCCACTACACTGGAACCGCCTGGGCTGCCCTGCATCAGAAAGGCATCCGGGATGAACTGGAACAGTACGGAATCGATATTATTTCCACCATGGACGCCCATTTTGATCCTGCCCTCCAGAATATGCAGCTCGAAAGCATCAAAATGCAGCACCCAGACGCCGTCATCGCCATCCCCACCGACGATGTCCAGACGGGTCCGGCATTTCAGGAATTGTCCAAAATGACGCGGCTGGTCTTTTTAAGCAATGTCCCGCAGAATTTCAGCCGGAACAATTACGTCTCCTGTATCTCCGTCAATGAGCGGGAAAATGGCACCAATACAGGGCGCATGATCGGTGAATATCTGAAAGAAAAACCGCACGCCAAAGTCGGCTTCATCATCCACGGTGCCATGTTTTATGGCACTACCGAGCGTGATAACTGTGCCGAAAAAATATTAAGGGAATCCTATCCCGACATTGAAATCACTGCCAGAAAGGGATTTATTCAAATTGAAAATGCCTACAAGGTATGCTATGAGATGATAAACGAGCACCCGGATATTCAGGCGCTCTATGTGAGCTGGGACCGCCCCGCCCTGCTCGCCATCAAGGCCCTAAAAGCTTTGAACCGGACAGATATTGCTGTCTTTACCACAGATCTGGATTTTGAGATTGCAGAAGAAATGAATCAAGGATTTGTAAAAGGACTCAGCACCCAGAGACCATATGACCAGGGAAAAGCGGCCGCTCTTGCAGTCGCCAAATCCCTGGTCAGTGATAACGTTCCTAAATATATTGGAGTGCAGCCCTATGTAGTTCATGAAAAACAGCTGAAACGTGCCTGGAAGGATATTTTCTTTGAGGCACTGCCGGAGGAGCTGGGGGAGAAGCAAATGGGTCAGTAGCTATTTTCCAAACCCATACACCTCTTCCGAACATGAGCGCATCCCGCTTTCTTTTAAAATCTTGCCAACCACCTCCCCCCATGATATGATAAAGTTATTCGTAACAATTCCGTATCTTCCGAAAGGAGCATCGTCGATGACACCCTTAAAAATCCCTGTTGGTATTTCTGATTTTAAAAAGCTGCGCGAAAACGGCTATTATTATATTGACAAAAGCGGGCTGATCGCTGATCTTCTGACGAATAACTCGGAAGTCACCCTGATTACCCGCCCGCGTCGTTTTGGAAAAACACTGGCGATGAGTATGCTTGCCAATTTTTTTGATATTCGAAAAAAAAGCCAGAATCTTTTTACCGGACTTCAAATCGAATCTCGCCCAGATCTATGCCAGGCATGGATGAATCAATTTCCAACGCTCTTTCTGACCTTTAAGGATGTAGACGGACTGGATTATGCTTCTGCCAGGGATATGCTCCGCTCCCAGATTGCCCGTCTCTGCAATGAACACAGCTATCTGGCAGACAGCCCTTCAGTTAATGAAAATGATCGAAAAGAATTTATACAGCTTGCCGATATTGTCGATGGAAAGCCGACAGATACTATGTTAAAAACCAGCATTCTGCTCTTGATGCGTATGATGCAGGCACATTTCCAGAAACCCGTCATTCTGCTTCTGGATGAATATGATGTGCCGCTTGCCAAAGCCAGCGCAAATGGTTATTATCCACAGATGCTGGAACTGATGAAATCTCTCATGAGTACAGCACTGAAAGATAACAGTACCCTGCGTTTTGCCACTATTACCGGCTGTCTGAAAATCGCAAAGGAAAGTATCTTTACGGGAACCAACAATTTTGTTTCCGACACTATTTCCTCTTCTTCACTGGATGAATATTTTGGATTTACCCAGGCTGACATGGAAAAGCTTCTTCTGGATGCTGATATGCTTGATCGGGCTTCGCAAATCAAGGCGTGGTATGACGGCTATCACTTCGGTGCTTCGGATGTCTACTGTCCGTGGGATGTAATGAATTATCTTCTCGACTGCCAGAAAAAGCCAGATGCAAGACCCATCGGTTACTGGAAAAATACCAGCGATAACGCGATCATCCGTTCGTTTATCGACTATGCCGGAAGCAATATCACGATGAAGCTGGAGGCGCTTCTTTCCGGAGGCTATATTCTTCAGCATGTGGAAGAAAATCTGACGTATGATTACCTCCATTCCTCCGAAGATAATCTGTGGAGTATCCTGTATCTTACCGGCTATCTGACGCAGGCTCGCATCGATAACTTTCCAGATGGTTTAACTGCCCTGATGATTCCGAATGCTGAAATCCGGGAAATCTTCGAAAGTACCATTTTAAAATGGTTTAACGACAGCGCCAAAACCTGGAATCGGGAACAATTATTTTATGCTGTATGGCACGGCAACACCGACCTGCTCACACAGGAGATGAATGCCCTGCTGCGTATGACAATCAGCTACCATGATTATAAAGAAGATTTTTATCACGCCTTTTTAGCCGGAATTTTTGCCGGAGCCGGATATGTGGTAGAATCAAACCGTGAGCATGGCGAAGGACGAAGCGATGTGGTTGTATATGATCTGCACGGTGGACGAATGGCGATTTTCGAGGCGAAATATTCGAAAACATTTGAAAAACTCAGCGATGACTGCGACAAAGCCCTGCGCCAGATCGATGAACGCATGTATGCAAAAGAATTTGAGGGAAATTATGATAAAATTTTCTGTTATGGAATTTCTTTCTTCAAGAAACGGTGTATGGTAAAGGGGATAGGTAAATAATGCTGGCATCTGTTTTTATACACAAATAGGGCGTCTGTCGCATTTACAAATATGCTGGCCGATAACCCTATTTTATAGCCAAAAGGAGCTGCTGCACGGTTTGTGCAACAGCCCCTTCTTACATCTTCACTTATTAAATTCTTACAGTCTCGCAATCACTGCGTCCACATATTCCTCGGTGGTTGCAGTTCCATGCAGATCTCTTGTCAGGTGCTTGCCTTCTGCCAGAACCTCATCCACAGCCTTGCGGATGCGTCCGGCGGTCTCATTTTCACCTAAGTACTCTAGCATCATGCAGGCAGACCACAGGAATGCAGTCGGATTTGCCAGGTGCTTTCCTGCAATATCCGGCGCGCTGCCGTGTACGGCCTCAAACATAGCATAGTCAGAACCGATGTTGCTGGATGGAACCAGACCCAGCCCGCCGATCAGACCGCTGCACAGGTCTGAAAGAATATCTCCGTACAGGTTCTGCATTACCATAACATCAAACTGGTTCGGGTTCATAACAAGCTGCATGCAGGTATTGTCGATGATTTTATCATCGCCTTCAATCTCCGGATATTCCTTTGTGATCTCCTTAAAGATGGAAAGGAACATGCCATCGGACATTTTCAGGATATTTGCCTTATGAATACAGGTTACTTTCTTCCGTCCGTTCTTTTTCGCATACTCAAATGCATCGCGGATAATGCGCTCGCTGGCCTGTCTTGTAACAATCTTAATTGCATGAACCGTATCCGGATTTACCTGCTCCTCTACACCAACATAAAGACCTTCTGTATTTTCGCGGAAAATCACGATATCCACATTCTCAAATGGAGTTTTTACTGCCGCGTTAGACTTAACCGGGCGGATATTGGCATACAGATCATACTGTCCGCGAAGTGTTACATTCAGGGAGCGGAATCCTTTTCCAACCGGAGTCGTAATCGGGGATTTTAAGAGTACTTTGGTGCGCTCGAAAGAAGCATAAGCTTCCTCTGGAATCAGGGCACCATTGCGTTTCCACTCATCCTCACCAACATTGAAAATTTCATATTCCAGCGGTGCATCTGCCGCTTTTAAAATCTTTAACACATTATCAACTAACTCCGGACCGATACCATCGCCGCGAAATACTGTAATTTTATGACTCATTTCTTTATCCTCCTTCTTGATTTTCCCAATCGTAACTGTTCAGTACCTTCACAGTCACGCGCAGTAAATGCGCAGACCTACTGAACAGTTACTTCCAATCTTCATATTTCATCGAAAGCTGCCAGAACAGGCTGACAGCTTTTCGAACAAACATCTTCTCATTCAAGTCGAACGCCCGTGAGACTTGGCGCGTGATTCTGGTCAGCGTAAGCTGACATATTCTTTACAGAATCACTGCGCATCCTCGCGGAGCGTTTATCTCAGTCGGAGACAAGGCTTCCACTGAGACAAATTTGCTATTACTCACCACCTGAAGATGTGGGAGTCTTCTCGACTGAGATAAAATTTCCCTTACAGAACAACTGCTACAATCAGGTTATATACCGCACAGCAGATAACGCTGATCGGCACTGCCACAAAGAGCAGGCGGTTGAACAGGTGATTTCGATCCTCCTCGTTTCCGCAGGAGCCAAGAATCAGGCTGCCGCCGGATGAGAACGGGCTGATCGCACTGCTCTGTGCACCAAGAATCGTGCAGGCAAAGAGTGCTGCCGGGTTTAATCCGGTTGCTGCCGCAAGTCCCGGAATCAGTGGGAACAGGGCCGGTGCTACAACACCGGTTGTAGAACTGAAGAAACTCATAAATGCGCCTACAAAGCTGAATGCCAGCGGAATCAGGGCTGTCGGAACATTAGAACCAATCCATGCGGATAATGCATCAATGGTACCGGCCTGAACTGCAACGGCGATAAGCATGCCGGCTCCGGCAATCATGAGGATGGTGTTCCACGGAACACGTGCGATAACTTCCTTCTGCGGCGCCAGATCAAAGAGCAGTGCAATGATGGTAAAGCAGAATGCCACCAGTCCTACATCAACCTTTCCGGCAATTTTTCCAATCAGTTCATTGCCAGGAACCGCCATCTTTAAGAGCGGGAATACCAGAACAATCACCATCATCAGAATCATTAAATGCAGGGTTGTTTTCTGTTTCTTGTCAAACGGCTCCGGGCGATTGAACGTTACGCCTTTTCCGATACCGCGGTTGCTCTTGAAACCGAAGCGAAAAATTGCAATCAGAATCAGGGAAAATACAATCGCGAAACCAAAAATTTTCATTTCATCTACAAAGGAATTCGTTGCTTCAAATGCCGGTTCTGCTTCATAAGCAGTATCAATCAGACCGCGGAATACGACGCCCAGCGAAGCTGTGGGGAAGTTTCCGCCTGCCAGTGCACCGCAGTTGATCGCCACCGCACCGGTCAGCTTGTCCATCTTTGCTTCCTCACAGATAAGGATGGTAATCGGTGCCAGGAATGCCAGAACGGTAAAGTATGCAGCGCCCATAACAGAAAGCACAACTGCTACAAAAAATAACGCAAAGGGAAGCATACCCGGAAATTTACGGCACATATAGAGAAGACTGGCCGACATTTTTTCAAGTGTTCCATTCACAGCTGCAAAGTTGTAAAACAGTGATACTGACAGGATGACAAACATGGTGCTGACCGGCCAGAAGCCAATCAGCTCTTTTGTTTTTAATCCCATGCCAAAACAACCAATCAAGTATGCAAAGGCAATACAGAAAAATCCCGTATTGATTTTCGTTTTATATCCCAATATAACGGCAACCGCAATGGATGCCACCAAAACTGCACTTAACATGTGATGCGTCCCCCTATTCTTCGATGCCCAACAGTTTTGCCGGAATAGTGTGTGTCATATGGTACACCTGCTCCTCCGGAATTCCATGATCTACCAGATACTGCATATATTCCGCCAGTGCCAGCTCCCAATGCGGGTTTTCTGTCTGACCGCCATCGGTATCAACCATGACATTTTTATAGCCAACCTCTTTGATAAGCTCCAGGTTATCTGCCAGATTGCTCTTGTACTTTCCGCCACCCATGTTCTGTGCATAGCAGCGCTCTAAGATAACGTCATAATCCTTTACCAGACGAAGCTGATCCTCATGGCTCATGCCTACAATCCACCATTCCGGATGGGTTACAACGATGTTTTTTACTCCCATATCCCGGGCAGCTTCCACAACAGTGAAAATCTCCTCCGGTGCAATATGTGCGGTTCCCAGTACAGCGTTGTGGTCACGAATCAGCTCCAACACTGAACGCAGCTCCGGTACAATTTTACCATCTTTCACTACTTCCACACACTGGCTCAGATCCTGATTCATCTTCTGCATATGGTTTTTTGCCGACTGGGTCGGAAGCCATACTACCTTAGCACCCAGACGAAGCGCCACATCGACTGCCTTCGGATTGATGCCGCCGACTACCTTGTTTAAGGTAATGCTGCCAAACATCGTAAAATTGTTCGTTTTCCCGTGTACAATCTCGTTGTGGCGGTTGCACAGATACGCCCGATCCATCGTGGTTCCCTGATGCGTCTTGATGACGATAGCGCGTGCCCCAACCCGGATAGCTGCCTCCATCAGTTCGAAATCATCATACGCCCGCAGACGCAGATCGGGATTCGTGTGAACATGCATATCGATAACGCCCTTCATTAAATCCTGCTTCATCTTGCCTATTCCTCCTATTTGTAATCGTCCACAGAGGCTTTTTCAAAGCTGCGTTCCCTCGCCGGATTCCTATTCGATTTTCCAGCCGCTGCTTCAGTCTCTGCCATTGATTTTTGCTTATTTTTATCTTATACTATTTTTGTTATAGGAGAAAGGCAAGATTTGTTATACCAGATATCGGAAATTCCGATATCTCGCGAGGGGGATTCTCATGGATTTAAAAGAACTAGACTATATCGTAACCGTCGCTAACGAGGGGAGCATCTCCCGCGCGGCCGAAAAATTGTTTATGGCGCAGTCAAGCTTAAGTCAGGCAGTCCGCCTATTTGAACAGGATCTGGGAACGCCGATTTTCGTCCGAACAGCCCGCGGAGTCCGTCCAACCTCTGCCGGGGAGGCGTTTATTTTCCATGCCAGACAGATTTTACAGCAATACCAGGAGGCGCGCAGTGAAGCTTCGGATATTGAAAATTTAAAGGGCGGCACCGTCATCTTCGGCATCAGCACCTACCGGGGGACGTACCTGCTGCCTCCGGTTCTGAAAAAATTCCATGCCCTGTATCCACGGGTTCATGTGGAGATCTGTGAGATGGACAGCATTGATCTGGAAAATAAGATTTTAGAGGGACTTTTAGATCTGGCGCTGATCGCCGCGCCGCCGGTTCGAATCAAACACGGTGTGGATTCCCTGATGCGGGATGAGATCATGATCGCCACTACCGCCGATCACCCGGTCATGAGGTTTGCGAAGCCATGCGAATCGGATCCGGAACAGATGTGGATCGACCTAAAGGACACCGCACCATTTGAATATATTCTGGGCCCGCCCAGCACCGTCCTCGGACGGACTGCCCGCCGATCCTTGCGCGAGGCAGGTGTGGAACCTCTGGGGCTCGACACCTACCTCTCCGCCTCCTTTGCTGCGGCGATGGCGAGGGAGGGGGTCGGACTCGCGTTTACCTACCGTTCCTGCCGCATCATGCGGGATGAGTTCCGCTATCTGCGGATCGGGAAAGATGGTATTTTCCTCGATCTGGCGCTCGCCTGGCCCGCCGGAAAATACCACTCGCAGGCGGCACTGGCGCTCGCGAGGCTGTTTCAGGAGATGGCGCCGGAGCTGCTGCGGAGAAAATTTTCGTAAATTAAACATCAAAAAAACGTTTCAGCGCTGCTGGATTTACCGTTTTTCCGTTTCCTAACCATTTTCATTCTATCAAAAACAGCCGCCCCGCGATTCATTCCATCGTTCGCGAAGCGGCTACTCTTTTAACTATATTTACTCAAAACAAACCCGCTCTGCCCCTTCAATCTGAAGAGTGGTCTGGTAGAATTTCGTCAGTGCGCGGATTGCGTACTCAACGTCCTTCACACCTGCCGTCTCGTAGCAGGAATGCATCGCAAGCTGCGGCAGACCGATATCGACGGCATGGACGCTGACCTGCGTGTTGGAAAGGTTTCCAAGGGTAGAACCGCCTAAAATATCGCTGCGGTTTGCAAACACCTGAACCGGAACGCCTGCCTCATTGCAGACATTCGTAAATACCGCACGGCTGAATGCATCCGTGGTGTATTTCTGGTTCGCACTCTCCTTGATGACGATACCCTTGTTCATCCAGGAGCAGTTGACCGCATCCGTCTTCTCCCCGTGGTTCGGGTGAACGGCGTGTGCGTTGTCACAGCTTACGAGGAAAGAACCGGCAACTGCCTGATAGTAGTCCTCCGGCGTCTTGCCAAGCGCACCGTTGATGCGGTGCAGGACATCCTGTAAGAAGGTGGACATCGCACCCTGCTTCGTATTGGAACCAACCTCCTCATTGTCGAAGCAGCAATATACACTGACATCGCGCTCATTCTTCGCCCCCAGAAATGCTTTCAGGGAAACGTAAGCGCACTGTAAGTCATCCAGTTTCGGGCTGGAAACGAACTCGTCCGCATAACCCCAGATCGTACCCGGCTGACGGTTTACAAGGAAGAGATCCTTTCCTAAAATATCCTCCGCTGCCACACCAAGCTCTTTCGCGATCATCGCGTCAAACGCGCCCTTTTTCAGAGCACCAGCGGAGAACAGCGGGCATAAATCAACCTGACGGTTGTATTTGTATCCATTGTTCACCTCACGGTTGAAATGAATCGCTACGTTCGGAATGATGAACAGATCTTTATCGATGTACAGAAGTCTCGCGCTCACGCCCTGACCGTCCTTTACCAGCACACGGCCTGCGACAGTCAGAGGGCGGTCAAACCAGGTGCTGTCGATCATGCCGCCGTATGCTTCTACATCGAGACGCAGATACTCGCCCGGACCATTTAACTCCGGTACATTCTTGATCTTGTAAGTCGGTGAATCACTGTGGGAGGCGCACATCTGGAAATGGTAATCGCCCAGTTCCTTTCCGACGCGGAACGCAATGATACTGGAATGGTTGCGGATCGTGTAATACGTTCCGCCCTGCTTCACGTCCCAGCAAGTTCTCTCCGGCAGATAGGTAAAACCTGCCTCATCCAGCATTCCCTTGATCGTCTCAATCGAATGAAACATACTCGGGCTGTTCTCAATAAAAGTCAATAATTCCTTCGCAGCATTCATCATGCAGACTTCCCTTCTCTCTTCTTAATCGCCGGTAAAATCAGTCCCAGTGTTACCAGGACAATCGGCGTAATGACATTCAGCACAGTTGTATACATATCGCCCTGCTTGTACATGCCTAAGATACAGCAGGCTGCTGTTACGAAGAAGCACCATGCACCGAAGCCAAGAGCGACTCCGTTATTCTTTACAAAGCGGTACTCACGTTCAAACTTGTTCGTGTGTTTACGAAGCATGAAGTAAGCGAAGAATACCCACAGATAGCGCATCGGCATAGTAACCGAGTTTAACTGGGTCAGCTGACGCAGTACAGTATCTGCGTTCGGAACCAGGACCTGAGCCAGGATAATGGAACCGGACAGGATAACAACCATCCAGATACCATTGATGTACGCGCCGAATTTGTTCTTCTTTAACAGCTTGGTCGGGATGAACTGACGCGCATCCTCGTTGTCAAGCAGCATACGAAGCGGTGCATCGATGCTGACTACCAGCGTCGAGAACTGGCCGATCGCGTTGCAGGCTGCATAAATGATCATAATCAGGTTTCCAACGCCGTAATACTCACCCAGTTTCTGGAATGCCCAGTACTGTCCATTCGCATTGTAAGAGTCAAAATTAGCCTCAACCAAGGATACATCGAACATCATACCCATCGCGATTGTACCGAAGATCGCGCAGACGATTACCATGATCGCTGCAAAAATCATACTCTTCGGGAATCCCTTGGACGGATCCTCTACCTTGTTTACATATGGGGAGATCTTCTCACAGCCGCCGACTGCAAATACAAGGATGGACAAGCTGCTGAAATACTTCCAATCAAAATGCGGAATCAGGTTTTTCAAGCTGAAATCCACCGACAGGTAACCACCGTTCGGATTGATGACCGGTGCAGCAAACATCAGCAGAATGTACAGGATACTCATGACAAACATACTGGTTCCCGCCAGGGTAGCCAGTTTCTTTAACGGGTTTAAGCCGCGGCTTGCAACCCAGCAGAAGAACAGCAGTACCGCAAAGGTAACTAACTGAACCGCTTTCGTGTTAAAGGACGCATACTTCTCTGCGTTCTGGAAAATCATCCAACTCAGCGCTTTCAGACCGCCGGATCCCTTCGATGCGATGTAGGTGACATGGCAAGCCCAGTAGGTCCAACCTGCGTAGTATGCAGCCTTCGCGCCGGTTGTCTCATGAATCCAGGAGCTGACACCGCCGCCCGAATTCTTAAATGCGGAACCAAGCTCTCCGACCATCAGTGCGTACGGTACAAAGTACAGTGCGAACATCAGAATCCAGGAGAAGATAACCTGTGTTCCATTGAAGTATACGAAACCATTTAAAACGTTTCCAAATCCCCAGAGGGTGGAGAAACACATAAAGGAAAGCATATACCACTTGATTTTGTTTTGTTGTGATTTGTTCATATCTTATTTTCTCTCCTTACTGAAAGTATCTTTTTTATTTTCTCATATGCTGCGTTAATTGTCAAAAGTATTTTTTTATTAACCCAGTATTTTCCAGTCCGAATCGGTAGTATTCTGTAGTTTGTGGCTATTTTTTGTTAAATCCATACAATATGCACCTATTTTTTCCCCAAAAAAAGCGGCGATTCGAAAGAAAACGCCGCTTTTTGCCTCTTGTTTTATAAATATTTTATTATATCATTTTCGATATACACAGCTCCTCCAGCGCCACGTTAACCCCCGCGCAGAGGAAGTGCCAGAAACTTAACTTCTGTCCCTACTTCATGTAACCTTTCAGCGCCCACTCATACGTCTCGATCGCCTGCTGCAGGTTCATGTTAGCTGTCTCCTTATCGATCTGCTTTTCCAGTACGGAGACTTCCTCGCTCTTGTACTCCATCTGGGTCGTCATGCCAAGCTCCAGCTTCTTCTGCATCGCATTCATCGCCTGCGTCTCTGCTGCCAGAGACGCATCGGCAAGCTGCAGGGCTGTCTGCTTCTGCATGATGTCGTTGTAGAGTGTCTGCATACTGGAGCGGATCGTCTGCTCCTGGTTCTTGATGGTGCGGTCCATGTTTTTCTTATCAGCTGAACCTTCTGCCATATTGGCATAGCCACGCTTATTGGACTGTAAGGACAGGTTCTGTTGGAGCGCCGTCTGTGTGTCCGCCGCCAGGTTCATTGCCGCGATCCGTCCAAGATCCGCCTGCGGCAGATCCTGGATATCCGGTTCCGCGTCATAGGTCCAGCCGGTCTGGACGCAGAGCTGCTGGTGCTGGGTCTGAAGCCCCGCTTTCGTCTGTGTCAATGTGGATTGAAGCGACTGCAGCGATTTCTGTGCATTTAACACATCAATCTGGGTCGCCTGACCGAGCTGCTGGCGTTTCTGAGTCATCTGCAGTGTCAGTTCCTGCAGTTCCAGCGATTTCTCCATCAGCGGAATTGTCTTTTTGACCTGATTATACGCCGCAAACGCTGCCTCTACCTGTACCACGACCGCATCCTGGCTGTTCATATAGTCCAGACGGTCCATCTCGCTGTCACGGTAGGAGGCATCGGCCGACTGCTGCGTTTTTAATGCATTCTGCTCGACCATCACCGATGCAGACATCAGGCTGGCATACGCACTTGCCATGCCCGGCACTGCCAGATAATCCTCAATCTGGTCTGCCTGATCCCGCAGGTTATCCGCGCTGTCATACAGGTCATTTGCCTGATTGTACTGCTTATCCTGCACTTCCTTCGCATTCTTTGTATCGCGTCCTGCCTGATAGGTTGTCTGGTTGTTTAAATACGTCGGGTTGTACTCCTGTACCAGATACGGCAGCTCGCTGTATTCCATCACATTGTCCTGAAGCTTCGCCCATGTATCCGCATCGTAGGCGAACTGCGGGCTGGCAGCCAGCGCCGCAAATGATCCCTGCAATACCAGAACCGCTGCTGCCGCTGCGCTCAGAAGCGCCGTTTTCCTTCTTCTATGTTTCATTTCCGGTTCCTACTTCCTTTCTGTTCCCATTCACGTTACGGTTCACGCATACGTGTCCAGTAACGGAATTTGCCGTGGCTTCGCATTTAAATACGGCAAATTCCTGACGAACTACTTGCTTACAATCAGACCTCTAACTGCCCACTCATAATTTTCCACCGCTTTGGTATATTCCAGCTCGGCGGTCTTATACGATGCCACGCTGCTGAGCCAGGAACACTCAAGCCCCAAATAATTGGCTCTTGAGAGCATTCCCAGTGCGTTCTGGCGCTTTGCCGCCTCGTAACTCTGCGCGGCCGCCTGATATCCGGCTGCTGCACTGTCATACGCCTGCTTCTTGGATACTACCGCCGCATAGAGGTTCTGGATTGTGATCGCCACCGAATCCTCGGTATAAGCAACGTTTCTTTTTTTGACCGTACGGTTGGAAGAACCCGTTGCCTTATTTGCACGTACCGACATCAGATCATAATTCGCACTGACTGCCGCCTGTGTATCGGTACCCAGATCCATTGCCGCGATCCGGGACGCATCCGGAACCGGCACATCCGCAAAGGTTACCGGCGCATCCGCGTCAAATCCAAGTAGCATTAAAATATTCTGTTTGAGCTGCAATGCCCCGTTTTCTGCCTGCTGGGCGCTGGAATTGGCCTGCTGCAGCGCCTTCTGCGCCGTCAGAACCTCCTGCGCGGAAGCACGGCCGAGCGCCTGCATCTTCTGTGCGGCATCCGCATTTACCTGGCACATCTCCACATTCTTTTTCGCTGTCTCCACCTGCGGGAGCAGTTCCTCATACTGGATGAGCAGGTTCTGCACCGCCTTGACTAACTTATTCTTCGTCTGGCGCAGGGTCCGGGCGTAGGTGCCGGAAAGCTCCTTGTTCGTAAGCTTTGCCCCCTGTTTGCGCAACTCTCTCGCTGCCGCCTTGTAGCCCTCAAACAGCTCTCTCGTCTCCGCATCCATATCGTCGGACTTCAGGTCCATCGCATCTTCCATGAGGGCGCTTGCCTCAGCCGCCAGGGCAGTTCCCGCCGACTGGCTGGTCGCCTGGCTGTAGAGCTGGGAACGCAGGTTTAAATACGTGCTGTTGTAGCCCTCGATCCGCCATGCGATCTCACCGTACTCCAGCGTCCCGTCCTCAAGCTGCTCTTTGGTGTACGGGGAAGTCTCCTCCTCCATCTCGGTATTGCCGCCCGTCAGCACCGGACCGGTCGCATCGTCACCGATCCGCGCATCTGAGCCGATCCCCGGTGTTTTAGCCGCATATGCCGGCATCGTCATAGCCGTGCTGACTAACGCCGCCTGTAAAAGAATGGCAAACAGTTTCTTCCTGTTTTTCTTCATCTTACTCATCTTCATTTCCTTTCGGCGCTCTACGCGCCTGCTCCCGATTCTATCCCGGCGCCCCGTTTCAGGATGCCGAGCGTCCGGACAAACCGTTCCCGGATACGGTTTTCCGGGACTCCGTCGTGAAAGCTCTTGATCTCCATCGCGATCGCCATCATCGCCATGCGAAAAAAGCTCATATATTCCTCCCAGCCCATCTTCCGCAGGGATTTTCCCACGCACGCCTCATAAGCGGCGCGCTCCAGCCTGCGTCCGCGCACGGCGCGCGGGCTGTCCAGGTCATAATTGAATATATCGAAGGTCAGCGCCTCCCGACTGCTGCACTCCATGATGTTGCGGATGAAATCCGCGCGTTTCTGGTCGCGGCACAGGGCGAGTGACCCATTTAAGGACTGGTCAAGCATCTCCCAGATGTCCCCCTGCGCCGCTTCGAGGCAGCGCTCGCCGCATTCATAAAATTCATTGATAAAGCTCTCACACAGATATCCTAAAACATCCCATTTACTGTCAAAATACGTATAAAAACTGCCCCGGGAGATCCCGGCATCTTCTATCATACGGTTGAGCGATGCTTTTTCTATCGTTGTCCGCGTATATTCAGCCATACACGCGTCCCGGATTTTCTTCTGTTTTTCCTCCGGCAATCGCTTAAATCGTTCCGACGGCATCTTCTTCTCCCCCTTTTTCTATCCGTACAGGCAGCTTCCCCGCCCCGGGTCCGCCGCCTGACAGATTCACTGCTTAACCTGCTTTTCCTTAGTCGCAGTCCAGCTTATCATACTCATCTTCTTTGCCTTTTCCCATGTTATAAACCACCCGGTAGAAGGACGGAAGCAGTACCAGCGTCAGGATCGTCGCCGCAACCAGACCGCCGACGTTTACAAGCGCTAAGCCCTGCATCATCTTGCCCGCCTTACCAAATGCCAGACAGTTCGGGATCATCGCAATGATGGTCGTCAGTGTCGTCATGCAGATTGGGCGTACACGGATCGCACCGGCTTCTACCAGCGCCTCGTCTAACGGCATCTCCATCCGCAGCTGGTTCACCGTATCCACGTATAAAATACCGTTGTTTACAACCGTACCGACCAGCATCAGGAAACCAAGCATGGAGTTCATACTGATCGGGCAGTCCGCCAGAAACAGGAATCCAAAGGAACCGATCAAACTGAACGGGATCGTTGCCATAACCATCAGGGAGAATTTCGGGGACTCAAACTGGATCGCCATGACAATGAAAATCAGAAAGATCGCTGTGACAAGCGCCATTCCCAACGCGGAAAGCTCCTCGCCCATCGACTCATCCAGGCTATTGGTCGCCATCTCAACGCCGTACGGGAATTCCCAGTTCTGCACGAAGCTCTTGACATCTTTTTCAGCCGTCTTCTTATAATCTGCCTGTGCCTGCATCGTGATCGATACCTGGTACTGTTTCTCTTTTCGTGAAATCTCCTGTGGGCTATCCTGGTAGTAGATCTCTGCCAGATCCTCCAGCGGAAGCGTATTACCCGTCGCCGTCGTGATCATCATGCCCTGCAGTTTCGCGATGGAATCGTAGCGATCCGGCGCAAATTCTACCTTCACGTCCTGATCATTGCCGTTGACGGAGATCGTCGCCGCTTTCACACCGCTTAAATTACTGTATACCATCGAACCGATGCTGGCCGGGGTCAGTCCCTCTGCCTCTGCCTTAACCGGATCCACATTTACCTTGATAACCGGCGCCGCATTCTCAACAGAAGAATGTACCTGCATAACATCCTCGCGCTTGCGAAGCTCCGTTACCAGATCATCCGCTGCCTTCTTTAGGGTGTCGTAATCGGTACTCTGCAGATCCACCTCAATTGAATCACCGCTGCTCATGCTGCTGCTCATACTGCTGCTGCCCTGTTCCAAGGTAATGGTCGCATCAACGTAGTTCTGTGTCGCATATCTCCACTTCTCGATAACCTCGTCCGTGGAAAGTTTTCTCTTATCTTTTAAGTAGGCATTCAGCGTCACATCACTTCCGGAAGTCATGCTGACACCACTGTTTCCATATGTCATCAGGTAATGATCCACATCCTCGTCTGTCTCTACCATATTTTCCAGATCGAGCACAGTGTCACGGATCGCCGATACCGAATAACCCGGTTTCGTCTTGATCGTCATCGTGACGATACCTTCATCGATCGAAGACATCAGCTCCAGGTTCAGTCTGGACGCCATGAGGATGGACAGGACAACCAGCACTGCAGTCGTTCCGAATACAAGCGCATAGCGCTTGATGACATGCGGCATATGCTTGCGATACCAGCCCTGGATGCCTTTGATGATACGTCCTGCCGGCGCATGATCCTTCTCAACCGGATGCCAGAACATATAGCAGAGCGGCACGATGATGACTGCTGAGAATAAGGAAGCCGTCATACAGAAAATGATCGTGTACCCGAGCTGTGTAAAGAGCTGTCCAGACATACCATTTAACATCAGAAGCGGAATAAATACAACACAGGTTGTCAGCGTACCGCCGGTGATCGAGCCGATCATCGTGCGCGTACCTTCCAGCGCCGCATCATAGAAATCCAGTTTTTCCTTTGCCCGGAAACATCCGTCGAGGACGTTGATCGAGTTATCAACCATCATACCTACACCGAGAACGAGCGACGTCAGGGAAATAATATTCATTGAGAATCCCATCGCCGCCATACAAATGATCGCCAATACAACGGAGATCGGAATGGACGTACCTACGATGACCGACGCACGCAAATCGCCATAGAATAAGAACAGAATGATCATGGACAGGATGATCGCCAGGATCAGGGTCTGGATTACGCTGCTTAAAGACTGTTTCAGCGTGTCACTGGCATCATCTACCACGGTGATTTTAAGACCCGGATACTGCTGTTCAATTTCCTGCACCTTCTTGGTTACCTGGTTGGAAACCTCGATCGCGGTGGAACTCTGCTGTTTTTTGATTCCCAGGGAGATAACATCTTCGCCATTGTAACGTCCGATCGAGCTTGCATCCTCCAGCGCCTCATAGACATTTGCGATATCAGAAAGATGGATCGTCTCACCGTTTGCCAGCGGAAGTACGACATTTTTCAGACTTTCCGTGCTCTTAAATTCGTTGCCGACACTGACGTCGAGATCCTGTTTTCCAACCCGGACATCGCCCGCCGGGATCGTGAAATCGGCGGCACCGACTAACTGTGCAACCGTATTCATATTCAGGTGGTACTGTGCCAGTTTTTCCGGAATCAGTTCCACGCGGGTGTAGCTATCCTGACCGCCGGCAATCGAAACCTCGCCGACCGAGCTTAATTTCTCAAACTCAGGAACAATTTTGTCATCTACATATGTATAAAGGTTCTGATCAGCGTCGCCGCTGACTGCCAGCGTAACCGTCGCCATCGAGTTGATATCCAGCTCCATGATATTCGGATCGTTGGCATCGTCCGGCAGATCGCTCTGAATGCCATCTATCGCCTTTTTCAGGTTAATGTATGCGGTATCCATGTTGGTACCGTACTCATACTGGACAATGACGATCGATACATTTTCACGGGAAATGGACTGTACCTTATCGACCGAGTCCAATGATGTGATCGCATCTTCTTCTTTCTTGGTAACCAGATCGGTTACGTCCTCCGGGCTGGCTCCCGGATACACCGTAGCGATGATTAACATCGGCATCTCCATCTCTGGCGTCAGTTCCAGCTTCATGCCCATGACGGACTGAAGGCCGAAGTACGCGATGGTAATCAGACAGAGAATGATGGTAACCGGACGCCGCAGTGCGAGTTTTGTCAGTCGAATCATTCTTTGTCACCTGCCTCTGTCGTCTCCGCTGCTGTCTCATTGTTTCCGTCTGTCTGCGCGCCATCGGTATCCTGTGCTAACAGGACTTCTCCCTGATCCACCAGCTCGTTGCTCCAGCTCACGATGACCTGGCTGTCACTCGTCAGACCCGATTTTACTTCCATATTTTCATCGTCATAGATACCTGCTTCGATCTCGGTCTTCTCCGCTTTTCCATCCTCATAGAGATATACAAACGGGGCACCGTTGTCATAGCTGACTGCATCGACCGGAACGGTCAGCACCTGGCTGACATGGTCCATGATAACCGTCATTTTTACGCGAGAACCATTCGTAAGACCTGCTGCATCCGGCACCATCGCACGCGCGTCATAAAGGCCGCTGCTCTCGTTGACCATAGATCCGATTTCGGTTACAGTACCGGTGTAATCCGCACCATTTTTCTCCAGCGTCACGCTGTCGCCCAACTCCATCGTCTGGTGGATCTTCTCGGTGATGCCGAATTTAACCTGTAACTGGCTGGCACCGGAGATCGTGCAGATCTCGCCTGCCGGAGATACATGATCATGCGGCTCGACGCTCCGGGACTCGATCACACCGTCGATCGGCGCCGTCACGGTCGTGTATTTCACCTGCAGATCGTACTGGTTCTTCGCAGATTCATAGGAAATCTTCGCATTCTGTGCGCTGTTTTGTGCCTGCTCCATCGCCTCCTGGGAGACAAAACCATCAGCAAAGAGCGCCTGGGTACGGCTTAAATTGCTGTCCGCATTCTTTAAGGCAACGGAAGCCGCATCCACCTGTAGCTTTAACGCTGTCAACGCGTCGGAATCGATCTTGCACAGCGCCTGCCCTGCCTGGACCGTATCGCCCGCCTGGAAGTAAACCTCCAGCACCTCGCCGCTCATCTTCGGCATGACGCTCGCGCGGGACTGCGGCTCTACCAGTCCGGTCAGATCCGTGTACAAGCTGATGTCCTGACGAACCGGATTTTCTACTCTTACGGTTGGACGGGATTCATATTCCACCGCCGTATTCTTATGACCGCATCGGGACAAAACGACAGCGCCAACAACTACAATCGCAGCCAGCGCCAGAATCTTTCCTCTTTTTTTCATAATTTCCTCCATCTATGCTTGTTCTTGGTAAAAATTTTTCTCAGTCTATATTTTACTCATCTCGTATACACTTTGCCACTCCCAAGTTCGGACAGGTGTGTACACAAATTCGCCAAAATGTATCTATCCATGTTCATCTTTTTTTCATGGCACCCGAATTCTCCTGCCGCTGACCGTTTTTTCCGGGTACATGACAGCAAAAACGCAGAAAAAACCAACCAAATACCGCTGATTCCTCCTGCGTTTCCTTGTTCCATTTTCTAATTGATAATAATTCTCAAACATGCCGGAAAACTGATTTCCTAACGATTCCGCGTAGGGTCGCACCCGGTGCATTTGCGGATCACGCTCATGAACGTGGCGACGCGCTCCTTCACATCCGCCTCATTCTTAAACGGCGCATCAAACGCAACTCCCATAACCGAGAAAATGATGATCTGCACCGCCATCGCCGCCTCCGACATCGTCAGGTTCTTAAACATACCCATCCGTTCCAGATGGTTATAAAAATACTGGTACACCTTTTCTCCCATCTGACGGCGCAGGGCCATGAACTGTACCGACTCGGACAATGCCCGGATATGCTTCTGATTTTCCATGATATACATATACAGCTGTGTCAGCGCCTTCTCCGGATCTGTCTGGCTCATCGTCTCTTCCATGACGCGCTTCATCTCGCGTTCCATCCGGTATTCCATCAAATCATATATATCTTTAAAGTAATAATAAAATGTTTTTCTTGTGATCCGGCTCCGCTCGACCAGCGCCGTGACCGTGATCTTCTCGACCGGTCTCTCCGACTCCAGCTCGATATAAGCCTCTACAATCCGTTCCTTCGTATTTCCCTGCTGCATACTCTTTTCCTCCGGCAAACCGTTGTTGTTTAAGTATAGTTTATAATTCAACAAACTGCAAGTATTGCCTGAAATTTCCATGTTCCTGCGATGAATCCGCGTTACTGGGCACGTATGCGTGAACAGTAACGAATCCACTGCCGTTCTGTTTTTGCACAGAACTTTTCAAACATGCTTACTTGTGAACAGCAGCCGATACGGCCGGTCCGATTTCGTGTTTCACACGCCCTTCCACCTGCGGCAGTTTCTGCGAGTATACAACCACCCGGTCGCCTTCCAGTATCTGCGTACCGCCGTCTGGAATGATGATCTGGCTGCCCCGCTTTATCATCACAATGATCGTATTCTTATAGAAGCGCGCCTCCGCGATCTTCTTACCACACCAGCGGTGATCTGGTGTCATCAAAATCTCTTTTAAAAGGATTCCCTGGCTGTCCGTAAAGCCCTCTGCACCCAAGACGACGGTATCCCCTTCCTGAATTACAGTCTGTCCTTTGGGCACAATCGTCTGCGCGCCGCGCCGGATCACTGTGATTAACATACCCGGAAGCATCTCGATCTCACAGATTTTACGGTTTTTCCACGGATGATTGTCCCCGATCGGAAGCTGCACGAACTGAATCTGCATATCGCCCGTATAGTCCGAGAACGTCCGCATGACATCGGTCGAGTTGTCAATCATGTCACATTTTTCTGCCACCTTCGGAAGCAGCGAACCCTGAAAAATGATGGAAAATAAAACAACGCAGAACACAATGTGGAATATATCATATTTCATATATCCCTCACTGAGCGTCGCCATGATCGCAAATACGATTGATGCCGCACCGCGCAGACCCGCCCAGGAAATAACCAGATACTGCCCGATCGGCGGTTTCGACGGCGCGAGCAGCAAGCCAACCGCCGCCGGACGCGCCACAAATGTTAAAAACAATGCGATTGCGATCGACGGAAGCACGATCGACGGCATCTGCGAAGGAAACGCCAGAAGTCCCAGTAAGAAAAACAGAAGCATCTGCATCATACCGGTAAACGCATCAAAGAAGCCAACCAGCGCTTTCTGGTTCTTCAGCTCCTGATTTCCGAGGATAATACCGGTCAAATACACACTTAAGTAGCCATTTCCGCCAATCTGGGATGCAAGCGCGTAGGAAATGATTGCCGCCGCAAAGACAAAGATCGTGTCAAATCCCTCGCCATAAAAGGCATACCGCTTTAAAAGCCATGTCACCAGAAACGCGATCGCCGCGCCGGTCAAAAGCCCGAATGCGAGCTGGCGGATCAAAAGCAGAACCGCCGAACCGCCGCTCACACTCCCCGTCATCGCAGACAGCAGAATCACCGTCATCATGTACGCAAACGGGTCGTTGCTTCCGCTCTCTAACTCCAGCATGGATGCCGTGCCGTATTTGAGGTTCAGCTTGCGCGAACGCAGGATCGAGAACACGGATGCCGCATCGGTCGATCCAAGAACTGCGCCGAGAAGCATTCCTTCCATCAGTGCCATCTTAAGCACCAGATGACAGAACAGGCCGGTCAAAAGCGCCGTCAGCACTACACCCACCGAGGATAACAAAATCGACCGCCCCGCGACCGGCTTCGCCTCACTCCAGCGCGTGCCGAACCCGCCGTAAAACATGATAAAAATCAGTGCCACCGAGCAGACCTGTTCCGCCAGTGCAAAATTGCCGAATGGAATCTTAAAAATACCGTCCGATCCAAACAGCATTCCCAGCATAATAAAAATAAACAACGTCGGCACCCCCAGCCGCCCCGAAAGACGGCTTCCCGCGATGCAGACAAGGATAATAATCGCTACGACCAGAAGCGCAAATGAAGTTGAAATATGTATCATTCCTTTCTATGTTTAGTAGGTATCATAAATGTGGTGTTTTTATAATGATACAATATCTCTATGCCTCTTTCGTGTTAAGATTCCATTAAAAAGAGGAAATCTTACAGCGACAGATCTCCCTTCGCCCGCGCCCTCCGGTCGCGGATCGACTGGATCACCGGCACCAGGAACATTGCGACGATACCGCCCGCAAATCCATTGTTATAGAGGTTCATGCCCCCATACACGATCCCGACATTGAGCGCCACCGACGCGTGCAGAAAACCGGCTAACACGCCGCATAAAATTCCAAACTCTCCGGCGATCGGCGCCAGCGTCGTGGAAAAGAGCAGCGCCAGAAGTGCCGACGGATTCGTGATATCCCACGCCCGGACGGTACTCGCAATGCAGACGCCCGCCATGATCGGGAAAATATTCCGCAAATGTTTTCCAGTCGCACTGAATCCAACGATGGTAAAGATTCCGCCGATCGTCGGTCCATTTAGGTTTCCACCGACTGCCAGCACAAAGAAGGTCGCAAACAGACCATTGAGTCCCATGTTGAGAAGCGTCACCGCACCGCCCAATTCCAGCAGGTAATCGGTACCGCCGATTCCCGTTGTCCCAAGGAGTTTTTCATACCCTAAAAGCGTATCTTTTCCGCGCCACAGCACTGCCACCACCGACATGCCTGCAAACAGGACAAATAGCAGCCCTAAAAGCATCGCATCATTGCCGGAGGACCAGATAAGACGCGCCTCCGTCTCAATTCCAAAGGACTTAAACGTGGAGACCAGGACCGTCGCAATGATGCCAGAGGCAAATCCCACATTATAAAGGGAATATCCCTTATGGGCATAGTGGGAATGCGTCGCGAGCGGTGGAAGCACGAATCCGATACAGATTCCCACCAGAATCGTCACACAGAAGCGCTGCCAGAGCGGCAGCTCCACCACGTGCATCAGCTGTGTGATGATCGGAGACAGGCTCGTTCCGTAGATGCCGACATAAATATAGTTGGATAAGTGCATTTTATGATATTTTGCATAGAGAAATACACCCAGAAAAATCGCCCAGATATTCATCAGATTTTTTCCGAACAAAGAGAATCCAAACATCAGACAGCAGGATGTGATCGTATGCCCGTCCATCTCCATCCCAAGACTATAGACAAAGTAGATGCTGATAAGCGCCATCATCCCGGCATTGACAAACGCGGCTCCCATGCCGCCGACCGCAATATAATCGGTGATCAGGAAATCCGGTTCCCTTATGATTTCATAGATACCAGTCACAATGGAGTCAAACGGCTGTATAATCAGCCCCACTGAAATGAAATAGATCGGAATCAGTGCCAGAAGAAAGAATTTCATCTCTCTGGACAGAGATTTCACTGTAGTCATATACGCACACCTTTCAAAAAAGGGATGCAAAAAAGATTCCGCATCTTTGCACCCCCGACTGTTAACATTCTATAAAAATGGTTACTATTCTATTGTATTGGATTTTCAACTGTTTTGCAACTGATTTTTTTCTCACTGTAACCCGTTATGAAACCCGTCCGACAGAACCGGCTGCCCCCATTCTCATGTGAAATTGTTACTCTTCCTCCGGCGCACTTCCCAGCACATAACCGCGCTCTTCCAATATTTCGCGCAGCTCATCAACCACCGCCCCCAGCTCTTTACCTTCCTCGTCGATCGTGATGTCTGCGTATTTCTCAAAATACGAGATCCTCTCATGGTAGAGATCCAGAAGTGTCATGCCGTCTTTCAGCGCCACGCCGCGGTCCTTGACATCGCCGACGCGTTTTACCAGCTCGTCATAAGTAATTTTCAGATAGACAACCAGTCCGATGGATTTTAAATGTTCCATCGCTTCCTTTCCGTAGATCACGCTGCCCCCCGGTGCGATGACCGCCTGCTCGGCTTCCACCCCCGCGTTGACGCGATTCTCCACATCGAGAAATCCATCCAGTCCCTGTTCTTCGATGATCTCGCGCAGACGCTTACCTTCCTGTTCCTGAATCAGCAAATCCACATCTATAAAGGAATAGCCCAGTCTCTTTGCTAAAAGCACTCCGACCGTGCTCTTTCCTGCGGACGGCATACCAATCAGGGTTACATTATTTTTCATCTTTGGCACCTCTTCTTTTTCTTTACACTCCATCCAAATGTTCCAAGAAGCTCTGAAAGCCCATAATAGCCGCCATGCGAATACACAATCGGTTCCGCCTTTGCAAGCTCCAGGCTGCCGCGCTCGTTGAGCCACTGCTCGTCCACGCTGACACCCGTTACCTCTGCCAGAAACATATGATGTGACCCCAGTTCCTTGACTTCGGTCACCCGGCACTCGATCGCGACCGGGCTTTCGGCGATCACCGGCGCCTTCACCGTCTGCGCCGGAACCGGTGTGAGCCCTGTCTCCTTCCATTTATCCACATTCCTGCCGGAGCGGACGCCGCAGTAATCGGTCGCATACGCCATCGACTCCGTCGCCAGGTTGATGACAAACTCACCGCTCTCCCGCAGCATATGGTAAGAATAGCGCTCCGGGCGCACCGAAATGTACGCCATCGGCGGGTTCGTACAGATCGTGCCCGTCCAGGCAATCGTGATGATGTTGCTGTTTCCTTCGCAGTCCGCCACTGTGACCAGCACCGCCGGAACCGGATAAATCATATTGCCCGGCTTCCACTGGGCGCGCGGTCCCGGAGTGTTCCGGATCTCCATCCGTTTTTTCAACTGTCCTTCCGGGTTCTGCCTTGCTCCTCCCCGGCGACGCTCTTCTGGCTTTCCAGCCGCTCTCTTCTGTGCCATCCCTATATCCTCTTAATCGTTGTCCGGGAGAAGTTTGATCCGGACCATGATCTGTTTCACCATGCTTCCTTCCGGCAGGCTCATATCATCGATATGCGTCTGTGCCGGCAGATCGCCCTCTTCCTCCAGCTCCAGGCTGATCCAGTTGTACGCTGCCTCCCGCGCATTTTCCACCGCATCCTCCAGATCCGGACCTTCCGCCTCGCAGCACTCCAAATCCGGGAAATATGCATCATACCCTTTTCCATCTTTCTTAGGCGTAAAAACCGCCGGATATACAAATGTCATGGTATCCTTCCTTTCCGTCCGACCTTCCTGCCCTGCACGAACTATCACTGGATTTTCCGTATGAAACAATCCCGTCCGCGCACTGTCACCTGATTTACTGCTCCAGTGTCACTGTCAGTGCCGGAATCAGCTGTTTCTTTCTGGAAACAACGCCCGGCAGTGTTGCCGTCTGCTTCAGCTCTTCATTTGCATCACCTACGTGGAACGCATCTGCCACAACCTGTGCCGCCCCCTGTCCAACACAGAGAAGTTCGGTCGTCTCCGTCAGGATATTCGTCAGCATGAAGAAGAGCATATCCAGACCTTCGTCCTCACGCGCCTTCTCCATAAACGGCAGCATACGGTTCTTCAGCTTTCCAAGCTCCTCTGCATTCAGGGAGTTGATCTGACCGACGCCGAAGTTTGTCTTTCCAGCTGAGAATTTCTTGAAATCCAGATACAGAATCTCTGCATCGCTCTTGCCCTTTAACTCGCTGCCTGCCTCAAACATCTGGTTTGCGAACTCATCCAGCTTGATGCCTGCCATCTCAGCCAGAGAAACCGCTGCTGCCCGATCCATCGGTGTGCAGGTCGGAGAACGGAACAGAAGCGTATCGGAGATGATCGCACTGCAGAGCAGACCTGCGATGGTCTTGTCGATCTCCAGCCCCTGTTCGCGGTACATCTGGAAGATGATTGTTGCCGTACAGCCGAGCGGCTGGTTACGGAAGAAGACCGGTCCGACTGTCTCCACAGTACCCAGACGATGGTGGTCAATCAGCTCCAGGATATTGGCATTCTCGATGCCGTCTACCGCCTGGCCGCGCTCATTGTGATCGACCAGAATCACGTTCTTGCCGCGCGCACCCAGTAAGTTACGGCGGGAAATCAGGCCTTTGTATTTGCCTTCTTTATCGAGTACCGGAAAATGACGGAAACGCTTGCTTGCCATCACATCCTTAATATCATCGATGAAATCATCTGTATCAAAGGTGATCAGCTTCTCAGTCTTCATGAAATAGCTGATCGGCATACTCTGGTTAATGAGACGGGCTGCCGTGTAGGTATCATACGGAGTTGTGATGACGGTACAGCCGCGCTCCTGTGCCAGTTTTTTGATCGTCATGGAAACGCCAGCGCCCTCACACACGATGATACAGCTTGCACCCATCTCGATCGCGCACAGCTGTGACTCATAGCGGTTGCCGAGGATAACCAGGTCGTTCTCTTCAATATAATATTCCATCATATCCGGATTAGCTGCCGCAATCAGGACTTTTCCTTTATCAAAGTACTCTTTCTCATCGCCAACAAAAATCGCGCCCTCCAGGGTCTCGATGATATTTGCATACTGGGTGCATGCTTTGGAAAGAATGCTGCTGTCGTATACATTCATATAAGAACGGGTAATATCGCCGACTGTGATCAGACCTTCCAGTATATTCTTATCGGTAACAGCCGGAAGTGTTACCAGACCATCCTCCTGCATCAGGTTCCATGCTTTTCTCAGGGAAATATTCTTGGAAACACCTGGAGTCTCGCGGATCTCAATATCCTTGACCTGCGTTTTGACGGATTTAATCAGTTTCGGCACAGCTACCTTAAAGTAATCCAGTACGAAGGTTGTCTCCGGGTTCAGTTCTCCGGCACGGCACGGTACATATTCGCCGCCCGTCTGAAGTGTTTTGAAATTCGCATAGCCGATTGCAGAACAAATCGAATCCGTATCCGGGTTTTTATGTCCAATTACAATCGTTTTCTTTGCTTTTTCTGCTGCCATTTTTTCCTCCTGATTCGCACCGTGCGCTGCAAATTCTGCCATTTTTCTTTCTATCCTCTGTTTTGATAGAGAAACCTCTGATTCATGAAACTTTTTTGTACAAAATCGCCAATTTTCATAATCTGTTTACACGGTGTTCATATTTTATTCATATCTTATTTTTATACTAAAAGCATAAAAGATTTCACTTTTCAAATTTGTTTTATAGTAATTTTGCACATAGATTTTTCATAATTGCCCCGGATGCTTGACCGCTCCGGGGTCTCCTCTTGTCTACAGCATATTTTCGTCATATCTGGACGTTTTTCTATCTCTATTTCCTTCAAACGTCCAGACCATTTACCCTGTACTCTGTCACTCAAAACAAGGCGCCTAATCTAAGATCAGTCTCGCCGCCCCATAGATACCTGCGTCATTTCCCAATGTTGCCAGGCGAACCTCGCCCTTATTCTCAGAGATCGGGGTCAATTCACGGTAATAGCGGTCAATCCAATCCGTTAAAAAAGTCCCCGCCTTTGACACGCCGCCTCCGATGACAAAAATCTCCGGATCCACGGTCATCGAAATAGTCGCCAGCGCCCATCCGAGATAATAGCACACGGTGTCCATAACCTCCAGCGCCAGTGAATCCCCAGCTTTTGCCGCATCCAGCACATCTTTTGCGGTGATCGCATCACCGTAGGCACGCATCACCGACGCATCCGGCTTTGCCACCATCTTCCGTCTCGCTTCCCTGGCGATACCGGTCGCGGACGCTACCTGTTCCAGGCAGCCGTGTCCGCCGCAGTTGCAGGTTTCTTTCTCGCCCTCGCGGATATGGATATGACCGATCTCGCCGCCCAGTCCGTGGCGTCCTGCAACGATCTTCTGATCGTGTACCACGCCGCCGCCGACACCGGTTCCCAGCGTCACCATCACGATATCATGGCAGCCCTTGCCGCCGCCCTGCCACATCTCGCCGAGCGCCGCCACATTAGCATCATTACCGGAGCGGACCGGCATTCCATCTAATAACTCACTCAAAATCTTCTGCGGGTTCAGATCGCGCCATCCTAAGTTGACGCAGACCTCCACATAGCCGTCCGGCTGCACCGGTCCCGGAAATCCCATGCCTGCGCCGATCACGGCATCCATCGGGATTCCCCGCTCGTTCAATTTCTTCCTGATCGAAGCGGCTACATCCGGAAGAATGTACGCCCCATTCTCTTCCTTGCGGCTCGGAACCTCCCACTTATAAACAAGCGTTCCGTCCGTCTCAAAAAGACCAATCTTAACCGTCGTTCCGCCGACGTCTATCCCAATACATTTTTTTTCCATGTCTGGATCCCTTCCCTTACGGCTGCACTGGCAGCCTTTCTTCTATGCCCTCATTTTTTTCTGCGCTGGCTCTTATTATACGCAATGCATCCCCGTTTTGCAAGGTTTGGAAAGCAAAATACACCTGCCTGCCGGAGAAAGGCGCATTTCTGCTTAAGCGGTACCGCATTCTTTTCTGCCGACAGACAGGTGCCTGTCTTTTATCTTATTTTTTTACCAAAATCAGCATTATTTCAGGCTCTTAGCCACCTCTACCACATGCTCAACGGTAAAGCCGAACTTCTTGAACAGAAGCCCTGCCGGTGCGCTGGCGCCGAAACGTTCCATCGCGATGATCTTGCCGTCTAAGCCGGTGTACTTGTCCCAGCCGAAGCTTCCAAGCGCCTCTACTGCTACACGGCGGCGTACTTCTCTCGGAAGTACGGACTCCTTGTACTCCTCGCTCTGCTCCTCGAACAGATCCATACACGGCATGGAGACAACGCGAACTTTCTGACCTTCTGCTGCCAGAGTCTCTTTTGCATGAACCGCCAGAGCTACCTCGGAACCGCTGGCAATCAGAATTAACTCCGGTGTGCCCTCGCAGTCGTCGATGATGTAGCCGCCCTTTAATGCCTCACGGCTGCTGCCTGCCATCGGCTCCAGATTCTGTCTGGTCAGCACCAGTGCGGTCGGTGTGTGCTCGGAAGTAACAGCACTGTACCAAGCCGCCTCTGTCTCGGTCGCATCACACGGGCGGAATACATGGAAGTTCGGCATCGCACGCAGCGCTGCCATCTGCTCGATCGGCTCATGGGTCGGTCCATCCTCGCCAACGCCGATGCTGTCATGCGTAAATACATAGGTCAGCGGCACGCCCATCAGTGCAGACAGTCTTGCCATCGGTTTGCAGTAATCGCTGAATACGAAGAAGGTCGATACATACGCGCGCAGACCGCCGTGCAGCATGATGCCATTTCCGATCGCTGCCATCGCAAGCTCGCGGACACCGAAGTGCAGGTTGCGTCCAGCTCTGTCCTCCTTGGAGAAGTCGCCCGCATCCTTCATGTTGGTCTTGTTAGACGGTGCTAGGTCAGCAGAACCACCAAACAGGTTCGGCAGAACATCCTTGATGTAGTTGATCAGGCGTCCGGAGATCGCACGGCTTGCTTCCGGTTTCTCCTGTTTTGCCCAGAATCCGGCGTCATCTTTCAGCGCCTCGCCTGCCTTTGCATTGTGATACTGGTTCCAGAGTGCTTCCATCTCCGGATATTCCTCGCAGTAAGCGGCAAACATCACGTTCCATGCAGCTTCTACCTCTGCCTTCTGCTCTGCGATCTCGGAGTAGTTTTTGTATACCTCTTCCGGTACGAAGAACGGCTCTTCGCTCGGCCAGTTTAAGTTCTTTCTGAGTGCTTCCACATTCTCCACGCCCAGCGGCTCGCCGTGTGCGCTCGCCTTGCCCTGTTTTGCCGGGCAGCCGAAGCCGATCTGCGTCTTGATGGTGATAAAGGACGGATGCTCGGTATCTGCCTTTGCAGCCTCGATCGCCTTGCCGATCGCGTCGATATCATTGCCATCTTCCACCGTGATCGTCTGGAAACCAAATGCCTGCATACGCTCCTGTACATTCTCACGGAATGCGATGTCGGTGCTTCCCTCGATGGAGATGCGGTTGGAATCATAGAGAACAATCAGCTTGGAAAGTCCCAGGGTACCTGCCAGAGAGAATGCCTCAGAGGAAATGCCTTCCATCATACATCCGTCGCCGCCCAATACATAGGTGTAATGGTCAACTACCGGATAATTTTCTTTGTTGAATACGCTTTCCAGATGTGCCTCAGCCATCGCCATGCCGACTGCCATACCCATACCTGCGCCCAGCGGACCGGTCGTCGCCTCAACGCCAACGGTATGACCATATTCCGGATGTCCCGGAGTCTTGGAATCTAACTGGCGGAAGTTCATCAGATCTTCTTTGGAAAGATTTCCGTAGCCAAACAGGTGCAGCAGAGAGTACAGCAGCATGGAACCATGACCGCCGGATAAGATGAAACGGTCTCTGTTCTCCCACTTCGGGTTGGCTGGGTTATGGTTCATATGATGTGCCCACAGTTCATAAGCCGCTGCTGCACATCCCAGCGGAAGTCCCGGATGACCGGAATTTGCCTTCTGGATTGCGTCTGCGGATAAAATCCGGATCGCGTTTACGGATAATGTGTCAATCTGATTCATAAGTAACCTCCTGCTATGTATCTTAATTTTAAAAACTAAACGTGTGTTATTTGAGGCGGATCTCGCGCATCCGGTCGCCGCCGCTGATAATCAGCGAATTGAACGCGCGGCCGCGTGTTACCTGCGCCACAGAGAAATCAAACTCCCCGGCAAACCGCTCCTTGCCGGACAGACTGTAGACCCGACAGGAATTTTCGTTATTTAGGATGACGAAATCGCCCTGTATATTTATGTTACGCCACGAATACGAGAAATCTGCCGTACCCATAGCGGTTCCATCGGATTTAAACATGCTCAAACGGCTCTCACTTCCGCCCTCGGTGTTGTCCGAGATGACCGCCACATAGTCCTTCGACCATGCCACGCCGCGGACTTCCCCGTCGATCTCCGCCTGGCGCACCAGCGCCGGGCTTGTTACATTTTCCAAAGAGAAAAATGCCACCTGATCATCCGCAAATGCACACGCGTGATCCTCGTCGAGGAACCGGACGCGCGGACAGATGCTGTCTCCCAGCTCATCAAAACCTCCGACCAGACGGTCTGGATAATTCTTTCCATATTCGGAGAAATTGTAAAATACAATCCGGTTTTTGAGTGCCCCGTCCTGCAGATACAGGTCGGAAAGCATGACCTGCGTACCATCCGGCGATAAGGAAACGTCCATCAGGTAACCATTTCCCGACATAACCGTCTTGATCGCCCAGTCAAGCTCGCTGCCGTCTTTCTTGAAAAAGGTCACATACGAAGCATTGCTGTCCTCCACCAGCGCCGCCACGATGCCGTATGCCGATACGCTGACGCGCAGGAGCGGCAGAAGCGTCGTCGCCTGTCCCTGGCTTCCGGTCTTGTCCACAATATAAATATCATTGCCCTGCTGGTCACCGATCACGGCATAATCGCCGTTGACATAGCAGATCGGTGATTTCAGCTCATAACTCATCGACCAGACCGCCTTGCCGGACTTGTCCAGATAGGAAGCTCCGTCCTTCGTGTATTTCAGGACATTTTCCCCAAATGGAACAAATTCCGTCGTGCTGCTCTCACTTGCCGCGATCTCTTTTTCCCACGCCACCGTATAGTCCGTGTAGGCATGGTTATCTTTATAATACATAAAACCAGCCGCCAAAAGCGCCGCGATTAACACCGCCGTCAGCACCATACGGAGACGTTTCCGTCTGGAATGGCGCTCGGCTTTCTCCGCCACCTCTCCCTCATTTTCCCCGTGGCTTATGCCCCGGCGGGGAAACATGTTCTGCGTGGCGGTGTCGATCACACGCCCTCTCAGCTGCTTTTTCTTCTGTTCCCGTTCAATCGGGTTCATCTCACTCATTTTTTATCTCCTGTAGCTAGACTGCCATCTTGATTATACACTATTTTAGATGGTTTGGCATTATCTTTTTGCTATTCTCCGGACACATCCGGCAGCACCAGCGTCTGCCCTGCGATAATGCGGTTTTCATCGGTCAGATGGTTGACCGCAAGGATATCGTCCAGATGACGGATATTGCCATAAAGCTTAAAACAGATCCCATAGAGCGTCTCCCCGTCCCCGACCGTGTACGTGCCGCCGGGCTTCAAGTTTGTGACCGGATAGTCCTGTCCCGCCGTCGAATTGCCGCCCGGATTCGGCAGGTCGCGCTGTGCCTCCGGCTCCGGCAAAATGTACGGGGCTTTCGTCTCCGCCATTTTTCCGTCCTCTTCGCTCTGCCCACCGGAAGCCTGTCCATTCTGTCTGCCTGCTATGGCAGTGCCCTCTGTATCTCCATCCGCCGTGCTCTCAAGTGTCCATTTATGCGCCTGTCCTCCGTTTTCCGCTGTTGTTCCGTCTGCATCCACATCGCTGCTCTCAAGCGGCGTCACACTGCCGCGGAGCTGTTCCACCGTGACCGCCTCTTTCCCGTCCGCAGTGCCCCGCACACCATCCGGGAGGACGGATACCAGCACACTCTCCATCTCGCGCATTTTCTGGTAATTGCCGAAAAGCACCACGCCGCCGGCAAGCACCGCGACCGAAAGCACGCCGCACAGCGTCCCCAGCGCCCGGATCGTCCCGTAACGCGACGCCGCCTCCTGCTGCCGCTCTTCCATCCGGTTACGGAAATCGCGGATCACCCGATCGCCGGTGCCTGTCTCCACCCGGCGGGCGTCCTTCCGCAGAATCATATAGTCCTGCATCATCTGGTTTTTCTCGTAGTATATATGATATCCTTTCAAACGGTAAAACCCGTCCTCCGACATCACATAGTATGCCGCCTCACCGTCCACGCCGCTGTTTATGTACATGAGCTGGTTTTTCCCACCGAAATACTGCTTGTGCAGCCGCCAGTAGGTCAGGGGACTTAACATACACCCCGGCGCGCCGCAGATAAACCACCCCTGCACGGTCTTTTTCGGAAATGTCTCCTCCATCCGCTGGTATGCCTTTTTCCATGCCGCCTCCGAAAAGACAATCTTCTCCCCGGACGGCACAACCTCCTCCATCTCCAGCGCCCCGTCCACAAAGAGGCACGGAACCTCCTGCTGTGGATCCGAATTTCCGAGCAGCAGCCCGACCCGGAGTCCCGGTCCGCCGGATGGATATACCTGTTTCAAATACGTGTTTACATAATCTTCCACATACAACCGGACCACCTCATCCCGCTCGCCGATCTGCCGGATATTTTTCGGCAGCTCTGCGCGGGAACCAGAATATTCTCCCATATGTTCACCCCGCTATGATAGATTCTCCTGAAACCGGGTCTGTACTTGCTTCCATGATTTGATTGCTGCATCGTGCAGCATTTTCAGTGCTGAAAATACCTGCTCAAATACAGTAACATGATTTTCCGTAATTTCAGGAGTATGATGAATTTCTTTCCGCCTATCATAACGCCGATTGCATGCAAAATTTGTCAAACGGAGGCAGCATCCAGGCAAAAATTTTCGACAAGCCCGATCCCCGCGCTGATGCAGTCTGCCAGCTGCATGACGAGTGCCAGGCGGATACTCTGCAGCATCATCGGATCGTAATGGCTGCAGCCCGCCACGATCCCGGTGATAAAGAGATCTCCGACCGCGTGAAGCTCCTTGCAGACGCCAAGCCCCGGCTTTAAAGCCCCACGCCCTAACGTGACATAGCCGACGTGGCTTTCATCGCCTACCGAGGCATCGACCGCCACCACCAGCGCATCCGGGTACCCATTTTTTAAAACCTGCACGTAATGTTCCAGGTTCATCGCGTGCACGGGGCGATCAAGTGTTCCAAATACCAGCGTACCGCGCCGCCGTTCCTGTTTGAGTTTATATCCGATCAACGGTCCCAGACTGTCTCCGGTCGAGCGATCCGTGCCGATGCAGAGGAAAACCAGTTTCTTTTTATGCCTTCGGGTCATTTCTTCCTGAATCAGCCCACTTAACTGCCCTGCCAGCTCTCCCACCGCGTCCCGGCGGGCTGAATTGTAGTAATATATCTCCGGACTACCACCGAACCGGCTGCGTCCCCGTCTGTTCATCTCCCACACCGTCCTGTTTTCTCCCTGCCTGTTGGACAGGGGTTGTTTTACCTTTATTATAGGCGGGGTGGCAGTAAATTATGCGAAAATTGAAGGATATATACACACGGACAAAAAAGATGTGACAGAAAGCAGCTTTACAGCGCCTGGTGTCACATCTTTTTTCTGGTTGTTCCTATATCTAATTATTTATTTTTATGAAATAATTTCCACAGTTTACTTTCCGCTGCGTTCGCGGTACTCTGCGATGACCTCGCTTAAATTAACGGCTGTGCTGTTATCCAGAATATGTTTCAGCGCGTCCAATTTTTCTGGATTCAGAAATTCCTTGCCTAAGTAGCACTCGTAGGTATCTGTGATAAAGATTCTCTTTTCCTTGATTACCGTCTCGGTATAGTGCAAGCGGCTCTCGACCTCCTGATGGCCTTCTTTGAGTTGTTCGAGCTTTGCACGGCTGTTGCTGGTGATCTCATCGGTCAGGATGGTTTTTGTCACATTTTCGAAGGTGTTTAATGCGTCCTTTTTCTTCTTCGCCGTCTCCTCCAGATCCTGCTCCATCTGGGAGATCTCATCGTCGTATTTTTCCAGATCGTAGAGCGCTTCACTGCGATCCCGGCGGATCGAGGAGGTGATCACCGCGATCTTGCGGTTGTTCGCCGCGATCAGACTGCGGATCGAACGTCCTTCCTGCAGCGCCGCCAGATGGCGATCCTTCGTCCAGTTTCCAATCAGGATATACAGTCCGCCAAAAACGACCACATCCACACCGTAGATCATCGCCAGGTATAAAGTCTTCTGTTCTGGAAGCAGCTTGTAGATGCCGCACGGGATCAACAGGAAACAGATCGCAAAGGTAATCAACACCGTCAGAAATTCTTTGAATCCCCTCGGGAAATACAGCGCATAGTACAGTGGGCTTTTGCAGACAAATGGAACACGATCCGACTGGAACAGCGTCCGCATCCGCACGGCAAGCTCTCGGTTGTGCGCGTGAAGCTCCTGCGTTTCTTCCTTAATCCGCTCTTTGATGCCCTGGTTTTTCGCCTTTTCGCGGCGTGTCCGCGTGCGTTTCAGCTTATCCTGCAGCTTCCCAAGCTCATCGTCATAGCTTTTTTCAATCTCATCCCGGCGCTTTTTCACGGTCGAATTCACGGCATCCGCCACCGCTTTCCGCTCCGTCTCCAGCACGCGCAGACGCTTTTTCTCTTCCTGAGCAAGCGTCTCCTCCTGTTTTTCAAACTCCGCCAGCTCCACCACTGCCTGTCTGGCGTCTTCCAGAAATGTTTTCACATCCGTTATCGCCTGTGCCATCTCGCCCCTCCCGGTCTTTGTCTTTTTGTAACGGCTGCCTGCCCTTTATTCTTCCAGCACCTGTATCTCCAGATAATCGAAATCGATGCTCTCGATAAAGTTGTCCTGGGTAAAACGCGCCTTATCGTGGCGTTTGAACTCCTCGATCGTCTTATCCAGCCAGACCGGATGCCCCAGATCAAAGGCATAGCAAATCTGGTCGATCGCGTCAAACACCATCGCCGTTCTCGACATTGTATAATCACCGTTGCTGATCACAATATCCCTAAGCATCCGGTTTTCCTTCATCATTTTTCCCCAAAGACGAAACATCCTGCCGTTCCTTTCCCGCTGTCAAATTTCATTTTTACCGTGTCCGGATGTTCTCTCCGGACATCTCTTCTCACAATCTTATGTCCAGTATATCAGCTTTTTTAAGAGTTGACAAGGCGGGGCTTTTCGGCAAAATTCACTGCCACTGTGTCATCGTGCAGCACTTCCCATTTTCAAAAGAAACTGCAGATCTTCCTCAATCCCCCGCACATTTCCAGAAACGTCCATCGCATACTCCATGACCCACTCGGCATCCGGCGTCGCCTGCTTTGCCAGTTTTAAGAAACCGTCAAAATCAAGTGTTCCCTCATGAATCCTCTGATGGCTGTCGTGGACACCGTCGTTGTTGTGGAGATGGTACGCCACAATCTGGTCCGCCAGCGCGTTTACGACCCGCTTAAGCGACCAGCCGTTCGCCCAGGCGTGCCCGATGTCGATAAGCACCGCATACTGTTCCCGGCGGCACAGATCGATAAATTCCTGCTCATCGAAGAGACGGTTTCCGCGCTCCAGAACTCCGGCATTCTCCACGACCACCCGGGTCCCCGCCTCCTCACACAGCTGTTTCACGGTGTAATAATTTTCACAGGAAACGCGGACACGGTCTTCCTTCTCGCCCGGTATGATGCGGCAGTTGTTGTGATGATAAACGAGATATTTGCTTGAAAGCTCTTTCGCATACGAAAGCGTCTTTTCAAGCAGCTCCATCGTGCGCGCATACTCTACAGTCCCCTCCGCTGCCGAATGCTCTGCCTGATAATATGGACCATGGAAGCTGACCGGGACTTCCTTTAAGAGCGGCATGGCGTCCCGCAGGTTCTTCTCAAAGCATTCCTCATGAAACATCGGGAACACCTCGACACCCACCTGTCCTGGAAACCGTTTGAGGTACGGAAGGATCTGACCGAACTCGCTGCCTTTATACATATTAGTGCTGATAAGAATTTTTTTCATGATTGCATGTCTCCTCTTCAAAATATACGTTCAGAATCTTGTTTTGAAAACACTTTTTTCGCTCTATTATCTCTATTCTTACTGGGCGATCGCCTTTTCCAATTTCGGCACCGCCAGCTTTTCCTGTGCGCGGATCACCATCTCCGGGTAACCGAGCGATTTCTCCGTCCCGCGGTCAAACAGATGCAGCTTTTCCGTCTCCACATGGATGTATACCTTCTCACCCGGCTGCGGAATCTCGCCCTCGCGGATGGCAATCAGCTCGTTCTTGTCTCCCTCGACCTGAATATAAACACCGTACCGGTTTCCGTAATCCTCCACGTAACGGACCACGCCCTCGATCGACCGCTCCTGCGGGGTGCGGCTCATCAGCACGTGTTCCGGGCGGACACCGGCGTACAGCAGTCCCGACGGGCACTGCGCGGCGATCCGCTGCCAGATACCCGGAAGTTCTACCTTCTGTTTCCCGATGACAAGCGCCCCGTTATGATATTCCGCCTCCACGATATTCATGGACGGCGAACCGATAAACTTCGCACAGAACACGCTTGCCGGACGATTGTACACGTGTGACGGGGTATCGAGCATTTCCATCTTGCCCCGGTACATGAGCGCGATCCGATCGCCAACCGTCATCGCCTCGATCTGGTCGTGCGTAACGTAGACTAACGTCGGGTGGTACATTTCATGGATTTTTACCAGTTCTTTTCTCGCACGCATCCTAAGCTGTGCATCCAGGTTTGACAGCGGCTCGTCCAGAAGGAAATAGTCGGCGCACTTTACCACGGCTCTCGCCAATGCCACTCTCTGGCGCTGTCCGCCGGAAAGCTCCTTCGGCTTCCGATCCTCCAGCCCTTCCAATTCCAGCATTTTGAGGACTTCTTTTAAGCGCGCATTGATCTCGTTCTCATCCATCTTGTGTGCTTTTAAACCATATATGATATTATTCTTGACGCTCATATGCGGAAACAGCGCATAGTTTTGAAACACCATCGAGACACCGCGCTCGCCGCACGGCACATCATTTACCACCTGGTCGCGCATCCACAGGTTTCCGGCAGTCACATTTTCCAGTCCCGCAATCATGCGAAGTGTCGTCGATTTTCCACAGCCGGACGGACCTAATAAAATCAGGCGTTCGCCCTCCTTTACCTCCATGCAGAGGTCCTCCACGACCACATTTTTGCCATACGCCTTTTTAACATTTTCAAATACAATATTTTTCATTGAATTAATCTATCCCTTTCTTATGTCCAGCGCAATCTCCCGTTATCCCTTCAATCCAGACGCCGCAAATGTATTGATGATATAGCGCTGGAAAATGATATACAGTACCAGCGGAATCAGCATCGTGAGCACCGACACCGCCATCGCGATCGTAAATTCCGTACCGCCCTCGGCACTGATGTACATCTGCAATGCCAGCGACAGCGTATAATTTTCCTTGGATTTTAAGATCAGCACCGGCCACACATATTCATTCCACGAATTGATAAAGAAAATGATGCCGGTGGAAATGATGGACGGACGCACCAGCGGAATCACAATGTCGCGCATGATTTTCATGTGCCGGATATTTTCCATCCGCGCCGCCTGAATGAGTGCCAGCGGGATTCCACGCATTGCCTGGCGCAGCAGGAAAATTCCCAGCACATCCGCCAGCTGCGGCAGTGCGACGCCCCAGATGCGATCGCGCAGACCGATCTTAGAGATCAGAAGATAATTTGGAATCATCGTGACCGTAAACGGGATGAACAGCGTGCTTAACATAATAAAATACAAAAATCCTTTTCCCTTAAACCGGAAATAGACGAACGCATACGCCGCCAGAAGTCCCGTGATTGTCTTAAAAATCGTGACCGTCGATGCAATCAGAAACGTATTCAGCGTGATTTTCACAAACGGCAGTTTGTCAAATACATGCCGGTAATTTTCCAGCGTCGGATGCAGCGGAATTACCTGAAAAACTGTGTTGAACGCCTCCTGCATCGTCTTAAAAGAGTTGGAAATTGCAAATACGATCGGCATCAGAAGGAGGAAAACGACCACCACCAGAAACAGATGCCAGCCGATCTGTCTGTCTTTAGTTTTCATAGTAAACCCCCTTTTCTACAAACCGGAATTCCAGCACCAAAAGAATGATAAAGAGTGCCATCGTCATGACCGATACCGCCGAAGAAGTTCCTGTTTTATAGAGTGTAAACGCCTCATGGTACGACATATAAATCAGGTTCGAGCTGGCATAGTTCGGTCCTCCCTGTGTGACGACCTTGATCGGCGTGAACACATACTGGAGTCCCTGCACGATCGTCGTAATAAACACATAGATTCCAGTTGCAGAACTCATCGGCACGACGATATCCTTAAAAATCTTCCACATCGGCACATTTTCCAGACGCGCCGCCTCGATGATCTCCATTGAGACACCGGAGACTCCCGCCAGAATGTTGATGAAATTGTAGCCAAACGTCTTCCAGGTCGTGATAATGCAGAGTACCGCGATGACCCAGCCCTCCGTTTTCGACCAAAACGGCAGTTTCAGCCCAAACCAGCCTGCCACAATCGCGACCGGACCCGAAATCGGATTCAGAATCCATGTATACAGAATCGAGCCGACGACCAGCGAAATCACACTCGGCAGGAAAAAGACCGCCTTGTAAAAACTCTGTCCCTTTTTGATGACGCACGAAAGAATGAATGATAAAATGTACGGCATCACAAAGTTAAACACCAGAAGAATCACGATGTACCAGAATGTATTGCCAAAGATTTTCCATGTATTCGGATCCTTCAAAACGGAAATATAATTCCCCAGTCCCACAAACTTCTTGACCGGCTTTACCATGTTCCATTCAAAAAAACTCAAATACAGCGTGTAAAAAAGCGGATAAAACATAAATACCGCAAACATGACGAGCGACGGCAGCAAAAAAACATATCCAAGCGCTGCCTGTTTTTTGTCCTCCCGATTCAAACTATTTCCTCCATTCTAATGTACGCTCGGAATCTTTCGGCGCCTGCCCAGCCACAACAGCAGGTGTTGGAAAGACTCTGAGCCTGCATTTTATGAAGGGGCTGCCGCCAAACAGCTCTTTCGCGCTCCGGCCGCTTCCTGCGTCTTATCTGCACACAGTCCATTCTGCCAAAACACGTTCTGCTATTCCGCAACAACCCCATTCTCATTTCTGTCCTAAATTTTGTAATGATTTTCCTGCCACCCGAAAGCTGTTCCAAGCGTCAGGCTGCCTGTCCCTACTGTGCATCCAGCAGCTGGTTGATCGCATCCTGTGTGCTCGTCATACCATCTCTCGCAGATACCTGACCGCCCAGAATCTGGTCTCTCATATCCAGAAGAAGCTGCTCTGCCTCAAGGCCTGCATCGCCCGGAAATGCGGTCCATGATACAACGCCGTCCATCTGCTCAATCGCTGCATTCATCATTGTGTTCTCAGCCAGAAAATCTTTCAATCCATTTTCTGCCTCTGCCACATCTTTTCTCGGCGGTACATAACCGGTTCCCTCGGTCCATGCTGCCATTGATTCTACGCTGTAAAGATACTTCTCAAACTCCCATGCCGCCTGAATCTGCTCATCGCTCTGCGCGGTGATGGCTAAGAAACAGCCTCCTGCCGGAACCTTGCGCTCCTTGTCGTTCCACAGCGGGGATTTCACGGTTGCTACGTCAAACTGTGCCCCCTTCTGTACGGAAGCGCGTCTCGCAATGGTGGTGTAAAGCATCGCGCAGTTGCCGTCGATAAAGCTCTGGCAGCCCTCTTCCCATGAAACATGAAGGGCAGAACCATCTTTTACCATATCCTGCATCATCTGCATTGCCGCAATGCCGTCCTCAGTTGCAAAGCTTGCTTTTTTCTTGCCGGATGCATCCGCAATCAACATATCCGCTCCTGCGCTCTCAACCAATGCCTGCTGCGCCCAGAAGTCTGCCGGTTCCTGCATATAGAAACCATATTTTCCTGTCTTCTCTTTGACTGTCTCGGCAAATTCCTGTACTTCCTGCCAGGTCTCCGGTCCATCTTCGGAAAGGCCCGCTTCTTTTAAGAGATCTTTATTAATGTAGAGAACCGGGCTGCTTAAGGAGTACGGGATTCCGACCTGCTCGCCGTTGCTGTTGACCGCCAGGTCTAAGACATTTGGAAGGAAATTGTCGGTTAAGAAATTTGCATCCTCGCTGTCGAATTTATCAATCGCATCCTGCGGCGCCACATAGTCAAAGTTATTGGAGAAATAATCCAGAAATGCCCAGCCAATCTGAACAAGCGCCGGTGTATTTCCGGTCGCCGCTTCCGCCTGCAGATTCTGCATCAGACCTTTGTACATATCCGGATTGTATTTCGCTACTACCTCGATGTGATCATTTTCCTCATTAAATTTCTTTACCAGATCGTCTACGACCAGACCTCCCTGGGTTTCTGCGTTACAGTGCCAGTATTCAATCACCGTTTTATCGCCGGATGCCGTCTTCTCTGCCCCGCTCTCTCCGGACGCGCTCTGTGTGTCGCTGCTTCCTGTCGCCGAGCTGGATGCTTGGCTGCATCCTGCCATCAATGTCATCGTGCCTGCCATCGCAAGCGCCATCAGACGTCTCATACTTACCTTCATTCGTTCTCCTCCTGCTGCGGTGTCCCATCTCCCAGTCTCTCTTACCTTGGAACCAGCCATCTATGTCAAAATCGTGATCGGGAGTCCTTTGCCGCGCTTCTCTTCTGTCAAATCACTTGTGCTGTGTCCAGATTCTATCTTAAAGATGGTCTGTAAAATGCAGGAGGCGATTTATGTAAAAATTATCTATAATTTTTGAAAATTGTTTTTTCGAGGTTCTGCGGCATAAAAGAATGTGCCTTTTTGTGTAATGGGGAATTCTAAGGAATTTCCTATTACACAAAAAAAACGCCTCTATCAGTTTTTACTGATAAAAGCGTTTTTTATTCTATGTTCCGTTTTCTATGTGTAGATCTGGGCTGCAGTTTCCTTCATGAAACATGCCAGAGTGAACGCCGCAGAACGCATATTCTTTTACAGACCCGCCCCTTACAATCTCTTAAGCAGCGCCTCTCTCGCTTCCTCATAGCCCGGTTTGCCAAGCAATGCAAACATATTTTTCTTATAGCTCTCTACGCCCGGCTGGTTGAACGGATTGACGCCCAGAAGGTATCCACTGACGCCGCAGGCAAATTCGAAGAAATAGAAGAGCTGTCCTAAGCTGTACGCATCCATCGCCGGGATCGTCACTTTCAGGTTCGGCACACTGCCGTCGGTATGTGCCAGAATCGTGCCGTTCATCGCACTCTTGTTGACGAAATCCACGCTCTTGCCAGCCAGATAGTTCATACCGTCCGTGTCAACATCTTCTTTCTTCAAAATGATCTCCGCCGGAGATTCAGCCACTTCCAGAACTGTCTCAAACATGATTCTCGCGCCGTCCTGGATGAACTGACCCATCGAATGAAGATCGGTCGTTAAATCAACCGCTGCCGGGAAAATACCTTTCTGATCCTTGCCCTCGCTCTCGCCGTAGAGCTGTTTCCACCACTCCGATACATAGTGCAGGCTCGGCTCATAGTTTGCCACAATCTCGACCTGTTTGCCCTTCCGGAGCAGAATGTTGCGGACCGCCGCATATAACAGAGCAGAATTCTTCTCAAACGGAGTCTCCAGTGCATTCTTTCTCGCGTCTGCCGCGCCCTGCATCAACGCATCTATATCCGCGCCGCTGACCGCGATCGGAAGCAGACCGACTGCCGTCAGGACAGAGAAACGACCGCCAACATCATCCGGAACCACGAAGGACTCGTAGCCCTCTTCATTTGCCAGATTCTTAAGTGCGCCACGCTCCCGGTCTGTCGTCGCGTAGATTCGCTTGTTTGCCTCTTCTTTACCATATTTCTCAATCAGCATCTCCTTAAATACACGGAATGCGATCGCCGGCTCCGTTGTCGTACCGGACTTGGAAATAATATTGATAGAGAAATCTTTTCCATCGACCAAATCCATCAGATCATGGATGTATTTGCTGCTGATGCTGTTGCCAACGAAGTAAATCTCCGGTGTTTTTCTTTTTTCTTTCGGAAGATTATTGTAAAAACTATGGGACAGGAACTCGATCGCCGCTCTTGCGCCCAGATACGAACCGCCGATACCGATTACCAGCAGGACATCGGAATCCTTCTGAATCTTCTCCGCAGCTTTTTTGATGCGTCCGAACTCTTCCTTATCATAGTCCACCGGAAGGTCGATCCATCCAAGAAAATCATTGCCCGCGCCGGTCTTTTCTACCAGCGTCTCTCTTGCCGCCTGCACGCCCGCCTTGATACCGGCGATCTCTTCCTCATGAATAAATGCAGCTGCTTTTGAATAATCAAAGATCACATCTTTTCCCATATGTTTCCTCTCCTTTGCATTTCAGCCGTCCGCAGGCGGCGTGATTACTTTGTCAAAAACTTAACTTATCTTTATTATAGCAATCTGGACACCCGTGTGCAACCAGTTTTCAGTTGGAATCATCATTTACAACCCCGATAAATACTCCCTCATAATATCCCCCAGAACCTGCGCCTCCTCGCGGCTCAAACCTTTCATCCAGTCACCCGCATTTGCCTCGCCATTTCGTGTTTTCCGCGTATCCCGGCTTGCTGCAATCTGGTCGAGGCTCTGCTTCAAATACTCCATTTCCTTGTCGCCGGGACGCTCCTTCGCTTCCTGCCTGGGACCCGTATTGTTTTCCGTTTCATTTCCTGATACCATCCGGCGATCCGTAAGATGCCCATCTGTCTCATGCTTGTCCCGTTCCTCCGCTTCGCGCGGTGCAGTGCGAACTGCCCGCATCAGATTCTGTGCCCGTGCATCCCGCTCACGGAACGGATTCACTCTCATCGCTGTCCGCGATTTTCCTTTTTCAAACTCCGTTTCTCCCAGATCCCGGTTATCCGTTTCAGCACCATCCCGACCACTCACGCCGCGATCTGCCCGCAGAGTACTCTGCAGCCATTTCGGCATTTCCCGCACATTCGAGTCCACGCCAGCAATTCCGCCGGATACTCCAGAAGCTCCGGACATTTCCTGTCCGCGCGTCTCCTTCTCACGTGCCGCCCGAAGGAACACCGAATTATCCACATACTCCAAAAGCGCCGTTTCCAGCCGCTGCTGTTTCTGGTCAATCTGGAAACAGCTCTCGATAAATGCCAGAAACAGACCACTCATGACAGCTGCCGATGCATACAGCACAATATAGCTTGCATCCAGTTCATACCAGTACGCCAGAAATGCCTCCGCTGCTCCGGTCAGAAGCCCTAAAAGCACCATTTCCATTGACACGCCGTTCCACGCATCCAGCGAAATATGTAAAAATGAAAATCCGTCAATCTGCTTGTCCAGATATGCCTGCGTGTTCACGATGTTCTGTCCCAGGCGGCAGGTATTTTCCAACCGCTGCTTCAGATTTTGAAGATTCTTGTTCCGGGTCATCGCCATGTTGTCAGTTTCTTTTAATAATCTTTTGTAGAGGCTCCGTGTAATCAACTTGCTGACAAATCCGATCATTCCGATCGCCGCAAGAACGGACAGCGCTTTTCCAGTTTGTAAAAATTCCAGCATAAAAAAGCTCCCCTTTCTCTACTTCCGGATCACTTCCGGATGGCTTGCCACAGGTCAGGTTTAGGCGCTTCGCAGTTTGTCTCTTGCAATCTGCTTTTCACATTCTGCTTTTTGCGCCCTGTCAAATCCCGCCTGCATCGTGGCTTTATTATAGCCGCCGAAAGAGTCTTTGTGAAGATGAGAAAGGGGAAAATCGTTCGTCAAATTCTGCCTTAATTCGATTTTAAATAGGTATTAATAATGCGTATCATGCAAAATTTCAGGTTATTAAAAATTCTGTCTGTGAATCATATTTATGACTCATTACGCCTCATACCGGGATGCCATTTCAAGCAGTAGGTTTACCGAATGCTTGATCGCCTGCGCCTCAAATGCCGCATAGTCCATACCTGCGCTGTCATCCGCCTTATCTGAAATGGCACGGATAATCAGGAACGGGATTCCGTTTAAATATGCCGCCTGTGCGATCGCTGCGCCCTCCATCTCGGTACAGCTTGCGCTAAACTGCTCGATCAGCCACTCCTTTTTTGCCTTATCCGAGATAAACTGATCGCCGCTTACCACGCGTCCCGGAAATGCCTGAATCTCCGGATTGACCTTCTGGTTGCACTCAATCGCCAGCTCGCGCAGCTTCTCATCCGCCTCAAATGCAAAGGTATCTACACGCGGAATCTGTCCGATCCGATATCCAAATCCGCTCGCATCCATATCATGCTGCACCGCATCCGTCGATACAACGATATCGCCAATGTTGATCTCTGCACGCAGGGAACCGGCGATACCTGTGTTCACAATCGCACTGATATGGAACCGATCCGCCAGAATCTGACTGCACATACCTGCATTTACCTTGCCGATACCAGAGCGAACCACAACTGCGTCCTTTCCGCCCAGTTTGCCTTGATAAAAATCCATACCGGCTACACTTGTCACGGTAACATCCGTCATTTTCTCCTTGATCTGAGCCACCTCTTCATCCATCGCTCCGATGATTCCTAACATCTGTTTGCCCTCCTGTTTTCTCTAAATGTACTCTCGGAATCTTTCTGTGCTTGCTTTTGCGGCTGGCGGAAAATCAGCCACAAAAGCATGTGCAGAAAAGACTCCGAGAGTTCATTCTATTATTCATCCTTCTATCCTTTTTAACACGACCGTATCGTCTCAGTTCACACGTTGTGCAAACTGTAACAGAATTTTGCTGATGCTTCGCATTTAAATACGGCAAATTCCTGCTGCCACCACGTTTTCTTACGGCACTTTCGGTTTCAAAAGTGCCTGCCCGGGAACACACCGTATCTTTTCAAAAGAAAGTATACTGGATTTTTGTTATCTTGACAACACCTTTACTGGCAGACTATAATCATTTTACTGCGGTGGATTCCCGCCACAGCAGATTAAAACACATACCATTTGAGGAGGTTTTACCATGACATACAAGACAAAGGGAGTCTGTTCCCGTGAGATTAATTTTGAAGTAGAAGATAATAAAGTAAAGAATGTGCAGTTCGTCGGCGGCTGCTCCGGCAACACACAGGGCGTTGCCCGCCTGATCGATGGCATGGATATTGACGAGGCAATCTCCCGCATCGAAGGCATCCAGTGCGGCTTCCGCCCAACTTCCTGCCCGGATCAGCTGGCACAGGCGTTGAAGGAGTATAAGGCGAACGTGAAATAAGTATCTTTTGGTAGATTCTTTCAGACCCGCCGACATAGTGAAAAACCATTTTAAAACCCCCACCTGAAAACCTCTGGAATTTTGAATCAGAAATTCCTGGATGTTTGCAGGTGGGGGTATTTATGTAATCGCTTTTTTCATACTATTTCGTGTTGCAAATATAAATTTAGTAACACTGTCCCCGTTTAGAATTAGTCGCCGTATTCGGTGATTTTGATTCCATCTGTTTTGGTCATGAAAGACTGCCCTTTTCCATTTGATTCAACGTAATGGACGCCAACCACTCTATAATAATAACCCGTCTTCTGGTTTTTTACTGTAAAATCATTAGTCATTCCAACCAATGGTTCTGTAGGAAAATCTTCTTTACTAGCATCATAAGTATATCTAGAAACTTCTACCCACTTATCACCATCTTCTAATCGTTGTAATATCGCAATATTTTTAATTTTATCGCACTCTATATGAGCTAAAGTTTGAATAAAAATCCCAACATCACCTTTTCCTAAATTACTAATACTCGATATTGCTGTATCAATGATTCTTCCTCTCTGCTCTACTCCTCGAGCAATTCCTTCCGATGTATTCTCATCAACTAAATGTGTACTATTATAATCTGCCGTTTCAATCGCAACTCCATTAATACTTTCCATTTCTGCCGCATGAACCGTAATAACACTTGCCGCCATAATTAACCCTGCACATATTAATGTATATAATTTTTTTCTCATAAAATCTCCTACTTTTCTAAAATTAAATTTTCAACTATTTTTTTAAAATCTTTTTTTGACATAACTCCTGAAATTTGATAATAAATATTATTTTTTACAATACACGAACTATATTCTTTTTTTGCATTCTCAACTTCTGCCTCTTCAATATAAACTGTTTGTTTTAACAAATCATTATAAACATGTTCTTCTTTCTTTCTATCGGATATAACATTCACAGAATTTCCAACTTCTCCTATTCGTTGAAATATCTTTATCCAATGTTGATTATATTCAAAATAAAGTGTAGCCCAAGTTTTTCCTATATCTGCCTTTACAAACTTCATGCCACTAGGTATATATGCTAATTTTAAAGGTTGTATATTTGTTTTTTGACTTATTTCCGCATATGCCTGCTCCAATTTATCATTTGCTAAAACTACATCCACATTATTTAAAACACTCTTATTCTGTACTCTATCTTTCTCCCGCACCACATACCGATACTCCCTCTTCGCCCCAGCCGAAATCCCCATCGCCACAACCATCACTGCGATAGCGGCGGCAGCTACAGGGACTCTCACAATCGTTTTCAACCGGCGTGGTTTGCGAGCTTCTTCGTGCAGTTTGACAATGTTCTCGCTGGATGATTCTTTTTCACTTTCCGGGCTTGTTCCCACCTCCGCTTCTAACTTTGCCATCAACCTCTCAAAGCCATCTTCTGATCCTGGAGGTATGTCGCTGTCTTTTACTTCCGTCTGTGCAAGGATAAAATCCTTCAACAGCTGATCTTCGCTGACTCCAAACGCTTCCTGCAGCAGGCGCTCTGCATCTTCTCCAGCTTTTTTTCCGCGCCGGCTTCTGCTCACTTTTTATCCCTCCTCTCTGTCTTCGTCCTAACTTTTAGGTTGACTTTTCTTTTTTTCCGTTTACTATACTAAATGTAACCCTTTGCGGGTATGATAAAGCATAAAAACAGTTGTTTTCAGGTTATGGTTGTCCCCTCACACCGTAACCAGCGGCTGATGTGTGGAGGAAACTACTATGAAAAAAATCATTCTGACCGGCGGTGGTACTGCAGGTCATGTTACACCGAATCTCGCCCTGCTTCCGGCACTGCGCGAGGAAGACTTTGAGATTCACTATATTGGTTCTTATAACGGCATTGAGCGCCGCCTGATCGAGGCAGCCAGCATCCCTTACGATGGAATCTCATCTGGAAAACTGCGCCGTTATTTTGACCTTAAGAATTTTTCAGATCCGCTTCGCGTTCTGAAAGGATACTTTGAGGCTCGCAAGCTTATGAAAAAATACAAACCGGATATCGTCTTTTCCAAAGGCGGTTTTGTCGCTGTTCCGGTCGTTCTGGCTGCCAAGCATTATAAAGTGCCTGTCATCATCCATGAATCCGATATGACCCCAGGACTGGCAAATAAAATCTGTATTCCAGCCGCTTCCAAGGTATGCTGCAACTTTCCGGAAACCCTTAAATATCTTCCGGAAGATAAGGCGGTTCTGACCGGTTCCCCGATCCGTGAAGAGCTTCTGCACGGGGATCGTCTGGCGGGACTCCAGTACGCCCATCTTTCTGCCGATCGCCCGGTAATCCTGATCATCGGCGGAAGTCTCGGCTCCGTCACGGTCAATCAGGCTGTCCGCGGCATTCTTCCGCAGCTTCTGAAAACCTATCAGGTAATACATATCTGCGGAAAAGGCAATCTGGATGAGTCTCTCATCGGCACTGAAGGATATGTTCAGTATGAGTATGTGGATAAACCACTCCGCCATCTCTTTGCAGCGGCAGATCTGATCATCTCCCGCGCGGGCGCAAATTCCATCTGCGAAATTCTGGCACTCCGCAAACCGAACATTTTGATCCCTCTGTCGGCTGCTGCCAGCCGCGGCGACCAGATCTTAAATGCCAACTCCTTTGCAAAACAGGGATTCAGCACCGTTCTGGAAGAAGAAGTTTTAACCGCAGATACTCTCAGCCAGGCAATCGAAGAGACCTATAAAAATCGCCAGCAGTTCATTGATAAAATGTCTGAAAGCCACTTAAACAATGCTGTCAAAACCATCATGGGGCTGATTCATGATTGCACACGCAGTTAGTAGCATTGCTACGTTTGTATAGTACAAGACTAAAACACTGAATATGTAAGCTTATCATCACATCGGACAGATTCGAAACGGCTCTGCTTCGATGTGATTTTTAAATATCAAACAGCTTTGCCCTCAACACGCGCTTCTGCAGTTCTGCTTTTGCCCTGTAAAGACGTGTACAGCATACCGTTGATTTGATTTTCAAAACCGCACAGGCTTCTTCCGCCGTCAAGCCCTCCAGAACACGGAGAATCAAAACATCCCGCCAGTCCTTCTTCATAGATTTGACAATCTTCCATACGTTCCAATAGATATCCTTATCGATAACCTCCTGATCCAGAAGCTGAATTCCTATCTCCCCTTCCAAAAGAAGGTTCATAATCTCTTCTTCCGCATCCGGATCTTCCAGATGCAGCATCTCGCGGCGCCGCATCTGCCTCCGGTTATCGATCCACTTGCTCCGTAAAATGCGGATCAGTAAAACCAACTTTACTTTATGATCCAGATCTAACGCATAGCGCTTGTAATATTCAATGAAAGCTTCATGCACCATATCCTCAATGTCATCGTACCCTACTCCAATTCTATACGCATATTTCTTCAGCGGTACCAGGTACTCTCTGTAAAGCGCTTCAAAAAGCGCCATTTTTTCATTCTCATGGTGCATATCCAAACTCCTATCGCGTCAGTTCTTCGCGGATGGAGCTGCTAATTTCTGCCAGCTCTTCCGGCGTTGCTTTTCCTGGCGCCCATGTCACCATATCCGGTCCATTTTCATATCTCGGAATAATGTGTACATGGAAATGAAAAACAGTCTGTCCTGCGGATATGCCATTGTTCTGAACCACATTGAAACCCGTGCAGCCCAGTGCTTTCTTCATCGCCGCACCAATCTTTCCAGCTAATGGAAGAGCTTTGGCCGCAATCGCCGGATCCAGCTCACATAAATCTTTGAAATGCTGCTTCGGCAGAATCAGCGCATGTCCCTTCGATGCCGGTCCTAAATCCAGAATCACACGAAAATCTTCATCTTCATAAACCGTTGAGGATGGAATCTCTCCGCCAGCGATCTTACAAAAAATACATTCTTTGTCTGTCATGTCGGTCTCTCCTTCTCTCTATGCTTCTCCATTCACTGGAAAAGCGGTATTTTCTTTTGTCACTTGGCTTGAAACTTCCATGTCAAGTGCCTTTATTATAGCATATCCCCATGGCTTGTTCTATGTAAATTTGCAGAAACGCGAAATTGATGTACTTGCAAAATAATTCACATCAATTTCGTGTTTTTGGTTATTATTTCATATTTTCAGACAATTTATCGGTGTTCCCAAAATTTATATCCGACATCCGCCAAATAAATGGAATCCCCATTCCCCAAACTGACTGTTTCATTTGCCTGAAGCGGATAGCCATTGACCGATGTTCCATTGGTTGAATTGAGATCTGTCAGAATGTATACGCCCTCCTTCTGATCGATCCGCGCATGAAGACGGCTGACGGTCGGACGGTCAATACATGCGTCCGACAGCCCCGGATGTTTTCCAAGTGTAAATGGAATATAGGAAATCTGAATCACTGTTCCTCCGGCTTCCACCGGCTCTAAGCGCACCGTTCCTTCCCCATTCTTTGAGGCAGACAGAAGCGTAGTCCCCGCTTCTCTCGCCCGCTCTATCTGTGCTTCTTCTTCTCTTCGAAGTTCCTGCCGATAAGCTTCTTCACTCTCCGGATAGACCTGCCAGCGGTTTTCAGGCGTTGTCTGCTGCCAGTCTTGATATGATAGAGTCCCTTCTATCCCAGACCGTTCTTTCTTTTTCTGGATCACTTTCCTCTCACCATTCCGCACACGACTACTCTTTCCACCTCGTCCAGCTTCATTCGCCTGATCCACTTCCGTGCTTTCCTCTCTATCCTCTCCCTGACCTCGATTTTTCTTCCTGCCACCATATACCTGCCATTTTCTGCGGGCTGCCAACATCTCCCTCAAAAACACGATTCCCCCGATGCCGCCGCTGATTGCATACAGCCATACATCCATTTCTCCCGTCACGTACCAATACACAATGCCAGCTGCCACCGCGCTTCCAAGTACCTTTATCCACCTGTTCTGCCATTGTCCCTTTTGTTTTCCACCTGCCCTTTCAGACTTTTCCCCCACTTCATCTGAATTCTCTACCGACTCCAGGTTCTTTTTCGTCGTTTTCTCCTGATACAACGCTTCCTGCCTATATTTCCAATCCTTCCTGGCTGGCGTTTGAGTGTCAAAAGCCATTTTCCCAGATCCAGATTCCAACGTATCCCTCCGATTTTGCTCCGCTTCAAGCCACTCCTGCCGATCCGCCCACACTCCCGCCGTCTCAGGATCCCCCTCATCCTCGTTTCGTTTTTCTGCCGAAAAGATCCGATCTTCCCCCGAAAGCTGGCGCAGCAGATCTGCCGTTCCGTAATTCTCCCGCAGACTAATCTGGTACAGATTATAAGCTAATACAACAGCCTCCCGATCCTGATGATCCGCACGTTCCAGAAGATACCCCAGCAGTTTTGAGAGCGCCTGCGGCGCCTCTTCCCGATGCCCCGGAACCAGACATAATTCCACAGTAAAATGATCGGGTTCCAGATACAGATATTCCGGATCCAGCAAAAGCTGTTCCTCTTTTAACAGGTACTCTTCCACCCGCTTCAGAACCGCCAACACACCAAGCAGAATCGACCGGAGTTCTTGTCCCGACAAGGTCCGCTTTTCCAACACCCGTCTAAGTGGCTGTCTCGACGTTATCTCATAATAATATTCTCTCGCCTCCTCCGTCTGGCGGACCCGGAACTTCAAAAGCCCTTCGATGGCATTCGCCGACAGCATCTGTACCGCATAGCCCGTTTCTTCCTCCGGCGCTTCGATTATCATATAATTATGATTCATTTCCCGGCTGTACCGAATCTCCATCCCGTATCCTCCATCACTCTGCATTTTCCAACACTGTCAGCAAACGGATCGCCCGCTCCGGCTCCTGTCCGCGCAGGGATATCTCCGTCTCTGTACTGCTCTTTACCCTTCCGTCCAAGTCTCCCCCATCTTCCCGGATCGTCAAAACTGCATCTCCGCACCGGAAGAATCCATGCAGGCGCTGTCCAGCTCTGCTGCTTATCTCCCCCACAGTCATTCCATCTCCCCGCAACGTTTTTTCCTCCCGATACAGGCACCATTCCATCGCCTCCTGCAGGACAAAACGCCCCGTAATCCTGCCATGCACCTCAAACACTCCATTTAACAGTGCCGCGATAAAAAAGAATGCAACCGCCATCACAAACGAGGCTTCCACCGTATAACTGGCAGAAACCTCCCGCTTCATCCAAGAGATGCTATCAGCATCCAAATCCACACCAGAAGCACACACGGCAGAAATGGCAACTTCTTTTTCCGCATTTTCTCCCATAGACCATTCCCCTTTCCGCCAAGCAGTGCCGTAAGCATCCAGACACCTCCTGCCAGACTGCTCACAAATACAGCTCCCATCAAAAGTTCAAGCGTCCGCCATCCCCCCAGATAGCACCCAGTGATCAGAAAAAAGCAGCCATCTCCCAGTTCGACCGCACCTTTCGTCTGCCGCTCCATCCAGAACAAAAAAATCCCCGGCAGCATTCCCAAAAGCCATACCGTTATCTGCAACACACTTTTTTTCCAATCCCATCCATCTTTTATAACCGACAGCACACACCGTATCATCGTAAGCGCCATTCCTGCCGTTCCAAATCCATATAGCCAGCTTACGCGTATCCGTTTTCTATGAAAATCCTGCCAGGAAAAGACCATCAGAAAAAGTGAAAAAACAACCGCACAGAGGAAACATACTGCACTTTCCAAATCCATCCGCGTAAATCCCATGAAACTTATCTCTGCACTGTTTTCCATCACTCCGCCCTCTCACCCCTCCTTGATTCTTTCCGCCATCCGCACCTATCCACTTCCACAGTATGAACACACCCCCATATATTCCACCTCTGATCGCCGCACCTTCTGCACATAATATGCCAATGACGAACAGTCCTGCTTTCCATGGTAAACCTCGCCGGACGGAAGAATATACACCAGACCTCCCGCCGACACCGTCTTTCCACAGTATCTGCAAGCCTTATAACGGCATCCCCCGCTGTTTCTAAGCACCCCCGAAATTACATCTGCATACGCAGCCGCGGTGATCTGATTCGATATATAATGGCACGAAGGTGAGAGATGGTAGCGCGTACTGTCCCGCCCCACATAGACCCATTTTTCCTCCGGTTCTGAAGCGTTTTTCTCTGAGAAATACCCACCTTCCGCCCCAATCCATCCCCGCTTCCGGCTCCGGGAAGTAAGCGTCACATGGTCAAGCGCAAATACCGAGAACGGCAGCCGCACCTGATAGGAGGCGCGCAGGTCAATCCATTCTCCATCTTCCGATACGCGGCTGGCACCACACTGGATATTGGACACTTTGTTCCCGCCCGCTGTCTGAATCTTCTCCTTTAAATATCCCTGCAGGATAAGCCCGGACGGAAGTTCTGACCAGCCCCCCGTTCCCTTTTCTTCTGCCTCTGCCGCTTTTCCCGCCTCCATTTCTGCCGGATGCACCGTATGGGATGTCCGATACACCTGCCATCCCAGTTCCCGCCCCGTCACTTCCAGCACCGTCTGCACCTTTCTCTGAGTATCCAGTATTTCCATCGGAACTGACAGGAGAATCACCGTAAACATAAACAATGTCAGACTAAGCGCCGCCTCAATCGTCAGGCTCGCACACAGGGAAGCAGAGGACAATGCCCTTTTCCAGGGTCGTTTTGTTACTTGGGCTCTATGCCGCCGAAGGACGGGTATCCCGACCGCACAGATACTTTCATTTATTCGTTTTGTTAGGTTAGTTGTCATCATCTTTTTTACTGGCTTTCTTTATGTACTTGGAGAGGCACATTCACTTGCATCATCTCCTGAAAAAGGACACTGTCCTCCACTCCCCTGTAATTGTGTTTAATATTCCTTCTGGGACGTTCTACGAAGCGGTATCAACGTTCCCTGTGCCGCATAGGACACACTTACCCCATACTGGCACTGATCCATCCGAAATCCCGGCTCTTTTTCTGAAATGCGGTTCTGAATCATATCCATCATCCGGTAACAGAAACGGCTCTTTCCCTGTATCAGAAAAAAGAGTTTCAGCCAGTCCTGGTAGTCCAGCCCTCTGTCGTCTGTCCCGTTTTTCAATGAAGGATCCGTCCCCGTTTCCAGAAAGATGGACGCGCCCTTTTCCGTCAGAGCAGAAAGCGAAATCTGCCACTCCCCCGGCTGTTTGAAAAAAGGAATTTTTCCGCCAGCCAGCAGAACCTTCACATCTGCCACCGACTCTGCAAACGCCCAGACTGTCATGATAAAGAAGGATGCCGCCGCCGTGATCGGTGTGATTCCCGCCAGCCCCGTGATTGCCAGCGCCAATGCTTCCGCCTCCGACCGTTTTTCAGAATCCGCATATAAAGCTGCCAGATTCACCGCCTCGCGCACAGCCAGAAGTTCATTGACGGTGCGTTTTAAATTTTCCCGCTCCGACGCATTTCCCTGTAAGAGATATTCCTGCTCATAATGGACACTTCCCGTCTTTTCCTGCCCGAACCGGGTAAAAAAATGCGCCGCATACGCATCTAAAAGAGCCCGTTCAAGCCCCGCCGTCCAGACATCCCCAGCTGTCCCCCGCTTTCCACTCTCTCCGCCTGCATACAATGCCGACGGAAATGCCGCGGTCGAAATCCAGTTTTCTGAAATCACAGTTCCCGCCGGCACACAAAGACTCAGCAGATCCGTCCCCGACAGGCGGCTGACTGCTTCCAGCACATTCATTTTTTTCTTGTCTCGGACTGCCGGAACCCGGAAACGTCCATCCTTCTGAAAACCCGCTGTAATCGTCAGAACCGGCGCCCACAGCGCTTCCTCGTCCAGCTCATCGTCCTCGTCGTCAGGCTCCCAATCATCAATATAATCCTGTATCTCCTTTCCTTTCCGGACTGCTTCTGCAACCACCTCTTCATTTCCGTGAGCCGTCTCTTCTGTCTTTTTTACCTCCTGGCGGCGCGCTCCATCCGCATCCAAATACGAACGATACCCCCGCATCTCCTCCTGTACCATAAAAACTACTGTTTTAACTTCTTTTCGGATTGTTATTTGACTGATTCCTTTAAAATTTATAGTCTTTACATTCTTTATCGGATTGCTGCGAAGAGGAAATTCAAACTTATCCAATTCCCACACATCTCTATCCTGTTCTAAGTACTCCTCATCCTTCTGAGAATACCTCAGAATCTTCTTCATATGCTTTACTATGCCAGGTGTTTCTGTTGCTACAATTTCATAAACGCTTCGATACTTCTTACTTGTAAGGGCATATCCCTGCTCCATCATCCAGCTCTTTAGCTGCAAAATAATCTTATTCTCATCCTCATATCTTAATGTTTTAATATTCTTTTTTATAAGAAAATGCCGGATATTATTAAAATATAATATTTCGGACGCCAAACTACTTGGAGCAAGTTCCTTTCCCCTTTCCCATACAAAATCTTCCAGGAGCTTTCTTACTGCTTCTGATGGAAGTCCTTCCAGGTCGAAGTAACGTTCTTTCCGGACCCTCATTTTCTTTTTCTGTTCTTCTGTCGCATTCTTATAGCAGTCTAATTCATAGATATGTATCTTATTTTCCAGTTTTTTCACCCCGTTTCTTTGGAATAATTCCAGTTGCAAGAAGATTTTCTGCCTGATTGAAATATTCCTTATTCGCCTGTTCGATCCGTTTAGGCATATAGTCTATATACTGCTTTGTCATATTTTCATTGTTATGCCCTAAGTAATCCCGAATCGTCTGAATGGACACTCCATCATCATAGAAACTACTTGCCAATGTATGCCTGTAATCATGCGTTTTGAATGTTTCGCCCGAAATATATATTCCATACTTCTTACAACTTGCTTTGAATCCCTTAACAAATGTGCCAATCCTATATGCCCCACCATCCTTTGAGTTGAAAAGGAAATCAGTGGATTTGATATGATGCTTTTTTATATAAATTTTCATAATTCGATAAAGCACCAATGAAATTGGTATCATTTTTTCCGCTTTCATTTTAATTTGATAAACCTTAATCCATGCATCTTCTCCATCCCAATAATATGCGTCTCCTTTTAATGTACATACCTCACTGATCCGTAATCCTGTTGCCCATAAATTTAGGAAAATAAGCCTTTGTACTTCTGGGAAAAACTTTAGCTTTTTTAATATTTCCATATACTCATCTTCTTGAACACTTCGATCATGGTGATATGGGTAGACTTTCTGGCTGTAATAGTTTTGATCAAAAATTTGCCCCTTGATATGTCCTTTAACATTTAAGTATGCAAAAAATCGGTGAATATCAAATATCTGCCTGTTTACTGTTTCTGCCTTAATTTCCTGTTCCTGCAGGAGCTTGAAGTACTCTGCTATCTGTTCTTCCGTAATTTCACATATGGATTCTATTGTATTAAAGTAAACTAGAAATTTTTTAATGTAACACAATTGACTTCGTATATTTCCTAGTGCCAAATCACTGATACCTACTTGATATTTCATATACTCTTGTAGCAATTCCCTGTTTCTCTCATTCGTCACTTCGTAAAAACTGAGTCGCTGAACAGGATTACTTGGGTTTACACGCTCTGGTGCAAAATTGAACCTTTCCATATACCAGACATTTGCATACCAGTGAATTTCTTTTCCACTCATAAATAGTATTTTGCGACTGTTATCCACAATCTGCATACTGTTCTTCACATTTACAACTTTCCTGGCTACAATTGTTTCCAATTTCTTTATTTGCTCCAGTTCAAGCCGCTCGATATCATCAATTCCTTCCTCTACGCAAAACTCATACATCCACCTTAAAGGAAGTAGATAGCGCACTCTGCGATCCTTGCTGTCTTTTATATTCCTCAAGGCATAGCATAAAATCTGAAAAATTTGCCTTTTTAAATTTTCTGACGCCTTTTGGCTAAAATCCCATACCAGTTCGCTTTTATCCTGGATATAATCAAAATCTGACCCTATGTCCTGATCTGGTATGTAGGGAAGAAAAATCACTTGCCCTTCATACTTGAGCTGTTCTTTGTTTCTTCCAGAAAGTGTTTCCATTTCTTTTCGGATGTCAAACTGTTTGATCCGATCCAATGTCTTCAAATATTCAAGGCTTTTAGAGAAAGTTTTTGTCCTACGTAACTCACTTTCATACAGTTCTCTGGTTCTATAATCAATTTCCCTTACATGATGAATTCCCTGCCGTATCAAAAAATTCCTAACATTTCCTTTCAAGCGTTCTTGCACTGTATTGCACCGCTCAATTTCATCCAGCAATTCTTTATACTCATTCCGGATAAGTGCCTTCTGCAAATTTCTCAAGAATCCAGTTCGCTCAAACACCTGTTTCTTTGTAAAGCTCCCCGTTTCATGCAAAAAGATTTTATAATTACGGAAATCCTGTTCTTCTATAAGAAAAACATCATATATTCCTACACCTTTTAGATAAGACTCTACACACTCCCAGTATGTACTCGGTACATTTATATCCGTTGTCAACTGGTTATGAAGATAATCCGCTTTATCCTGTGATTCCGTATTCAATAATCTTAATGCAGGCACATGCTTCTCCTCCTTCCCTAAAGTAATTTGTCGATTTCATAAATGGACTGATGTTTTCTATAAAATTCATCGCTGACATCAATCAACTCCTGATCCGATATATTTAAATATCTCATCGTTGTTTCTATATTTCGATGCCCAAGTGCCTGACTAATAAGTTCCAACTTCCATCCAGCCTTCCGGCGAGCATTTGCAAAATAATGCCGCAGCATATGTGGT
>OGWZ01000137.1_pt1 | contig 85645 bp, 78 predicted proteins | sample 1576141 | NCBI WGS metagenome assembly OGWZ01 (sample SAMEA3541512, study PRJEB24748) | human gut metagenome | biome: human gut; feature: human-associated habitat; material: faeces | place: China | collected 2012
TACTCTTAAATAATACTTTTCATTTTGTTTTAATCCTTGTAATTTACAAGTATTACCATCTATAACACCAGTCTCTTTTATATTAGCAGAACTATCTCCATACATACATACTTTGTCAGACATAGTACTACTTGGATTAGTCTTAGCGTCAGTAAATTGTACATGTATCTCATCAGTATAACTAGTACCATTATCTAATTTAGGATAATCTGTAACCTTTTCATTAACTATGTTACCCATACATACTTTATAGTCATCACTATTAGCTTTATCTTTAGTTAATATTTCAGCTTTACTATTAACCATAGTTACTTTATTCTTCTTTACTAAAACATAACTATGTATATCAAAATCTTTACTTTTAATGTTTGCTTTTTTATCAAGTAACCCTTTATTCATAAGTTCTTCAATAGTAATACAAAAATATTTATTCTCTTTATCAGTAATATCTAGCCAAGAACTACTATCATCATTTTTTTCAGTAGCATATGTTTCAGCAGACTCTTTAATACTATTTATACTTATAGTAAGTGACTTATTTTTAGAAGTATTAAAAGCATTAATAATACCATAAGTAGAAAAACCTAAAATTAATCCTATTATAAGTATTACTGCCAGTAGCTCTATTAGCGTATATCCTTTTCTATTTAGTTTCATATTTATCACCTACCATTAACTTAATTATACAATAAAAAAAAAGAAGTAGCAAGACTTAAATTCTAATTGGATTAAAATCTACTTCTACATCTATCCTATTATTATTTTTATACATATCAATAATAAAATTTAAAGTACTAATTAAATTATCTTCTTTTTGATATTTAATAATAATCTGATAATGATAAATATTATTTATCTTAAATGCACTACTAGTAGTAGGACCAAGTATAATTGAATTACCAAGTTTACTTCTTAAATAATTACCTATCTTATTAGCTTCTTTAAATCCGCCTTCATAATCTCTTGAAGATATACTAACTAATGCTAAATAATAATATGGAGGATATTTAAGCATCTTTCTAATACTCATTTCTTCCTTATAAAATTTTAAATAATCATGATTTTTAGCTAACATAATACTATAATGATCAGGATTATAAGTTTGAATAATAACTTCTCCCTTTGAAGTACTTCTGCCCGCTCTTCCTGCCACTTGGGAAAGTAACTGAAAAGTATTTTCACTAGCTCTAAAATCTGGAGCCATAAGTGAAGAATCTACTGATACTACTCCCACTAAAGTAACAAGAGGAAAATCAAGTCCCTTAGCAATCATCTGTGTACCAATTAAAATATCATATTTATGCTCACCAAAATCATCAATAATCTTCTGATGTTCTCCTTTTTTACTAGTAGTATCAACATCCATTCTAACTATTCTAGCTTTAAATAATTTATTTAATTCTTCCTCTAACTTCTCAGTACCAAGTCCAAAATCTCTTAACTTACTACCACATTTAGGACATACCTTACTAGGTACTTTAGCAGTACCACAGTAATGACATTTTAAATTATTACTTGTCTTATGATAAGTATAAGTAACATCACACTTAGGACACTTCTCAGTATAACCACATTCCCTGCAACTAATAACACTAGAATATCCTCTTCTATTAAGTAGAATAATACTTTGTTCCTTTCTATCTAGTTTTTCTTTAATCTCACTCTTCAAAGAATCAGATAAAATAAAATTACCTTTCTTGACTTCTTCTTTCATATCAATAATTTCAACATTAGGCATTGTACTACTACTAGGTCTTTTAGATAATACTAATAATTTATATACTTTATTACCTGCTCTAGCAAAAGATTCCAAACTAGGAGTAGCACTTCCCATAACTACTGGACATTTATGATATTTACTTCTAAGAATAGCAATATCTTTAGCATTATATCTAGGATGATTCTCTTGTTTATAACTACTAGTATGTTCTTCATCTATTATAATAACTCCAATATTATTAAAAGGAACAAAGATAGCGCTTCTCGTACCAATAACAATCTTAGCTTCTCCAGTAGTTATCTTTCTATATTCATCATATCTCTCAGTATCAGATAATTTAGAATGTAATACTGCTACTACATCACCAAATCTCGATATAAACTTTCCTACTACTTGAGGAGTTAAACTAATTTCTGGTACTAACATAATTGCTTCTTTATCTAGTTTTAAAGCTTCTTCAATAATACTCATATATACTTCTGTTTTACCAGAACCAGTAACACCATATAATAAATAAGTATTAGCATCCCCAAAAGAATTAACTACTATATCTTTAGCCTTTTCTTGTTCTTCATTTAATACTACCCTCTTATAATTACTTATCCCTGTATAAGAGTATCTTTTATCTTCTTCTAAATATATTTCTCCAAGTCCATTCTTAACAATAGTATTAATAGTACTAGACATCTTAGTAATAAGTATATCTCCTTCTTTTAACTTACAAAGTAAATTTACTTGACCTTCATATCTACATTTACTTATATATTCATCTATTTCTTCAATACTCTTAGTTCTTCTTAAATACCTATTATATTTAATTTTAATATTAGTATTAACTTTAGCTTTTAACGCTTTAGGAAGCATTACTTGATAAGCACTAACAAGTGAACATAATAAATGCCTACTCATATATTTACCAAGTAAGATCATTTCTTTATTAAGTACAGCCTCATTATCTACAACATCAATAATATCTTTAATTTTATTCTTATCATAATCAGTATCATTAAGTATATTCATAACAAATCCCTCTAGTTCCATTTTACCAAAAGGTATTTTTACTCTAATACCTATTTTAATATTATCTTTAAATCTCATAGGTACATGATATACATAATACTGATCTACTGCTTTTGCACTAATTTGTGTTAATACTTCTACATACATAATAATACCACCTTATATCTATTATACTAAAATCTATTACTAAAGTACATAATAATATTTAAAAAATAAGACTCTAGTTAAATACTTTAGCCTTATTTTTATTTAATTAAAAATGAATGTTATTAATATTGTTGCTATTGATAATATTAAACTTAATGTAATTAACATTAAATATGTAATATTTCCTCTACTACGCCCTGATGGTGATTCTACAACATAATTCTCAACAGTCTGATTCATAGTTTGATTCATAACTTGAGTAGCGACCATTTCATACTTCTTTTTAAATTCTAATAATGTCTTTGTCATTTTTAAATATCCTTCTTTACTCATATTACATGATACAAATTCATCATATGGAAAGACTATTTTTTCTGAAGAGCCAAGTCTTTCTGAAGAGCCAATTTTTATTTCTTTTGGTTCATGGTTTTTTCCAAAATCCCATACTTGATATTTATCTTTAAATTCTTCATATGGTATTATATTACCATCTTTTACAGCTTGAGCTAGAAAACTATTAACAGCATTTATAAAAGAACCACCATTTTGAAGTATCCAGTATTCTACTCCAATTCCTCCTAATCCACCTTCTGCCTCAGAAGATCTTCTTGATTTATAAGCCTTGCCAGCTTTTAAAATCTTTTTAGCATATACTATATTTGCTTTAACAAGTGGAAATTGTTCTGGATATTCTTTTTCTATTGTTCTTAATAAATCAGATAAACAAGTATCTGTTGAATAATCAACTTTATCTCTCTTCTGAGTAAACGAAATATCTATATCAATTGGCTCTTCTATTCCATCTAACTTAATATCTTTTCCTCTAAATCTATTATCATGTGATATATTTGTTTGGGGAGAAAATAAAGAATTAAGATCTCTAATTACAGCATCAGTATTATTTAAATCATTACGACCAACCCTAGTCATAAAATCATAATCTGCATCCCCAGGAACATTTGTGCCTCTTGATGTTGAACCTGTCTCTAATAAATCAATATTGCCTTGTGATAAGTCATTTAATATTGTATCATTTATTTGTGTTGCTCCTAATGAAGATACTAATATTTCTTTTATTTTATCAGTAATAATTTTTCTTTTTTCTTGTTGTTTACTTCTATCTTGCTGCATTTCAGTTACAAGTTCCTCAATGCCAGGAAAATATAATAGTGATGTATCCACTATTGGATATGCTTTTTCTTCTTCAGTTATTGTTTTGTAATAAGAAATTCCATCTAATTTACTACGAATAGTATCATATTCTTTTTTTGTAAAAACTAATTTACCAGTAAAGTCATATACTGGTTTATATATACCTTTTTTAGCAAGTAACATTTTTAAACGAATCAAATCATCATAAACATCAGAAGTCTGATTAACATAATTAACACTTCCATCTTCATTATATGGTTTTAATGAATTTATTTCAAAATTCTTTTTATATATAATATAATCAACATCTGTTACTAATGAATAGCCTGTTCTGGCACCCCAACGTGCGGCATTTACACCACTTAAATCCTCGGTAGAAAATACTTCTAACTTCATCGGATCATAAGGTGTATCTATGTTACCATTATTATCTCTCGTAATTCTAATATTAGGATTATTTTTATCAGTTACAAGATAAATATTGCCAAAACCAAAACCAGTTGGAGTTCCACTTATGCAACTATATATTGTTTTTTTCATACCATTTGCTGTGTTTATTAATGAAAAGTCTATATCTAATGGTGTCGCATCAGAATCACTTGTTCCCTTAAGAGGACCCAAAAACTCTTTACAAACATTTCCAGTATCTAATGATGCTTCAAGTGCATCTATATTACCTATACATCTTAAAAGGTCACCATCTTCAAATGAAAATGTTTGCCTTTTAATTACATTACTTTCTCCTAATCTTTCGGCTTTTTTATAAGAATCTATAATATAATTATTTAAACTTTCAAAAGAATCAAATCCAGCATAGTAAGTAAAACTTCTAATTATTCTATCAGGTAAACTATGTCTATCTGTTGGAGAAAATTCTTTACTTAAAACTCTAATCTTATCTGGTAATGATAAATTATCAAGTGTCATGTTTTTACTTTGAGTTTTATTTTCTTGTAATACCTCTAAATGGGAAGAAAAAATATCTAATATATTCTTTTCTTCAAAAGTTAATGATTCAAAAGTTCTTTTACCCGATACTATATCTAAATATAAATCATTTCCTACTTTAATATTATTCATATAATCTATTAGTGATCTATCAGCAGAACAAATTGATATTCTTAATAAATCATTAAATACCATTTGCATTCTAATATCTCTATCAGAACCATTTCTTCTTAAATAGGCCATTCTTTTTTCTAGTGGATTTGCATTTAATAAGTCAGGTGAAATTCTACTATTTTTATCAAAATTAAATGTCGATTTATTAAAATTTGGATATAGTGTCTCAAAACATTTATAAATTTTAGCAAATAATGGAAGATTATTTTTTTCAAAGATTTTTTCTATTTTTGCAAATACTTCTAAAGGATCATCTTGTTCTAATGCACCATCAATAATTTGATCACTTAATTTATAAGCTTCTTCAGAATTAGTTAATTCTGCCCTTTTATACAATCCATAAAGTTCATCTATTTTATCTTCAGTTAAATCAAAAAATCTTTTCTTTATATGTTCAATCATTTTATCAGTATTTTTATTTTGATAATGTTTTAATTCAATCATTTTCCTTAATTTTGCTATTATAATAGAAATATCTTCATTATTTTTATTATTATTTTTCAACTCCCAAAATCCATTATCATAAGCTGCTTTTATAATTTCATCTGTTAATATCAAATCTGGAACATAATTTAAGTTATTAGGATCTTGTTTCACAGCATACATCATTACTTTTGGATTTTGTTTTAATTTATAGGCTGCTTCTTTAGCATCAAAAACATAATTTCCAGTTGATAAGGCTATATCTATCATTTCATCTGTTAATATAAAATCCGAAACATAATTTAAATTATTAGGATCTTGTTTCACTGCATACATCATTACTTTTGGATTTTGTTTTAATGTATATCTTGTTTCTTTAGCATCAAAAACATAATTTCCAGTTGATAAGGCTATATCTATCATTTCATCAGTTAATATAAAATCTGAAACATAATTTAAGTTATTAGGATCTTGTTTCACTGCATACATCATCACTTTTGGATTTTGTTTTAATTCATAACTTGCTTCTTTACCATCAAAAATATACTTTTCAGACGATAAGGCTATATCTATCATTTCATCTGTTAGAGCCTCAGCTAGAGCATAATTTAAATTATTAGGATCTTGTTTTACAGCATCCAACATTACTTTTGAATTTTGTTTTAATTTGCCACTTGCTTCTTTAGCATCAAAAACATAATTTCCAGTTGATAAGGCTATATCTATCATTTCATCTGTTAATATAAAATCCGAAACATAATTTAAATTATTAGGATCTTGTTTTACAGCTTCCAACATTATTTTTGAGTTTCGTCTTAACTTATCATTTGCTTCTTCAACATTAAAAATATACTTTCCAGTTGACAAAGCTATATCTATAATTTCATCTGTTAGTGCTTCTTTTGGAACATAATTTAAACTATTAGGATCCTGTTTTATAGCATACAGCATTACTCTTGAATTACATCTTAATGCATAGCTTGCTACTTTACCATCAAAAATATACTTTTCAGACGATAAGGCTATATCTATCATTTCATCTGTTAGAGCCTCAGCTAGAGCATAATTTAAATTATTAGGATCTTGTTTTACAGCATCCAACATTACTTTTGAATTTTGTTTTAATTTGCCACTTGCTTCTTTAGCATCAAAAACATAATTTCCAGTTGATAAGGCTATATCTATCATTTCATCTGTCAATATCAAATCCGAAACATAATTTAAATTATTAGGATCTTGTTTTACTGCATACATCATCACTTTTGGATTAGCAAGCAAATCATATGATGATGAATCATTGAACTTGTAACCACTATCAATTGCAGTCTTTATAACCTCTTCTGTTAAGGCTTCTCCTTTAGCATAATTTAAATTGTTAGGATCTTGTTTTACAGCATATAACATTACTTTTGGATCTCTTTTAAGTTGAGATATTATATTATTTAATAATGAATTAAAGAAACATTCAGACTCTAATCTCTTAAAATTTTTTTTTGCAGCCTTAGTTATTAATTTTGTTATAGTATCAGTGTCTCCTAATGATTCTAAATCATTTATATTTCTGATTATTATTTTTAAAGCTTTTTCATTGGACATTGTAGACATAGTTATTTTTTTTATAAATTTGGTTATATTCATATCTATTACCTCTTCTAGTATAATTTTACTATAATTTATGTGATTGTACAATAAATTTTATTAATTTTGTTAAAATAAAAAGAGAAACTATTTCTCTTTAATATATCTATAGCCATCATAAGTAATCATATTCCTACTAAAAATAATCTTATTCTGAATAATATTATTAATATTACTAATATAATCACTATCAATATCCCCACTATATTTACCATTAAGACTATTATATCTACCCCTATCAGTAATCCAAGATAAATTATCTAAAATAACCATACCCTCACTATTAGATAAAAGATCAGAACCTGCAAATAATCTAGAATCATATTTAATATCAAATAAATTATATATAGTTGGTAATACATCTATAGGCATACCTACTTTGGTAATATTAATATTCTTCATATTACTATTATATATAATTAGAGCATTATGATTTATTTCAAATAACTCATCTCTCTTATAACTAGATAATTCATTAATTTCTTCTAGTGATAATCCATATGGATAATGATCTGCGAGTAAGACAATTACAGTATCCTCTAAAATACCTTTATTTTCTAGTTCTTTTAATAGTGATTCCATTGCTCTATCTAATTCTATTTGAGTAGCAAGATATGATTTTGCCTTATCACTATAATCTAAGTTTTTTACTAAGTCCCAATTCTTACTTACAATACTATTACTTTCTTTAGTATAATCTAAATGTCCTGATACAGTCATATAATAAGTCATAAATGGTTTATCACTATTTATGTAATCATTAGTGGTAGCTTTAATCATTTCTATATCACTTTCTGGCCACATATTACAGTTTATGTTTAATCCCATGTTGCAGGCTTTAAAATTATCAAAACCTAAGGCTTTAAGATATTTGTATCTATTTTGAAAATAACCATCATGAGCGTGATAAGCATAAGTATTATATCCTTTTTCTTTGAAGGTATTAGCAAGTCCATAAGGAAAACTATTCTCCCCACTCTTCCACTTTGTAAGAGTTGAGTAATTAGGATATAATCCTGTTAATGATTGAAATTCTCCTCCTATTGTAGATAAGTAATATGGTACATAAAAATTATCAAATATAAAGCCATTATTAGTTAGTTTATATAATGTCGGAGTTCTATCTTTATCTATTCCTATTTCGCTAAAGGATTCTGCTACTACAAAAATAAGATTCTTATTTTCAAACATCCCACTATATTTATTCTTACTAGTACCAGGATTATCTTCAATATATTTCTTAATATCCTTATTTAATTTATCACTATCTAAATCCAAATCAAGAATATTCTTATCATAAACAAATAATTCATCATTATCATCATTCTCTTCATAATTAACTTCAATTACCTTATCATCAAACCCAAATATATTCCTATATATATCTAACCCCGTACTAGATAATACTCCCATCTTCTGAATACTAAGAGGAATATTATTTGTATTATAATATAAATCATATAAAGAAATATCACTACTATTCTTAGTACTATTAATATATAGTCTATAAGATAAGAAAGATAAAGGAATAAGAATAATATAACCAAATAAATACTTCTTATTACCCTTTATATCAAAATCTAGTTTTCTTCTAAAAATAATAAGTAAAATAAAAGGTAAAAAGAACAATACCAAATAGTGGATATTACTAACAATAACCTTAATAGTCTCCCCAGCAAACCCCATAGCCTGATCAGATAACTTAAAACAATCTAAAGAAAAGAAAGTCTGTAAGAAAGCCTTAAATATCGTCTCTAAAGCAAACCAAAAACAAAAAATAAAATAAATAATATAACCAAATATTCTATTTACCTTCTCACTCCATATAGTCATTAAAATAGTCATAATAAAAGAAACAAATAAAGAATATATAAGTATACTAAGTACTTCACCCTTAGAATAAATATCAAAAGAGATGAGAGCAAATACCATCTCAAAAAATATTAACACCAAATAATTCATTCCATTAATCTTTAATATTTTCTTCATCTTACCCTTCACCTCTAATAAGTATATTATTTCTTTTTATAATTATTATAAAATTCTTCTTTTAATTCTAAGAATCTATCTTCTTTAATAGCTTCTCTTATCTCTTCCATAATTCTAATTAAGAATCTTAAATTATGAATAGATAAAAGTCTTTGACCTAAAGTCTCATCTGCTACTAAAAGATGTCTAATATAAGCCTTAGTATAATTCTTACAGCATTTGCAGTCACAACTTTCATCTACTGGAGTAAAATCTTCTTTATACTTAGCATTTCTTAAATTAATCTTACCATCTCTAGTAAAAGCATGACCATGTCTAGCAAGACGAGTAGGAAGTACACAATCAAACATATCTACTCCTCTTTCTACCCCTTCAAATAAATCAGTAGGTTCTCCTACTCCCATTAAATATCTAGGTTTATCTTCTGGCAAATATTTAATACCATATTCAATCATCTTATACATCGTCGGTTTATCTTCTCCTACTGAAGTACCACCAATAGAATAACCATCAAAACCTAATTTAACCGTCTCTTTACAAGACCATTCCCTTAAATCTTCAAATTCTCCTCCCTGTACAATACCAAATAAACTTTGATTAGGATTATTAAAAACAGCCTTCCCCCTCTTAGCCCATCTAATAGTTCTCTCAACACTATTCTTCATATATTCATGTGTTACAGGATATGGAGGACATTCATCAAAACTCATAGCAATATCACTATCTAATTTATTTTGAATCTCAATACTCTTCTCAGGTGTTAAGAATAATCTCTCTCCATTAATATGACTCTTAAATACTACTCCCTCTTCACTAATATCTTTAGGTTTAGCCAAACTAAATACCTGAAAACCACCACAATCAGTAAGAATAGGACCATCATAATTCATAAACTTATGAAGTCCTCCTGCTTTCGCAACAATATCTTCTCCTGGTCTAAGCCATAAATGATAAGTATTAGATAATATAACACCTGCACCTATCTCTTTAATTTCTTCTGGATCAAGAGTCTTAACCGTAGCCTGAGTACCTACTGGCATAAACATCGGAGTCTCAAACTTACCATAGTTAGTCTCTAATGTTCCATATCTAGCCTTAGTATCTTTATCTTTATGTAATAATGTATATTTAACTTTCATAATACGCCTCATTTCTTACTAATTATATCAAATATAACAATTAAAGTAAAGAAAAAAAGTACCATTAAAGTACTCCTTATTCATGTATCTTCTTCATAAGTAAAGTAACATCTTTTACTTCTACATTAGAAGTATTAATATCTCCCGTTAAATTAGTCATAACCTCAAGTGTAGTATCATCTTTAAATCTAAATAAAATATTCTTACTAAAATACATCTTACTAATATCACTAAGAGGTAATTCAAAAGTTAAATCTTTAATCGCAGATCCAGTACTATCTACTAAATAAAAACTACCACCATGAGTATTATCTACCCCATCAATATATCCTGATAAATCAATTTCATAAATACCTGGTACTACTTCTACTTCAGTATTATTAGGAACAATAAAATATTCACTAGGTTCTGGTACTAACCAAGTCTCATTAATAATCATTGCTTCAATATCATTAGTATCATTATAACTAGAAAAGAATATCCCTTCAGTACTACTACTAGGAGTCTCTCCTTGAGGTCCCGTAGGACCAATTAAACCCTGTGATACCATAGGCCAGTCATCCCAATAATAACAATATTACATATACATTTCTTATCTCTTTCTATCTTATTATAAGGATTCATACTATCCATCCCTATAATAATCTATGTAATAATAATATTTAAGTAATTATTATCATTTACATTCTTTCACCTTTCATGAAATGCCAAGGTCATTTCATGTCATTTCTAGCCTATAGTCTAGAAACGAATATCATCCATATCTATTATATTCACAGTGAATACCTAAAAGAAAGAAAAGAACTAGTATCACTAAGGATAATGATATTAAATATCCTGTCCAAACGTTCAAAACGAGCAGTGATATAAGTTCTTTTCACTACTATCTAAAAAATAAAACTTATAACTATTTACTAGAAACTTTTAATTCTTCTAACATCTGCTCTTTCATTTTATCTATATCAGTAAAAAATACCTTTATTCCCCTTGTATTAAGCTTCATTAACTCTTTAAAATTATCATAAATTATCTGTTCTAACTTTTCTGGTACTCTAGCAGGCTTACCATCAATTGTATGAACATGATCAATATACTTTTCTAAAGTTGGAAAAGCATTCTGAAGTAAAATAGCAGATTCTTCATCAAAAATTTTTTCTATTAATATAGTATTACAAAAACCATATTTTTCTATTTTCTTATCAATTATTTTTTTATATTTATCTATTTTTGAACTAATAGGAATAAACCATAAAATATCATTATCCTTAATAGTAAAATAAGTAGGTCTTTTTTTACCCTTTTCATGATTTTGCATTAAATTATCATCGTTAACAATATCAAAAAAATCATCCTTAATATGATATAAATATCCAGTTTGAACCTTCATAACAATCTTTTCTCCTTTCATTTTATTTCATAAACATATAGTAAAAAACATATTATTTTTGAACTATTAAACCCAATAAAAGTATATCATAAATTAAAAGAAAACTCTACTTAAAAAGTAAGAGTTTTCAAACATTTTCGCTCGGGATTACTTATTACTCGCACCACCCGTAAGCGAGAAACATTGTCGACCAGGATTACTTATTACTCGCAAGCCACCTGGAAGCGAGAAACATTTTCTTATTAATGCATTCATCAAATGCAATAATAATATACTATATTTTATGCCAAAAGTCAATACCATTGCATAAAATTGGCAAATTATCATTTGCATTAATATTATATACAATTTTTATTGTTTTATTATCAACTAAATTTTGTAGAAAAAAGACACTCAAATGAGTATCTTTAATTTAATTATTCAATAATTTCAGTAACTGATCCAGCACCAACAGTGTGTCCACCTTCTCTAATAGAGAATTTAGTACCATTTTCAACTGCAATTGGAGCAATTAATTCAACTGTCATAGTAACATTGTCACCAGGCATAACCATTTCAGTTCCTTCTGGTAATGTAACTACACCAGTAACGTCAGTAGTTCTGAAATAGAATTGAGGTCTATAGTTTGTAAAGAATGGAGTATGTCTTCCACCTTCTTCTTTAGAAAGTACATAAACTTGTGCTTTGAATTTTTTATGTGGATGAACTGTTCCAGGTTTAGCAAGAACTTGTCCTCTTTCAACTTCACTTCTGTCGATTCCTCTTAATAATACACCAGCATTATCTCCAGCTTCAGCATAGTCAAGTTGTTTTCTAAACATTTCAATACCAGTAACTACTGTTTTCTTAGTATCTTTTAAACCAACGATTTCAACTTCATCATTAAGTTTTAATTGTCCTCTTTCAACTCTACCAGTAACAACTGTTCCTCTACCAGTAATAGTAAATACGTCTTCAATTGACATTAAGAATGGTTTGTCATTATCTCTTTCAGGAGTTGGAATCCATTCATCAACAGCATCCATTAAGTCTTCAATAGCCTTAACATACTTAGGATCTCCTTCAAGAGCTTTAAGCGCAGAACCTCTAATGATTGGAGTATTGTCTCCATCAAATCCATATTCAGTAAGTAATTCTCTTACTTCCATTTCAACTAGGTCTAATAATTCTTCATCATCAACCATATCACATTTATTTAAGAATACAACCATTCTAGGTACACCAACTTGTCTAGCAAGTAAGATGTGCTCTCTTGTTTGAGCCATAGGACCATCAGTTGCAGCAATAACTAGGATTGCTCCATCCATTTGAGCAGCACCAGTAATCATGTTTTTAACATAGTCTGCGTGTCCTGGACAGTCAACGTGAGCATAGTGTCTCTTATCAGTTTGGTATTCAACGTGTGCAGTGTTGATTGTAATACCTCTTTCTCTTTCTTCTGGAGCTTTATCGATATTTGCATAATCCATAAATTCAGCTCCACCTTTAGCAGCTAAAACTTTTGTAATAGCGGCAGTTAATGTTGTTTTACCATGGTCAACGTGGCCAATTGTACCAATGTTAACGTGTGGTTTTGAACGATCAAATTTAGCTTTTGCCATTTTAATTTCCTCTCTTTCTTTAATATTACAATATATATTTTATCATATTATTGTATTTTTTCAAGTGTTTTTACTAATTTCCACCATTTTTTTTGATGATTTCATCAGCAATTGATTTTGGAACTTCTTCATAATGGTCAAGTTCCATTACATAGTTACCTCTACCTTGAGTAGAACTTCTTAAACTAGTAGCATAACCAAACATTTCAGCAAGTGGTACCATCGCAGTAAATGCAATAGCATTTCCTCTTGATTCTTGTCCTTGTGGTTTACCACGTCTTGCAGTTAAGTCACCAATTACAGCACCAGTATATTCATCTGGAGCAGTAACTACTACTTTCATTATTGGTTCAAGTAGTACAGGTTTACATTTGTTTTTAGCTTCTTTTAAAGCAAGTGATGCTGCAATCTTAAATGCCATTTCAGATGAGTCTACATCATGGTATGAACCATCAAATAATGTAGCCTTAACATCTACCATAGGGTATCCTGCTAGAATACCAGTTTGCATAGCATCTTGTAATCCTTTATCGATAACTGAGATGTATTCACGAGGAACAACACCACCAACGATGTTATCAACAAATTCATAACCTTTCTCAGGATTTGGTTCAAATCTAATCCAAACATGTCCATATTGTCCACGTCCACCAGATTGTTTAATATGTTTACCTTCACACTCACCAGTTTGTGTAATAGTTTCTCTATAAGCAACCATTGGAGCACCAACAGTAGCTTCAACATTAAATTCTCTTCTCATTCTATCTACGATAATATCAAGGTGTAACTCACCCATACCAGAGATAGTAGTTTGACCAGTTTCAGGATCAGTATGCATTCTAAATGTTGGATCTTCTTCAGCAAGTTTTTGAAGGGCAATACCCATCTTTTCTTGGTCTGCTTTAGTTTTAGGTTCAACAGCCTGAGTAATAACAGGTTCAGGGAATTCCATACCTTTCATGATAACAGGTTTCTTCTCATCACATAGAGTATCAGCAGTTGTAGTATTCTTAAGACCTACAGCAGCTCCAATTTCACCAGCATATATTTCTGGAATCTCTTCTCTATGATTAGCATGCATTAGTAGTATTCTACCAATTCTTTCCTTAACATCTTTAGTAGAGTTAAGTACATAAGAACCACTCTTTAAAGTACCAGAATATACTCTAAAGAAAGTAAGTCTTCCTACAAAAGGATCAGTAGCAATCTTAAATGCTAATGCAGTAAATGGTTCAGAATCAGATGGATGTCTTAATACTAAGTTACCTTTCATATCAGTACACTCAATAGCCTCAACATCAGTAGGAGCAGGTAAATAATCAACAACAGCATCAAGTAGTAACTTAATACCCATATTACCTAAAGCAGTTCCACACATAACAGGGAAGAATTCTGCTTTTAATACACCCTTTCTGATAGCTTTCTTAAGTTCACTAACACCTATTTCTTCACCATCTAAATATTTCATCATTAAATCTTCATCAAAATCAGCAGCAGCTTCAATTAATATATTTCTATATTCAACTGCTTTATCCTTCATATCTTCAGGAATCTCAATCTCAGTATAATCTTCAGCTTGTTTACCATCAAAGTGATATGCTTTCATAGTAACTAGATCAATTACGCCATTAAAATCAGATTCAGCTCCAATAGGAAGTTCCATAGCAGCAGTATTTGCTCCTAATCTATCTTTAATAGTACCTAAACTAAAATAGAAATCAGCTCCCATTTTATCCATCTTATTAGCAAAGATAATTCTAGGTACACCATATTCATTTGCTTGTCTCCATACTGTTTCACTTTGAGGTTCAACACCTGCTTGAGCATCAATAAGTAAAACAGCACCATCAAGTACTCTAAGACTTCTTTGAACTTCAATAGTAAAGTCAACGTGTCCTGGAGTATCAATTATATTAAATCTATAACCCTTCCAGAATGCAGTAGTAGCGGCACTAGTAATAGTAATACCTCTCTCTTGCTCTTGTTCCATCCAGTCCATTTGCGATGCACCATCGTGTGTTTCACCGATTTTATGTATCTTATGAGTATGGAACAATATTCTTTCAGTACAAGTAGTTTTACCTGCATCAATATGGGCCATGATTCCAATGTTTCTTGTATGTTCTAAGCTTATTTCACGAGCCATAATTCATTTTCCTTTCATTTATTAATTTATTACAGTAATAATTACCATCTATAATGAGCAAATGCTTTATTAGCTTCTGCCATCTTATGTGTATCTTCTTTCTTCTTAACTGATGCACCAGTTCCATTTGAAGCATCAATAATTTCATTAGCAAGATTTTCAGCCATAGAATGACCATTTCTAAGTCTTGCATATTGAGCTAGCCATCTAAATGCTAAAGCTTGAGCTCTATCAGGTTTAACTTCAACTGGTACTTGGTAGTTAGCTCCACCAACTCTTCTTGATTTAACTTCAAGAGCAGGTTTAATATTATTCATAGCCTTTTCAAATACTACCATAGCCTCTTCACCAGTCTTTTCTTTAACTATATCAAAAGCATCATATATAATGTTTTGTGCAGTACCTTTTTTACCATCTTTCATAATGTGGTTAACTAATTTAGTAACTACTTTAGAATTATATATAGGATCTGCTAATACATCTCTTTTAGTTGCTCTTCTCTTTCTCATAGTCTAAATCCTCCTTCCATTAATATTATTTATTATTTAATTATTTCTTTTCTCTTTTAGCACCGTATTTACTTCTACCTTGTTTTCTATTTTGAACTCCAGCAGTATCTAAAGTACCTCTAATGATGTGATATCTAACACCGATTAAGTCTTTTACTCTACCACCTCTAATTAAAACAACGCTGTGTTCTTGTAAATTATGTCCAATTCCTGGAATATAACAAGTAACTTCCATACCATTAGATAATCTAACTCTGGCATATTTTCTTAATGCTGAGTTTGGTTTCTTAGGTGTTGTAGTACCAACTCTTGTACATACTCCTCTTTTTTGAGGTGATACTTGTACAGTTTGTTTCTTTTGAATACTATTTTTTCCTACTAATAATACTGGAGATTTACTCTTTCTTACTTTCTTACTTCTAGGTTTCTTAGTTAATTGGTTAATTGTAGGCATTTTCTCACTCCTTTCTTACACATATCCTGGTGTTTCATTTTTTATATTTAATATAAGTTTTGTCAATGACAAAACCTAAAAATACCAGCAACAATAATATATCATTTTTAAAAATATTAGTCAAGTATTTTTTAAATATTTCCTCTCTATTCTATGTAAATTTATTAAAATAATACTACCTTTCATGAAAATCCAAGGTATTTTCATGTCATTCCTAGCCTATTCTATAGTCTAGGAATAAACAATAATAAGATATCATATTCGAGGGTGAAATACTTTCTAACTAAGATAATTCCAAATAAAAAGAAAGATAACTAGTATCTTCCTAATCTACTGTAAATGGATTATTTATAGTACCATCACCACTAATTATTACACTACTCTTTAATGATATAACTGGACGAATACCCCATTCATTTGCAATATGCTCTCCATTTAATTCCCCTCTATTACTCTTATACAACATACAAGAAGGCTCTGTATTATCTAGGTGAGTAAAACCAACTGGTGTCATCGTCCACCATATTCCATCATTATATAAATAACTATTACTAATATCTCCTCCAGAAGAACCAGAAAACATTATTTCATCCATAGTCAGTAATCCTATTGGATATGTCAAATTTCCATTTCCAATATTATTATCAACACTAAATTTATCATTTTTATTAATACAAATATAAGAAGGCTGCATATTTTCTAATCTTGAATTAATTCCGTAATATCCCTCTGTATTTTTTATTCCAGTTCCTTCAGTAAGACTACGATCATTACAATAAATAGCATCAGATATTTTATCTTGATAACTTAGTAAATTATTTTTATACCAAGTATCAATAGTTTTTTTAATTGTACTATCATTAATATTTGCATGGGTATCATCGTATGTAGAAGAACCCGGTGTACCATACATATATCCAACATAGGCATTATCATTATATTTTAAATTAAATGCTGATTCTCCAATAATCATATCTTTAGTATCACTATCACTATAACCGTTTTCATGAGCCACTGTGCCTGCATAAACAATCCTAATTGTTCCATCTCCATTAATTCTTATTATCCTCCAATAATAATTAGCAAATTTTACATAATTATTTTCGACATTACCTCTAAAATAATATGTATTGCCTAAATCATCTTCAGCTTTATATATTCCATTTGTCCCATCACAATATTCTTCACAAGTCCCACCATCAAGCGTAAAGTCAGGTGTATTAGTAGTATCTATTTCTAAACCGAGATTATTAATAGTTTCTATTGCTGCATCTAAAGGTTCTTTTTTTACAGTTTCTACAGTTATTGCACCCACTAATGACTTATTCATCATTGATACATTATTTTCTATATTACCATCTATATATAGATAGAATTTATAATTTGTTGTACCACTAGTTGATATAGAATCACTATATATAGTAGTACTACCAGTAGAAATAGTACTAAAGTCTCCTTCTTGTACTATAGTATTATTCTTTAAAAGAACATATTTTAAACTAGTATTTTTTAGTTCAGTAGCTATACTAGTTATATTTAATTTAACAGCATAATCAACAGTAGTCCCTGTTGTATCCTTATTATTAATACTAAATGTTGTTACTTCTCCATCGGTATAATTATATACTGGTGATAATGTACTAGTAGATATGTTATTACCACTAGTAAATATTACATCTGCTAGTTTACCTATAGTCATGGTAAGGGATGTATTACTAGTGCTTTTCCATGTAAACCAAGCATAAGTACCTAATGAACCTACTAAAGACATTAATAAAAGTATTACTCCAAATAACATAAATCTTTTATCTTTATTCATAATTATTTCTCCATACAAAAAGACTATGAAAATCTAGTATTACTACTAGTTATTTCATAGCCTTTATCCATATTATTATTTATTATACTTAGATTAGATTTTTGACCCCCAAAAACACATATAAAAGTGTCAGTTAACAAATAATTAACTTTTATTAATTTTCTCTTGTTCATAGTGGTCCCCCTCTCTAGTCTTTTTACAAATCAATTCTTTTACATGCACCATAAATAATATCATAAATCAAATAGATATTCAAGTATTTTAATTTAATTTTAATGCTTTTGTTTTATTTAAAGTATAACTATCATCATAATGATATCCTTCTAAAGATAATATATCCATAATAGTATCATTATCTTTATATTGTTCTATTAACTCATTTATTTCTTGTTTAGATAAATTATCTAAAGGAACCATAAAAATATCATCATTATAAATAGCACCCATTAAACCTAAAGAAGTACGATAAAGTATTGTCTGATAACTACCATCTTTGTTGCAGACAACTGATACACTACTTGCAGATACATCACTATCACTAATAGTTACAGCATCTCTAAAACTATATTGTACAGAACCACATGAAACATTTTCTACTTTATCTTCAGTACTACCCTTTAATAAAAGATATTTAGGTATACTATCTACATCTATATTTTTATTATTATCATCTACAATAAAATCTTTATTATTCATTCTATTTACATAACAATCTCTTAATTTTAATACAAATAATTCATCATTTATATATTCTTTCTTACCAGTAGTTAAAACATTTGAAGTTCTTTGATTAATAACATTACCTTTCTTAATATGTTTAATAGCTAATACATCATATTTATTAATGCCAGCTTCTATTTCATAGGTATAATTATTATTAGCAGTCATATAGTCTCCTACTACATTAATTTCTGTTAATATATATTTCCCTTTATCTAGTCCTTTTATTCTATGTGGCTCATTAGAACTAGTCCATTGATCCACTAAATTATTCTTACCATCTCTTAGTTCGAACATAATACCACTTAATTTGTTGTTATCATAATCCTCAGCCCAAATATCACAAAACCATTCATCAGTAAAATATGCTTTCAAATTATTATCCCTTTCAAACACATCATAATATCCATTTGTTTCTCCTTGTGTTTCTATCTTTCGTTTACCACATCCTGCTAATCCGAATGAAGTTATTCCTATACTAGAAGCTAACACTAAAGCCATTAACCTCCTTTTCATTTCCTTATATTTCATTAAATTATTATCTTTCATTTTATCATATCCCTTCTGCTCATTCTTTAAGCCTACTAATTGTATTACAAAATAAAACCAATGTCAACCAAAAAATAGTAAAAATTTAATTATTTTACTATTTTCTATTTATTAATATCTAATACTTTAATTAACTTATAAGCAAAACCCGCTACCGGTTTATTACCCTTTTCTATTTCACCACCAATTCCATTTTTACAAGACCATAAACCATTACCATTTAATCTACTAAAATGAAAATCAGGTTCCGGTAATATTTCTTGAAATACTGCTACCTTATATAAATGATCATTATCTAATTTATCATTATATTTAATATTTAAAACATCTAAATCATTATATAAAGCCTCAAGTAATTTATCTCTAGTATTAATTTTTTTAATACCACTAAAACATCCCGGATTAAAATAAAAACCGTTATTATGTACTTCTCTAAAAGCCATATCAAAATAATCAGGTAAATCAAATCTAAAAGCATATGCGTAGCAGTTTCCTAATCTATCATTTACATAATATTTATAATCTTTTCTATAACTAGGAATTTTATTCATTATACTTTGTCTAACTATTAAATATTTAATATATAACTCTAATAATTCATCATATTCTAATTTATTATTAATAACATCTAATTTAATCTTATCAATATCATTCATTATATAATCCCCCCTCAAAAAGTAAATATAATATAACATACATACCAAAGTAAGTCAACTATCAAATAACCTTCTCTTATATATAATAAATATGTAGATATCTTAGATTAAGACTAAAGCTTAGACTTAATCTAACACTAATAAGACTTACATAGTAAGGCTTATAGTGAAAAAAAGAAAGAACCTAATCTTTCTTAATATCTTCTAACTTAACAGATACAATCTTACTAACACCAGACTCTTCCATTGTAATACCATATAAAATATCCGCATACTCCATTGTCTTCTTCTTATGAGTAATAATAATAAACTGAGTATTATCCCTATACTTATCTAAGTATTTACCAAAAGCCTCAACATTAGCATCATCTAGTGCTGCCTCTACCTCATCAAATAAACAAAATGGTACTGGTCTAATGTTTAGTATAGCAAACAATAATGAAATAGCAGTAAAAGTCTTCTCCCCACCAGATAATAAACTAATACTCTGTAGTTTCTTACCAGGAGGTTCAGCCTTAATCTCAATACCAGTCTCTAATATATTATCAGGATCAGTAAGTGATAACTCAGCCTTACCACCCTTAAATAACTCCCTATAAACATTCTTAAATTCAACTTTAACTTTTTCAAAAGTATCTAAGAACTTATCTTTCATAACCATATCCATCTCTTTAATAATATCATATAAAGTATTCTCAGCATTAACTAAATCTTCTTTTTGACCATTTAAAAAATCAAATCTCTCTTTAGCCTTCTCATACTCTTCAGGAGCATCCAAATTAACATTACCAAGAATACTTATATTATCTTTTAACTTAAGTACTTCCCTTTTAGCAGTATCAATATCCATATCTAACTTATAATTCTCATTAGCAAACTCATAAGTCATATTATAATCATTAGTAAGATTCTCCAATAAACTATCTAACTTAACATCAATCCTATTAGTCATAATATTAAGATTATTAAGTTCTCTCTCTTTCTTACTAGTAAGACTATTACTATGACTTCTAGTCTCCTCTAACTCATTAATACTATCATTATATTTATTCTCACTTTCTTTAAGTAAAGCAATATTCTTACTCAAATTAGATATCTCTTCCTTAACGCCATATAAAGAATTAATTAAATTATCTTCCGCGCTTTCATTATTAGATATATTAGTCAAATCCCTAAGTTCTTTATCTTTCTCTTCTAAAACATTAGTACTACTAGTAATACCACCAGTAATAGCCTCTTTCTTACTAAAATATTCAACTCTCTCTTCTTTATATTTATATAAAGAACTATTTAAAGAATTAATCTCTTTATCAATATTATCAACTTCTCTAAGTAATTCCTTATTCTTACTACTAAGAATATCTTTTTGCTTCTCTTCCTCTTCTATCTCATATTTAATAGATATCGGACTAACACTTTTTGCCTGACTACCACCAGTTAAAGAACCTCCAACATTAATAACTTGTCCATCTAAAGTAACAATCTTATATCTCTTATTAATTTTACTACTAATAATATTAGCCATCTCAATAGAATCTACTACAATAATATTACCTAAAACATTACTAATAATATTACTATATTTATTATCATAACTAACTAGTTCCGAAGCAATACCTATATAACCATCTTCATTACTAATACTATTAATCGTATTATCATCAATATATCTACCAGTAATAACTGATAATGGATAAAAAGTAGCCCTACCTAAATTATTATTCTTTAAGTAATAAATTAACTCTTTAGCAATATTCGGAGTATCAACGACTAAATAAGAAGATGCTCCTCCAAGAGCAGTATTAATACATACACTATATTTAGAAGGTACTTCAATTAAAGAAGATATAACATTATGAATACCATTAAATTTAGGATTATCTAAAATACTCTTAATCTGTTTAGGTACTGATAAATTATTATTAAGATTATTCTCTAAATAATCAATTTTATAAGTACTACTATCAATATCTCTATTATTCTTAACAATATTATTATTAATATTATTCTTTCTAACTATTAAATTATCTATCTTACTTTTATATTCATTAATATTATTATTAATATTACTAATCTTATTATCTAATACCTCAATATCATTATTATAATTAGTAAGTTTATTCCTAATACTAAGAATATCTTCTTTTAAAGTAATAATATTATTACTAATAAGAGATTCCTCACCCCTATATTTATTTCTCTCTTGTAATAATCTAATATCCGAAGTAATCTTCTCTTCCTTCTTAGATAAATCTATTAATAATACTTGACTCTTATTAATATTATCTCTTACTTCTTTTAACTTATCTTTATATTTAAGTATATCAATATCATAAGTACTACTATCAGTAGATACCTTAGTAATTTCATTTTCTAACTCTTCTATTCTTTTCTTGCCTTCTTGATATTCAAAGTTTAAGTCTTTAATCTCTTTAGCAATAACTGCTACTTCAATATTAGATAACCTATCCTTATATTCAATATATTTCTTAGCCTTATTACTAGCTTCTTCTAGTGGTATAATATTACTATTTAATTCATTAATAATATCATTAACCCTATTAAGATTCTGATTAGTCTTATCTAATTTTCTAATTGCTTCTTCTTTTCTTCTCTTATATTTTAAAACTCCTGCTGCTTCTTCAAAAATAATTCTTCTATCTTCTGGCTTATTTGATAATATCTCATCTATCTTACCCTGACTTATAATATTAAAACTCTCTTTCGCAGTACCACTATCAGTTAAAAGTTCAGTTATATCTTTTAATCTTACTATTTCATTATTAATATAATATTCATTTTCTCCTGTTCGAAAAGCCATTCTCTTTATTGATACTTCATTAAAATCAATAGGAAGACTCCTATCAGTATTATCAAATACTAAAGTAACTGAAGCACTATTAAGAGCTCTTCTACTATCACTACCAGAGAATATTACATCTAATGAATTATCCCCTCTAAGACTCTTCATAGATTGTTCTCCTAGTACCCACCTTACAGCATCTACTATATTAGATTTTCCTGATCCATTAGGTCCTACTATGCCATTAATATTTTTACCAAATTCAATCGAAGTTTTATCTGCAAAAGACTTAAATCCATATGCTTTTATTTCTTTTAAATACATATACTTCACATCCTACTTCTTTATTTTATCAAATTTTATAATAAAAATCTAGTTAATTTATTATATTTATATATTTATTACCCTTTCAGCCTTATATAAAATAAGTCTTCTAGGGTATGAGTAAGCCTCCTAAAGAGAGTCTTCCTCATAACAATGCCACAATTGGGTATAAGAAAAAGTACTCTATGTGTTAGAGTACAAATCTTAAAAAGTTAATGATGATATTTTTTATCATTGTCGCTATTTCATAATATTATTTTTTTAATATTTCATTTAATATAATTTCTGCTTTTTTTACAAAAAAGTTTGAACTATCTATCGAAAGATTATATCTGCATAATTCATTTTTTAAATCATTTACATTTTTGTATTCCTTTTTGATATACTCACATTTTGATTCCATTTCTATAAAAATATATTTACTATTAACTAATTGAACAACTAGTTCTGTAGTATCATTTGCAAATACTACACAATTATCAACTATATTAAATAACTTTTTATATTTAATCATTTTCATAAACTGAATAGCTTTGTCCACATCAATAATTGGGCATTCAACTTTTCCCTGCTCTATTATATCTCCATTTGTATCAAACTTTTTATATTTATATAACAAATCTTTCTCAATACCTACAATATCTCTAACCAAAACACAATTTTTTAATATATCTAAACTTTTCATCTTCAAAATATCAATTGTACCATCTATCAAATATACATCATTTACTGTATATTTTTCTTTTTCTTGAAATCCATATGTTTTTAATTCCTTTTTCAAGGTCTCATAATCAGTTTTGACTAATACTGTTATTTCTGTTTCCATTTGCATAAAACAAGTTCCTTTAACTATAATTAATTATTTTATAACTATTTTTTTGAATTGTTTCTTTCCTTTTTGAATTATTAATTCGTTGTTATCAAATTTTTCAATAGTAACAATAGAACTAGGATCATTTTCCTTTGTACCATTCAAACTAATACCATTTTGCTGTATCATTCTTCTTCCTTCAGACTTTGATGGTACCATGCCTGATATAACTAATAAATTGGTTAAAGGAATTCCATCATTTATTAAATTATGTTCAATTTCAAATATTTCTACATTATCTGGAACTCCACCTTTGGCAACTGTACTATATCTTTCTTCTGCCTCTTTAATATATTCTTCGCCATGATACATTTTAATAATTTCTTCGGCATATTTTTTATGTGCTAAAATTATATCTTCTTCTATTAACTTTTTAACATCATCCAAATTAACATCAGTAGTCAATTTAAAATACTCAAACAATATACTATCTGGTATTCTCATTGCCTTTTCATACATTATGCTAGCTGGTTCATCAATGCCAATATAATTATCCAACGATTTAGACATTTTTTCTTTGCCATCCAATCCAACAAGTAATGGTAAGATTATTACATCCTGTGATTCTTGCCCATAATCCCTTTGAAGTTCACGACCTACCAATAAATTAAAAGTTTGATCGGTTCCTCCTATTTCAAGATCCGCATTTAAAGCAACAGAATCATATCCTTGCATAAGTGGATACATAAACTCATGGATGCCTATTGGTACATTATTTTTAAATCTATTTGCAAAATCATCTCTTTCAAGTATTCTGGCTACCGTATACTTTCCAGCTAGTTCTAACACATCATTAAAGTTCATTTTAGATAACCATTCACTATTGTATACAATCTTAGTTTTATTTGGATCCAAAATTTTGGTAACTTGTTTAAAATATGTTTCCCCACTTTTCCTTGTTTCTTCAAATGTAAGCGCCGGTCTTGTTTTGCTTCTTCCTGATGGGTCTCCTATCATAGCAGTAAAATCTCCTATTACAAAAACTATTTCATGACCTAAGTCCTGTAAATCTTTTAATAACCTTAATGAAACAGTATGTCCTAAGTGTAAATCTGGCCTAGACGGATCTGCTCCAAATTTTACTATTAATTTTTTGTTACTTTTTAGTTTTTCTCTTAACGAATCTTCGTTAAAAATTTGAACTCCCCTTCTAATTATTAGTTCAATTTTTTCCTCTTTTGTCATATTTTTTCCTCTCTTTCATATAAAAAACACGGACAATATTTTCTAAAGGACGAAAATATTATCCGTGGTACCACCTTATTTCTTGTTATTACAAGCACTCATTCTTTTAACGGAGTTACCCGATTAAGTTCATAACATTGTAATTCATTTGTATACTTTTGTTTATTTTCACCACACATAAACTCTCTATTAAAAAAGTGTACAAATTACTTATTGTTAATCAACACTTAATGATACATACATATTATATCATATTTTTTTTAATTTTTACCATTTTTTTTAAATTTTTACTATTTTTTTTACTATAGGTTTATTTTTCATTAATTTAAATGTATTACCCTTACCAACACTAATTATCATATTTTCTTGAGGAGAAAATAATAATTCTACTGTTTTTTTGCCATTTATCTTAACGGCACCTTGTTGTAATAATCTCCTAATTTCGCTCTTTGACTTATATTTACCTGTTGATAAGATACAATCCAATATGGAAAGCATCCCGTTTTCATCAACTAAATCAGAATCATATTCTACTATTGGCAATTCAACATCAATATCTTTCTTTTGATATAATGCCGCAAAATTATTTTCTGCTTCCCTTAATTCTTCTTGTGAATGATATAAAGAAATAATATCTCTTGCTAAAAGCATTTTTATATCTCTTGGATTTACTTCACCGCTTGATAATAATTTTGAAATACTAGCTATTTTATCAGGATGTACATCAGTTGTTAATTCAAAATAAGTAATTATCATATTATCTGGTATTTTCATTATCTTAATGTACATATCTTTTGCATCTTCATTAACTCCAATATAATTGCCTAACGATTTAGACATTTTTTCTCTTCCATCTATACCAACCAGTAATGGAATAAACAATGGAACTTGTTGTGCCACATCAAAATCTTTTTGTATATTTCTCCCCATCATAACATTAAAGGTTTGATCAGTCCCTCCCAATTCGATGTCTGCTCTAACAACAACCGAATCATAAGCCTGCATCAAAGGATAGAAAAATTCATGTATTGCAATTGGCTTATGGTTAGCATATCTATTAGCAAAATCATCTCTTTCTAACATCCTAGCAACTGTAACCTTACTAGACAAATTAATGACTTCGCTAAATGTCATATTTTCAAACCATTCTGCATTATTATGCAATTCCGTTTTTTTTCTATCTATAACCTTAAATATTTGTTCTAAATATGTTTGTGCGTTATCTTCTACCTGTTCTTTTGTTAACTGGTTACGTGTCTTAGATTTCCCGCTAGGATCACCTATTGCACCTGTAAATCCACCAATTATAATAACAGCTGTATGTCCCAAATCTTGTAGTTGTTTAATTTTCCTTAATGCCACCGCATGCCCAAGATGTATATCAGGAGCGGATGGATCCATTCCAAATTTAATTCTCAAAGTTCTTCCCTCGTTATATACATCAGTAAGTTTCTTTCTTAAAGCTTCTTCATCATTACCTGAAGTTCCTTTTAATAAAAACTTTAATGTTTCTTCTATGTCAAACATAAAATAACCTCCCTCTAAAAATTTATGTTATATGATATCACGTTTTTTATTAAAATGCAAATAGTTTTTTGTTATTTTAATAAAATTTTATGTATTCTTCAAAAAAATTTAAAATAAGTTATTCATTATATTATCCCATGTAAACCTATCATCAATTTTGCCAAAAGTTTCAATTTTATTATCTAAATCAACTTTATATGCAACACCAGTAGAATCTATCAACATATAATTATATGAACGTTCTACTGCAGATTTAAAATTTATTACTATATTACTATTTTTACTAATTTTTTCTACTCTTTCTTTTGCTTTAAAAAAATCATCCATTTTTATATCATAAAAGACAGCATTTTTACTTCCCAAAGGGCCAATCGACATAAATTGAAATATTTGCCATTGTTTTACACAATTATACTTTCTTATAATATAATATATATTTTCTATATCTTTTAAATTTTCTTTATGTAATACTGTATTTATACATATTTTAATATTTTTTTTATCAAACAATTCTAATATATCAATTATTTCATTAAATAAATTACCATTATAAGTCCTGAATTTTGAAATAACATCATTATTTGAACCATCCAAAGGAATACCAATTGAATTGACTTTTTTTAATATATTTATATTCGAAAACTTGCTAATTTTCTCTTTTGTCGAAGGAATTATTCGAGATTTTGTTAAAGATAGACCGACAGTATCTAAATTAATTTTCAAATTTAATTTATTACATTTCTTAATAATCTTCTTTATATCTTTTCTCGTTAATGGATCTCCTCCACTTAAAGTAACTTTTTCTAATCCATTTAATTTAGCATATTTTAAAAAGGAAATAATTTTTTTATACGATATTTCTTTTTTATTGCAAAATCTATTATAACAACCTTTGCAAGTTATAAAACAATGTTTTGCAACACATAAATTAATCTTCTTTTCTCTTAGCTCTATTTTATTATATAGTTCATCATCTGTTTTTTTATAATCAAGTTCTTCTAATTCTTTCTTTATTATAGTATTATATTTTATTATTTTTTTTCTTATTTTGTCAAAGGCAAATGAATTAAAATAACATTCTATATTTGCTTCGTCTATTTTGAAGTTAAAGTCTAATTTTTCGTATTTTGGAATGATTCGATAATAAACATTATCTAATTCATTATTTTTTTCTTCGCAAGATATACTAGCCAATTTAACATTTAATTTATCAAACAATATTTTTCTTATATTTTGAACTATATAACAAGTTCTTATCATTAAAGATTCCGGAATTTCCGTTATATTTCTAAATTGCTTATCAAAAAAAATTATGTAAAAGCCTGGTATAGGAAATATATTATCCTGTGCCACAACAATTCCCCTATTTTTATATATTGGATATAACATTTTATCAATAAGATCTAAATATTCCTTATAAAAATTATATCTAGAATAATTTTTATCAACAATAAAACATCTATACTTTTTAGTACCACCTAAAAATTTTAGGTATTTCTTACCGATTTGTATGTCTGGTAACTCTGTTAAATTTTCAACATCAACATATTCTACATTTCTTTTCATATATATCACCTATAATTTAAATTTCACTTTAATAAATTTATACATTTCAATAGTAGAATCATATATTTTTTTATCTTCTGGTACTATTTTTAACTGCTTATCTATCAACATTTCAACAATCTTGTATTTCCTTATATACTTAAAACTTTTACTATAAGAAATTAAATTCAAACCACACAATATATAACTTATTTCATCAAATTTATTCAATATATCTTCCTTTACACTAATATCACCATTATATAAATTATCAATTATTTTCTCGTTTATTTGTTCGACTTTTTCATCTGTTAAATTCTGTCTAGCAAGGTTTTTCATATTAGAAATAATATCAATATCTCTAACCAATTTACATCCATACATTATCTTTCTTTTTTGACCCTTTGAACAATTCAAAAAATTCAAATCATTGCATATTAACTTTTCCCATTCTATATCTTCCTCATGATATTTGACAGGAAATAAAATAATAGGATTATCCGTGAATTCATTCTTTAATAAATTATAACCATATTCAGCATGATTAAACTTAGCCAGTTCAGAATCCTCTTCATAAAACCTCCCTATATCATGCAATAAAACAGCTGGTCCATATCTTAAATAATTTTTAATATTATAAAATTTTAAAATATTTAAGCAATCAATCAAATGACTATATTTTATATTAGACAATTTATTTTTTGAAGATATGTCATACTTTAAATCTAAATATTTTTTAGCTTTTATTAAACTTCTAATCTCTATAAACATAATCAATCGGTATATCCCTATCTTCTTTTAAAATCAAATTACTCTTATCATATATTTCCTTTGTAGCAATTATTTCATCTAAACATTTTTTTATTTCTTCTTTCTTTGCTATAGGTGACATCGGATAAATCTTTAAAGCACCAGTAGGATTTATTGCACCGAACGGTTTATAACTTTTTGAAAATGTAATTTTAAAGTGCACTTTTTTCTCTTCTAACATTTTTAAACAGAATAGATAAAAATTATGATTATAATCTACTAATTTATTTAGTTTTTCTAAATCACCAGAAACATAATCTATATATTTTTTTGTTTCATCAATCGGAGTAATAATAAATAAAGTAGCAAACCCCTCGGTATCCATATTTATAACCTCAAAATGATGTTTTGTTTGTAAATATTTTCTAATAAATTCACTATTAGAAAATATATTATAAATCATTTTTTGAAAACCTTTTACTCCAAACGATTCAAAGGCAGTATAAGCAGAAACAGGGCCAATGGAAGATCTTGTCAATTCTAATGTATATTCAAACGGTGAATACTCTCCAAATTTTAAATTTTCAATTCCTTTATCTATCTTATTTCCTAATCCCATCACATCATTAAAATCCTTTGCCATAAAAATACTTGAAACGTAAGGACAGAAACCAGTTTTATGAAAATCGGCCCCAAACGAATCAGCATATTTCATTTCAATTATTTTTTCTTTCATAGAATATATTTTCGTTAATTCAGTATCATTCATATTTAATTCATTTTTTTTAAAGTCATAATACTTAAAAAATAACCAAGCCCAACCAATAACTGCATCAACATGTATATGAGGAACATAATCCAAACTATATTCTTTAACTAATCTATCTCTTAAACTTACAACTTCTTTAATAGGATCAATGATTATCTCATTTGTAGTTCCACCATTCAAAATAATACATCCTATTTTATTGCCCATGTTTATGCAATCTCTTAGTCGCCTTTCCAACTCTTTTATGATTACCTGTCCATTTTTATCTACTGGCAATCTCATACAAGCACTTTTTCCTAATCCTAACCAATCACATACTTCTTTATGACATGGATGACTTTTTTCATTTGAAAAAGCAACTACTTCATTGCCATTCAACCCTTCATCTATGACATTTGGTAAAGCTTTTTTTATTCCAATTTTAGTTGCATATAAATTGGTTCCTTTTCCACCAAAAGTAAAAATACCACGTGCCTTTGACGTATTCCAACCAACCATTTCTGCCAAATATTTAGAAACTATTAATTCTGTTGCCATTAAATATCCAGATGATTCATCCTGTGCAAAATTAGGATTGTATAATGATGTATAAAAAGACGATACTATACTAGCGATATTCGCAGGAGGGGTTATATTAATCATCGTACCAGGATTTTCCCATAAAACACTCCTTTGAAAAAATCTAGAAAAGTCTGTTAGCACATCAGATATATCATTACCATTCTGTGGTACATGCTTTTCTTTTATAAAATTATTATATAGGTCAATTTCACCATCTAGAATTGGCATTTTTTCTTTATTTATATATTTATTTACTTTTTCATTCAATTCTGAAAACGCATTAACTATTTGTGTTGTTCCTTCTGTCTTATTTTTAGTAAAATATTTTTCCACATTCATTTTTTTCTCTCCTTAATAAGTGTTTTTCTCATTCCTTCATTCATTTCATATATATCTTTCTTAGTCTCACTAAACTTAAATAAATCCTGATATTCCCATATATCTCTTGATAATATTGTAGCATTTAAATTGTTTTTTTCTATAACTTCATCATATATAGGCATTACCCAAAAATGAGTAGATGACGGTTTATTATAATGCTCATCGTAATACATATATGCTCGTTCAATACCAAAATTTTCTTTTAATCCTTTTCTTACCAAAGAAGAAAAATATAAACATTTGTAATAAGTATTTAAATCCATTTGTGAAATGTTTTTATAGCTTTTTCGAGTTGCTACTATATAAAAACCAGGTATTGCTATTTGAGCATCTTGCCTAATTATTATATTTTCATCTTCATATATCGGAATATGACATTTATCTAATTCATTTAAATATTTTTCCATAAAAGACGCTCTAGACAAAGTAACACTTTCTAAATAGCATTCAAAATTTTTGTTACCACCAATACAAGCAAAATATTTTAATCCCTCTGGAAGAGACGATAGTTCCTCCAAAGAATACACTTCAATTTTTTTTCCTTTATTTTCAATCATTTTTTATCTCCTTTAATTTAGTTAATATTTTTACATTTACGATATCACTATCATTGTTATTTCTTTTAAAACTCTCTAAATAATCTTTAATATATGGCTGATATAAATCAGGAGAAATATTATTTTGCTGTAAAATACTAATATCATAAGGAATTATTAAAATTCTAAACTTATTATTTTCATATTCTTCTCTATAAATACCAGTTAATTTAAACCCTTGTTTCATTAATTCGTCTCTAATTTTTTTTTCAATTGCAGCCAGTCTCTTTATTGACTTCTCACTAGAATACCATTTCCCACCGGTTTCATATATTGCAAACATTCCTGGAACATTTGGATATTCATCACATTTTGTTATATAAAAATACTGATCTTCATATAATATCATTCCCATTCTTTGCCTCCTATCTAAAAGAATAAATATAATCAAAAATCCTTACAAAGTTTTCATCTTTCAATTTACTATTATTAAATTTATAAAATATTTTATTTAATACTTCTTTTAATTCCTTTGAAAATGCTACTTTATCGTTTTCAAAAGATATTAAAAGTATATTATTATTACTCAAGTCATCATTTGAAGTTACTTCTAAAATGTTTAAAAGAATTTTTATTGACTTTTTTTGTATATTTTCATTATTTATATAAGAATCTGAAATTGATATACTTAACATTTTCAATAATTCAATATATTTATTTTCTGATTTTTTTCGTAATACGGCACTAGTAATATCAAATAATACATCAATGTCAGAATTAAATAAATCCGATATCAAATGCGCCATATCATTTGGAGGAATCATAAATCCATTTTCATCTTCCTTTATTGCCTTTTCTGCTTCAATAACAGTTTTTAAAATAAATTCTCTTAACTCAATGTCTTCATAATTTAAATTTGCAATATTTTTGAATTTGATCTCGTATTTTAATAACGGTGGTTCCTTGCCATTTAAAACACAATATTTATTTAATTGTTTTTCTAACTCATTATAATCATAAAAATACGACCAATTTAATAGAAAATTTGTTTTCCAAAGAAGATTTATTCCGGATCCAGCATTCTCAGCAAAAATAGTATCTTCCCAATCTAGCAAGTATATAATATTATTATTAACAACCATGTTCCTCGGCAAAAATCCCCTATATAAAACACCGTTAACTAAAAATAATTTTAAAATTTCAAAAATTACATTTAATTCAATAACATTTTTATTTTGTTTTGAATAATTACATTCTTGTAAAGAGTTTCCCATATACTCTGTTAATATATATGCAAAATCATCTACATAATATATAGTAGGTTTAATTACCCTTATAGTATAATTAGTAACACTTAAACCATCTATAACTTCAATTGCTTTTTGTGCAAGTTGCACTTCTAAATTTCCATCAGTTATATTTGTTTTCTTGATTATATATTTTTTGTTTTTGCATTTAAAAATTCTAAACCTATCATTCACATCAATTAACTCCGAATTTAAATAAAACCTATATTCATCATTTTTAAAAACATATTTTATTATTTCATCGATATTGTTAAAAGGAACTTCTTTTATAATTGGTGCAATATTTAATTGCTCATATAACTTTTTCATACAATAATTTACCTCCTATTAAATTCCCTTATCCTCTTCTTCGCCTTAGTGGTAATTGCCTTAGTAATCCACTCCTCTCTTGGGCCAAATGATAACTCATCACTAATAATTCTTACTCTATCATTATTTTTAAGAACATAACTAACATCCTTATAATCATCATTAACAATAGCTCCTACCATAGTATTACCAATATCAGAGTCTAAGTTAAAAGCATAATCTATTACTGTTGAGCCTTTAGGTAATTCTACTATCCTACCATTCATTCCATAAATATATACCTTATCCGAAAATAACTCATTCTTTATTTGATTAACAAATTCTTGATTATCAGCAAATACTGAATTAATTTCTAATAATGAACTAAAGAATTGATATTTATTTTTTAAATCTTCTTGCATTACTTTTCTGGCATCACCTTTATTTATATCAAAGTATGCAGTAAGACCGAAAGATGCAATCTTATCCATATCAAACGTTCTAATTTGTGTTTGGATAAGTCTTCCTTCAGGACCAAATACTGTTGTATGAAGACTACTATACATATTAGTTTTAGGATTACATATATAATCTTTAAACTTACTATTTATAGGATGATATAGACTATGTACATATCTTAATCCTCTATAACAATTATCTATTTCATCTACCATTATTTTAAGAGAAAATAAGTCATGTATATCAGATAACTTCTCTCCTTCATGTAATCTTTTATATATACCATATATATTCTTAGTTCTAACTTTTATTTCATTAGGAATATTATTATCTTTTAAAATATTTTCTATTTTATATTTCATTTCTAATAAAAGATTTTTGTTTTCTTCTTCTAATCTTTTATTTTTATCAAGTAAACTCATATAAATATCTGGTTTTAAATATCTAAAAGATAAATCTTCTAATTCACTTTTTATTCGATATGCTCCAATGTAATAAGCAAGTGGTACAAATATATCCATCGTTTCTAGTGAATTTTCTTTTTGTTTAAACTCCGTCTTATATTCTAGTGTTCTCATATTATGAAGTCTATCTGCTAATTTAATAATTATTATTCTAACATCACTTGTAATACCAGTAATTATCTTTCTAGTATTAGCAACATTCTGCTCTTGCTTAGTAGAAAAGTTAAGTTTACTTATCTTTGTTACTCCATCTACTAAAGATGCTATCTCAGGATTAAAATCATGTGAAATGTCTTCTTTAGTAACATGAGTATCTTCTAATGTATCATGTAATAACCCTGCACATATTGTATCCCTATCAGCATGCATACTAGCAAGTATATATGCTACATTAAGTGGATGTATTATATAAGGCTCCCCACTTTGCCTCTTTTGTCCCGAATGAAGATTATCAGCATAATAATATGCTCTTTTAATAATTTCTACTTCATCAGGATTATAACTTTTAACTAAATTAAGCAAATCATCAATAGTAAGTTTATTCATTTCCTTTCACCTCCATATATAACAAAAGAGCAGCACTCCAGCGGACGACCTCAAAATTAGTCATTCACAGAGTACTGCTCCTTAGTCATAACAATATTTTTAATTTTGTAGCAGCAGAAAAATATGTCAGCCAAATAGTTTTTAACATTATTAAATATAGAATTAATATTTAACATAACATACTTTGTCATAATGCTCACTCCCTCTTTTTTGAATAATTTAGATTAATTCTATAACTTTTTAGAATGTTTGTCAACCCCTTTTTTGACAATTTTTACCAAAACTAATGAAAACAAAAAACTAATTAAGTAAAACTTCACAAACATTCTAAAAAATCAAACCAAAACCCCTACAACTAATATACTACTACTAAAATGATGTATTGACAAATATTAATTTTTTATATGCCATATAAATTATATTTATACATAAAAAGATATAGTAAATTATTCACTATATCTTTCTAACTTTTTAACCATTTTATTCTTTAGATTATCATCACTACTTATTAAATTTCTTACAATGTCTCCATATTTATCTTGTTCTTTATTATCAAGATCTAATAGTTTAATAAATTTATATGCCTCATCTTTATCAGATTCCTGATATTCTATTTCTATATAATTACCAATAGTATCAAACTCATCAATAAATATTAAAAGATTATTGTATTTTCTTACTTCTCTATATCTATCTAATACTAAATATGGTTCCATGTTAAGTAATTTAAAGAAATCTAATCCATCTCTTATTGAATTAATAGGTAATGCCTTTTCTAAACACTCATCTTTATTTTGATAATTTTTAATTTCTATTTTATAACTATTACCATTACATCTAATTCTTCCGATATATCCGAGTTTACTTAAAGAATCAAATTCATACTTACCACAAGTTATATCAATTAATCTAGTTCTTTCTTTATAACTATCAGTAACATTTTTAATTCTTACAATATCATTATCATTTATTTTTAACCTAATCTCTTTTTCTATACTACTCATTATTTATTCTCCTTATCATAAATACAATCATTTCCTAATCTATCAAAGTATTCTTCTACCTTTTCTTTTAAATGAATATAATCATTATTTTCTAACTCATTATATATAGATACTACATCATCATTAAATCTACATAAATGTAAATTACCATCCATAGATAGATATATATCATTATTATCGCGACATAAGATTTTTTTATCAGAATGACAACTTACTTCACTACAAGTACATTTAATTAATGATATTGTATTTTCATTATCATCATAAATAGTCTTTCTAAATTCACTACTCTTAAACTTATAATTCATCTTCTCAAGTAGTGGTACTAAAGTTTCAATAGGAATAAAGTTTTCTTTATCTGTATTAGGAAACAATTCAATTATCTTTAAATCAGCCTTAATACTCTTAGCAAACTTAATTAAGTCCTCTAGTTCACCAGGATTATCAACTAAACTCTTAGTCAAAGTAGTATTAATTTCCACTCTTAGTAGTGGATAATTACTCTTTAATTTTTTAATATTATCAGTAGCAGTCTTATAAGATCCTTTAACTGTAGTAATTCTTTCATAATCATTTTCATCTAAAGAATGTATTGATATATTAATCTTATCTATTAAATCAAATATATAATCAGACGGATTAATAGAATATCCATTACTAGTAATAGTTATATTTGCTCCTAACTTCTTAAGACCTTCTACTACATCAAATAAATTATTATTAAGAAATGGCTCACCACCAGTAAAGTGAACATTATTAATATTATAAGTATTCTTTAAAAACTTATATAAATCAATAATATCATTAGTAGTCATTTTTTCTTCTATTTTATTCTTAATACCTTCTCTATGGCAGAAAGAACAATTATATTTACATTTCTGAGTATAAACAATTCTAAGACATTTCTTTTCTCTAACCTCTTTTTTATGTATCTCTCTCATCATAAAGTCAATAAACTTACTACTAGCAGTACCTAAGAATTCTGGAATATAAGCAAGGCAAGTTTCTGTCTTAGGAAGTTTAGTCTTAGTCTTTATTTCAAATAAATCATTATTAACAATATCATTGATAACAGAAGACTTTGTAAAATAACCTATTCCAAGTCCTCTTTTTACTAAATCATACATTAACTCAGTAGTAGATACTTCAATTACAGGATTAAGTTTTAAATTAGGACTTTCACTTCTTATAACATCTTCAAGTATATTTCTAGTAGAAGTTCTCTCCGCAGGTAATAATATCTGATATTTATTTAATTTTCTAAAATCAATAATATTATCTACTAATTTAATATATTTTTTATTAGCAACAAAACAGTTATCAAAACTCATTAAAGGTACAATTTTCATTCCACTAATATCTTGTCCTAAAGGAGAATTATCTATAATCATATCTATTTCTCTTTTAGTTAACATATCAAGCATATCTTTAGTAGAACGACTTTCTATATAGAACTTAACACCAGGATATATATTTTTGAACTTTTCAATTATCTCACTTACAAGAAAGACTCCAATATGTGTTGGTACACCTATTCTAACCTCACCATTAGTAAGTGTTTTATCTTCTTTTAATCTTTTTTCAGCAGTATTTAGAGTATTAATAATAGATTCAACATAAAAAAGTAATTGTTTACCTGTTTCAGTAAGTTCTATTCCTTTTTTATCTCTTTTAAATAATGTAATATCTAAATTATCTTCCATCTTCTTTATTGCAATACTAACAGCAGGCTGTGAAATATTAAGTTCTTCACTTGCTTTAGAAAAGCTTTTACATTTTGCTACTACATAAAATGTTTTATATGAATTAAAATCAATATTATTTTTAAATATATCCATACTTCTACCTCGTCTTTTTCTCCATTATGATAACATAAAAAGTACTATATTTCAAGTACTTTAACACTTATTCAGTAGCAGACTCTAGCAAAGTGATTTTACCATCTTTTGAAGAAATTCTAACTTTAATTCCAATAGGAAGTACACACATAGGAGCGGAATGTCCAAAATTGTAATTATAACCAATAAAAATATTATTTAATTTTAATTCTTTGGTAATTGTATTAATAATTGCATTTTTATATTCTTCATAATATTTTTCACTATGTGGTTTACCAATAATTATACCTTTTACTTTATTTAACATTTCTACCATTAAAGGATTTCTAAATATTTGTGATACAAATTCTGGTGTTGGTTTATCTTCACTTGTTTCTAGAAATAAAATTTTATTCTCCAAGTTCTCTCTTGGCCATATTTCACTACCAATAAACATATGAAAAGTATCTATACATCCTCCTAGTAACTCGCCTTCAATATCACTATCTCCTTGTAGTATTTCTATTCCATGTACTTCTTTATTCATTTTACGTTTAATATTATCATTATCTTTATTTGTCCAATCAAGTACTTCATTAGTCCACTCCATAGAAGAATCAATTACATAATTAGTAGTATCATTAAATAATATATTATACATATTATCTTCTGTATACTTATGCATTTCTACATTTTCCGCTAACTCAGCCATAACACATGGACCATAATATGACACAATACCTGCCTTCTGTAACATAAAGTGATTAATAGTAGTATCTGAATATCCCATAAATATCTTAGGATTATTCTTTATTATTTCATAATCAATGTATGGAAGTAATCTAACAGTATCATCTCCACCTAAATTACAAAAGATAGCCTTAATCTCTTTATCTTTAAAAGCATCCATTAAATCCTTTGCTCTAAGCTCTGGATGTAAATATAATTCTTCACTACCAAGTAAAGCATTTGGCATTGTAATAACATTTAATCCAAAATTATCTTCTAGTCTCTTCTTGCCTAGTTCATATCTATGATAAAATAATGTATCTCCCGCTATTCCTGAAGATAAACTTACTATGGCTACCTTATCACCCTTTTTTAATCTTGCTGGCTTTATCATTATTCACTCTCCAAATTCAAATATTCTTCTCTCGTTATTTCGTAGCAGTAACAATCTACTTCTTCAGTTAAAATAGTATACTTAACTTTTTTTATTTTATTAGTTCTATGAAAACCTAACTTTTCAATCACTTTCCAAGATGCTAAATTATCAGTAGCAACACAAGTTTCTATTTTATCAATTTGTACTTCTTTAAACATATAATCAAGTACTGCCTTAGCAACCTCACTACCATATCCCATACCATGATAATTAGAATCTAAAAACCAACCAACATCTCTTATATTATCACTATTTTCATTACCAAATTCATCATGACTTTTTTGGCAACTAGCCTGACCAATACATTTATTTTCTGATTTTAATATTATTGACCATTGAAATACATCTTCATTATTTGCTTTTTCTAATTTTTTATATTGCCATACTTTTTCCTTTTCCCAATCATAATTAAATTTTCCTACAAGATAATGCTCTGCTACTTTCTCATCACATAGAATAGTCCAAATAATTTTTAAATTTTCTTCTTTAGTAGGTCTTAAAATTAACCTATCTGTTTCTAACACTTTAGATCCTAAATATTTCATTTTTCTACCTCTTTTCTTTATTTATTAATTTTTTATTTTGATAGCATTATCTATTATTTTCAGTTACTGTTATCACTCGCATATTGCCATCTTCAAATAATAGATATTCTTTATCTCCTATTAATTCTATATCATTAATATCTATAAAGATAGTATCTTCTTCAGGTAAATAAAAGTAATGAATATCCAGATAAAACATCAAAACTACTTGTATCTTTTAAACCAATAATACTATTATCATCTTCATATTTACAAGTATCTATATCTTTACCAAATATAATTGCACCAGCACTTCCACCAAATACAATACCATCATTATCAATATATCTTTTAATTTTATCAAAACAATTATTTTTTTTAATATCCCTTAAAAGTTTATAAGTATTACCTCCACCTATATAAATAGCAGAATAATTATCAAAATTCTTTTTATATAAATCTTCACCACTAGTAACCACATCAATATTATTAATACCAATAATATTCATTTCTTCTTTTATCCATTCTAAACAACTATCATATTTTTCACTTTTCATTGCAAGTGGTATATATAATAAAGGCTTACTCTTATCAATCAAACTTCCAAACTTAATGGTAGCCTCTTTTATTTTTTTACCACTTCCACCGCCACATAAAAACATTCTCATGATTTATCACCTCTATTTTTTCTATTATTACCACCTACTAAATATCTAATTTTAAATTATAATTTATCTATCATTTCAAATATTTCAAAAACAACCTTTGTATCTTTATTAAAATCAGGTTTTATCTTTTTAAAGAAATTATAATGCTCTTTTCTCCAATCATCTAATGAATTATTTTCTCCTTCTAAAACAGCTAAATCCCAAGTAATATTTTTAAATGTAGTTATAATTATTTTCTTTGTTTGTATTAGACACACATCATTACCATTTATATCTGTTAATATTGAAATATCATTTTCTTTATACTTTTCATTGTCCTCATATAAATATGTAGTAGCGGTCTTTTTGCCTTCTAGTACAAGTTCAACCAATTGATTAGTATTAATACCAAATGTCCATCTTTCTAATTCGTTATTATCTACTTTTCTTTCTAAACTCGTCATGATATTAAGTCCTATTTCTTAATCAATTTCATATTTCCATCCTGGCTTCCAATCACCTGTCTTACGCCAGTCATTTTCATTTGCAGTCTCCCAACTTATATTTTTAGTAATAACCTCAAATGCCAGCTGAGGAGCCCTATGTGCTACAATACCTATTGTTTTACCTTTATATTCTTTTAGTATATCATTAATAAAACTTTGTACTCTTACTTCAACATCTTTTAAAGACTCACCATTAGGAAATGGTACATCAATATGATCTTCATAGACAATTAATTTCTTATCTTCACCATCTAAATCTCCATAATTACATTCTCTTAATCTTTTATCTTGAATTTTCTTAACATTAGGAAAAGCAATATTAGCACTATCTATTGCTCTTATTAAATCTGATGTAAATATAACATCAAACTTAATATCTTTATTAACATTTCCTAAATTAAGAGCTTGTTCTTTTCCAAGTTCATTAAGTTCTACTTGTTTCCAGCCAGAACACTTTTTACTAGCATTATCATAAGTAGTACCATGAACAAAATATATAAGTTCTGTTTTCATTTCTATACCTCACTAATCAATTCATTCAATTCATTTATTACCTCTATCACTACATATCTTAATAATATATTTATCATCTAGTATATAAACAGTATTAGTAAAACCAGCATTTACTTTTACACATTTCATATTACTATTTAAAATACCATTATCACTTATTATTTTATTTAAATATTCTTCCATCACTACCTCTTTTATCTAATCACCTATATAAAATCTATTCTTATCATTATTTAAAGTAATCTTATCTAAATAATCAATTCTATCTTTAATAGAAGCTCCTCTTAAATTATTCTCAATATCCTCAAATTCAGTAGTAGTACCATCTCTATTATAAATATATTTATCAGTATCATTATACTCATATTTTTCAATATCTTCATCTAAGAATCTATGACAATCATCATGAATAAAGAATATACCTTCTTTTATCTTTTTAGCAGGACTTCCACCATATATAGTATTTGAATTATATCTCTTATTAGTTATTAAACTCTTAGCCCCAATAACTGCTCCCGATCCTACCATAGCATTCTTTAATACCATTATTCCTTGACCAATCCAAACATGATCACCAATAAAAATACTTTTACTTTGATTTATTCTTTTCTTAGTATTAATATCATATATTATATGTGGATCTGCACTTCTAAAACAACATTCAGGAGCTATCATACAATTTTTACCAATAAACAAATTAGTTTGTTCAGATATAACTATCTTAACTCCTTTATTTATCCAAATATTCTTTCCAAAGTAAATAGTGGAATTATTATATAGTTTTATATCTACAGTTATCTTATCAGTAGTTTTACATAAATATACTAGTGAATTATCCCCTCTAAATTCTATACTAGAATTAACTAAAGTTATTTCATCATTAATATATAAAACATTATTACTACCTATAAACTTTACTTTAGAATTATCTAAATTAACATTACCTATTATTTTATTATTCTTTTCATCTACTATTTCTTTCATGATTTTCTCCTTTTCCACTTCAGCCTATAGTCTTCCGTGGTATGATAGAGCCTATATAATAGTCTCTATCATAATATTTTATTGCATCACACCATTCTCTATAAAATTTGGAACAAATTAATTTTCTTGTAGTATTTTTCCTTATTACTCAAATGCTACTAACAACTTCCTACTTTCTTATTTAAAACTTCATCTTCTATCCATAATATATCTTCAATAGATTTATCAATGTTAAATCTTCCATTTCCAACAGGATAAAATATCGAATAGCATTTATATTCTTTACCATTAATAACTTTTATAAATTCCTTTTTTCTACATAGTGAAACTGATGTTTTTTCTTTAAGAAAAACTGTACTAACCTGATTTCCAAATAGAATTATAACTTTAGGATTTACTATTTCTATCTCTTTTTCTAATAAATTTAAATACTTTTCATATACTGAATTTTGAATAGGTCTTGCATCTATTTGCGTACATTTACCTAAATTAGTAATAAACATTTTATTTCTTTTCATTTTGTCATATATCTTTTCGGCAAATTCTTTATCCCACTCATTTGCTTTTTTACTTTTAATTTCATTATATATATCAACATCAAATAAATTTGTTGCAACAAATAAATCCCAAATATTTTTGGTTCCAATCCATGGTGATCTAATGCCATTCCATGATGGTTCAAAAACAATATTTTTTGATGTTGGATTCATAAAAACAAAACATATATCCGGATTTGTATCACATCCACCAAAATTAATTGATTTTAATATTTTATCCCCATAGACTTGTTACATTTTCTCATATTCATTTTTTAAAGTTTCTAAGTTCATTTTATCTCCTAATTCTAAATTTTTTTTCTTTTTGTATCATCAAATTCATTAACAAAATTATTAAATTCTTTAAATGTTAATCCACTAGGTATAGAGTCTATTTCAGTTAATTTTCTAATATCTCCATGTTCCTTAAAACCACTAGTAATATCTTCTATTGCGCTTTCAACTGAATCATATTTATGAATTCCCCTTTTTGGCCTATTGGAATGTTCAAAATGATACCAACTATCATTATATTTAAATAATGCAAAACAATGCATTCTTATATCTTTATCAAAGTTTTCTTCTGTTTCATAACTTCTATAACAATATAATTTGCTTTCAAATCCCATTTTATCAAAGAAATATTTAATCATTTTTGCTTGTTCAATACATGTTCCTAACCCAACTTCTAACATTTTATCTATTGAACTAATTCTATAATTTTTTCTAAATCCTTTAAGGTTATTAAGATGTTTAAATCCTTGATTATCAATCCACCCATATTCAATATTAACATTCATAAAATCCATTAATTCCATTGGTGTCTTAACATCATTAAATGTAATTTCATCTTTTAAAGCTACTACTTTAGCACCAAAAATAACATCGTTTTTTAATTCTTCTAATTCTGGGTGTTTTACTAATTGTTCTAAAAAGTATACCATATCATAAATTGCCAACCTTTGATGTAAATTTGGATTACTTACTAATTCAGGATAATACTTTTCAATATATAACATTATATTTGTATAATCACTAGAATCAGTATATCGCTCTGTTTCTTCACTAGCAAACTTCCAAGGCTTTCTAATCATTCTATATAAAATATCCAATTCAAAATCCCTAGGGGCATACATTGATCTTTCAAAATCTATTAGTTTAATTTTATCATCATTATAAAATATATTGTCAAAATGTAAATCATTATGAATTAAAACAAAATCATTAGAATCTAAATATTTATTAAATTTAGAATACGCATAATCTAAAAGTTTTTGTTCTTCTTCATTAAAAATATTAAGATTCTTTGCTTGAATATATAGCGGCATAAACTTTTCTTGCATCGTTTTGGTCCAATCATATTTTTCTCCAATATTACTATGAATTTGTTTCATAGCATCACATAGTTGTTTAATTATATCTTCTCTTTGTTCTTCTGAAAAAGTATGCCATACATTATATAAAGAAACGCCATCTATCTTTTCAATAATTTCATAAAAATATGGAACATCTTTTTTATTTATACTTGAACAATATAGCTTTGGAATTAAATTATTATTTTTATTCGAATTATAAAAATCAATCTCTTTTTTAAATTCTTTCTCATTATCTTCATCAGTACATATTTTAACAATATATAAATCGTTAATATTATATATCGTATTCGTAAAGCCTATATTTATCTTATCTATTTTGGGATTAGTGCCAAATAAAGATTGATTTTGTTGTACTATTTTATTTATTATCTCATGCATTTTTGTTACCTCCTCATTTTTAATTAAAGCATACATTATCTTTATTCCATTATACCATTCTCTATAAAATAATGTTTACCTACAAAATCTATATCATTATCTTTTATTCTAATAAATGATTCATTAGGTAATCCCACTATTCTAGCATATTTACTAACTTCAAATACTTCATCCATATATTCTTTATTATCAATATCGAAGTGAGGATATATATTTAAATCAATAAAACCAAGTCCTTGATAATCTACTAATTCATAATTCTTAAAATCATCTTTATATATTACTCTATCCGTTTGATTCATAGCACCTGCGCTAATACCAATAGTAATACCATTTCTATTCCTTAATATATTAAATAAGTTATATTCTATAATAGATTTCATTTCTAATTCAGGACTACCACCCATTAAATAAACTATATCTGTTTTTTCTATATATTTATAAACATCTTCTTTAGATACTCTATTATCTATTAAATGTACTTCTTTAAAATTAATATCTATATTTTTAAATACATTAACTATTTCTTTAACCTGAGTATCATTTCTTTCATATTCATCAAATAAACTAGCTATAAAAGTAATAGACATATTATTCTTAATATCTTCTTTAATATACTTCTTTTGATTATCATTAAAACCTTTATCTCTATCTATTCTACTAAACATATAATTAATTTTCATGATTATCCTCTCTTCTTAACACTTTCTCTTTATTATAATTGTATTTTTTATATAAACTTTCTTTATCTTCTATATCTAATATAGGAATATTTTTTGCTGATAACATAAATATCGAAGTAGCATGATCTTCTTGTTGTAAATCATATAAACTTTCTTCAGCATAATAATTATCTTCTTCTTCATATCTATTTCCAGGATATTTAAACATAATAATACCTGTATTTATATCAGTATCTGGTAATTTATAATCATCATTTAATTCTTCACTCATAAGATAATATCCGCTTTGAAAATTATATCTAGTAAGCATATATCTATCTAAGTTATAATATTTATCTAATATCTCTAATGCTAATTTATTATTAATATTCTTTCTTCTTACATAAGATAATATTTTCCATACAGTAAATGTTGGTATATTCTTTAAATGCATATTCTTGTTTCTCTTCTCTTCTAAAGCATTTATCATATTGTTAAATCCTTCTAAATAAACTGGACTATTTTTTACTCCTTCAATATGTTTATATAATCCTGTTTCTTCTAGAGGTAAATTTCCTAGTAAAAAGTCTTCATATAAATCTACTATTTCAGAACTAACATCTTTAAATAAATAATATTCATAAGTACTTCCATCAACATTCTTAATAGTAGTCTCTACATTATTAATAATCATTTTATCAGCAGATAACTTTTTATATTCTCTTTTTAACTTCTCTAATTCTTGTTTTCTTTTATTTGGTTTAACTTCTACTATATTAATACACATAGCAAGTATTAATTCTTTATTCTCATATAAATAACTATATCTTCTTATTAATTCTTCTTTAATATTCATAACTATCTCCTTTAATAATATTATTTTATCATGATATATTATCAAAGTAAACATTTTATAATTTATTTAAAATAATCATCACGAGTAATAGAATAACTAATTAAATCTACTTGCTTTTTAGTAACTTTATCATATACTCTTTTTCTAAGAATACCTTCATACTTCATTCCTACTTTTTCTAATACTTTTCCGCTAACAGAGTTTCCTTCTACATAATAAGCATATATAGTTTCCACTCCTACTTCTTCGAAAAAGAACTTTATTATTCTAGTTAAAGCCTCAGTACCATATCCTTTATTCCAAAAGTTTCTTCCGTAGCAGTGTCCTATTTCTACTGTATTATTATTGACATCAATATCTACTGCTCCAATTGTTCCAATAGGGACTCCTTCCTCTTTAGGTATTACCATCCAGTTATAAAAATTATCTTCCTTATAACTATTTTCTAAATAATTAAGAAATTTTATCGTATCTTCTTCTTTTTCATAAGCATCCCATCTTAAATACTTAGTTACCTCTTTATCATTAGCCCAATTATTAAACATAGCATTAGAATCACTAGTACTTGCTTTTCTAAATAGAAGTCTATTAGATTCTAACTCTACTGTTCCTATATTATTCATATTAATCTTCTCCTTTTCTTTCTTCAATTTTACCATCTTCTACTACAAAATAATTATTAATATAATATATTTCATTATCTTTTATTACTATACATGAATCATTAGGTAAACCTATTATTTTATATTTATAAGAACTATCAATTATTTCATTTACTTGCTTTCTATTATTAATATCAAAATGAGGATCAATAGTTATATCAGTAAAACCTAATCCTTCATAAAAGAATGTCTTATCATAATCATCATCTTTAGAATAATACCCTATCTTACCTAAATTCATACTACCCGCAGATATTCCAAGTAATACTTTATCTTTAAATAATTTTTTATAATCTATTCTCTTAATTATATCTAATTGTATTAAAGGATTACCACCAAATAAATATATAATATCTACTTTCTTTATTATATTTATCATATCGTCAACAGAAGCCCTTCCATCTATTAAATAAAATTCTTTAATACTATTAAACATATTTCTTATACCCATCATATCACTAGTACCATCTATTAAAGTATCATTCTTACTATAATCATCACTAGCACATATAACAGCCATCCTATTATATCTATCTAATTCTTTATTTATAACTTCCTTTATTCTAGAATTAAACCCTTTTACTTTATCATAGCCACTAAATAATATTATCATAACATCACCTACTTTTTCTTACATTTATTTAAAACAATTAACGGTATCTTCATCTCAACTTCAGTTAAACCAGCATGCGTAGATTTATGAATATGGCCAACATTTCTATATTTAAAATATTTATTACTATAGGCTAAAGCAAAATAATCTCCTAGTGAATCTCTAAAGTATTTATGTTCAGTACCGTTACCTAATAACTTACTATTAATAAGTTCTTCTTTAGTCATTAATACAAAATAATCGCTAAAGTATTTATTAAATAGATAAACAAATTCTTCCTCTCTACCATCTTTTATTTTAAAACTACATAATCTTCCTTCAAAAAAAGTATCTCCATCAAGAGTATCAAATATATCTTTATAATCTTCTAATATAATAGTATCACAATTAATATGACCATGATCCGCTACTACAATAAGTAATGTATCATCAGATATAGTATTATATAATTCTTCTACTTTTTTATTAATCAATTCAAAATAATCTCTAGTCTCTTTACTATCGATACCAGTAATATGCATAGTAGTATCTGGTTCAGGATTATATACATAAATATAATTTTTATCTTTAACATTTAAACTACTTTTAATTTTACTTATCATATCATCGATATCTTCATATTTATTTTCATTAAACGAAGCAATTAATTTAGCATAATGCTTTCCATCTTCATTTATTAATTCACAAATATCTTTATATGGAAAATATTTTCTAGCTAGTGATACACTATCAGCATCTATATCAGTATCTTTAATTTTATTAGTAAACATTGTTACTATTTTATCCTCTTTTTTAAAATATAAATCCCAAGCAAGCCAACCATGTTCCACTGGTGTAAGACCAGTAAGCATTGATGTAGTTGAAGCAGTTGTAGTCGCTGGTACTACTGAAGATATTTCTTTTAACATATTTCTATAAAGAAAACTATTTTCTCCTAATATTTTTTTTATTAATCTTGAGCCCATTCCATCAAATAATATAACTACTACATTTTTTGGTTTATATTCTTCTAATATTTTGTCAATATCACTTAAAGTATTATGATAAACATCAAGTTCAAAATATCTCCTAATACTAGATGCTAAACTAACAATACTATTATCATATTCTGGTAATATTAATCTATTCATTTTATCTACTTCCTTTCTTTTATTAATATCATATATAAAAAAAACCGAAGGCAACTATTCCATATAAGAATAGTGACTCCGGATTTTATTAATTATAAAATACGTGTAGGCTTTACCCCGAGATAGCTCTATATATCTCCTCACTTGTTATAACTATATAATTTATTTTATGTTTTGTCAATCATTTATTACACTTTTGTAAATTATTTAATATATTGTATTATTCCTTGAGGTGAAAAAATTCACTTCAAGAATCAATAGTCTTCTTTAGTTAATTTAAAACTTTTAATTCATCAAGCATCAAATTTTTAATAAAATCAATATCTGTAAAAAATAAATCTAATCCACTTGCTTTTAAAGAAAGCATATACTCAAAATCATCAATGATTTCTCTTTCGACAGCAGAAGCAATTTTAACTACCTTACCATCAACAGTATGTCTACTTTGAATATATTTTTCTAATGTAGGAAAGGCATTCTGAATTAATATAGCCTGTTCTCTACCAGCAATTCTTTTGATCAATATTGTTTTACAAGAACCATACTTTTTTTCTTTTTTAGCAATAATAGTTCTGTACTTATCTACCTTTGTACTTAATGGTATAAACCATAAAATTTCTTTATCTTTAATTGCTAAATATGATGGTCTAGAATGACCATTTTCATGATTTATCATTAATCCTTTTTTATTAATTTGATCAAAGAATTCATCTTTAATATGATATAAATAACCAGTCTGAACTTTCATGTGAATCAACTCCTTAGTACTATATTATCATAAAAGAAAAGAAAACTCTACCTTTAGATAGAAGTTTTCTTACATTTACAACCGAGATCATTTATTGCTCGCACCACTCGGAAGCGATTAACATTTCACGACTAGGATCATTTATTGCTCGCACCACCTAGAAGCGATTAACATTTATCACTAAGACATTCCTTCGAATGCAATAATAATATACTATATTTTATGTAAAAAGTCAATTGTTTATGCTGAAAAAACTTCTAATTAATCTGTGTTATTGGTTATTTTATTGGTATCAATTCTTATAATTACGCCTTCTACTTCTTTATTAAATTTATTGGCTGTAGTTTTTTCATATATTTCAAATCCTACATCTAAGAATAGTTTCAATGCTTTTTCTCTACTTTTTTCAAAAGTATCATATAAGTATTTTATATTATTTTTATTTGCTTCTTTTATTAGTAGCTTAAGGGCTGGTTTTGAATATCCTTTACCTCTATATTTATCTTCTATTAAAATACCGCAATCATATATATCTTCATCTTTATCATATTGGTAATTTACATATCCAACATATTTATTTAAGTCTTTGTCTTTGATATATGCGAAATATCTATTTTCTTTGATTCTTCTATCTTGAACTTCTTGCCATTTTTCTTTAGGGAAGTCAATGCACCCTGTATCATAATGATAACCATTATACATAACTTTGTAGCCGGCATTATAATTCATTGTTTTTGGTTCACTTTCTAGTTTTTGCTCATAGGAATATTCTTCTAATTTTGGTATTATTAATTCTATATTTTTCATTTTTTCTCCTTTTTATATTTAAATATATTTTATCATAGAGACTATATTCATATAGGCTCTATGATACCTAATGAAGACTTAAGATTAACTTAAGGCTTCATAGGCTATTATGAATTTAAAGATTCAGTCTCATAAAGATTTCTATATATCTTACAACTATTTAATAATTGCTTATGTGTTCCTGTTGCTATTACCTTACCACCATCAACAACATGAATAATATCAGCATCCATAATCGTAGATAATCTATGAGCCACTATTACAATAGTATGATCATTAACTAAATTATCAATAGTCTTCTTAATATAATCTTGAGAATTATTATCTAAAGCTGAAGTTGCTTCATCAAATAAAATTACTTCACTACCCTTAGATAAAGTTCTAGCAATAGATAGTCTTTGTTTTTGACCACCAGATAAATTAATACCAGACTCTCCTAATACAGTATCATACCCTTTAGGTAAAGACATAATATAATCATCTAAGTAAGCCATCTTAGAATATTCTCTTATCTTTTTAAGAGATATATTCTTATTAATTAATTTAAAATTTTCTTTAATAGTTCTATTAAAAACAAAAGGTTCCTGTCTAATTATTGATATATGTTTCCTTAATTCATCTTCACTTAAGTCTTTAATATTAATACCATCTAACAATATCTCCCCACTAGTAGTATCAAATATTCTAGTAATTAAATTAAATAAAGTACTCTTACCCTGACCAGAAGCTCCTACTACAGCAATCTTCTTATTAGGTTCAATCTTTAAACTAAAATTATTTAATATATTACCCTCATCAGGATAATTAAAATTAACATCTTTAAATTCAATTACCCCTTTAACATTAACTAACTTCTTATTACCAAACTCTTCATCTTTATATAATCTATTCTTTAATATATCATTTACTCTTGATATAGATACACTAACCTTCTGATATGTCTGAGTTAAGTCATTAATATTCTCTATTAACCAAGTAAACCTATATACATAATAAGTCATAGCAATAAAGAAAGTTAAACTAATCATTTTATAATATAATAATATAACACAAGTAGCAAATACTGAGCATTCTAATATAGACTTTAATAATCTAGTCTTTATATTAAAACTCTTCTGAATATCTATCTCCTTACTTGACTTATTATATATATCTTTAATAATACTAGTCATATCACTAATTAAATTATTTTTAATACCTAATGTTTTAATTTCTCTTATACCTCTAATAGATTCTGTAGTTAAAGAAGTAAACTTATCTTGCTCTTTTCTTCTCTCTTTATGTATATCTTTAAGTAATGGATTATATTTCTTTAATATTAAGAATAATATCGATACAATACCTACTATCTCTAATCCTATTATCCAAGAATTAATAAATACATAAACTATAACAATTATTGATGCCACTAGTGATGATATCATATTAAGTAATCTACCAAAAGCAAAGCTTAAAGTATCAGCATCACTTGTTATTCTATTCATTATTTCTCCTGATGACATCTTTTCATAAGCAACAGGAGGCAAACATAATGCTTTCTTATAGGTATAAAAGCCTAGTTTTCTAGTTAACTTACTCTCTTCTTTATATAATATAGAATTAGCATAATGTAATACTACTCCATCCATTGTTATTTCTAATACAAAATATATCCCTAAAAATATTAAAGCATTCTTAATATCTAACATAGTTATCTCTTCTACTACTTTACCATTTAAATATCCAGTAAATACTTCACATATACCAGACATAAATATAATTATACTAGCAAATATTAATTTATTTAAATCTTCTTTAACTAACTTAAGTAGAGGCCTAAATTCTTTCAAACTCTTCATCTTTACACCTCCAAATAAAAGAACTACTTATTTATAAAGTAGTTCCAATTTAATATAATTAATTATTTTTACTTATTACAAAGTATGTGAAAAACATAAAAGAATCCCACTTTTCTCTAAAACTACTCTATCACTATTAAAAATATTTAAACTTAAAGTTCTCATCTTCATGATTTTCACTCCTCTCTCTTTAAATTCAACCTAACTATATCATATTATTTTATGTATGTCAACCTCTTTTTGTTACATTTATTTTTTATATGCCACTTCAGCCTATAGTGTTCCGTGGTATCTCGTAAGCCTACGTTAGTCTTCCTCATAGCATTTTTTTAGTTTATCTAATAATTCTTCTAATATACTATCCTCTACTATCTTAGTAATAGCAAAACACTTCTTACCTAAATCTTTAAATGAAGCACCAGAATGATATAACACTTTATTATCTATTATAATAAACCTATCATGAAATATATTAGTATTTATTATTTCTATATTACTATATTGTTTTTCATACTTCTCTTTAGAAATATTATCTATATTTTCTGTGTATATTTTTACTTTAACATCAATATTTCTAATAATATCAAATAATTTTTTACCAGCATAATTATCTATTACAATTATTTCTTTCTTTGCTTTGGATAATATATCTATAAGTAATGAATATGCATCATATATCTGTCCTTCATAAAAAATATGATTATTACTTTCTTTTGTATTTAACTTATCAAAAGATTCTTGTAATAATTTTATATCTTCTGTATTTTTTATAGTTAATTCATTAAAATATTTTTGTTCTATTAATGAAGTATTTATTATATTTTTCATTACTACAAAAGCCCTCATAATATTTACACTTACTATACTAGCATTCTCAGTTTTAAGTACTGTTGCTAACATTGCAACCCCCTGTTCAGTAAATACATATGGTAGTTTTCTAACTCCACCATACATATTCCAACTTGAAGTTTCAATTTGAAACTTCAAGTTATCATATTCATTCTTATTTATTTGAAAATAAAAGTCTTGTGGGAATCTTTCTATGTTTCTTTTAACTGCTAAATTAAGTGATTTGGTTCCGTTTTTACAACCATATAATTTTGCTAAATCAGAGTCTAACATGACCTGTTTACCTCTAATTTCATATATCATATTTTCTATCTTTATATTATCACTTACAACTATATTGTTCACTTTATCATCCTTTCTTTGATTTCTAAAAAGTTATATCTCTTTTATCATTATCTTATCGTTTATGATAATATAAATACCTGGTGATGTCAATATTAAAATACATGTTTTTTAGTAATTTTCTTATTATCACCATAAACAAAAGCAGACCATTTAGATCTGCTTATTTCATCTCATTTTAATTCATTTTTATTTAGAAATAATAGCACAAATACACTTATCAAAATTAGGTATATCACTACTGATATAACATTTAATTATCTTAAAATTATTTCTTATAATTTCTTCTTTAAAAGTAGCAAAATCTACTATATTACATGAAGTACTAGTTACCATTATTTCTTTATTAGTATTAATATTTTTTCTTACTACTTTCTTAAAAGCATCATCAATATTAGATTTATAAGTACTAGTACCATCACCCATCGATATAACTAAAGCAATACCATTATCATTTAAGTGTTCATATATAAACTTATAGAATAAATTGCGATGTTCTTCCTTTAAAAACATATGAATAACCGCTACTGAATAAATAAAGTCATACTTTTTATTTAATTTATCTTTCATTATATCTAAAGATTTAAAATTATTTACATATTTATTATTAGTCAGTTCATTACATTTAGCAATTACTGTTTTAGAGTAATCAATACCTAATATATTATGATAACCCATATTAAGTAGATGAATTGTATCTCTACCTTCTCCGCATCCTACTTCTAATATACTATTATTCTTAGTAATATTATAGTCCTCTATTACTTTAACTACATCTTTACTAAAATCTTTAATTTCCCATAACATATTATTATCATAAGCATCTTTATATCTATCTTCATAAGCTTCATAATATTCTTTTTTCATAACATTACCTCAATTTATTTTCTTAATATCAATTAAACCTCTAGTATGATAACCATGTTTTTCGTAGAAGTTAATTCCCATTTTATTATAAGCAAATACTTCGATAGAAATATATTCACATCCTATACTTTTAAAATACTTTTCTATTTTATTTATAAGTAAAGTACCAATACCACTACTTCTTACTTTCTTAGATACTACCAACTCTGTTACTTCACCACATTTAGGACATTTATAATCTAAATAATCATATTCATCATAACACCTTAAACATCCCATTATTAAACATACTACTACATCATTATCTATTGCTAGATAACATTTGCCATTATTATTTTTTACTTCTTCTAAATCTAACATAGCCATCTTATCACGATATTCAGGATGTAACTGATCTAGATTATCCTCATCAATACTAAGAATATATTCTTCTAGTTCTATTAGTAAATCTTTTACATCTTCTAAATATCTATCTTCATATTCAATTATTTTCATTATATCTCCTTTTCCACTTCAGCCTGTAGTCTTCCGTGGTATGATAGAGCCTATTCTAGTCTCTATCATAAAATCTTATTTATTATTTTTATACTTATTTTTTTATCATTAACATAATAATGAGTATCATTATCATTAATATTCTTTAAATATATACTTCTTCCTATTGGACTATTTAAAGATACCTCTTTAATTTTAGCATTATTATCTATCATATATTTACCAGTTAATTTAATAGTATATTCTTCGATATCATCTATATCATATATAACTTTTATTTTAATAATATCTCCTATATCTATTATATCATCAGAATTACTTTTTTTATCTACTATTTTTAAATATTTTTCATCATCTAACATTTTATTTATTCTTGAAGCAATCTTTCTACTTTCTCTCATTGTATCTTCAAAAGCAAAATTATCATGCCATCCATCTCCTACTGCATCAGCATAGGATTCACTTCCTATGCTGGCAATAGATAAACTTATATCTTTTAACCTATTTAATTCTTCATAATACTGATTAAATCCATCAGTATCTACTAATACATCTTTCATAAACACCTCCTATGAACCTGTACTGCTATAATGTTTTAAACCTATTTTAAAAGATAGAAAACATGGTATTAAATATACTACTATTAATAATGGTGATAATAAATATAATGTATTATTAGATTTTCCTAATAGATAAAGTAAAGGATAATAATTAACTGAAGCATATGGAATAATAAAAGTAAATATAAATATAAAACCTTTTCTAAATATTCCTATTGGATACTGAGCCATTTGTTTACCACCATCAGTTAATAAATTTCTTACTTCTAAACCGTGAATAGTAATAAAACAATATGAAGCCATTAACAAGAATATTCCAAAGAATAATATTATTGAAGATAGAAACATTGCTATTATTAATAATATATTTATAATATTCCATTCTATATTTAAATGACTTATAGCAATAAAGAATATTATTAACGATTGAATAATTCTAGCTACTTTTACAAAATCCATTTCACTACATATTACTTGATATAATACCCCTCTAGGTCTTACTAGTAGTCTATCTAAAGAGCCATCAATAATAAATTTATCAAACTTATCTACTCCTCTAAAGAATGTTTCATTAAAAGCAAAGCCAAAATGAATAATAGAAAAACATAATAGTACTTCATATAAAGTAAAACCTTTAATATTATCAAATCTTTGAAATAAAGCTACTGTCATAAAATAATAAGTAAAAAATACTCCTATTTGGCTAATAAAAGTCAAGATAAATGATAGACGATATTCTAACTGTGATTTTAATTTAAGTTTCATTGATTCTATATATAACTTAACCACCTTGTATCACAGCCTTTCTAAGTGATACTCTTGATATTAAGTATCCTAATGATATTGTAATAATTATCCAAATAATAGAACCAATAATAAGGATATATCCTTCTTCTAATGGTATACTATTAGAATATATTCTAAAGGGAAAGTCTCCAATAAACCTAAAAGGAAGAAATTCCGCTATATGTTTTAACCATGTTGGAAAAAATGGTATCGGAACCGTTCCACCCATAAATATATCTGCAATTACACTATAAGTAGTCATAGACCCCTTTTCATCTAAAGTAAACATTGTTAAAATATGCATAAATAAATTTAAAGCTGTAACTAAGAATAATCCTAATACTAATGCTACTATAAATATTATAAAATTATTTATCGAATAAGGACCAGATAAATGAAATGGTTCTGGTAATGATATAGCAAGAATTATTAAAGGAACAAATCTAAGTAAAACTGCTACTAACCTTTTAGCTAGCATCTTAACATACCATTTAAAATAAAAATCTTGAGGTCTTACTAATTCATAAGCTAAATTACCATTTTTAATCATATCAAGTAATTCGTTTTCTCTATCAAAGGGATATATTAGAGCAAAAAATGATTGCTGAAGCCATAAGTAATTAACAAGTTCTTGCCAGTTCATTGGTACATTACCACCGCTTTCGTAGAAGGCTAAATATACCATAATAAATATTAAAGCAAAGAATATTTGAGTACATATACCCGCTATTGCTTCCATTCGATATTGAAGATTTGTTATAAATCTTAATCTAAAATAACTTAAATATGATTTCATAATTCATAGTCCTCATATAATTTAAGTATTACATCATCAATACTTTCATTATCTATTTCAATATCTTCAATATTATATTTAGTAGTAAGTTTACTTAAGAAATTAGATATACTTATTATATTAGAATCAATTATAAAATTATAACTATCTTCCTTCTTACATTTCTTTATAACACCTTTTACTTTAATATTATCAATTTTATCCTTAGTAAATATCTTAATATTTTTATAACTACTATATTTAACTTTTAATGTTTTAATATTTCCATCATATAGTATCTTTCCATTACCAATTAAGATAATTCTCTTAGCCAGTGCTTCAATATCATTCATATCATGAGTAGTAAGAATTACTGTTACTTTATTTTCTTTATTTATCTTTTTAATAAAGTCTCTTACTATCTTTTTAGATATAGCATCTAATCCTATTGTAGGTTCATCTAAAAATAATATTTCTGGTTTATGTAGAAGAGATGATGCTATTTCACACCTCATTCTCTCTCCTAAAGAAAGCGTTCTAACCGGTTTTTTTATTATTTCTTCAATACCTAAAAGTTCTACTAGATATTTCTTTGTCTTTTGATATTCATTATTATCTATTTTATAGATATCTTTTAACAAGTCAAAAGTGTCTTCCGCCGGGATATCAAAAGCAAGCTGACTTCTTTGTCCAAAGACTACTCCTATCTTAGATACATATTTTTTTCTATCTTTAATAGGATCTAAATTATTTATTTTAATGCTTCCACTAGTAGGAAGAAGAATTCCTGAAAGCATCTTAATTGTGGTACTTTTCCCTGCTCCATTAGGACCAATATAACCAATTACTTCTCCTTTCTTTATTTCAAAAGATACATTTTTTACTGCTTCTACTATTTTGTATTCTCTTTTGAAAAATGATTTTAAAGCAGCCTTTAGTCCACTATTTCTTTTGGCTACTTTAAAAGTTTTTGTTATGTTATCAACTTTGATGAATGACATTTTAATATCACATCCTTTCTGACAACGCAAAAAAGCCACATATTTCAAATATGTAGTTTCATCGTGCAATTAAATATATAGTTTTTTCTTCGCAAATGTCATAATAAATATATAATATTTAAAATACTTTGTCAATAGTTTTATATTAAGTTTTACTTAATAATTTAGACAATGGCTTAAATTCAGTAGATTCTTCTAATTTTTCTTCATAATATTTACCATCTTGGTAGAAGCCTCTCAAAGCATATGCTTCTTTTATATTATGAGCCTTTACTTCACTAGTAATTATTCTATATTCATTATCTACTATCTCGATACAAGAACAATTACTTAACATTATGCCTACTTTATCTTTATTTTTTAATTCTTCTTTAGTAGATTCATATCTTCCATCTTCATCAGTATGAGGAGTAATATAAGCATCTATATAGTTTAGACAATCTACACTACTAAAAGTTATATTGTTATTACTAGTTACTGAATCTGAATTACAAGAATTAAACCAACATACTGCTCCAGCAGATACCCCACACATTACTTTACCTTCGTTGTAGGCTTTAAGTAATACTTTATCAAATCCTGTTTTCTTCCATAAATTAATCATCTCAAAAGTATCACCACCACCTTCATAAATAATATCGGCCCACTCTATTTTCTCTTTTACTACTTCCATATTATCTAGTTCTGTACTTTTTAAATCTCTACAATTACAACCAAACATATCGCCATATATTTTCTTCATTGTCTCAAAGTATCCCTCTTCAATAGCATTATTAAATGGCTGAGCATGAACCATAAATAAATAATTAGGATTTTCTTTACCTGTTAATCTTATTATTTCTCTATCCATAGGTTCAGTTTCATACTCATGATATTTACCGTTACCTAAATATCTTCCATTTTCTCCTCCACCTATAGCCACTATTTTCTTAGTCATAATATCCTCCTTTATTACTACTTTATATTATATTTACAATCATCAATCTTTAATTTTTTATTTTCTTTTTCTAATTCTTTTAAAATTTTATCTGGAGCCCTCAATTCTTCTGGCATAGTACCTCCTAATTCTTTAATAGTGTTTCTTATCTTGCTTCCAACTTCATAATGAGTTTTATTTGCTTTACTTTCAGAATTAACATTATCTCTTTTTAATTTAGATTCTGTTTGAGATATTCTAAACAAATTAGCAATCAATTCCTCACTACCCATATTATCTAATATATCTTCTCGGTATCTCAATTTTTTTCTTTTAGCAATATCATCTGCTGTTTCTCCATTATATAATCCTTTATAACCATAATTATGGAATCTATCAAAGTTCTTAACTCCAGCATTTCGTGCAGTAATATTTAATGAATAATTTCCTTTCTTTGTTAGATTTCTTTGATAAAATCTTTTTTCTTCTTCTGTTAAACTAGAATATTCTCTTTCTGTCAATTCCATCTTTCTAGTTTGAATAGCAAAATATGTTTGTGCTAGAGCTATTACTTTTTTCCTTGAATCACCATTTTGAGCAATAAGATAGCAGGCATATCTTGACAGTTTGTAATCAGGAACTTCTCTTTTGGTATCAGAGCCTATTTCAACCATTTTGTCGGCGCCGACAAAATGGTCTAAAGCCTTATAGCCACTTGATTCACAAGCAATTTTTGCTTTATCAATTACACCTTTAAATTTTCTCCATTCAGTATATTGTAATACACTTTGTAATTCTCTGGCCAACCAGTATTCATTACCAAATTCATCTATATGTTTTATATCATCAAGCATCTTTTCTGTATATTCTTTTATTTCATTCATTCAAAACATCTCCCCCTATAATCACTATTTTTATAATCATAATTATGAAATTTATCAAAGTTTTTAACTTCACCATTTTGTACTATTAAATGACATTCATAACGAGATAATTTATAATCTAGTATAGTTCTTTTAGTCTTCTTTGATAATTCTATCATTTTTCCCACTTAGGAAAAATGTCCTTCACATATGCAATTACTTTTCTTAACGCTATTTTTACATTGTTAATTATATTATTAAACTTATCCCATCTTTTATATTCCAGTACCTTTTGTAATTTTCTAGCCAAATTTATTTAAAACATCCCTCTATAGGCCTCTACAAATTATTAATTATTTCTAGAGTAAACTCTGCTACTTCAGTACTACTCTTCTTTAAAAATTTATCATAAGTAATTAGATTATCTTTACCTATTACATCAGATATAGATCTAATTACTAAAAATGGTATACCACTTAAATAGGAGGTCATTCCTATACTAGCGCCTTCCATTTCTACTGCTACTGCATTAAATTCCTCTTTTATTTTTTTAGATAATTCTATATCTGTACAAAACATATCACCAGTAGCAATAGTACCATCATAAACATTATCCTTCTTTATATTAAAGGCTAATTCTCTAAGATATCTATCGCATTCTACATATACACCTACTTTGGGTATATAGCCTTTAGGATGATTAAATGCTGTTATATCAAAATCATATTGTACTAATTTATCACTAACTACTATATCACAAACATTTAGTCTATCATCTATACCTCCTGCTACTCCAACATTAAGTATATAGTTAGGACTATAGTTATCAATTAACACTTGTGTACTTCTTGAAGCATTAACTTTACCTACTCCTGCTTCTACTAAAATACATTCCTTATCATTAATAATACATTCATAAAAATCTAAATCATATATTTTATTTATCTTATTTAATTTAACTAGTTTTAACATTTCTTCTAATTCTTCATACATAGCAAATATAATTCCTATTTTATTCATATATACCTCTTTTCTTTACTTTTGCGTAATCATTTCCTTATTATCATATTCATAATCTAATCTATTACTTGAAGTAATAATACTTTCCCCTAAATTACTTTCTAGTTCATTTCTAGCAACCTTAGCAACATTACCACCTACTTTGGCTACTTTAATATTACCATCAAGTCCTACTGGTTTATGTTTTTCAGCAAGTCTTTTAGTAGCCTCTTCAGATAAATCAGTAAGAATTAATTCTATACTATCCATATTATCTCTTAGATTTTCTTTTCTAAGCCCTTTATACTCTTTATATTCCTTACTAGTCATACTAGACCAAGTTTTATATATCTCATTAGTTAAAATAGCATACTCTTTAGCATCTTCTATACCATTTTCTTTCCAAACATCAGTTAATTGTTTTCTATTTTGAATAGCTTTCATTCTCTTTGCTATCCAGTTTTCATCATAGCCTTTTGACCTATATAAATCTATAGATCTTTGCATAGCAATTGATGGATCAAATACCTCATCAATTCTCTCACTACCTAACTTAGCTAACCATTGCTTTATAGGCTCAGCATTCTTACTAGGAATAGATTCTATTATTCTAAACATTCCTTCTATATCAGTAACATCAGTCATACGATATTTACCATCAGTAGCCTTAAGTTTCAACTGTCCGATTTTTTCGGACACTTCACTTCCTTCCGAAGTTAATTGCTTCTTTAAGTCACTCCAGTATTTTCTGGGTCTAGCACTTCCAGTTAATACTTCAATAATATCAATAATACTAACATAATATTTCTCACTTTCTTTATTCCAAACAGTTCTAACCTTCTTATCATTAAATATTTTGTTAATCAAATATAATTTGTCTTTTTCCATATAACCCTCCTCTTTTCTTACATTCCCAATATAACACATATAAAATATCTAAGTCAATGAATTTTAATACATTTATTGGTAATATTTTTACCAAAAAGAAAAAGTACTCTATGAGTACTTATCAAAAAGTTTAAATATATTTTAACCATTCTTATCTTATCGTTTATATTAGTCTCTCCAATATTTTCTTTAGCCTCTTCAGCCTGTAGTCTTCCGAGGTATGATGAAGCCTATTCTAGTCTTCCTCATAATATTTTTTTGGTTAATATCAATATATCCTATAAAATAGCCAAAGGCAATAATATATTGTTTTTTTAAAGAAAATAAGTACTATTTCAAGTACTTATCAATTATTTCAAATAATTTATCTTTACTAATAGGTTTAAGTAAATAACCACTAAAACCATATTTTAAATATTCTTCATTATATTCATATTCATTATTTCTAGTAAGTAAGATAACATTAGTTTTAAAGTTTCTAATATCTTTAAATTTCTTCATAACAGTTACTCCATCTAATGGGTCCATAACTTCATCTAGTAATATTAAATCGTATTTCTCTTTACCCCTAATTTTATCTAGTGCTTCTTTACCTAAACTAACATAATCAAGTTTAATATTAGTATCACGAATTAATTTACTAATAATCTTCTCAGTAGAAATATTATCATCTACTAAAAGTATTTTCTTTTCATCATAAAAACTTTCGTACTTATTATATTTTTCATTAGCTTCTTCTACTATCTTTTGATCAAGTACTATCTTCATAGTAGTACCATTACCATAATTACTACTAGGAATAATAGTACCACCCATTAAAGTAATTAATTTTCTAGCAGTAAATAAATTACTCTTCATATTACTTCCATCTATTTCTTCTTTTCTTTTATAGAAGATACTATCCATCTCATCAGGAGATATTCCTACTCCCGAATCTTCAATAGTAATAATAAGTCTTGCTATATTATTCTTAATAATCGTATTAACATTAAGTTCAATATAACCTTCTTTAGTATACTTAATACTATTATCTAAAATACTAGTTAAAACATTTTTAAGTCCTAAATTATCTCCATATAAATATTCAGGTAAATCACTAGCAATATCACTTCTAAAAGTAAGACCTTTCTTACTACATTCATCACTATATAAAGTAACTATCTTTTTTAATAATAATTTAATATTATATTTATCATCATATACTTTAATACTAGCACTATCAATACTATCTACATCAAGTATCTCATTAGTCATCGTAGTAAATCTGGCAGTATTTTCTTTAATAGCCCTCAAATAATCATTAACTAAATCTTTATCTAATTTCTTATTACTCATTTCATTAATCGCAGCATCAGTATTATAATTAATATCCTTAGTAATAAGTCTAATATCATTAGTCATATTATATAAAAACATAGTCTTATCCTCATTAGCATTATCACTAATCTCTTTAGCCTTATGATATTCTTCAATCATCTTAACATCAGGATTCTCTATTGTAAAATACATAAGGAAAGTAATAAAAGCATGAACGGCTGTAGCAAGTAATAATCCGGGATTTTTATATTGTACATAAGAACACAAACTTCCTAATGTCACTAAAATAATTACTGGTATAAATCTTTTATCTCTCCATTCTTTCAAATTCCATATCAAACAAGAAGCACCAATTAAAGAATACATAATAGCGGACACATATACTACATTTACACTAGGACCATATGTATATGCAACCTTTCCTGAATAAAAGAAATCTATAGGAAGTAAAAAGGAGGCAACAGATAATGCTATTCCAAAACTTAGCAATATCGTTTTGCTTATATTACTATTTCTTTCCTTTTCTTTCATCTTCAACGCTACTAAAAATACATACATACATAAAAGACAATTCCACATAATTATAAATATACAATATATTTTAGCAACAGTATAACTTACTTCAGGTATTGTCTCATATAATGGACCTACTATATCCAATATAATTTCTATTAACATTTCTATAAAAGTTACCACTATTAAAACAGAATAAATCTTATTTTCCTTACTCTTAAATACTTTCTTTCTAAAATAGACTAATAATAATAATCCTAAATAAAATATTGCTTCAATGGAAAAGAAAATACCAGTATACATATAAACAGCTCCTATCTATTATCTATACTAAGTATACAATTTTTTTATTTTTTTTACAAGAAAAAAAGACAATTTTTATAAATTATCTTTTCTAAACTAATGAATAGTTTAAGTTAAATACCTACTCAATTATATTGTATATTGCTATTTCTCTCATAACATAATTTACTGACAATAACAACTATAAATTATAAACATACATAAAATAAACATTAAAAAGTAATTAATTATTATTAATATATATACATTTTAAATATCTTCCTTCACCTTCATAATATAATGGCGAAGCAACAACTTTTTGTCTTACTAGTTCTTCGTTAATAAGTCCAAACAATATATGCCACACCTCATTTAATGTATCTTTAATAGGAACAGCATTTTTATTTGCAGTTATATTTAACTTAGCTACTTTATCAAACATGGATGAAATATCATCAATAATTAAATCCATTATTTTTTTACCGATTTCATTATGTTCATTTTCATTTATAATAGGAACAATAACTTCATTATTTTTTATATAATTTAAATCCTCCAATAATACTCTTGTATTTGCATCATTATTAACTTTTAAAATACAACCCTCAATATTCTTCTTAAATAAATATAGATTATCATCAATTGAATCAAAGTATTTATCTATATTCACGAACTTTTTGATTTTCATTTGTCTTAATCTAAAATATCTAAAAAAATCTTTCCTATCTCCATCAGTATCACCAAAACTATTAAAAGTAATAGTTTTACATTTAAATTTATTATTACTACAAAGTAATTTTTTACTATAATTGTTAACATACTCACTGTTTTCATATCCAATAATTATATAATTTCTATTTCCTTTGTTTATTTTATCATTGGTAAGTAATCCATGTTTTGATAAGTAATCAAAAGCATAATTATCAAAAACACCATTACATAAAATATGATACAGTTTTTCTTTAGTAAAATTATAATTTATAACATATTTTTTTATTTTATTAACTAATAAAATAACATCTTTAGTAACTATATTATTAATTTTTTTAACATCATCTTCATAAAAACAGGGGAAATTAACTTTATAGTATCCATATTTATTTTTAGAAATTGCACCAATAAATTCAAGGCCGTCCAATATTTTAATAATATTTTTCTCGCTTAAATTTACTTTTTTATGAAGACTATCTTTAGACTCAGAATATGGCGTAAATGCCAAATAAAAAATCAATTGATTTGCAAGTTTTTTATCTAAATAATATGAAGGATTATAAATATCATAATCATCCAAATCATTAAAATAATATATGTTCATATTTTATCACCACCATATCTTTTTTTAAGATATTTTATATAGTATTTTGAATCAAAACGTTCTCCAACACAATTTTCAAATATATTTTGAGGAGTATCCGTTGAACCAAAAAAATGTAAACTATATTTCAACCATTCATTTATAGGATAATAATTATTACTTTCAATGCAGAAATCAACATTTATATCGTCAGCCATTTTATTATACATTTGACAAGCGTAAGCACTACCCAAAACATAAGTAGGAAAATATCCAAAATCACCCCTAAACCAATGAGAATCTTGCAATATAAAATTATTTTTATTATTAAGATTCATATTCATATATTTAAAATATAATTCATTCCAAACTTTAGGCAAATCAATTATTTTGATTTCATTATTAAAAATTAATTTTTCTATTTCATACCTAATCATAATATGAATTGCAAATGACACTTCATCCGATTTAACTCTAATTAAATTATTATTTATACTTGTAATAGACTTGCAAATATTTTCATAAGAAAGGTTTTTGATACCAACTATATTTCTAAAATAATCAATATTAGCCAACCAAAAGTTCGGACTATGGGCAATATTATTTTCAAAAAGCTTTGCCTGTGATTCATGTAAAGCAGTAGATGCACCGCCCCAACTAAATGTTTGATTTAGTCTTGAATCAACCTGCATTTCATATAATGCGTGACCAAACTCATGAATACCTTCATATAATGTAGAAAAAATATCATTTTCATATATATTTAAAGAAAGTCTTATATCGTTGTTGCCGAAATTATCCATAAAAGATGTATTACCAAAATTAATAGTTAACTTTGATGGTTCAAGCAAAAAAACATTTGCAAATTTAAAAAGCATTTCTTTTTGTTTTTGAATAGGAGAATAATAATGCCTGTTTAATTCAATATTTTTATTCGAACCAGCCTGATAGATGGGAATAACATAAGATTTAATCGTGTTAAATAATTGATCATAAAATAACTGGTTAGTTCCAGCTTCTCTCGAAGATAAAATGTTGTCATATACATTGCTTCTATTTAAATTAAAAAGTTCTTTTTTTAGACTTATAAGTCTTTCAAAATCAGAAACTAAGTAAGAAAAAGCATTATCTGTTCTTAAATGATTCCATAATTTTTCAGTTTTTATTTTTGCTTTTTGATATTCAACATTTAATTCAATAGGAATTGATTGATTATTAAGAATCCTATTTTTAATTTGAGTTAATTCAAAAACTAACTTTTTATCAAGTTTTAGTTCATTAGCCTTCAAAAGTAATTCATTTACAACATCAAACAATTTATTAGAATTGTTAAGTTCAAAATACATTTTATACATTTCATCTATTTCTTTATCATTACTCTTTATAACGTTACACTTTTTCTCAAAAGAGGTATTATATTCATAATTAAATATTGCATAATAATAATATAGAATTTTTTCTCTTAAACAAAAATATTCATTTAATATATTCATTACAACCTTCATCCCTTCTATATTCTATTCTAAAGGGAGAGTTATAACTCTCCCTTTAGAAGTTTATACACTTCCTCTACAGCAAGATTGCATTGCAGCAAATGTATTGTTTTTTTTCTTTTTATTTTTTGTTTTCTTAACAATTACTCTCATCATTTTCACCTCCTCTCGTGATATCATCTAATTGATGTTTTAAAAAGTAAATCTTCAAATAATCATTGATATGTTTCTTTTCTTCTGGACAACAATATATTTTTTTTCTTCTATTCGTATCACAACCGAAATTGCAATATGGCAATAAATTACACTTCAAACATTTTTTTGAATTTTTACTTGTTTTACTATCTTTAATATATGATGCATTACCTTCAATATCAATTTTTCCAATACAATCATAACTTTCAAAGTATTCAGCGCATTTATATAAATTACAATTATAATCAATAGAAAAACTATTTATATGTTGTTGTGGACAAAATATATAATCTTTATCAAAATTTGTATTATCACATATATTAATATTATTTTTCAAACATTCCATCAATAACTTTATTTTAATTGGTTCAAAATCTTTTATTTCATTAACATTATTTTTCATATGTTGATACATGCCAATTTTATTAAAATTTACATAAATGTTGCATCCATGAAGTTGCCTTTTAAGTAATAATATTAAATTATTCATATCATCCAAATTGTCATAAGACACATTAATATTAATAATTGTTGGTATAATTTTAGATACTTTTTTAATATTCTTAAACACTACATTAAATGTACCATTTTTTTTGCTTTTTAAATATCTTAACTTATCATGATATTCTTTAGTACCGGCAAGTGTCGTTTCAATTCTAACAACATTTAATTCTTTTAAAGAATGTATTACATCATCAGAAAGTAAATAAGCATTAGTTGCTATAGAACTCGTAATATTAATATTTGTATTTTTACAATATTTTATAATTGATTTGTTAACATATTTAATCTGTTCAAAACATAATAACGGTTCACCACCATACCAAGCAATATGAATATTTTTAGAAGCCATTAAGTCAGCACGCTTAATAATAAATTTAATTATACTCTTACATTTATTTTTATCTAACTTACCTGTTGGCATATTTTGTTGATAGCAATAGAAACAATCAAAATTACAATTAAATGTAGGAACTATTGTAACATTCAAGAAATCAGTATTATTTTTAGCAATCTCATGCCTTGATAAAGCATCTTTTATTTCATTATTATCATTTAATGTCAAAAGGCCACAATCATATAACATATTAGTGAACTTATTTGATACAATAGAATTTTCAGGAAGTATATTATACTCATAATATTCTAATTCAGACAACACAACAATTGTCTTCTCAAGAGTATTTGATATTATATAATAATTTTCGTAGTTTGTAATTATATTAAATTTACTTTTCTTATACATATTAATCACCATAATAATTATTATAATACAAATGAAGGACTAATTTATTAATGTTATATTTTAATTCAGGACTACAGGCTTCTTCATTTTTAATTTTTCGTTTCATTTGGCATCCACCGTAACATAAAGGCAAAACATTACAGTTTCTGCACTCTTCATACAAAAACGGATCCTTATCCCAAAAAACCTTTTTTGTTTCATCAATTTCCATCATACCATTTTTATGATTATATTTGCCTATGATTCCTTTATCATCTTCTGTATAACTTTCACCACATTTAACAATATTACCATCGGGTGAAAATATAAATTGTGATTCAGAATCAACAATGCAAAATCTATGAAAATCATTAGATAAAAAAGTATCAAGTGCTGTATCTATGTCAAGACTTTCTGCTTTTATATACTCATCTATAACCTTATTAGAAAACTCTCTTGGAGATAAAATTTTTTTATCATATTTTTTATATGAAGCGGGAACTATGCCCTTTATAGATAGTTTAATGTTTGGAATACCTTTCAAATCACTTAAGAGACCATCCATTTTATCCATTGTTTCAACACTAACATTACTTCTTATAAAAATCTTCATATACTTAGATGCTGATTTAATATTGCTTAATATAACATCATATGTAGGATTACCATTAAGTAAAATCCTAGTTGTATTATGCGCCTCTCTATTACTATCAATCGTTATTTGAGCAGCTCTAACACCAACATCACTAAGTTCTTTTGCAGTTTTCTCAGTCAACAAAAAGCCATTTGAAGTAATAGTTGCGTAATAAAGAACTTTTTTATTAAGACACATTTTTTCTAACTTCTTCGACATACTAAAAATTGTTTCTTTATTCAATAAAGGCTCACCGCCATACCAATCAACATGAAGTACTTTTTTACCATCCAGCTTATCATCAATGAAATGCAATATTGCATCTTGAATGTTTTGTGTTAATTTAACATTTCTATGTGTTTCAAAACAATAAGGACATTTAAAGTTACAATTAAGAGTCGTTAAGATTGAAATGTTTAAAGTTTCATCATTATATTTATTATACCAATAATAATCTTTTAAAATATCTATCTCAGAACAATCAACGTGTAAAATAAATCCTAACTCATTCAACATTTTTAATTCTTCATCAGTCAAATTAGACAAATATGTTTGTTTCTTATTTTTAAAATAACTAAACTCATTTCTATCTAATTCTAACAAACTTTGAGTTAAAGTATTAAATACCAAATAAACTTTATCATCGGTTACGCATATATTATATTCAGAATATTTATAATTCATTTTTACCACCACTTTCAATTTTTTTTACAAATTTTACAATAAAATCATAAAGATTATCAACAGTTATTTTTTCATAATTCAAATAATCATATATATCCCACTCCTCAATATTATGCACCAAATTATCCATTGTATTATTACTGAAATTAACAAAGTCAGCTAGTGCTACCAAATCAGAAATAAAATAATTTGTAGAATAATATGGATGTATAAACATTTGTTTATCTAGAATCCAACTCTTCCAATTTTGCAAAAAATCACAACCGCTTAAGTTAAAATTTTTAAAATACCTTAAATATAATTTTTTCCATAATTGTTCAATTTTTTCTAATGTTATTATTTTCATCGAATAAATTGTATCTTGAAACTCATCTAGTAAACAATAAAACAATAATTTTTCGAATTCCATTTCAATGCAGTGTAATCTTACTTTTTTATTCGTAACAAAATAGGCAAAGTATTTTTCAAACAATTGTGAGAATATTTCACTAACATCTAACTCAGGAAATATAACTTGCTCCATATTTAATTTATTTGCTGCAGTATCAAATTGAATACAATGTCCCATTTCATGTGATAGATATAAGAAATCATCAAATGTCCGCAATTTATTGAAAATTATGTACGGAATTTTTTTTGAAATTAAATATGTTGAATAAGAAATATTCAAATTATTTTCCAAATTTAGACATCCATTATATTTCATCTTATTATACAATTTATAGTAATTATTATTTATTCGTTTCATACATGATTCAAATTTTTTTTCATCATACTTATCGTCATAAAAAATTATTTTATTTGAATAATAGTTAGTAAACGATACTTTGCTACTATATTTTTTTGCAAACTCATCATATAATAAAGTTAAAACTCTAAAAATTTCATTTCTATATTTTTGCTTACTAGTACAATCAAATGTATGAAATCTGCAATAAACATCTTCATTTGTAATAATAGATATTTTTTGTCTAACTTGTATTAAACTAACAACTATATCGCTCAATTCATAATATAGATTTTCATAAAACAAATATTTAATATCAGATTTTTGTTTGTCGGTAAACTGTGTATTATTGGATATATCTTTTAATTTTAATTTTTTACCCATAAATGAAATACAACTGTTATTTATTATTTCATTATACCTTTTAATTAGTTTCTCTTCAGCAGTAATTAATTTTTTAATTTGTTTGATTTTTGGTTTAGATAAACCATTATCTTCTGATTCATTACTAATTTTTAAATTACACATTTTATATTTTATTAAATAATCTAATAGAATATAATCATATCTATCAATTATTTCATCATATTTATTCCAAAATAAGATTTCCGATTCTTTCTTCTTATCAAAACCACTTGAATAATACCTGATATAACATATTTGTCTTGATGTTTTCAATGTATTTAAAATTTCCATGGTATTATTAATCAAATTGATTTTCTCCTTTTTATCATATAAATCCACTATGAATTTTAGATTTCTTTCTATTTTTTTGATCTCGCTTGAAATATTAGGTCTTTTGTAATTCAAAATTTCATTTTTGTTATATTGCATCATCATTTTTTATAAGACTTTAATTTTAATTTAGATTTATACTCTACATAATCATCATAATTGCCATCAATTTGAAGTAACGTTTGATTGTTAATAAGCCATATTTTAGTAGCCAACTTATTTAGAAAATACCTATCATGTGATACAAATAATATGGTACCAGCAAAATCTATAAGCTGATTTTCCAAAACCTCTCTAGAATTTAAATCTAAATGATTAGTAGGCTCATCTAAAACAAGAAAATTAGGTTTTTGACACATTATTGTTGCAAGTTTAAGTCTACTCCTTTCACCTCCTGATAAATTTTTTATTTTTTTAAAAACATCATTGCCAGTAAATAACATTTTAGCCAAAGCATTTCTGGCTTGTTGTATAGAAACATCGTTAGCTTTTATATAATAATCTAATACCGTTGAATTTTCATCAGAGAAATTCATATTCTGATCTAAATATCCTATGCTTAAATTGCTTCCTGTTTTTATTATACCATCAATAGGTAATAACTGTCCCAATAACAATTTAATAAGAGTAGATTTACCACATCCATTTTTTCCGATTATACCTATACTATCTTTATAAAATATTTCTCCATTTATTCCCTCAAAGAGAAAATTATCAAACCCATAGGAAAGAGAATCAAACTCAACAACTCTATTACCTGAACGATGTTGCATTTCTAAACTCATAGCCATTGACTTTCTTTGAAAAATTGGCTTATCTAATTTTTCTATTCTTTCAATTCTTCGCTCTATCTCATGAGCCTTTCTATGCAATCCTTCACTATTAGAAGAAAGAAATCGATCTACTTGTTCTTGCATTCTATCAATTTGTTGCTGTTGCGTTAAATATGATTTCAAATTACTCAAATATCTTCTTTCCTTTTCTATAACATAATATGAATAATTACCATTATATTCTTCTACACCATCTGGCGTTAATTCAATTACCTTATTAACAACTTTATCCAAAAAATATCTGTCATGTGAAACAATTAAAACTGTTCCCTTAAAATTCTTTAAAAAAGTTTCAAGCCATTCCAATGCTCCTAAATCCAAATGATTAGTAGGTTCATCTAAAAGTAATATTTTAGGCTCTTCTAATAATAGTTTAGCCAACATAATCTTTGTTTTTTCACCACCTGATAATGAATCAAATTCATGTTCAAGTAAATTAGAATCTATATTTAAGCCACTAATTACTTTATCTATTTTTGTTTGAATATTATAACCATCTTTTCTTTCAAATTCCTCCATCAAATTACCATATTTTTTCATAAGAATATCCATATTTTGATTTGAGAATCCCATTTGATGTTCTAGTTCTCTCAATCGGATAGAAATTTCACTAACATCTTTAAAAGCAAGATAAATAACGTCCATTACTGTCTTATTAGGATAATCCGGTATTTGACTCAAATAACCAATTGAAGAATTTATAAAAACATGACCACTATCTTGTGTTTCACTACCTTCAATTATTTTAAATATTGTAGATTTACCAGTTCCATTTCTCCCAATAAATCCAACTTTCTCATCACTTTGAACTTGAAATGATATGTTTTCAAAAATTTTCTTCTCACCAAAACTTTTAGATAAATTTTTAATATTTAATTCTACCATAATACAACCTCCTGCGTTCTAATATTACAAAAAAGAAGAGGCAAAAGTCCCTTCATAAAAACTAAATACTATACATAATTTAGCATTATTAATAATGTAGCTAAATAACATATATTCACCTCTTCCACTAAGTATATTATACATGCATTAAAATAAATGTCAATATTTTTATATTAAATTTTGTAAAATCTTGGCAAAATAATTATTATTATATATGTTTTCTTAAAACAAATAAAACATTATATTATATAAGTAAAAGAAGAAAAAACTATTTAAGTTCTCTCTTCTTAGTTTTATGTTCAGCTTCTTCTTTAGCAAGTTCTTCTAATAATTTATAATCAGCTTTATCTGCTTTAGTTCTAGGAATAGTATCTAAGAAAGTAATTGATTCTGGTACTTCATATGGTTTTAATTGAATAGTCTCTCCTGTAATATTATTAATAATTGGTTTATAACACATATCTAGTATATAATCACTTACTTCTTTCGTAGGCATAACCCCATCTTTTAATACTACATATGCTTTATTAGTAAATAATAAATCTTTATCAGGTTTAGGAACTACTACTACACTATCTACTACATCAATTAAAGCTATAACATTTTGAATATGTTCTAGATATACTTTATTTAAGTCTGATCTAATATAATATCTACTACTTCTTCCAGTTAAAGTAAAGTATCCTTTATTATCTAAAGTACCCATATTACCAGTCTTATAATACTCTACTCCTTTATACATAAATTTAGTATTTTTAGTCATTTCTTCATTCTTATAATATCCTTTATAAATATGTTTACCTGCTATACAAAGCATTCCTTCTTCACCATATTTAAGTTCTTCTAAAGTTTCTGGATTAACAATAATAGCCTTAGGTCCAACAAGTACTCTACCTACAGTGTCGGGTCTTATTTGAAGACCTACTGCATTAGTATTAGCACCACAAGTTTCAGCATTACCAGAACCATTACATATAACAGTTTTAGCTCCATGTTTTCTAAAAAACTCTATCCCTGCAACATTTTGCATTGGTGATAAGAAATCCCCTCCTGATACAAAAGTATGAATACTAGATAAATCATCACTATCTTTAACATTTCTTTTAATAAGTTCAAGAAGAGCAGGACTACCAAATACATAGTTAGGATTTTTACTTAGATAATATCTAATATTATCTTTACTTAAAGTAGGAGCAAGTACTGCTACTCTACCACATATTAAACTCATAATAGTAGAAGTAGCAAAACCATAAGGATAAGAAAATGGTACACATACTAAACATCTTTCTCCTACTTTTGCTTTAATCTTACCAGTATTTTTCATATAAATACCAGAAGCAAGTAAATTCTCATTAGTTAATACTACACTCTTAGGATTACCAGTAGAACCACTAGTAAATAAAATTAAAGAGTCTTCCTTACCACCATATAAAGTATATATAGGTTTTTTATAATATTTAGCAATACTACCAATATCACTAAAAGATAAATCATCGTTATATCCGTTAGCGCCTGTTTCTATACTACTATAATTCTTAGTACTAATCTCATTACTATGTAAAGTAATAATATTTCTTACCTTACTACCATCTTTAATCTTTTTATTATATTCTTTATCTTTATCAAAATTAATAAATAAACTAGATTCAAATTCATTCAAATATCCTAATACTTCTTCAATTGAAGACATTGAATTAATAAAAGTAGTAATAGCTCCTATTCTGTTGCAGGCTAAATATACTATTACCCCTTGATAAAAGTTAGGCATTGCTACTGATACAATATCCCCTTTCTTAACACCAAGTTCTTTTAATGTCTTAGATAAAGTAATAGCATCTTTTATCATTTCATCATAATTTACTCTTAAATCTAAACAATCTATTGCTTCTTCTTTTCTATAGAAATTACTAATTAAATTAATAGTATTATAAATACTCATATTAGGTATTATAGGATTTCTACTAAAAAAACTATAATCACTATTATGTATATTATCTATAGATGGATAACCTGTTAATTTTTTCATATAAAACCACTCCCTTTTTCATATGTAAGTATTATATAACATTTTTATCAAAAAAGCAAACATTTATATATATTTTAGTATATTTCCCCTTCAGCCTGTAGTCTTCCGGGGTATGAGCAAGCCTAAGGTCTTGCTCATATATTTTAGCATATTAAAAGTGAATCATTAAAATTCACTTATTTTCTTAATTTATCATTAGAATCTAAATCCTTAAGTATTTTATCAACTTTATCTTTTACCAAATTCAAATAATCTATCTCACTAGAAGGATCAACAGTAGGTAAATAACCTATTTTTCTTAAATAATCAAGTGGAGGCCATACTGAATCAGGAGCCAAATTTTTAATCCAATTTCCCAGAATAGCGGGATGGTGACAAGTTATTAACATAAACTTTTTAAATTTATATAAACCATATTTCCCATTGGCATTAGAAAGAAGACATTCTTTATCTTCACCATAATATTGATATATTTTATCAACTATCGTATTTTTACCACTAATTGCCCATTCTCCTTGAAATATTATTAATGTTGGTTCTAGTATTTCTATTTCTTTAATTAAATGTCTTAAACAATTTTCCTTCATAATACTAGTACTATTAACATTAGAAACATTTTTTAATTTATCCTCATTCTGAAATGAACATCGCATTAAATTCGTTAATGCATAACTTGCATAAGCATAATCACTTTTTACACCTAAAATATTTTCAAGAATCATTAAAGTCCCTTTTATATGATTATTTTTATTTTCCCAATTAATACAGTTTAATATGTTTAAACTATTCTCTTTAAAGTTTGGAGAAGTACCATATTCCATATTTTTCATATAAGCATTCTCTTTACCAACTATTAAAATTCTAATAGGTTTTCCATTATAACTTAAATCATAAAAAGGTGTAACTCCTACTGTTCCTCCTGAATATTGTTTCACAACATTACATTTTGTTTGAGAATTCAAACATTCTCCATAATGACTACAATGGAAATCATCTGCATTTAATCCTTCTCTTTTATAATACTCCAATAATTTTTTACACCTATCTCTTGTTTTTTCTACATCAGCACTCCACATACTATTCTCCTTTATAAGGTATATTACATTCTAAACTAACAATAAGGAATATTACATATAAAAGAGTATCGTATAAATCGTTTTCATTAAGATTATAAATTTTATTACTTTCATAACTCGTTTTAATTCGTTGATTTTTTCTATGTAAATCCTTCATTACACCTCTAATACCATCATAGTACCAACCATCATTATACTTTTTATTTTTACTTTGATGTAAATACCAACATTCGTTTATAATTTCATTTTTATTTTTATCAAACAAATATGAAGATATAGATGCAAGATTATTTTGGTACTTTAATAAATCTTTATTATTTGCATATTTTCTAAAAGTTTCGTCATTATTTGTATTTTCGAATTTTTCAAACTCTGAATACAACTCTGAAAACTCTTTCAAAATTTCAAATATATTTTTTTTAACATCATCAATTTTTTCTATTTTTATTTTGTTTAATTGCAGAAATATTTGATGTGCATATTTGCCGTAGAACTCACTTCTTATATCATTTTGCTCTTGTGCAAGTAATAAAAAATGATTATTTACTTTTTTTACATTTTTATTATGTCTAATAGTATTTTTTCTATATTCATCAGTAAATTTAATGTTACGTGCAATTTGACAAGAAGAGAAAACATATCTATCGTGACTTTTTTCTAATGGATATTTACCGCATCCTTCAAACAAATTACCAAAAGAACAACACTTCTTTGAATAATCACAAGCAGGTACTAAAACCTTGGCTAATTCAGGATAAACCTTTTCTAATTCAAACTTTATAAGTTGACATAAGGCATTCATTTCCCACGATTGATTTCTCATTAATCTTTTATTGCAGAAATTTTTCAATGCTAAGAAGTTTACAGTCCATACTAAACTAGTGGTGACGCAATGCGGTAAAATAAATCGAGCATCTTGATATGCTACACCAGACTTGAACATTTGAATATATGTTTTTCTTGTATCTTCCATGCTTTGCTTATAAATATTAAGATTTCCAGAAGCCACTATTGCTGCTGGAATAATATAATCAACATCTCCATAATATGCATCACTCATACCCTTTTGAGAAAATCCAGAGCCTATTCTAACCCTAACCAATTGATGAGATGATGCTCTTGAAAGCCCATCAATTTGAAAAGTAAAATTTAAACATTCCAAAGCAGTTGGTAATGTTTTCCCATTTAATGCAAGTGATATCATATTTGTTATTTCTTCTGATGTATAAGAATCTAAATTAAATGTTGGACCCCAAGTTTGACTCAAAAAAGATACCAAAGGTAGTTTAATATCATTTGGATAATTTAATAATTTTACTCTCAATTTAGAACATCCAATACCATCTTTTTTCATTTCTTCATACTTTTTTATACTCAAATTATGCTGTTTTAATACATGATTTTCTAGCGAATTATTTTTTTCATCAATATCATTCGATGAAGAACCGCATACTATACATAACCATTTATTTTTTGTAATTTTTGTCATAATAATCATCTCCTTTTTCATCTATAATACTACAATAAAACTTCATTTTTTCTATTTTTTGCAATTCATCATTTCCGTTAAAATCATCAAATTGTGTATTATTTACAAAACTAGTATAGCTACCCAAACGTAACTCATTATATTTTTTCTTTAGAATAATAAATAATTTTCTTTGATATGATAACATACATAATGTATTTAGTGCCCAGGCAAAATTCATTTCTTGTGAACGCCAAAATGTAAACATATTCAATTTATCATTTTCTATCGTAAATTGTATTGATGATAATGCTGGATAATTTTTTTCTATAAAGTCAGAATCAATAAATGTACTGAAAACACATCTTCTAGAATATTTATCATCAAGTAATATTTCAGATAAATATTCTATTACACTCTTACCATTAATTGTTCTTAACAACCGTCTCGAATATGACAAGTACCACTCATTGTTATTTTCCCATCTTTTATCTATTTTTTTTGGATCAATAAATTCAAGAACATATTTAAAAAAATTATATTTTTCAACATTTATAGTATTGTTTGTTACATTTCTAATTTCTATTAATGCTTGTTTGAATCCTTTATTTTGCTCTATTATTTTTACTGCTTCTGCTAAAGTAGTTACTGTCACATTAATCTGTTTCATTAATAATTTCCTCCACAATCTTCTTTGAGTCATCAAAGATATCTTCTATTAATTTAAATCTCCAATTTGCCATTCTACCAAGTAAAAACACATTATTTTTTCTTAAAAAGTTAGTTATATTATTATGATTATAATCATTTAATTGTTCAAATCTACCAGGAAAAACAACATTTTTCTTTATATTATATTTTTGTATATCACTATAATCAATAAAGTTATTTAAAAACTTTTGTTCCTTATAAGTTAAATTAGTTATATCAAAGTCAATAGGAGATTCAATAAATATTGAACTTCCTAAATGTGCAATTCTATTCATTCTTATATCACTATCAACACAATATATAACCTTATATTCAATTGTTTCCAAACCATCAATGATACAAATATAAAATGGTTTATAAAATAAATCACACAACTTTATATCAATAATATTCATAAAAAAATTTAGTGGTATGGTAGAAATCAAATAGTCATAATTTATTTTTACACCATCTGAAAGAATTACACTCTTTTCATTTAATTTTATACGTTGTACTGATCTATTAAAGATATAATTACATTGTTTATTATTTTTCATTAAGAATTGATTTAACAACATCTTGCGGCCCATTTTGCCATCAAACGATATAACATATGCTTTTTTATTTTTTTCCAAAAACTTTATAGTATTTCCACATTTCCTCCCAAGAATTTTTTGTGAATATTTTTCACTTAATTCTAAATTTCCTGAACTATACATTTCATTGCCATCATAAATTCTCATTTCAACATTAATTTCTATATATTTCACATTTAAATTAACAATTTTTTTATTAAAATAAAATGGTACATCATCTACTGATTCATAAAAACACTCTTCATCTTTTTTATCCACAACAATAACATTATAATTATCAGTATCTAAATTGCTCATAAACACTTGAGAACTAATACCAGCACCAATAATTAATATTGTTTTTCTTTTAGTGTTCATCCAACATTTCCTTTTTTAAAACATGTTTGTTTTGATATAATGCAATATCTGGTCTATCATCAAATGGAACGTTATAATGAGGAACATTTTTTTTAAGTAATTTTTCAGAAATTTGTCTATCAATCAAAATATAATTATCTAAAATATCTTCCCTATTTTCATACCATAAAGTCAAAGGTATAGATTCAATTTGATTTATAAGTGGTTGATAAATTTCGTATAACTCAGAATTTTGTTCAGCATTTAACCACCACCAAAAGAATGACTTAAACTTATCTATCCATAGTTTTTCTTCTTCGGTAAATTTAAATTTTGTACCAGTTGTATAATTATGATACTCAATATTATCGTTTAACATTCCCATTTTTTTTGCAATATCATAATATTCTGTACCCTTATAAGGATAACCCAAAGATATTCTAATACCAGATGGTTTTATTTCTGCATTTAATTTTATAGTATTTAACATTTCTTCTTTTGTTTCAGTTGGATGTGCAATTATATTGTAGGAAAAAGTTCTTAACCCGATTTGATTACATTTGTCAAAAACATGTCTCAGCGTTTGTTCCGAAAATCTTCTTTTAATAATTTCATTGCATATACGTTTTGTAGTAGATTCAACGCCAAATCTTATTAAATCACAATTAGCAGATTTCATTAATTCTAAAAGTTCATCATCTACATCATTAATTGTTGTTAAGCAGACAAAAGGTAAACCAATCTCATCTTTATATCGCATAAAAAACATTTTCATATATTCTTTGTCATATGTAAAAGTATCATCAATAAATGAAAAAGCCTTTACAAAGTCATATTTATCTTTTATGTATTTCAATTCTTTGATCATATTATCTATATCTCTCAATCTTAAATATCCAAGTTCTTTATTACCAGTAGTTCTAGTATTAAACTCATTTTTTAATATTTTGACTTCGGCAAGATTATGGCAAAAAGTGCAACGATATGGGCAACCTCTATTCATCGAAACATTAACCCAACCACGTCTAAGCTTTGTAATTTTCTCAAAATCCCAATTATCCAAATCCATATAAGGTAACTCAAAATAATTAATGAATCTTCTCATAGGATTTTTTATTATTTTATCATTACTTTTCATCCAAACATTAGGAATATTAGTGATATCATTCCCCTTTTGTAAGTTAACCATCAAATCTTTTATAGCCCATTCTCCTTCACCCCTTATCAAAAAATCAAAAGGGCAATCAATAGTTAATACACTTTCCGGATTTAAAGTTGCATATATTCCTCCAATAACAATTGGAATATTAAGTTTTTCCTTTATTCTATATGACAATTCTCTCATATCAGAATAATGATTTTCACCTGTTGATATACATATATAATTTGGATTAATTAATTCAATATCATTTAGTATTCTTTTTATATCAAAAGGATACCCTATTTCTTCATTGATATGAATTATACTTGTTTCAAATCCCTCTTGCTGCAAAGTAGAAGATAAATAAGAAACACCTATACTAAGTCCTAGTGGACAATCATAATTAGGAAAAATAAATAACACTTTCATTTTTCAAACACCATCCTTCTCATCTGATTTTATTATACAAAAATACCATAAAATGTCAATAATTTAATTAATATTGTTAAATAAAATTAACTACTATAAATAAAAAATCGATTAATATCTTGTATAAATATATTTTTTAAGTTATAATTTAATAAAGAAATATAGATTGGAGGCTAAAATATGAATTCTATTACCATAAAAGAACTACAAACAAAAATACTAAGCATCGATAATACACCCAACGCTACTGATAAATATTTTCAGAAATTAATTGAAGAAGTTGGAGAATTATCTAGAGCTATGAGAAAAAATTCAAGATTAAAAGATACAAATAATATTAAAGGTACATTAGAGGAAGAGTTATATGATGTGCTTTATTATACAATGTGTTTAGCAAACATGTATAATATTGACTTAGAAAATTGTGCTATTTTAAAAGAAAAAATAAATTCTCAAAAATATAACAGACCAAGTATTTTCGATTAATTATCATGTAATGTATTAAGTAATTTTTTATATAGACAATTGATTTTTTATCATTGTCTTTTTTTGAATTAATAGTTTATTATTTTATATATAATAAATAATTTTATATACAGTATTATGTATTATTTTAAAAGACTAAAATGATTTTTAATCAGAAACTTTATACATCAAAAATAGAAATAAAAATATAATTATAATTAAAAGAATAAGAAATAACTCCTATTCTTTATCTAATAACCAATCTAATACATTGATTTGTTTTATACCATTATGTGAAGTATAAGGAGTAAGATCCATAGTAAGTAAATATTTAGGATTATGATCATTTATATTTTCTAAACTAGCAAGTTCTCTCTTTAAAGTATTCTCTTCCCTTACAGTATAAGCAACTTGATAATATTCTTCTCCCTTTTCATTTATTGCTATAAAGTCAACTTCTCTATCATCATATTTACCAACATATACTTCGTATCCTCTTCTAAGCAACTCTAAATATACAATATTTTCTAATATATGACCTTCATCTACTTTCTTACTACCAAGTAAATAAAATCTAAGTCCAGTATCAGATAAATAATATTTAACCCCTGTCGTCAAATATTGTTTACCCTTTACATCATATCTATTAACTCTATATAATACAAAAGCATCAACCAAAGCATTTAAATAGCTTTCTACTGTAGGAACTGATATTTTTCTACCAGCAGAAGTCATAGTATTTGCAATATTAGTACTAGAGCAGATACTACCCACTATATCAAACATATACTTAATAACACTATCTAACATCTGAAGGTCATTAATACCCTTTCTATTTGCAATATCTTTTATCAAAATACTATTATATACACCATCATAATATGCTCTTATTTCTTTTGAATTATCTAAACTTAAAATATAAGGTAAACTACCTTTAACAGTATAATCACTATACTTTTTCAAAAGATCACCTTCACCAACATAAGATATATACTCTTTAAAAGATAAAGGTAACATCTTTATTTCTACATATCTACCTGAAAGTAACGTAGCAAGATCTCCTGATAGTAGATAAGCATTTGACCCAGTTATATATAAATCAACATTTTTCTTTACATATAAACTATCTACCGCTTTTTGAAACATCTCTATATTCTGTACTTCATCTAAAAATACATAATTCATTTTATCAGGAACTAATTTAGATTTTACATATTCATATAGTTCCTTATAATTAGTAATAAACTCATAATCTCCATCTTCAAAATTGATATGTATTATTTGCTCTTTATCTATACCTATACTAAATAAATAATCCATATACAAATCAAATAATGTAGATTTACCACATCTTCTTATACCAGTTACAACCTTTATCAAATCCTTATCTTTAAAACTTTTAAGTTCATTTAAATAATTTTCTCTCTTTATCATAATAATCTCCTCTGTTATCATTATACTATATTATTTAATTAATGTCAATTTTATAAAGTATACTTTACAAAAACACTAAATTAACAGCTTTTATAAAGTGTGTTTTACAAAAAATAAATTAATTTCAAGACTACTTATGTAGGCTTGAAATTACTAGATAAAGACTATCTTAATAGGCTTTATATGTAGTGAGAGACTATCCTTATAGGCTCGAACTAAACCAAACAAAAATTATAATTAACTAATAATCATCTTACCAAGATATACACCTAGTACAATACATATAAGAATAATAAGTATTGTATATAAAATCTTAGATATCTCATTAGTATCTTCATCCATATAATAACACCACCTAATATTTATCTTTTAATTTAACAGTAACAGTATCAGTAATATCTTCTCCTACAGGAACACTCTGTTCATATACATAACCATTACCCTCTAGTATAAAACTAACATCCATCATCTTAAGAATATTATTAGCTTCTTTATAAGAATAACCAGTTAAATCAATCATCTTCTTAGTATTACCATTAGTCTTTAATATAACCAAATCATCTTCATATATAGTACTATTAGTACTAGGATACTGACTAGTAACCTTATTACCATCTCCTAGTACAAGAACTCTAATATTCTTACCTTCTAAATATCCTTTAGAAGTACCAATATCCATATTATAGAAAGATTCCATAACATATTTTTCTTTATCCTTATTAGACTTCTCAATATTAAGATACTTAGTAATATTCTTCTCTACCTCTTTAATCATCGGAGCAACATAATTAGTAGTATCCTTAGGTCTCTTAATCGCAGCATATAAAATAATCTCAGGATTATCTCCAGGAAACATACCAGAGAAAGAATAAATATAATCAGATTCTCCACTCATATACTTACCCTTAGTATAATCATATATCTGTGCAGTACCAGTCTTACCAATCAAACTATAACCATCCATATGATATAAATAACCAGTCGAATTAGTATTATCACCATTAATAACACTAGCCATTAATTCTTTCATCTTCGTAACAGTAGTACTACTTACAACAGTACCAACTTTCTTACTCTTACCCTTATATATAGTCTTACCAGTATCCGTATCCACTATCTTATCAATAATATAAGGCTTTAACATCGTACCATTATTACTAATAATAGTAAGTGCCTGCAAATGCTGTATAGGAGTAGTCGTAATACCCTGACCATAACCTGCAGTAGCAGCTTCTATCTGATAAGTATAATCTATACTACCAGCTTCTTCTCTATTCATCGTAAAACCAGTCTTAGTACCAAAGCCATATTTAGCATAGCAGGCTTTCAAATCATCCTTATTAATAGTAGACTCAACAATATTAGCAACCGCTATATTAGAAGATAGTGCAAAACCTTGATCATAAGTAAGTTCTCCCCATCCTTCTTTTTTCCAGTCATTAATCGTAGTCTCTTTACCATCTTCTCCTGTATAAGTCTTACTACCAGACATATACTTCGTATTACCATCATAATTGCCTGAATCAACTGCACACATATAACTAAATATCTTCATAGTCGATCCTGGTTCATAAGTTAAAGTAGCAATAGGATCAATATAAGAAGTCATATTTCTAAGATTAGGATCAAAACTAGGAGTACTAGAATATCCAAGTATCTTACCCGTCTTAGCATCCATCGCCGCCATAACAACCCATTCAGCCTCAGAATCATTTTGAGCAGTCTTAACAGCAGACTCAATAAATAACTGAATATTATTATCAATAGTAAGATAAACATCATCACCATTATCCGCAGGTTCCGTATATTCTCTACCATTAGCTATCTTATAACCATATTTATCTCTCTCATAAGTAATATACCCACTCTTACCTTTAAGTTCATTATTATAATATTCCTCTAATCCCAACTCACCAGTAATCCATTTATTCTTATCATCATCTTCTTTAAGAACAGTATATCCAAGTATATAACTAGCAAAATCTCCATTAGGATAATATCTCTTAATATCTTTAAGAAAATCAATTCCCTGTAATTTTAACTTATCAATTTCTTCTTTAGTAAGTTCACTAAGACCCTTACCAATAGTACCAAATTCTACTTGATATTTATTACTCTCTTTACCCTTAACTAATACATCTTTAATCTCTTCACTAGTAACACCTAATACGCCAGCTAATTTAGTACTAGTATCATCAATATCTTCAACATAATTCTTATTACCCTTAGCATCTACCCTCTCATTAGATAAATAAGCAATAAGCGTATAACTAACAACATCATTAGCTAGTACATTACCATTAATATCATATATAGTACCTCTCTTAGGCATAATAATATCTTCTTTAGTATTCCTATTCTTAATAAAAGCCGCTATTGTAGAATTACCTACTTTATAGTCAACTAAACATAAATAACATAATCTACCAATAAGTATTAAAAACAAAAAAAAGGTACCAATAATAACTAATTTACTAACTTTAAATTTGTCATTATTAACATTACCTTTTTTCATTATAATCACCTTATTCTATAGTCTTAATATTTTCATTATTATAAGCAAGACCAAGATTTCTACTAATACTCTGAATATTATCAAGTGAAGCCATCTCATTAATCTTCATAGCTAAACTCTCATTAGTATCCAAAGCTTTCTCTACTTTTTTATTCATATCTTGTAATTCAATATTCATCTTACTAACCGCAGTACTAGTAAATACAATACCTACTACTAAGAATACTATAATTACAAGAGAACTCTTATATAGAAATCTCTCTACCTTAGTAAACCCTTTCTTTTTCTTCTTTTTCATAAAATCAATCCTCTATTCTTTCAATAACTCTAAGTCTAGATGACCTTGCTCTATTATTTTCCTCTAACTCCTCTTTACTAGGAGTAATATTTGCTATTAATTTAAACTTAGGTAAATATTCCTTAGGTATAAAAGGTAGTTTAGATAGACTACTATCAACCTTAGAATATTTATTAAATATCTCTTTAACAATCTTATCTTCTAAAGAATGAAAAGTAATTACAGATATTCTTCCTCCAACATTTAACATCTCTATTGCTTCTTCTAAAGCATCCCTTAGAACACCAAGTTCATTATTTACTTCTATTCTAATAGCTTGAAAAGTCTTTCTCGCCGGATGACTATCTTTCATAGCCTTATATGGCATACTCTTTTTAATTACTTCAACTAACTCTAGTGTCGTTTCAATTTTTTTATTTTCTCTAGTCTTAATAATATTATTTGCAATACTACTAGCATATTTTTCTTCACCATATTCTCTTAATATTCTAACTAAATCATTATAAGAATAAGTATTAACCACATCGTATGCTGAAAACTCTTTATCTCTATCCATTCTCATATCAAGAGGAGCATCATTATGATAACTAAAACCTCGCTCAGGAATATCAAGTTGTGGTGAAGAAACACCTAAGTCAAAGACAATACCATCTATTTTATTAATACCCCTTTTATTTAATTCTTCTTTAAGATTAACAAAATTAGATTTAATTATCTCATAATTATTACCAATTTCTGATAATTTCTTATCACTATATTCTATCGCCATTTCATCTTGATCAAAGGCGAAAAGAAAGCCCCTTTTAACTCTCTTTAAAATTAAACCACTATGTCCCCCAAAGCCAAGTGTAGCATCTACATAAATTCCATCTTCTTTTACATTAAGATTATCAATGGCTTCATTTAAAAGTACTGTCTTATGCATCAATATCAAATCCTTCAAATAAATTCTCTGCTACTTCAGATATCTTATTCATATTACTATCAATAAGATTATCAAACTTATCAGTAGCCCATATTTCTAGGCGATCATTAACCCCAATTATTGTACATTCCTTTTTAATACCCGCATAACAAATTAATGAAGATGGCAAGTTTATTCTACCTTGCTTATCAAATTCACATACAGTAGCACCAGATAAGAAAAATCTATTAAATGTTCTGGCATCTTGCTTAGTAAATGGAAGACTCTTTAATTTAGATACAATATTATCCCATTCTATCTTACTATAAACAAATAGACATCCATCTAATCCTCTAGTAACAATAAACTCATTACCAATATCTTCTCTAAATTTAGAAGGTATAATTAATCTTCCCTTTTCATCAAGATTATGATGATATTCTCCAATTAACATAATATCCCCCACTTTCTTCCACTTCGTGCCACTCTATGATTATATTCTACTATAAAGTATTATCTTTGTAAATATCTTTCTTCTAATTTGACAAAAAAAGATGTAAACTTATCTAATATTTTCTCCTTCCATGAAAATCCAAGGTATTTTCATGTCATTACTAGCCTGTAGTCTAGTAATAAATAATTATTAGATATTATATTCACGGTGAAGTACTTTCTAACTTAAAAAAATACAATTAAAAAGAAGATAAACTAGTATCTTCTTTAACCATTTAATGTAGCATTCTTACCAGTAGCATATAAATCAAATGATAACGTCTTATTCTGCATAGTATCTGGATTAGTAAAGTCTTTTCCATTAAACCATAAATATAAAGTAT
>OGWZ01000143.1_pt1 | contig 83394 bp, 76 predicted proteins | sample 1576141 | NCBI WGS metagenome assembly OGWZ01 (sample SAMEA3541512, study PRJEB24748) | human gut metagenome | biome: human gut; feature: human-associated habitat; material: faeces | place: China | collected 2012
CTGAAGTATTTATAAAAAAGCATACAATAAAAACTCCATCGATAAAGACTGAATGAATCGGGATACCGAATGATTCAGAAAGATGGAGTGGATGTTGAAATGTTACCGGACGACTGGAAACGAACCGGGCACGTCATTTAGACGTGTGACTTTTTCGCAGAAAAAGTCTTTTCTTGCACTAAACTACAGGAATATCTAGTAATGATATAATCTCAACTTATTATAGGAAAATGAAATTGATTAAATATTAACAAAGATTTGATTGATTTCAACTCCTTTTAGTATACTGATTTTGAGGTGGTTAAAATGGATTATGTATATGTGATAAAAGAAAATATTGAACAAGAACACATTTGTTGTGCCATTAGTAGTAATTCAGATGTTGAAGTAAGATCCAAGAAAGATTGGTTGTCTGATCGTTTTGAGGATGGTCTTGTCTTTATTAAATCGAGTGTAAGAGGGAAATGTTTTATTGAATATATTCCGGCAAAGAATGCGTGGATTCCAATCGATGCCAAGAATTTTATGTATATTGATTGTCTATGGGTATCTGGATCTTTAAAGGGTCATGGGTATTCGAGTGAATTATTAAATATGTGTATTGAGGATAGTAAGAAGAAGGGGTTGGATGGAATTTGTATCTTATCTAGTAAAAAGAAAATGCCGTATCTTGCAGATCCTAAGTTTTTAACATATAAAGGTTTTAAAGTGTGTGATGAAGCGAGCAATGGAATACAATTGTGGTATTTAGCTTTTAATGATTCGGATGCACCTAAATTTAAATCTTGTGCGAAAGAATGTCATATCGAAGAGTCTGGTTTTGTCTTATATTACACAAGTCAATGTCCTTTTAATGCAAAATATGTTCCAATCATTGAAAATTTGTCTAAAGAAATGAATATAGAATTTAAAGCGATTCATCTAGATACAAAAGAAAAGGCGCAAAATGCGCCAACTCCTATCACTACCTATGCCTTATTCTATAATGGTGATTATATAACGAATGATGTGATGAATGAGAAGAAGTTTTTAAAGTTAGTTGAGAAGCTAAAATAGTCACTAATTATCTTGAGACATGATGGTTTTGAATAATAGATATATCAAGTAGATTGTATTTAGTGCAAATGGAACAATCAGATTGGTACTAATAAGGCTTGCAAAAAATAGAATGTGGGATAAGGAATTTTCTTCTCCACTAACAATGACATATGGAGATAGTGCCATAGTTAAAAAGATCAGAAAATAGATAGCTAAAATGACTAAGAAATGATTTTGTATTGTTTCATAATGAAATTCCTCCTTGATTTCATATTAGCAGATTTGACTTGCACTTTAAATTGTTTTGTACTAAAATTCTAAATGTAGTAAATAAATCTGGAGAGCTATTGCTGAGAGGAAGTTCGACTTCGACCCATTAAACCTGACGGATAATGCCGGCGTAGGAAGTATAGTTGTTTTTTTGACCTGTCTTTTTACGTTGCAGGTCTTTTTATTTTATTGCCTTACTGTAGGGGAGCGCCTAGAGTATAGAAAACAAGCGAGGGAGCCTGAATTGACAGGATGAGAGAGGACTGTTTGTCTAATACCGAAACCACAGATGGTTTTTTGCGTGTTTTCTAGGCCATCTGTATCTGTAGGAGGTAGTATTATGAATAAACACAATTACTTATTAAGCTTAGTCTTTTTTTCAATGATGGTAGCTGTTGGAGTAGTCATTTCTCCAATCTTACGTGTAGAAGGAATGTGTCCTATGGCACACTTGATTAATATCACAATGGCTGTATTTATGGGGCCTTGGTATTCATTTCTTTGTGCTTTAGCTATTGGTTTAATTCGTATGACAGTTATGGGAATTCCACCATTGGCTTTAACTGGTGCTATTTTTGGAGCTACATTATCTGGTATTTTATATCGTGTAAGTAAAGGAAAGATTTGGGCTGCCGTACTTGGTGAAGTCATTGGTACAGGTTTAATTGGTTCTGTTCTTTCATATCCAGTAATGACATATTTATGGGGTAGAACGGGACTTACTTGGATGTTCTATGTGCCTAGCTTTTTAATGGGTACAATTATTGGTGGAAGTATTGCGTATGTTTTATTGAAGTCAATGTCTCGTAGTGGAATCCTAGAAAATATTCAAAGAAAGTTAGGAGTGCAAAAATTTGTTGAAACAAACGAATAATTTGATTCACTGTATCACAAATCCAATTTCAATTAATGATTGTGCAAATCTTATATTAGCTTTGGGTGCGAAGCCGATTATGGCTTGTCACCCCGATGAAGTTGATGATATCACTTGCCATTCTGCGGCTTTGGCATTAAATTTAGGTAACTTTGATGATGTAAGAGCTAAGTCTATGATGATTAGTGCTAAATGTGCCAAAGAAAATAAAATTCCATTCATTTTAGATTTAGTTGGAGTGGCTTGTTCAACACTTCGATTGAATTATGCCAAAGAACTTGTTTCTTTATATTGTCCAACTGTCATTAAAGGTAACATCAGTGAGTGTAAAGCTTTTTATGGAATGACAAGTCATGCGCACGGTGTAGATGCAGATGTTCTCGATGAAGAGAATATCTATGAAAGTGCGAAATGGCTAAAGGACATGGCTTTAAATCTTGGTTGTGTAGTTGTTTGTAGCGGCAAGATCGATGTCGTTACAGACGGTAAAGAAGTGAATTTAATTTCAAATGGTTGTGATATGCTTTCAAGAATTACGGGGACTGGATGTATGTTAAATGTGGCGATTGCGACATTTTTAACTAGTTATTCTCCATTATTGGCTTGTATTAAGGCAACTTGTTATTATGAAGTAGCTGCAGTAAAGACGAAATGTGAAGGTCCTGGAACTTTCCATATGCATTTTATGGACGAAATCTATAAGCTTACCAGTTTTGATGAATCTTTGTTTAAAATAGAGGTGTTAGAATGAAAACAGTAGATTATACATTATATTTTATTACCAATTCAGATGGTTATGATGAAGAAACTTTTTTAAATAAAGTAAAAGGGGCATGTCTTGGTGGAGCAACCATTGTCCAGCTTCGTGAAAAGAATAAATCAACATTGGAATATTATGAATTGGCAGTTAAAGTCAAAAATATAACCGATGCCTATAACATCCCATTGATTATTGATGATCGAATGGATATCGCAATGGCTGTAGGATGTGGTGTTCATTTAGGAAATGAAGATATGCCAATTTCACAAGCTCGTAAAATTATGGGTGAAGATTGTATTATTGGGGCTACCGCAAAAACAGTAGAAGTTGCAAAAAAAGCAGAGACCGATGGTGCTGACTATTTGGGTTGTGGTGCTATTTATCCGACAAAGACGCATGTTAAGACGAAGATTACAAGTGTTGAAACACTGAATGATATTTGTTCGGCTGTCAAGATTCCGGTTTGTGCGATTGGCGGATTAAATAAAGACAATCTTTCTGTTTTAGAAAAGAGTCCTATTCAAGGTGTTTGTGTTGTATCGGCTATTATGGATCAAGAGGATACAAAAAAAGCAGCTGAAGAATTGAAGGAATCGATTCAAAAAATCGTGGCATAAAAAATGCCACTTTTATTTTTGGAAAATATAACCTAAAATAGTATTTATGAGAAAAAGAAAAATATTAGTCCTTTCAATCACCATTGTTGCCGTAGCTCTTATACTTGAAACATGTATATTAAGATATGTAAATGAAAAGAATGCGCAAACCACATCCAATGTATTATTGGATCGTGTGATTGCGGTTCTTGATAAAAATGAGTCGAGTGAAGAGCGGTTTGTGAAATCATTAAAAGATGATTATATAGTTCGTGCTAAGGCCATATCTTATATTGTGGATGCCAAGCCGGAAGTAGAATATGATATTGATGAACTTCAAAAAATCGCATCTTTAATGTCCGTGGATGAAATTCATTTTATTGATGAAACAGGAACGATATATTCGGGTTCAATCCCTAAATATTTTGGATATAGCTTTGATTCTGGTGAACAAATGGCTTTCTTTAAACAAATGTTAAAAAATTACGATTTAACATTATGCCAGGATGTAACACCAAACACGGCCGAAGCTAAAGAGATGATGTATGCAATCACTTGGAATGAATCTAAAACGCATATGGTTCAAGTGGGTATTACGCCAAAGCGTCTTTTAAAAGAGTTGAAACAAAACCAAATTTCAAATGTCGTAGCCGATATGCCTGTGTACAAGGGAATGGAAATTTATGTTGTAAATTCAAAGACGAAAATAATTGAGGGTGCTACTGACAAAAATAAAATCGGGAAGAAGATTCTGACTTCTAATAAAAACTATCAATATATAACTCGAAAACACGGAAATTATAATGTATCTGTATCCATATCTGAATCGATGTTTTCTCAAAATAATATCGTAGCGATATTGATTGTTGGTATTTATTTAACTTTAGCTTCATGCTTACTTGTTCTCATGCTTTCTAGAGTATTAAAAGAGAAGTATGAAAAAGAAAAATATATGTATACTTCGAATACGGATGGACTGACGAAATGTTTCAATCGACGTGCGTATGACTCGGATATGGAAAAGTTAGATTTAAATACGGAATGGGCTTATATATCTTTAGACTTAAACGGTCTAAAACAAGCCAATGATTCACTTGGCCATAGTGCTGGGGATGAGCTTATTTGTGCGGCTAGTAACTGCATGAAGTTTGCGTTTGCCTCTTATGGAAAGATCTATCGTATTGGTGGAGATGAATTTGTCGTATGGATTCAAAACTCTGTTTCTAATCTAGATTCGATATTACAAGTATTTGATGCGACCATTCATGATTGGCATGGTAAGTACTCAAATTCGATATCTGTATCGTATGGTGTCGTCAAGTCTTCAGAACAAGATTTTGATTCGGTTCAAGAAATAAGTAAATTAGCCGATGAAAGAATGTATCAAAATAAAAAGGATTATTATACAACGAGTTGTAATGATCGAAGAAGGTAATGAAAAAGCATCTCTAGGGATGCTTTTTGTTTTGATATTATTTATTTACGGCTTCTTTTAGAGCTTTGGCAACTTTGAACTTAACAGATTTGCTAGCTTCAATTTGAATCTTTTCTTTCGTTAGAGGATTGAATCCTTCTCTAGCTTTTCTTTCAGTGATTTCAAATTTTCCAAATCCTGCAAGATCCACCGTTTTTCCTTCACTTAAACCTTCAAAGATTTGTGTTAATGCCAAGTCAACAACTTCAGTGATGTCCTTTTTAGATAAGTGAGAATCTTCGGCAATGTTTGAAATGATGTCCTTTTTAGTTAATTTTTCCATGTTTATAAGTCTCCTTTATATCCCTATAATACGCCTTTTTTCACCATTAGCCAACCCATTAGATGAATTGGTTGAACAAATTCGTTGTTTTTAATTAAATCATTGATTTCATCTTCTGTATATTCTTTGACTTCTAAAAATTCTGTCGAATCTAGATGCTGTTTCGATACTTTTTCACAATCATCGGCATAATATAAATACGCATAATTATCCGCTATTGTAGGATTACTAGGAATTGTATAAATATGTTTCCAGTGATCTGAAACGTAGCCTGTTTCTTCTTGTAATTCACGTTTAGCTGCAAGTAATGCACTGTCTTTTTCATCACCCTCAATGCCACCGGCACAAAATTCAGTGGTTACAGATTTAAGTCCATGTCTAAATTGACGAACTGTTATATACTTATCATCTTTTGTTCTTGCGATAATCACAACAAAGTTTCTTCTTGAATAGTTATAGAAAGGGGAGAATTCCTTTCCATCTGGAAGAATAAAAGACTCTTTACGAAAGTCGATCCATTCATCTTGTACAATATGTTCTGTTTTATTTAATTTCCAATTTAAATCCATTTTTATCACCTAGGTAATTATAAACCAAATAAAAAAAATAGTGCAACCAAAGTTACACTATTCATTGACTATGCTTGTTGAGCAATTCCAACGTATCTTGAACTTAATGCAGTCGCTAAAGCCATATTTGAAACAACAGCTACAATGACTTCAGGAATCATATTTGTTCCGATGACACCAGTCATAACTCCGTTCAATGCGGCTTGGCTAATGCCTAAAGCTTGTGAGTATTGAGGACCGAATAAGATAACGATCAATCCTAATACCATGATTGTGTGGCATACTGTCGCAACAGCTGCTGCAATACCTGCAGCGACTGGAGTATTCTTTGCGTATTTTTTCGCAAATTTAAATACATAACCAGCAATCACACCCAACAAAATACGTGGTACTAAAGCTATAACTAAACTAAAGAAGTTACCAGAAATACCACCAACTGTGATAAATGGAGAGAAGACAAAGCTTGTGATTCCAGGTGTCATTGTAGCTCCAATTACAGAAGTACAACCAAATACGAATCCTAAGAAAGCACCGGCTGCTGGTCCCATTGTACTAGCCAAGATAATTACAGGCACGTGCATTAATGTAACACTTAATGCGTTGATACGTAAGTATCCAATTGGTGTTAAATACATGATGATTTCGATGGCTAAAAATAAAGCCAAAACGCACATCTGGCGTACTGATAGTTTTGATTTGTTCATATTTCCTCCTACTTTCGTTTCTTTTTAAGAATACGATGTAACTAATCAAATGGATGTCTTCATACATAGATTATGGTCCTTAGATCCATATCCACAAAAAAAACATCTTCAATAGTTTACAATAAAAAAAAACAGGAATCAAGTCCCTGTTTTAGTTCCAAAAGTCAAATGGACTAGAGGAATCATCGTCTTCATTATTGTTGTACTGTGAATAATAAGAAGATTGAGTCGATGATTTACTTACATCTTTTCCTTCAAGCATAGTATTGATTGAATCTTTGACATCGCTGATCGCAATCGCATAGCCCATACCTTCTACATCCGTATCACTTAATTTGGCTGAGTTGATGCCAATCAATTCACCACTCATATTCAATAATGCTCCACCTGAGTTACCTGGGTTAATAGCTGCATCAGTTTGAATATACGATTGTGATTTGTCTGTATCTGAACTTGTTGAAACACTACGATTTGTAGCCGATACAATACCCGTTGTAACACTTTGACCATAACCTAACGCATTACCAATCGCTACGACTTGTTCTCCAACTTGAAGTTTGTCACTATCTCCAATTGTCGCAATCGCAATTTGTTTTAAAGTATCTTCACTTAAGTCTTTTGTTTTGATGGAAATCACAGCTAAGTCACGATCTTCATCTACACCTTTTACAGTGGCTTCTACATTTGTATTATCCGCTAATGTACAAGTCAAGGTCTTGGCATTTTCAATAACATGATAGTTTGTCAAAATATCGATTTCACCATTCTTTTTATTGATGATCACACCACTACCTACACTTGTACTTTCTTGTTGCGTAAACGGATTGCTTCTTGAGTTATTTCCATACATACTGAAATAATTTTGTACATCCGATACCGAAACGTTGGTAATCGATACAATACTTGGCATACAATTTTGAGCGACTGCACTCACATTTGAAGTGGTTGAACTTGAAGTTTTCACAACATTTGTACTTTGAACTGTTGTATTTTGTTTATTATAGTTATCAACCACATAGTTGACACCTTGAAAACTTCCAGCCGCAACTACACCAAATGTGGCCGCACTCAATACAAGCTTTGTACCTTTCTTTAATAATTTATGATTTGAATTTGGAATTTTTGGCATTTCATTTTTCATTTCCTTGTACCTCCTTATTTACAATACAAGGATATCGCAATAAGCTTAAATGAACATTAAATTATTCCATATTTGTGTAACCCATTAAATACGTATCCACTTCTTTAGCACACTCTTTACCTTCATGAATAGCCCATACAACTAAGGATTGACCTCTATGACAATCTCCAGCTGTAAAGTATTTGTCTTTGACTTGATAAGAATTTGGTTGTGTCATAATCGTATTTCTTTGTGTTGTTTCCAATTTAAAACTCTTCTTTAAATCATCTTCAACACCAATAAAACCAGCCGTAATCAATAATAAATCACAGTCTAAAATTTGTTCGGAACCCTTTACTTCTTCAAGCTTACCATTGTTAAAGTGGACTTTTACTGTCTTGATCTGTTTTAGATTTTTCTTTTCATCTAAAATACATTCCTTAACTGTTGTTTCGTAGATGCGAGGATCCTTTTTAAAGACGGCAATCGCTTCTTCTTGACCATAATCTGTCTTACAGATCTTTGGCCATTCGGGCCAAGGATTACTTTGAAGTCTTTCATCGGGTGTTTTAGGCATCATTTCAATTTGAACAACACTTGCACAACCCTGACGAATGCTTGTACCAACACAATCATTTCCAGTATCTCCACCGCCAACAATCACAACATGTTTATATTTGGCAGAAATTTCTTCGGTGTTATCCAACAAATGTTTCGTGGCCTTAGTAAGATAGTCCACCGCAAAATAAATGCCTGAACAATCACGATTCTTTACATTTAGATCACGAGCCTTTTTAGATCCAGTCGCAAACACAATCACATCATATTCTTTTTCCAATTCCTTTTTGGTGATGTCTTTACCTACATTCACATTGGTTTTAAAAATGATTCCTTCTTCCAAAAGTATTTCTAATCTTCTTTGAATGACTTTCTTTTCAAGCTTCATATTTGGAATGCCATACATCAATAAACCACCAATACGATCTTCTTTTTCAAAGACTGTCACAGAATGACCTCTTCGATTTAAATCATGCGCAAGCGCAAGTCCTGCTGGACCAGATCCAATGATGGCGACCTTTTTATCGGAGCGCACACTAGGAACATAAGGTGTCATCCAACTGTTCGTATAGGCTGTTTCAATCGTATACAATTCATTTTCTTTGATTGTGACTGGTTCTTGGTCTAAGCCATTCAAACAAGCCTTTTCACAAAGAGCAGGGCAGACACGACCGGTAAATTCAGGGAATGGATTGGTTTTTAATAATCTAGATAACGCTCTTTTATCGTTGCCATTATAGATTTCATCATTCCATTCCGGAATTAAGTTATGTAATGGGCAGCCTGTCACCATGTTTTTTAACTTAATAGCTGACTGACAAAAGGGAACGCCACAATTCATGCAGCGCGCACCTTGTTTACGTCTTGTTTCTTCATCTAAAAAAGGATGAAATTCATTAAAGTTTGTGATACGAGAAAGAGGTTGGATGGCCTCGTTTTCTTGTCTTTCATATTCTAAAAATCCTGTTGGTTTTCCCATAATCTTTCATCCTTTCTAAGCATGTACTTGTTCAAAAGCCATTAGACTGGCTTCATCATCATGATAGCCTTTGGCCTTTAATTCTTGAATCAATGTTGTGATCTTTTCATAATCTTTAGGTACGATCTTTTTAAAGTTGGATAATTCATGATCAAGATTTGATAAAATCTTTTGGGCAACATCTGAATTTGTATATTTGTAGTGATTCTTTAATAATTGCGTTAATGTTTCAATATCCGCTTTACCACTCACTTCATACGTATTGACTAATTGTTTATTTAAACGCGTATATAAATCATGGTTAGGATCATAAATATACGCAATACCACCAGACATGCCGGCAGCTAAGTTTTTACCAGTTTGACCCAAAATCACAACGGTACCACCTGTCATATATTCAAGTCCATGATCACCAACACCTTCGACTACAGCACTTGCTCCTGAGTTACGTACCGCAAAACGCTCACCGGCCATACCACGAATATAGGCTTCACCACTGGTAGCACCATATAAGGCCACATTACCAATAATGACGTTTTCATTTGGCTTAAATTTTGCTTCATTTTTTGGCTGAATAATCAATTTACCACCAGATAATCCCTTGCCAAAATAGTCATTGGCATCACCATGCACATCTAATGTGATTCCTTTTTGTACAAAGGCACCAAAAGATTGTCCAGCCCCACCGTTACAATGAACAGTATATGTATCGTCTTGTAGAGTGTTATTAAATTGTTTTGTGACTACACTGGATAAAATCGTTCCGACTGTACGGTCTGTACTTGAAATTGAGATTGTTTCAGCATGAGGCTTTTTCTCGTTGAAATAAGGCTTAAACTTAGGAAGCAATGTCTTCATATCTACCGTTTTTTCAAGTTCAAAATCGTATGTATCTTTTGGCTCATAATGAATATTGTAAGGTGTCATTAAAATGTTAGAGTAATCCATATTCGCATTTTCATCCACTTCTAGATTGTCCGTATGACCCACCATTTCATTGATTGTGTGATAGCCAAGCTCAGCCATGATTTCTCTTAATTCACGCGCAATAAACAACATGAAATTCATGACATATTCTGGTTTTCCTTTGAAACGCTTTCTTAATTTTTGGTTTTGTGTAGCCACACCAAAAGGACAAGTATCTAGATTACATACACGCATCATCATACATCCCATAGTAACAAGTGGTGCAGTCGCAAAGCCAAATTCTTCCGCTCCAAGTAAGCATGCGATTGCAACATCTTTTCCTGTCATTAACTTACCGTCGGTTTCAATTAAAACACGACTTCTTAAACCGTTCTCGACTAAGTTTTGATGAGCTTGAGCCAAACCTAATTCCCATGGAAGACCCGCATGGTGAATACTGCTTTGGGAAGCAGCACCTGTACCCCCATCATAACCAGAAATTAAGACGACAGTAGCTCCGGCTTTGGCAACACCAGATGCAATCGTACCAACACCTGCTTCACTAACAAGCTTAACACTGATTCGAGCTTGTGGATTGGCATTTTTTAAATCGTAGATCAATTGGGCTAAGTCTTCAATGGAATAGATGTCGTGATGAGGAGGAGGGGAAATTAAAGATACGCCTGGCGTTGAGTATCGAGTTTTCGCAATCCATGGATAGACTTTTTTGCCTGGCAAGTGTCCACCTTCACCTGGCTTTGCGCCTTGTGCCATCTTGATTTGAATTTCTTTGGCACTGACTAAGTATTCTTCGGTGACGCCAAAACGACCACTCGCCACTTGCTTAATAGCGGAATTCTTTTCGGTACCTAAACGTTCTGGTTTTTCTCCACCTTCACCCGAATTGGATTTACCACCCAATCGATTCATGGCGATGGCCATACATGTATGGGCTTCTTCGGAGATAGAACCATAGCTCATGGCACCTGTCTTAAAGCGTTTTACGATTTCGTATTCACTTTCCACTTCCGATAATGGAATTGAATTTCTTGTCTTTTTAAAGTGCAATTGACTTCTTAAATGGTGTTTTTGATGGTTTGAATTCAATTCGTTCGAATATTCTTTAAATAAATCGTAGTCATTGGTTTGTGTAGCTCTTTGAAGTTTCACAATGGTTTCAGGAGAATATAAGTGATCTTCTTTTCCATCACCTTTTCTAAGTTTATGGAATCCAATGGAATCTAGACTTGTATCGGTTGTAAGTCCTAATGGATCATAAGCACGATCATGATGATAGATCAAATCTTTTTCAATGTCTTCTAAAGTAATGCCTTCCACTTCACTAAAGGTGTTTGTGAAGTAGGTATCGATGACATCTTTAGAGATTCCAATGGCCTCAAAGATTTGGGCTCCTTGATACGATTGAAGAGTTGAAATACCCATTTTAGCGGCAATTTTAACGATGCCTTTTAAAATGGCTTCATTATAGTCATCAATCGCAATGTTGACTTCTTTATCTAACATATTTAATTGAATCATTTCTTCAATGCATTCATGCGCTAAATATGAATAGATGGCGGTTGCACCATAACCTAAAATCGTTGCGAATTGATGAACGTCTCTTGGTTCACCACTTTCTAGAATGATGGATACATCGGTTTTCTTTTTCGTCTTAACTAAGTGCTGTTCTAAGGCAGATACAGCTAAAAGACTAGGAATGGCCATATGACCTTCATCGACACCTTTATCGGAAAGAATCAAAATGTTGGCCCCATTTCGATAGGCTTTATCACATTCAATAAATAAGTTATCTAATGCTTCCTTTAACGATGTGCCACGATAGAATAATAGAGAAATCGTTTCATTTTTAAATCCTGTCTGATTTAATTGACGAATCTTATCCATATCGCGTGATGTTAGAATGGGATTGTTGACCTCTAAGACGGTACAGTTGTCGGATTTATCCTGGAGTAGGTTTCCATCACTACCAATATAGATGGTTGTATCTGTGACAACTTCTTCACGTAAAGAATCAATGGGTGGGTTGGTTACTTGGGCGAAGAGTTGTTTAAAGTAATGGAATAAACTTAAATGATTTTGGGAATAAATTGCCAAAGGAATATCGGTACCCATCGCACTTGTTGGTTCAAGTTTGACGCGGGCCATTGGTAAAATAATATCTTTTACATCTTCATAGGTATAGCCGAAGACTTTATAAAGAATATCTCTTTCATGTTGAGAGTGGATGTGTGTTTTTTTATCAGGAGCTGGTAGATCTTTCAGGTATAATAAGTGGTTGTCCAACCATTCTCCATATGGATTTGAAGAGGCATATTCATTTTTAAGATCATAATCTTCAATCAATTTCTTTTTCTTTGTATCCACAAGTAACATCTTACCGGGTTCAAGTCTTGATTTTTTTACGATTTTCTTTTCATCAATATCCAATACTCCCACTTCACTTGATAAAATCAACATGTTGTCGCTTGTTAGGTAGTAACGACTTGGTCGAAGTCCATTACGGTCAAGTACAGCTCCGACTTTTTGTCCATCACTAAATAAAATAGCGGCTGGACCATCCCATGGTTCCATCATTGTGGCATAGTAGTGGTAGAAATCTTTCTTCTTTTGATCCATGGTTTGGTATTTCCATGGTTCTGGAATTAAGATCATAACGGCTTTTTCAAGTGGCATGCCATTCATGACTAAAAATTCTAGGGCGTTATCTAACATGGCAGAATCGGAACCCGAAGTATTGATGATGGGTAAGATCTTACTTGAATTTTCATCCAAGAATTTTGAATGCATACTTTCTTCACGTGCTAACATCTTATTGACGTTGGCACGGATGGTATTGATTTCACCATTGTGGGCAATATAACGGTTTGGATGCGCTCTTTGCCAAGATGGTGTTGTATTGGTAGAGAAGCGTGAGTGTACGATCGCAATCGCAGACTTATAGTTTTCATCTTGTAAATCTAAATAGAATTTTCTTAATTGAGAAACGAGAAACATTCCTTTATAAACAATGGTACGACTGCTTAATGAGGCCACATAGGTTTCTTTACAACTCTTTTCAAATTCGCGTCGAATCACATATAGTTTTTGTTCTAGATCTGTATCGCCTTGGACAAAAGCTTGGTAAATGCTAGGCATACAATCTTTGGCTTTTTGGCCTAGGATGGATTCGTCACATGGAACGTTTCGCCATGTGATGAATGTGCATCCTTCTTGTTCGACAAGTTTTTCAAACATTTTTTTGTGTTGGTTTAAAAGCAGTTTATTTCTTGGCAAGAAAAACATACCGACACCAAAGTGTTCGGGTAGTTTGATGTTGTCTTTTTTTAATGTTTTGCGAAAAAAGTCATCACTGATTTGAAGGAGAATACCAACTCCATCACCCACTTTACCACTCGCATCTTTACCTGCACGGTGTTCTAGTTTTTCTACAATGTGCAATGCTTTGTCTAAGACATCATAGCTTTGTTTACCATCGATTTGGACTACGGTACCAATACCGCAGGCATCGTGTTCGATTTGAAAATTCATAATTTACACAACCCTTCTATTTTCCGCTGTCTCCATAGTTTGATAAATAACGAGCACTCGGATCGTTGACGTTACATCCTTCCCAGTTTTTATTTGGCATCCAGAAATCTTTGATCATGCCTGTCTGTTCAGGGTAGTAAGATTCAAAAATTTCACGATATAATAGAGACTCTTTTGTGAATGGAGTACAGTATTTGTATTGTTTGATTTTTTCTTCAAATTCAGCATCTGTATACTGCTTTTCGGCATATTCTTTAATATCATCACTTAATGAGTGACCGACCGCATCAGAGAAGGCGGCTTTTTCTCGCATTAAGATATCGTAAGGAAGAATTTCGTCTTTTTCAAACGCATGACGAAGCAAATATTTTCCTTTATTGTACGTATTCATTTTCTTTTGTGGATCAATAGCCATAACGTATTTGACAAAATCTAAATCGCCAAAGGGAACACGGGCTTCAATGGAGTTTGTGGAAATGCAACGATCGGCTCTTAATACATCGTACATATACAGTTCATGTACACGTTTTACACTTTCTTTTTGGAATTCTTGGGCGCTTGGGGCAAAATCTGTATATTTGTAGCCAAACAATTCATCACTGATTTCTCCAGTTAGTAATACGCGAATGTTACTTTGTTCATGAATGGCTTTACAGATAAGATACATTCCAATGCTGGCGCGAATGGTTGTGATGTCAAAAGTAGCCAAAGTTTGAATGACGGGTTTGATCGCATTTAAGACATCTTCTTTATTGATAATGATTTCATGGTGGTTAGAGCCAATAAAGTCAGCGACTTCTTTGGCATATTTTAAATCGATCGCATCTTCTTCCATTCCAATCGCATAGGTTTCAATGGGTTTATTGAGTAATTTTTGACTGATGGCACATACTAGACTTGAATCTAATCCTCCACTCAATAAGAATCCTAGTGGGGCATCGGCATCCAATCTTTTCTTGACACCTTCCACTAATTTATCGTGAATATTGGAACAAATGGTTTCAAGATCTGAAGTGATTACTTCATCAACTTTAGTAATGTCTAAGTAACAAGTGAATTTGCCATCGGCATAATAGTGTCCTGGAGGGAATGGAAAGATTTGTTCGACAATGGAAACTAGGTTTTTGGCTTCAGAGGCAAAGACAATATTATGATTTTGATCATAGCCATAAAATAATGGACGGATTCCGATTGGGTCTCTGGCGGCAATAAAATCGTTTTTCTTGGCATCATAAATAATGCAGGCATATTCAGCGTCTAGCTTTTTAAACATGTCTAAGCCGTATTTTTCATAGAGTGGTAGAAGAATTTCACAGTCGCTTTGCGAAATAAATGTATAGCCGGATTTTTCTAATTCGGACTTAATTTCTCGAAATCCATAGATTTCGCCGTTACATACCACATAATTGCCATCTCTAACAAAAGGCTGCATGCCAAGAGGACTTAGTCCCATGATGGATAGTCTTTGAAAACCTAGATAGCCACATCCGACTTCTTGAATTCTTTCATCGTCTGGACCTCTTGTATATGTCGCAAGTAATGCTTGATGAATGGATTCTTTAGTTACTTTTAATGATTTATATCCAATAATTGTACACATAAATTACATCTCCTTTATAGACGGAAAAACCGGGCGTATGCCGGTTTATTGAATTCCAAATAATAATTTTCCATATGTTGGAAATGGCCAATCACTATTAGAAGTAATGACTTCAAGTTCGTCGCATGGTTTTCGTAATGAGGCCATATCTTGGATAATGAAGTCTCTTACATAGAAGGCTGATTTTTCAAAATCATCAATTCCATGTAGTTTTTTAACATCGTTTTCAAGTGTCATCATAGCTTGGTAAGCTTCGGCTAAATATTCACTGACTTTTTTAGCCGTTTCAAGTTCATAGATTAAGTCGATACCGATGGCTTTTTTATTTGCGATTGTATCTGTCAATTCTTTAGAGAACTTACTTGCGGCTGGTAAAATGTCTTTTTTCGCAATATCTAACATTGTCAATGCTTCAATGTTGATTTGTTTTTCGTATTCATCCATTAAAATTTCATATCTTGATTCCACTTCTTCTTTAGATAAAACTTTTTGTCTTTCAAATAGGGCAATGTTTTCATCGGTTTTGAAGTATGGAAGGGCATCTGGAGTTGTCTTTAAGTTTAACAAGCCTCTAGACTCAGCTTCTTTAACCCAAGAATCATCATATCCATTGCCATTGAAAATAATGCGCTTGTGGTTTTTGATTGTATCTTTGATCAAGGCATGTAATGTAGTGTCAAAATCATCTGCAGCTTCTAAGATATTCGCAAATTTTTCGATTTCATCCGCAATGACTGTATTTAACACAATATTGCATCCGGCAATACTTGAGTTAGATCCGGGCATTCTGAATTCGAATTTGTTTCCGGTAAAGGCGAATGGAGAAGTACGGTTACGGTCGGTTGAATCTTTAGGGAATTTAGGAAGAACGGTTGCTCCAATCTTCATCAATTCTTTTTCTTTTCCATCATATGGTTTATCTTCTTCAATGGCCTTTAATACAGCAGTTAATTCATCACCTAAGAAAATAGAGATAATAGCTGGAGGCGCTTCGTTAGCACCTAGTCGGTGATCGTTACCTGCAGTGGCTACACTTAATCGTAATAAGTCTTGGTGTTCATCTACAGCTTTGATAATAGCGGCTAAGAAGACTAAAAATTGTGCGTTTTCATGAGGCGTATCGCCTGGTTCTAATAAGTTGATTCCTGTATCCGTAGATAAAGAGAAGTTATTGTGTTTACCACTTCCGTTGATTCCTTCAAATGGTTTTTCATGAAGTAGGGCAACCAATCCATGTTTTTTCGCAACTCTTTGAATCAATTCCATTGTCAATTGGTTGTGGTCTGTTGCGATATTTGTCGTTGTGAAAATTGGGGCTAATTCATGTTGAGCAGGCGCTACTTCGTTGTGTTCAGTTTTTGCCAAGATGCCAAGTTTCCATAACTCTTTATTTAAATCGGACATAAATTCTTGAACACGACTTTTGATTGTTCCAAAATAATGATCTTCCAATTCTTGTCCTTTAGGGCATGGTGCACCAAATAATGTACGTCCTGTATAGATCAAGTCTTTTCTTTGTTCATAATATTTCTGGTCAACTAAGAAATATTCTTGTTCAGGTCCGACGGTTGTTTTAATGGTTTGAACATCGTCATTGCCAAATAATTTCACAATACGTAAGGCTTGTTTATTAATGGCCTGCATACTTCGAAGTAGTGGTGTTTTCTTATCTAGGGCATGTCCTGAGTAAGAGCAGAAAGCGGTTGGAATACAAAGAACTCCGTTTTTAATAAAGGCATAGCTTGTTGGATCCCAAGCTGTATATCCTCTTGCTTCAAATGTGGCTCTTAATCCACCATTTGGAAAACTTGAGGCGTCTGGCTCACCTTTGATTAATTCTTTTCCACTAAATTCCATAATGACTTTGCCATCTTTATCTGGATTGATAAAGCCATCATGCTTTTCAGCTGTAACTCCTGTCATTGGCTGGAACCAGTGTGTATAGTGTGTTGCACCTTGTTCTAAGGCCCATTCTTTCATAGCGTGGGCTACCGCGTTTGCGATTTTGATATTTAACTGTTTTCCATCGCGAATGGTTTTTTCTAATTCGCGATATGTATCTTTTGCGAGCTTTTCTCGCATAACAGATTCATCAAAAACTTTACTTCCAAAAATTTCTTCTACAATCGATTTCATAATGGCTCTCCTTTACATAAAAAAAGGGCAAGGACACTAAAAAAACTAGGGTTTGACCTATGTTTTCTTTGGCGTCCTTGCCATGTATGCATTCATTATAAACAGATATTTTGTGTTGTCAATGAAAAAATGTAAAATGATTTGAAAACAGAATGAAAATAGTGTATTAATTATTCGAGGTGAATTGTATGACATATGAGGATGTATTAAATTTTTGTGAAGAACAAGACGTTCGATTTATTCGTCTTTCTTATTTTGATATGTATGGTACGCAGAAAAATGTTTCTGTTTTACCAACTGAATTAAAAAGGGCATTTGTGGAGGGAATTAGCTTTGATGCCAGTGCCATTGATGGCTTTCTAGATGAAGTGCATAGTGATCTATTCTTATATCCTGACCCGAACACTATGAGTATCTTGCCATGGCGTAGTATGGATGGAAGTGTCATTCGTATGTATTGTGATATTAAATATCCGGATGGAACGCCTTTTGAAAGGGATGTGCGTTATATATTAAAGAAGGCAATCCTAAAAGCGAAAAGTATGGGAATCAGTGTTAACTTTGGTTCAGAGTTTGAATTCTATTTATTTAAGCAGGATGAAAATGGAGAAAATACCTATGTTCCATTGGATCATGCGGGGTATATGGATATTTCACCATTAGATAAAGGGGAAAATGTTCGTCGTGAGATTTGTTTAACATTATCGGAAATGGGAATTGATCCAGAGGTTTCGCATCATGAGATGGGTCCTGGGCAAAATGAGATTGATTTTCGTTATTCAAGTGCTTTACAGGCAGCGGATAATGCGGCGACATTTAAGTGGGTTGTTGAAGCTATTGCGAATATGCAGGGTTTAGTAGCTGACTTTTCACCAAAACCTTTAGAGGATCAGCCAGGTAATGGGATGCATATTAATATGAGTGTAGATCAACATGAAGAGTTGTTGATGCCTTTTATGGCGGGTATTTTAAATCGTATTGAAGAGATGACAGCCTTTTTAAATCCGACAAAACACTCCTACAAGCGTTTGGGTAAGGATAAGGCGCCCGGCTATATTTCCTGGTCGTATCAGAATCGTAATCAATTGATTCGTATTCCGGCTACGCATTCGACAAATCGTATGGAGTTAAGAAGTCCGGATTGTAGTTGTAATATTTATTTGGCCTATGCCTTATTGATTTATGCCGGTTTAGAGGGGATTGAAAAGAACATGGTACCCGATCCTTGTACGGATATTGTATCGAGTGATACAAAAAAGCTTCCTCAAAGCTTAAAAGAGGCAAAGGAAAAGGCTTTGAATTCGGATTGGTTAAAACAAGTTTTAGGAAAAGATGTAGTGGATATTTATGTTGGGTAAGTGCGTATGGAGGCAAGTAAAGTATTAGTACTTGGAAATGAGAATTTCTTAGCTTTATTAAAAAATACGGCCAATTATCGATATGTGCTGTCAAAGACATATAATGATGCGTTAAATAAGTTGAGAAATACGCATTTTGAGATTGTTGTGATCTTATATTCGCAAACGACAAGTGGGCTTTTAAATTTTGCGAAGAGTTTAAATACGCAAGTTCTTTTGGTGTGCAATAAGGAAATCTATGATCAAGTTTCATATCAGTGTAAAGATAGTGGTATAATAGTTCTGTCGTATCCCATCAAGAAGCAGTTGGTGTATGAAGCATTTCAGATTCTTATGAGTATGAATAGGCGAATCCAGCTTTATGAAAAGAAGATCAGTAAGCTTGAACAGAAATATTTAGAGTTGAAGATGGTGGATCATTGTAAGTTGGTTTTGATTTCAAATTATCATTGGAGTGAAGACAAGGCGCATCACTATATTGAAAAGATAGCGATGGAGCAGAATAAGACGAAATTCTTGGTGGCTAAAGAGTTATTAGAGGAGTTTCAAACATGAAAAAGATTCAAAAGACCAATACGATGCGTTTTTTAGATCAGCATAAAGTGGAATATCAAGCGCATATGTATGAACATAAAGATGGTGATCCCGTAGATGGTGTGCATGTTGCGAATATGTTACATCAGCCAGTGGAGGCTGTGTATAAAACTTTAGTTACACAGGCAAATACAAAGGAATACTTAGTGTATATGCTTCCGGTCGAAAAGGAACTGGATTTAAAGAAGTGTGCAAAAATAGCCGAGGTCAAATCTTGTGAGATGATTCATGTGAAGGACATCAATAAGATTACGGGCTATATTCGTGGTGGTTGTTCTCCATTGGGTATGAAAAAACAATTTCGTACGTTTATTGAAAAGGATTGTTTAAATCAAGATAAAATCTATTTTAGTGCAGGTAAAATTGGTATGCAGATTGAGATGGATCCAAAGACATTGATGGATTTAATTCATGTTCAAGCAGGCGATATCACAAAGGAGTAATTTTATGTGGGCGAATGAGAGTGTATTTTATCAAATATATCCTTTTGGAGCTTGTGGAGCGCCATTTGAGAATGATCATGTTCTAGAACATAGAATTCATAAATTAGAGGATTTCATTCCGCATTTAAAAAAATTAAAAATTGATTGTATTATGCTGAATCCAATCTTTGAAAGTCGTACGCATGGCTATGATACAACGGATTTTAAAACGTTAGATACAAGATTGGGTACCAATGAAGACTTAAAGGAAGTTGTAAAACAATTCCATGAAAATGGTATTCAAATTATTTTAGATGCCGTGTTTAATCATGTGGGACGTGATTTCTTTGCGTTTCAAGATGTATTAGAAAAGAAGTGGGATTCACCTTATAAGGATTGGTTCTATATTGATTTTAATGGAAACAATCACTACAACGATGGCTTCTGGTACCAGGATTGGGAAGGCAATGATATCTTAGTGAAGTTGAATCTTCAAAATTCACAAGTAGTAGAATACATTTTAAGTGTAGTGGATTTCTGGCAAGAAGAATTTAAAATTGATGGTTTAAGATTAGATGTCGCATATTGTCTAGATAAAAACTTCCTTCAAACTTTACATAATCATGTAGATAGAGATTTCTTCCTTTTAGGTGATGACTATAATCAATGGATGAATGAAAATATGTTGGATTCTGTCACAAATTATGAGTGTTATAAGGGGTTGTATTCGAGCTTTAATTCAGCTAATTTCTATGAGATTCTTTATTCATTGAATCGTCAATTTGGCAAAGATCCATGGTGTTTATATACGGGTAAGCATTTGTTTAACTTTGTGGATAATCATGATGTAGAAAGAGTTGCGTCGATTTTAGAGGATAAAAACCAATTGCCTTTAATTTATACGATGTTATTTACAATGCCAGGTATTCCATGTATCTATTATGGCAGTGAATGGGGTATGGAAGGTACAAAAAATTGGAATGATACGGATCTAAGACCGGAAATCAAGGTATTTGAATGGAATGAGTTAACGGATACCATTCAAAAGTTAATCCACTTGAAACATAATCATTCCGCTTTATCTTATGGAGACTATACACAGATTGGTATCACAAATACGGCTTGTATTTATCAAAGACAAGATGAAAAGGAATGTCTATGGATTTGTATGAATATGAAGAGTGTTGCTCAAACATTAGGCTTTAATGGACAAGGTAACTTTATCGACATGGAAACCAATGAAGCACTTCATATTCATAACGCACTTGAGTTTAAGCCTTATGAAGTAAGAATATTAAAGAAAGTATCGTAATGGATACTTTTTTTCATGTGATATAATTTGATAGAGGTATTTGTATATGGAAAATTGGATTCGAAATTATGATTCGTTTTATGTAACGAAAGATGATCAAAAAATAAGTTTAAGTGATGATTTTATCAAGTCAGAAGAAAGAACAACAGGATTAGGTAAGGGTATTTATAGCACGTATAAATATTTTGATACATATATTTGGAAAGAAGATAGTACGAATCATTATTATTTTGAGTGGATTCCCAAAGTGGATGAAAATATTAAAGAGGTACATTTTCCCGATAGTTTTGTGTGTGAAGATAAGAATGGCTATTCAACCATTCCTTATATGCAAGGTTTATTGATTCCCAATCGATATGAGTATGATTATAGTCGTATTGCCTTTGATGGGCAGTTTACAAGTTGTGCTGCCTATATGCCTTGGCTTAGTCAAACCGATAATGGAAAAGGGTATATCGCAATCAATGAAACGCCATGGGATTCTAAATATACAATTGATCATGATGATAAGGGGACAAGGCTTCAATTTGTGTGGTTAACAAGTCTAGGTAAGATGCGATATAAGCGTGTTGTTCGATATTCTTTTGAATCGAATATGGATTATAATCGTGCGTGTAAGATTTATCGAGAGTATGTTAAAGAAACCGGTTTATTTAAGTCTTTAAAAGAAAAAGAAGTTACACTTTCTAAAATATCAGATCTTCAGCAGTGTGCTGTTGTACATACGGGTATTAAGGCACATACGGAAAAGGATTCTAGATTCTATAATGGGCAAGAGGATGTAATTCATTCTTTTGATTCGGTAAAAGAGATGATTCATAGCCTTCATAAATTCGGTTCACACAAACTATATCTTCATTTGGATGGCTGGGGAGATCCTGGCTACGACAATTGTCATCCGGATTATTTGCCGGCATGTATTGAAGCTGGTGGATGGGCTGGTTTAAAAAGACTTCAACAGAATTTAAGTGCGTCTAATGATTTATTTGGCTTACATGATCAGTATCGTGATTATTACTATACGGCTAAAACACATAATGAAAATGAAGCGATTCAATTAGAGGATGGTAGTGTGTTTGAACATGCCAATTGGGCTGGGGGTAGACAAAACTACTTGTGTGCAAGTCTAACACCGAAGTATGTAAAAAGAAACTACACTGAAATCTTAAAACATATTAATTTGGATTGTGTATACTTAGATGTATTTTCTTGTAATGAAATGGATGAGTGTTTTAATCCAGAACATTTAATGACAAGAAAAGAGTGCATGGAATATAGAAGGGCTTGTTTTCAATATATGATAAATAGAGGAATCATACCTTCAAGTGAGGAGTGTAGTGATTGGGCAATGCGTGAACTTGTATTTTCTCATTATGGTCCTTATGAGTTTATGATGAAAGATGAAAATGAGAAAAGAATGGGAATAGCAGTACCTTTGTTTAATCTTGTGTATCATGATTGTTTTATTTTGCCTTGGCCAATGGAAAAAAGGCAAGAAGACTATATGTTGTATGCATTACTAAATGGTGGCATTCCATATGTGGTAAGAAATGCACCGTATGATAATGTGGATGGTAATTTTGGCTCTGATGGCTTATCCATAGCAGATCGAATTAAACGTGCGAATGTTGTTCTAGATTTTTATCAAAAAATTAAAAATGAAGAAATGGTAGAACATAAAATCATCAATGATCATGTTCAACAGACCACTTTTAGTAATAATATCACAGTTGAAATCAACACAAAGGAGAACACGTATAGAATTGTATGAAAAGATTAGGATTAATATTACTAATGTTACTAACAGGTTGTACACAAGCACAGCCGGAACTTAGAGAAACTAAAGAAGTTCAAACATCAATCCCTTATTCAGATGAGGAATTGATTGAAAGTGCAAATGATCAAATTGAGGATGAAGCATATTATGTGGATTCAATCACTCAACAGTCGGATACAGAAGTGTGGTTTTCATTAAAGAATAAAGATTTAAACAAGCAATATGTTTTCAAATATAAAGGTAATGAGTTAATTCCTGACAGATTAGTAGATAATGTAGATTAAATGTATTGACTCAATATTTGAGATAACGTAAACTTGATTTAGTGATCGTTCTGTAGAAACTTGCGAAGCCTACAGGCGGGGAAGAACCTGCGGGTCTCTTCCTCTTTTTTTATGAATTGTGTAAATTGGTTAGATTTTATTAAAAAATAATTTCGTTTTATTGACTGAATCTTGTGAAATAAAATATACTATTAACAAATGGATATGGAGAAATAATATGTTTAAAAAAGGGAAAAGATTAGCTGCGTTATGCACAGTCATTTTTGTGGTTTTATCTATATGCATGCCTTGTTTGGCGGATGAAGCAGAAAAGACCATTCGTGTGGGATCTTTTGAAGATACATTTAATTATGTGGATGATCATGGTGTTAGGCGTGGTTATGGTTATGAGTTAATGCAGGCTTTGGCTGGGTATACGGGTTGGAAGTTTGAGTATGTGAAGTGTGATTGGTCGAACTGTTTTGATAAGCTTGAAAATGGTGAGATTGATATCATGGGTGATATTTCGTATACGGATGATCGTGCTAAAGAAATGTTATTTTCTGAGGAAACGATGGGTGAAGAAAAGTATGTTTTGTATGCGAATTTATCGGATACGGATATTTTGTCTTCGGATTATAAGTCTTTGGATGGTAAGCGTATTGGTGTGCTTAAAGGTACTGAGCCTGAATATATGCTTACAGAATGGGAGCATAAGTATGGTATTCATACTGAGCATGTGAATGTAAGTGGCAATGAGGATGTTAAAAAGAAATTAGCGAATAATGAGATTGATTGTTTTGTGTCTTTAGAAGAGTCAATTTGGTCTGAAAGAGGGATTTCTAGTGTAACTACAATTGGAAAGTCTGATATATATTTTGCGATCAATAAAGAGCGTAGTGATATTAAACAAGAATTGAATCATGCGATGCGCCAGTTGGATAGTGATAGTCCTTTTTTCAAGGCGGATTTGTATAAGAAATATTTTACTTTGGATTATACGCAAATTTTAACAGGTGTTGAAAAGTCATGGTTAGAAGAGCATGGTGGTATTCGAATTGGTTTTTTAAATAATGATCCTGTTGTGTTTTCAATGGACAAAAAGAATGGAGAGATTCGAGGTTCACTGCCTGAATATATTTCGTATGCCAAAGATTGTTTGGGAAATCATACATTGAAATTTGATATACAGGCTTTTGATGATTATGACAAAATGATTGAGGCTTTACAGAATAAAGAGATTGATGTGATTTATTATGTGAGTCGAAATTCAAATGTTGCCGAAAAGAAGGGGTATGCACTTTCGAATACGGCTTGGACGTATAATTTGATTGCCGTTACAAACAAGGAAGATTTTAATGAGAACGATTCATATGTGGTAGCTGTACCGAAAAACAAGGTGGCTTTAAAACAACATATTGCGTATAACTATCCGTATTGGAAACTCGTGGATTGTGATTCGATTGAGGATGAGGCGAATATGGTTGTTGATGGTAAAGTGGATTGTTTTATCAAGGGATCGAGTCAGGTATTGAAATTTGATGGTAATAAGAATTTTAAAATTATTTCTTTGACAAAGACAATGGAGGCTTGTTTTGGGGTTAAAGATGGGCAGGCAACACTATTATCCATATTAAATAAGACGATAAAGGCTATGCCTTCGGATATGTTGACAAGTGCGATTGCGATGTATGATAGTACGGCTTATAAAATGACTTTTTATGGTTTTTTAAAAGATCATTTGACCGTTGTTCTTATTTTAGGCTTTAGTATTATTATTGTAATTCTTCTACTTTTAAGAAAGGCAAGACGAGCAGAGGCGAGTGCTAAGGAGGCAAATCTTGCCAAAACGCAATTTCTGCATAATGTATCGCATGATATTCGTACGCCTATGAATGCGATTTTGGGCTATTCTGAACTTATGAAGAATGAGTTGAACGATAATGATTTGCCTAAGATTTTAGAACATTTAAATAAACTTCAAAAGGCGGGTAATATTCTTTTATCAATTATTAATAACGTATTAGATATGGCACGCATAGAAAGTGGTCATATGGAATTGGATGAAAACTATGTGAATATTGAGGATATAAGACAAAGATTGTTTGAAATGTTTGAGGATGAGGCGAAGAAAAAGAATATTCATGTGAGGTACACGTTTAATGTTGATCATAAACATGTCATGGCCGATGTGACAAAGGTTGAGGAAATTTTTGTGAATATTTTAAGTAATGCCGTTAAATATACACCTTCGAATGGTTCTGTTGAAGTGAATGTGGATGAACTTTCATGTGATGAGCCTGGATATATGATTGTTCGTACAACCATTATGGATACAGGTATTGGTATGAGTCAGGAGTATTTAGAGAAGATTTTTGAATCTTTTTCAAGAGAAAGAATGACATCCAGTAAAATTAGTGGTACCGGTCTTGGTATGGCCATTGTTAAGAAATATGTGGATCTTCTTGGTGGAACAATTGATGTGAAGAGTGTTCTTGGCAAGGGTAGTACGTTTATTGTCACACTAAAATATAAAATTGCGGATGAAACATATTATTTGAATAAACAAGAAGAGAATTGTGAAGTTGATAATGCAATTTTTAATGGTAAACATATTCTTTTGGCTGAGGATAATGATTTAAATGCCGAGATTGCACAAACCATATTAGAGCGTGCAGGACTTTTTGTAGATCGTGTAAAGAATGGTATTGAGTGTGTGAATAAGGTCATAGAAAATCCGTGTGGTACATATGATGTCATTTTAATGGATATTCAAATGCCTAAAATGGATGGATATAAAGCTACGTGTGAAATTAGAAACTTACAAGACAAGGCAAAATCATGCATACCTATTGTGGCAATAACAGCTAATGCGTTTGAGGAAGATAAGAAAAAAGCGATAGATGCTGGTATGGATGGTCATATCGCAAAGCCTATCAATATTGAAGATTTGTTTGTGGTATTAACGGATATTTTGAATAAACAGAAAAGCTAGAGTCTATGGATTCTAGTTTTTTTATGCAAAAAAGTTAAATTTTTTAGAAAAACCTTATTTTTTTACGTATAAGAGTATGTAGGCAATCTCAAATTTAGTATCTATTGTACCTAGTTGATTAGATAGTCAAATCATTCTTTGTGGTAAAAAAACAAAAGTGCAATTGTGGGTTCACTTGTTTATTAAAGCGGTCAAGCTATAAAAAATACACATTACGATACTTATTTATCTAGATGACAGTTAGATGCCTACTAGAAATGAGGTGCTCATGAGGAGTGCAAATTTATTAAATGATTTCGCCTTTAAGTATGTGTTTGGCGAAGATTGTAAAGAGGCCAATGATGCCTTAAAATCATTACTCACGGTATTTTTAGAGAGGAAGGTAAATAAGGTTGTTGTTAAGAATTCAGAAATAGTAAAAGACTATAGTAAAATGAAAAGTCCAAGGTTAGACTTATTAGTTGAATTTGATGATCGAACGATGGTGGATTTAGAGATGCAATTAAGACAAACGAAAGATAATTTGCCAATTCGCTTTAGTTATTATTTGGCTAGACTTCATGGTTCACAAGAATTGGAAGGAAAATATTATGGAGAGTTAAAGGAAACAATCGTCTTAGTGTTCTTTAATGTGAATCTAATTGCGAATGATCGAATGTGTAACACATTTACATTAAGGAATGAAGAAGGTTTATCTTTTGTAGAAGAAAGTCAGGATCGTATGAAGTTACGTACAGTTGAAATGGCAAAGTTAGATTTAAATAAACCGCTTAAAGACATGAATGAACAGGAGAAAATGATTTATTACTTTTTGAATTGCCACAAGGGAATGGATGATAGTAAAATTAAGGTAATGATAGAAAGTGATGGGGTGATTCAAATGTTAGAGAAGCGTGTAGAAACGATATCGGATGATGGTTGGAAAAAAATAATAGAAGATTTTCAAAAACTGCATGAAAATGAAGAACGAATGGAATTACAACTTGAAATTGAAGAAGCAAATAAACAAGTAGAAGAAGCAAATAAACGTGCAGAAGTAGCAAATAAACGTGCCGAAGAAGCAAATAAACGTGCCGAAGAAGCAAATAAACGTGCAGATGAATCGGATGAGAAAATGGATCAGATGAATCAATTAATGAAACTAGGGATTAAAGCGATGCTAACAAATGGGATGAGTTTAGAGCTTATTTCTAAGTCATTGTCGAAGAGTGAAGATGAAATTATGGAGTTGTTGAAATAGTTGCTTTCCGGAAATCTCAAATTAACGATGAATAATAAAATTGATATCTAAGTCGCCTGTAATAAGGCGGCTCTTTTGGTATATAATCAAAGAAAAGGAATTTAGGAATATGATAAGTAGAAAGAGAATACTGCGGTTTGCGATTGGTAAAATGCTGTGTCAGGATGGTTGGGCTGAGAAATATAATCCTAAGAATCAGTTTCATGTAAATCAATATGATTATTCAACTTGCAAAGAATATTTGGCTGCATTAAAAGAGAAGTGGCAAGAATATGAAGATCCTGAATGTGAACTTGAAGGGTATGTGGATGTATCTAAATATTCAAATTATGATGATTATGCTTATGATGTCGATGTGTATAGAACAAAACTGGAGTGGCGTGATGAATGGGATTGTGATTGTGAGTTTGATGTAAATCCATGTGATTTTGAGTATGAAGAATATTATATTAAAGCTTTAAAAAGGGCTTGGAAAAAAGAATTGGATCCTTATGATGAGTTTCAAAGTATTGATTTTGAGTTAATTGATGATGTAAATGAGTATAAGGAAATAATAGATGAGTGTCGAGAGTGGAAGGATGAACATGATTCGAATGATGAATATAATATAGATCCAAGTCAATTTGATGATGAAGAAGAATATTTGGATGCATTAAGAAAGTTATGGAAGCGTAAGTATGATTATTTTAATGAGTTTAGTTCGATAGATCCAAATGATTATTCAAATGAGGATGATTATTCAAACGCAATTGAAAATAAAAAGAATTGGATGAATAAATATGACAAGGATAATGTATATAAATTAGATCCAAGTGATTATGATTGTGAAGAAGAGTATTTGGATGATTTAAGGGTTTGTTGGCAAGATAAATATGATCCAGATACAAAGACAAATGTATGTGTAGATGATTATAATACGGAAGAAGACTATAAAGAATCTTTAGTAAACAATTGGCAAGAAACGTATGATCCACAACATAGGTTCAATGGCTTTCAATTTGAAAGATTTACAACAGTTGATGATTATTTGATTGAATTAAATGATCGGTTAGATTGGATAAAGAAGTGTGATCCAGATGGAGTTTATAGTAAGATAGATCCATCTAAGTATGACAATATGTTTCAATATCAGCATGTCCTTGATTTAAGAAAGGCATGGAAGAATAAGTATGATTCAGATAACATTCATAATGAAATAGATCCTTGTGACTATAGCAGTGTAGAAGAGTATCATAAGGTGTTAATGGATGAATAGTAGTAATTGCAGAGCAAGACTCTGCTTTTATTTTGGTTATTTTATCAAAGATTTGGAAGTTTTCAATCTAACTTAATTTTAATCTTATCTTTTGTTGACAAAATATTCATAAAAGTGAATATTTATTATTTAATGCTGTAAGCGTTTCACGTATAATAGAAAGGTAAGCGAGGATCGATTTATGCAAATAAGTTATAATAAACTAATTAAATTATTAATTGATAAAGGCATGAAAAAAACAGATTTGGTTAAAGAAGCTAAGTTAACACCAGCTACACTTGCAAAGCTATCTAAACAGGAAACGGTATCTATGGATACGTTGATTCGTATTTGTGATTGTTTGGATTGTTCATTTGATGATGTTGTGGAATTGATTAAAGATTAATTAAGGGTTCGGAGGTGTACCATGAAAGGGACTGATGAAATACGTACATACTCATTTGATAATGATGGTTTGAATGAACTGAAGAGTTTTGAATATGGAAAAAATTGGCCAGTAGTTTATCTAATTCATAATAACAAAGATTTATATATTGGAGAAACAACAAGTGCTGAGGTTCGAATGAGTCAACATCTAAGTAACAATGAAAAGAATTACTTGGAAGAAATCGCAATTGTATTTGATCATAAATTTAATAAATCTGTTATTTTGGATTATGAACAAAGACTGATTAAATATTGTTCCGTAGATAGTAGATTTCAAAATATTCTTAATAAAAATAAGGGTCAACAAGCCATACATGATTATTATAATCGTGATGAGTATTGTAGTGATTTTGAAAGATTATGGAATAGTTTAAAAAGTATGGGTCTTACTGATCACACGTTGCATAAAATTGAAAATGAAAATATCTTTAAGTTTTCTCCATACAACTGTTTGACTGGTGAACAAAATGAAGTGGGAACAGATATTATTATGGATATAATTGATACATTTACTAATGATAAAAAGGGTATCAGTTTAGTAAATGGATGCGCAGGTACAGGCAAAACGGTTGTCGCAATTAGTATCATTAATTCTCTTATGAATACCTTGGATATTGAAGAGGATAGTGTAGGAGAATTTGATGATGATATTGATAAACAAAAAATAGCAGCTTTAAAAGAATTGAAGGATTATATTCTGAAAGAGAGAAATGGTAAGCCTTTTAAAATTGGATTTGTATTACCAATGCCTGGTTTTAGAAGAACAATTTCAAATGTTTTTAAAGAATGTGGTAATGGTTTAGTGAAAGATATGGTTATCGGTCCATGTGATGTAGTTAAGGAAGATTATGACATACTATTTGTTGATGAATCACATAGATTGAGTAAAAGAAAAAATTTAACTGGATATGGATCATTTGATAGTACATCAAGGAAATTAGGCTTAGATCCAAATGAAACGAATCAATTAGAGTGGGTGCTTAATTGTGCAAAACATGTTGTTTTATTTTATGATCAATATCAGGCGGTAAAATCATCCGATTTAACAGCGTCTGAATATCAAGATACCTTAAATAAATATTCGGTTAATCTAAATCATCATGAGTTAAAAACGCAGATGCGATGTAAGGGTGGTGCTTCTTATATTGAATATATTAAGGCAATTATGAATTGTACAAATACTGCTTTTAAAACAATTGAAAATTATGATTTCTTATTATTTGATGATCCTAATAAATTAATTGAAGAAATAAGAAATAAAGATGATCAATATACTTTGTGCAAAACAGTAGCTGGTTTTTCGTGGGATTGGAAAACAAAGCCAAGTAAAAAGCCTAAAGATGATTTAGATACTTATTTATCTCTTGTAGAAAAAGATGAATATGATATTTCCTTTGGCGAGCAACATTATATATGGAATCTTTGGAATGAAGATTGGATAACTCGAGAAGATTCACACTATACAATTGGATGTATTCATACTACACAAGGATATGATATGAACTATGTGGGTGTAATCTTTGGAAAAGAAATAGATTATGATCCATCAAGTAATTCAATTGTCATAGATTTAAATGAATATAGAGATAAAAAAGTTAAAGCAGGAATGGATGAGGATGAGTTAAAAAAATTGATTATAAATACATATACAACAATCTTAGCAAGAGGCATTAAGGGTTGTTATGTATATGCATGCAATAAAAATCTTCAGAATTATTTGAAAAAATTTATTGCACACGCAAATGATTTTTCTTTAAATAATAGATGATGCCTTTTATTTTGTGGGGTTGGGTTATGCAGGATTTTAAGTTACTTACTAGACAATTGTTAGAAACATATCTAGGATCGGATACGTTGAGTGATGTTGCAATTCAAGATTTTTTAGATTCCAATGCGAGTATTATTGGTACGGGAAAACAAGAATTTTTTAAAAATATTGAGAACTTTTTAAATTCTTTCAAATTTGATGTGGAGAAAAGAAAGAATATTCATTTTGAATTTAAAGATTTAGAAATAGAAGAAAATATTGTGGATGATCAATGTGTCTTTGTGTATGGATCTGTTCAAATTTATGGTCTTTATGATAAAGAAGTTCCAATTATGCATTTGGATTCTCGCTTTACTGTTGTTTATGGTGTTAGGGATGGAAAATGGAAGGTGCTTCATATTCATCATTCGATTCCAGATAAAGAACAATTGGAAGATGAAGAGTTTCCAATTACTTTAGGTAAGCAGGTGCAACAGGCTCGACATGAAGTTGAGGCATTATCGGCTGGGTATTCCTATGTTTGTTTGATTAATCTAGAGACAGGTGATGTGGAATTGATTAAAGGAAATAATATTCCCGGCTTAAACGGGCGCTATACTCAGATAGATCATAATATATTATTAGAGCAAGTAAATCGTTTGATTACCGAACCATTTAGGCAGAGTAGTGTTGAGTTTTATGATAGTACGACCATCGCAAAACGTCTTGAAGGAAAGAATTCCTTATTCCATACTTGTGAAAGGACAGATGGAACTTGGATTCTTTCGATGATTGTACCTCAAAAATATGATGAGAATGGTCGTGTTGTGAGTGTATTACTTGCCAATCGTGATTTTACGGAAGAAAAGAAGCGTGAGTTAGAACAGGAAGAGGCTTTACGCCAAGAAAAGATCAAGGCTGAAAAGGCCAATGAGGCCAAGTCCATATTCTTATTTAATATGTCACATGATATTCGTACACCGATGAATGCGATTTTGGGATATTCACAATTAATGAAGAAAGAATTAACAAATCCTAAACTCGTTCATTATCAAGAAATGATTGAACAATCGAGTCAATTATTACTTTCAATTATTAATAATGTATTGGATATGGCTCGTGTTGAAAGTGGTAAGATGGAATTGGATGAAAATTATGAAGTAGTGGGGAATATTACTCAACTTGTTTGTGGTGCATTTGCGGCGGAAGCTTCAAAAAAGAATATTGAATTAAACAAAATTGTGAATGTCGATCACAAACATATTATTACCGATTCTACAAAAATGCAGGAAATTCTATCCAATCTAATCAGTAATGCGATCAAATATACATCTGCTGGTGGTAAGGTAACAATCGATACAAGAGAACTTCCTTACGATAAAGAAGGCTATACTTTAATTCAAACAAAAGTATCGGATACAGGTATTGGAATGAGTGAAGAATTCTTGCCATCTTTATTTGAATTATTTACACGTGAAAGAAATACGACTCTATCTAAAATTCCAGGTACTGGACTTGGTATGGCTATTGTCAAAAACCTTGTGGACTTAATGAATGGCAGTATTGAAGTAGAGAGTGAACTTGGTAAGGGTAGTACTTTTACGATTACCATTCCACATAAGATTGCGAATAAAGATTATACTAATAGAAATATTGAATCTTCCCATGAGCTTGATATTGATTTTAAGGGTAAAAGAATTTTATTGGCCGAAGATAATGAATTAAATGCTGAAATCACAACTACAATTCTTAGTGAAATGGGTTTTGAAGTTAAAGCTGTAGAAGATGGAATCCTATGTGTGAATGAAATGCAACATCAACCAGCTAATACATACGATTTGATTTTAATGGATATTCAAATGCCAAATATGGATGGCTATAAGGCAACAGATTGCATTCGACATCTTTCAGAACCTGAAAAGGCCAATATACCAATTATAGCTATGTCTGCCAATGCGTTTGAGGAAGATAAGAAAAAAGCATTTGATGTAAAGATGAATGATTATATAACGAAACCAATTGACTTTCAAAAGATGAAAGAAGTATTAAAACATATATTGAGTAAGAAGGATCCTCTTAGTTGAGGGTTCTTTTATCTTATGTTGTGTAAATGATTGATTTTGTGTTAGTTTAGATATTAAAACCGTATCTAATTCAACGAAAATAATGCGATTTAGACAAGATAGGATTATTCGCAACAACATGCTTGGAGTTAATAATGTTTTCACATTGGACATTTATAATAAGAATTGGCTACTGGATGTAGTAACGGTGAACCCTCTGAATTAAAAGGATGATATCTTGAGTTCTTAAAGATTCCGATTTTGCAGGAGGACGTGTTTTATGTATATTTATCTGTACATTGATGTAGCCATGACTATCTTGGCTTTGGTTGAATTACTAAAAATTACATTATTGATTATAGAAAAATGTAAAAGACACTAGTTCACCCGTCCAAAGGATTAAACTAGTGTCTTTTCACTAAAATAATTCAGAGGAACCACTGTATCCAGTAGTTTTTCTGTATGATTATTTAACAATTGATATATATAAAAGTCAAGGCTAACTTTATCTAAAATTAGTCGTTTTAGATAAAATAGGAACAATAGAAATTGTAACCGTATGTAGTAACGGCTACCCTTGGAATAAAAAGGATAACATCTTGAATTCTCGATGATTCCGATTTTGTACAAGGACGTGTTTTATGTATATTTATCTGTACATTGATGTTGCTTTTGTGTTTAATGGCTTTAGTTGAATTGTTAAAAATCGCATTGATTATAGAAAAATGTAAAAGACACTAGTTCACCCACTCCAAGGATTACTAGTGTCTATACATTAGAATAATTCAGAGGAACCACTGTATCCAGTAGTCTTTCTGTATTTGTATTATAGTTGTTAAATTGATTTTATGCAAATGAATGGATTATGTTGGAATAATCATCTGTATGTATGGGTTGTTTTGACAAGCTTGCATACACCATCGCTTAATAGTTCGATATTTTCTTCATTGAAAATTATATCTCTAGAAGTATGTATTCGATCAAGATAATAGAACAAACCTTTCTTAAGGCTACAAACTCCATATGCATATTTAAAGTTAAAGTTGTCGGATGGATAGAATCCAAATCCTTTGTTGATGTGAACTCTTTTATAATCTGTTGATGCAAATGCATTTATAATATTTTCATGTTTTGATTGATCATTTTTAATTTGTTTCGTTGGAAAGAAAAATATATCATTGCCGTCGGATACACAATCAAAATTAATGATAAGTTTATTCTTTACATATTCTTTATATTCTTTCGAAAAAGCAGAAGAGCCTAATAAACCTAGTTCTTCGTTGTCAAATAACACAAAACATACTTCATCTCTTAAATCTTCTGGTAATTTGATGGCTGATTCAATGATTGTAATAATACCACTCGTATTATCATTTGCAGTATGTTTATTTGCTTTTCCAAACAACATCCAAATCATTATAATTAACCATGAAATAGAAGAAGCAATATTAAGTTCAATATTCTTTAATGGACCTATCCAAACAAATAATTGAATAAGAACGATGTTCATAAAGAATATAAGAATTAATATACAAATAATAATGGCTAATTGTGATAAAATCAGGCCAAACAAATTATTAGGCACAATTAAATTGGGAAATGGTAAGACCGCCTGTGTATCATAGTGAGCTGTACAAAATATCTTAGCTTTTTCTATATTACCGATAATTATATTATTATTTATCCCTTTATGTTGAATACTGGGGCAATACCCATATTGATTAAGTTCATGAATTATATATTTACGAAATTCCTCTTTTTGTTTTTTTGTTTTTCGAACCTGAAAGTGATCAAGAATTCTACGACTCGTTTCATTCATTCTTATTTCTCCCTTAGTTGCATATATTTTATCATAATGTGAATGGTTTTCGTGGCTTTATAAAATGTAATTTGAAAAAGTCAAGACGAATCTATCTAATTTGATGAAAATAAGGCGATTTAGACAAGATAGGATCATTCGCAACAACATGCTTGGAGTTAATAATGTTTTCACATTGGACATTTATAATAAGAATTGGCTACTGGATGTAGTAACGGTGAACCCTCTGAATTAAAAGGATGATATCTTGAGTTCTTAAAGATTCCGATTTTGCAGGAGGACGTGTTTTATGTATATTTATCTGTACATTGATGTTGCCATGTGTTTAATGGCACTAGTAGAAATACTAAGAATAACATTATTGATTATAGAAAAATGTAAAAGACACTAGTTCACCAACTCCAAGGATTAAACTAGTGTCTTTACATTAGATAAATTCAGAGGATCCACTGTATCCAGTAGTCTTTCTGTATGATTATTAAACAATTGATATATATAAAAGTCAAGACTAATCTTGTCTAATTCACTGAAATAGAAACAATCGTAATTGATTTATAATAGGGGTTGGCTACTGGATGTAGTAACGGTGAACCCTCTGAATTAAAAGGATGATATCTTGAGTTCTTAAAGATTCCGATTTTGCAGGAGGACGTGTTTTATGTATATTTATCTGTACATTGATGTTGCCATGACTATCTTGGCTTTAGTTGAATTGCTAAAAATCGCATTGATTATTATAGAAAAATGTAAAAGACACTAGTTCACCCGATCCAAGGATTAAACTAGTGTCTTTACACTAAAATAATTCAGAGGAACCACTGTATCCAGTAGTCTTCCTGTATGATTATTAAACAATTGATATTTATAAAAGTCAAGGCTAACCTTATCTAATATAACGAAAACAAGGCAGTTTAGATCAAATAGGAACTATTGGAATCCACAATATTTAAACATTAACTTACGACTTTATGTAGTGGTGTTTATCCTTGAAATAAAAATGATGATATCTTGAATTATCAAATAGTGTATATTTATCCGTACAATAGTTTTAGTTGAATGTCTAAAGATTACATAATGTAAAAGACACTTGTTCACCAAACGCAAAGGATTAAACTAGTGTCTTTACATTAGAATAATTCAGGGATACCACTGTATCCAGTGGTTTTTCTATTTGGCTTTATGCAAGAATATATTTTTTTAAATTAGTGACTTTATTTCATAAACATTTCATAAATGATTGATAGAATGGTTTCGGATAAGGAGTTGGTTTTTTTGATACATAATGCCTATGCATATATCACAAGAAAGAAAGTAAGGACGAGTATCTTGTTTTTGATACTTATGGTTATTCTTCTGAGTCTTTATGGATGTTTGAGTATTCTTTCATCCAATTTACGAATGGAAAAATCTTTAAATGAGGTGAGTCTGAGTTCGATTGTAGTACAAAAAAAGGATGGTTCTGATTTTGAAAACCAGTATTTTAATAATTCTGTATATGAATATGATTTTGTCTCTAAGTTAGAAGATGCTAAGACAGTTTCTATTAAGCAGGGTGTAAAACTGGATTCTTTACCTGAAGAATATAAGAATGTAGTTTCAGTAGTTGGAACAAATAACACTTCAAAAAATGTTTTATTTCGTAGTGGCGTATTTACTTTAATTTCAGGAAAAAATATTAATTCTAAGGATAGAAACTCTATTCTTATTCATTCGGATCTAGCTAAAAAGAATCATTTAAAAGTAGGGGATACAATATGTTTGAATTCTCATACTTATACAATCAAAGGAATTTTTGAAGGTAAGAAGCATGAAACATATACAGGTTTATCTTCGGATTTAAGTGAGAATACCGTATTTGTGGATTATCATTCTTTAGACACAAAAATGATCCATAAAATGACAGTTTTCTCAAAGAAAGAAACAATGCTTAAACAAGTTCAATCCTTATATCCATCAAGTGAATATGTTGTGTCTAAAGATACGAATGCCTATAAATCGTCTTTAGAATCTATACAAAGTATGAAGCACATGATTCAGATTTTATCTTGTTCTATCATTGTGTGTGGACTTGTTGTCTTATCTTTGGTATTGGTTCTATGGCTAAGAGATCGCATGCATGAAATCGGTGTCTTGTTATCTATAGGAAAAAGTAAGATGGAAATTATTGTTCAATTTATATTAGAACTTGTATTTATATCCTTTCCATCAGGAATCATTCTATGTGCTTTTAGTGTAATTAAACACAATACGTTATGCTTCATATTAAGTTATGGCTTGTTGATGAGTATTATTATCGTTTCTGTACTAATGGCGAGTCTTATGATCATGATCAAAAAGCCAAGAGAAATATTATCGAAATTGAGTTAGGAGGAAAATAATGAGTATATTAGAAATAAAAGATGTAACGTATGGTTACACAAAATTAGAGCATATTTTATTTGAAGTGAATCAAAACTTTGAGTGCGGAAAGTTCTATGCGATTATTGGAAAATCAGGAGCAGGTAAATCAACCTTATTATCTTTATTAGCTGGACTTGATGAGCCAGACTCTGGTGAAATTTTATTTGAAGGAGAAGATATTTCAAAAACTGGATATACAAATCATCGTAAGAATCATATTTGTCTGGTGTTTCAAAATTACAATTTAATTGATTATTTAACACCATTAGAAAATGTACGCTTAGTCAATTCTAAAGCTTCGCCTTCCATTCTTTTAGATTTAGGACTTGAACAATCCCAAATCAATCGTAGTGTAATGAAACTATCGGGAGGACAGCAACAAAGAGTTGCGATTGCCCGTGCCCTTGTAAGTAGCGCACCGATTATTTTAGCGGATGAACCAACGGGAAATCTAGATAGCGATACGGCTAGTGAAATTATTGATATCTTAAAGGCTCGTGCTAAAGAAAGAAATAAGTGTGTGATTGTTGTGACACATAGTAAAGAGGTAGCGGATGCCGCTGATGTTGTATATGAATTAAAAGATAAAAAATTAAAGAAGAGGGGGAAATAGAATGTTTAAGAATGCATTTAAATATGTAACTCGAAAAAGTGCGAAGTCAGTGATTCTATTTCTTGTTGTTCTAATTATGTCAAGCCTTTGTTTAGTCGGACTATCTATAAAGGATGCGACAAACAAAGCGTCCAATACATCATTAGGCTCGATTACCAATAGTTTTACAATGGAAATTAATCGTCAAGTTAATTTTGGAACACCTAGAGGTGCGGGTAATGTTAAGGGGAAGGACATTGAAAAGATTTGTGCTTCTAAAGATATTGACTCGTACGTGAAAAGAATCAATAGTGTAGCTGACTTAGTCGATCATGATATTGTTTTAACTTCAAATGAAAATAAGGAGCGTCTTACTAAATTTAAATCGACCGTGATGCTTACTGGAGTAAATGAATCAAAAAAAGAAACAAAGTTTGTATCGCAAGCCTATAAATTAGTTGAGGGCAAACATTTAAATAGTAATGATAAACATCAAATCTTAATGCATAAAGATTTAGCTAAAAAGAATCATTTAAAAGTGGGAGATAAACTATTACTCCGTTCAAATATCTATGATGCAGATAATGAAAAGGGTGCGGATGAAACAGTAGAAGTAACCATTAAGGGTTTATTTGATGGTCATAATCAAGGTGGTGTTACAGCTGCACAAGAATTATATGAAAATAATCTAATCACGGATTTGGATACGGCTGCCAAAGTCTATGGCAATACAGAAAAAACAGCTGTATATCAAGATGCCACATTCTTTGTAAAAGGAAATAAAGATTTGGATCAAGTTATTAAAAATCTAAGAAAATTAGATATCAACTGGAATGAGTATGTGCTGGTAAAAAGTACATCCAATTATCCGGCTCTACAAAAATCAATACGTGGTATGTATAGTGTCGCAAATAAAATGTTTATTGGATCTTTGATCTTTGCGGGTATCGTTGTTACTTTATTGTTGTTCATGTGGATGAATGCACGAAGAAAAGAAATCGCAATTTTAATGGCCTTAGGTATTTCTAAAATGAAGATCTTTATTCAATTTGTTTTAGAACTATGTATGGTAACTATTCCTGCCTATATCTTTGCGTACTTTATCGCTGGTAAAACAGCATCAAGTCTAGGTACAAAAGTATTGAACAATGTAAGTACGGGTGTTGCCAAAGAAATCGCAAAAGAATCTGCCTCAAATCAACTTGGTGGTGGAGCTGAAGTGGATGGCTTTAATAAAATGTTGACACATATTGATGCAACTGTTGAACCAAAATATATGATGTATGTTATTATATTCATGTCAATTGTAATGCTTATTGCACTTGTTGTTTCAACAACGCACTTGTTAAATAAGAATTGTAAAGAATTAATGAATGAGGAGGAATAATGAAAATATTGGTAGTGGAAGATGATACAATGATTCGCGAAGGATTAAGTGAATTCTTATCGGAGTCTGGATATACAATGGTTCAGGCAAAAGATGGGAAAGAGGCATTGGAAAAGTTTAATACAGATATTCATTTGGTAATATTGGACATTCAAATTCCATATATCAATGGATTGGATGTATTAAAAGAAATCCGTAAAGAAAGTAATTTGCCTGTTTTTATCTTAACGGCTTTCAGCAATGAAGAATTTAAAATTGATGCCTATACAAACTTAGCGGATGGCTATATTGAAAAACCATTTTCACTACCCGTATTAAAAGCTCGTATTGATGCGCTTCTTCAGAAACAAGATATTTTTGAATATAAAAATGTTTGTGTGAATTTCAAAAGCTACACGGCCAAAATAGATGGTAAAATGATTGATATCAATGCCAAAGAACTAGAAATATTAAAATACCTTTTAGATAATGCAGGTATCGCATTATCTAGAGCACAAATTCTAGATCATGTTTGGAAGGAAAGTGAAGACGTTCCTTATGATCGTGTTATTGATGTATATATTAAAGAATTACGTAAGAAACTAGGTTTAGATTGTATTACGACCATTCGTAATGTGGGCTACAAATTGGAGATATCATGAAAAACTTAAAGATATTTCCTAAAATATGCATACAAACATTCAGCGTCATCGCAATTATTGTCTTGTTTATCCATCTCTTTGTATATTTGATTTTTCCTAGAACCTATTTGGATGTAAGAAAAGAAGAAATTTATACTAAGGCTAATGAAATTACAGAAAACTTAAGTGGCAAATCTGTTGACTATATTGAACAAGCTTTAGATTTCTATTCCAACACCAATGAAATCAAAGCGTTTATTAAAAAGAATACTACATCGAATGAAGTTGAAATCAAGAAAGATTTAAATGTCGACTTAAAGAGTTCTAATAACTCTTTGATTATTGAAGAAAGACAATTAAAGCTGGATACAGGAAAGACCATTCGTCTCCAATTTGTTTCAACAGCTGACATGCAAAGCCAAGCTAAAAATCTCAGTCTACAATTTCTTCCTTACTCCTTAATTTTATCCCTATGCTTTTCAGCCATTGTCTCTTTGGTGTATGCCAAATCCATTAAAAATTATGTAGTTGAAATCAAAAGTGTAACCGATCAAATGATGGCATTAGATAAGAAGGCTCGTCTAGAAATTGATTCGAGTGATGAAATTGGGCAGTTGAAGGCGCAAATCAATGATTTGTATGAAACACTTCTTGATTCGATTTCCAATCTTGAATTTAAAAATAAAGAGATTCTAAGATTAGAGAAAATAAAATACGATTTCTTTAAAGGGGCCAGCCACGAATTAAAAACGCCTTTGGCAAGTCTTAAAATTATCTTAGAAAATATGAAATACAATGTGGGAAAATATAAAAATAGAGATGTTTATATTGATGACTGTATTGATTTAGTTGATCATTTAACAAAGAATATCCAACAAATCTTATCTGTATATTCCATCGAAAATCTAAAAGACGATGAAGAAGTGGTTCAAATCAAAGATATCTTGTCTAGTGTACTTGAAAAATATGATGTATTGATTCACCAAAAGGAATTAAGAATTCAAAATGATGTAAAAGATGAAACAATGTATATTGGCAAGACAGCTCTAAATATCATTTTGTCTAATCTTATTAGTAATGCGATCAACTATACGCATGAAAAGGATACTGTTCATATTGGAATCGAACAAGGCTATTTCTTTATTCAAAACAAACAAGATCCAACCCAACCTAAAGGAAATGGTCTAGGTTTATATATTGTTCGTAATCTATTAGATAATTATAAAATGAAATATGAAACGATTGAAGGAGAAGACTTTATCTTCAAGATTAAATTGAAGTAACAGCTCTTTTAAAGTTGTTGGATTTCACCTTATACTAACATAAAATGTAAGTTAGAGGTGAAAACAGCCTAATTATGTATGAGATATTAAAACAATTATTGTTTCAATCTCTCAAAAAACAATAAAGTGGTAAAACTCATTTTGTTTGAGTAATTACCACTTTTTTTAGTCTAACATTTCTAGATAGTTCACATTTACATATTGACTATATAATGGCTCATCATGGATCATGGCATTTTGAAAGAATTGATCGACATCTTCATAGTTTTTATCATCCATCGATATATAGAATAAATCATCCTCATATTTGGCTTCGATAATATAATCTTCTCCATTGATTTCTAAGGCGAGTTTACAAGGCTTTTGTAAAACATAATATAGATCAAATAGATCCATATAGTCTGAATCAAATTGAATCAAAGAATATAAGTCGAGTACGATATGTTTAATGATTGTTAGATCACCAAAGAAGTCCGAATAGATCAATCTTTGCGACTGGAATTCCCTCGCAATCAATAATAATTGAATGGCTTGATCTTCGTTGCCTTCTTCTACATAGATCTTTGCAAGCCTAGAATAGATTTCAGGAACAGGATCAAACGTATTCGTTGCTCCTTGAAGTAAAGGATATAAACTCTTAATGATTTGTACATACTTTGGATAATCTTTTTGTACATAATAGCCATTCTTATACATATCCGCCAATTTATAGGCTGCCACAATATTTCCTTGATCACTCGCAAGTTTATAGTAGTGAAAGGCCTTCTCATAATCGGGTTGTCCCACACGTCCATAATAGTAAATGTAGCCTAAACATTCATAGGCATCTACATAGTTTAATTTAGCGGCCATTAAATAATAGTCTTCCGCAAGATCAAACTGTTTTTGTCCATAATACCAGCCACCCAGTTCCACCATATATTCTGGATTGTTTGTTTCTCGAATTAAAAATTCTAGGGCATTTATAAATTGGATATCATCTTCGTATTGGGGATGCACCAAATCATAATAATCATCTAGAACTTGTTTTGCACTTTCGATTGTGAATGTCATACTATCTAAACCTTCTTTATTTCTTTCTTTAATTTCTTGTATTCCATCTCTAAAATAGGAATAAATGTCTTATTGACCTCTTTATTCCGTGATTTCTTGCTTAAGAAACCCTCCAACATATCTTTTATACCTAGTAGTGTCAATTCATCTTCTACACAATAATATTTTGGAGAATATTGCCAAATTGAATAATTATCATTATACATTTCTTCTAGCCTTGCACAATAGGGGCGTTTGCAATAATTAAATAAATATACAATTTCTTCATCTGTGTTGATATCCCTTAATATGGTTCCTAGTGGATAATAATTGTAGTATTGTACATTTCTAGAAACGTAAACATCTTCTTTTAGTTTCAACACTTCTTTGTTTTCTTTCTTTAACTGTTTATTCACATAACGATTCACATTCGTGTTAAAAATATATTTTAAACTATGTGGATTCGGCTCGATTTTTCTTTCTATATCTGTATTGATGAATAGATTTAAACCTTTTAATTCGATATCACCATTTGTATTTGAACACACATATCCATATATTTTATCGCCTTGAATTTTTGATAGAAAGTAAAGGGAAGTATTATATTCCACTATATCTCCTATTTCAAATGTAAATTCAATGTTTTCAAATAAATCAATATGATGTACATCACTATTTTTCAATAATTGAATCTTTCTTTGGATTTGAATTAAATCTTTGCCTGAGACTTGTTTTAAAATTCCTTTGATATTCTGGATGGGAATTCGATACACATTGTTTAAATATAGATAGGAATCGCTAAAAGCACCTGTTTTCTTATCTTTATGTCCATCTTTTAAAGTATATTGAATCTTTGGATTCTTTTTCTTTGTGCTTCCCGCATACCCATACAAATAGTCTTTGTCCTTTTTGATGATCAAATAGGGTCGAATACGATGGGGGTGATTGATATCCACTAAATTGTCTTCGCACACTGGCATACGACAAAAGACAAGACATCCAGGCTGAATGGTTTGAAATAATTCGTATTGTTCATCCAAATAATTGGTAGATTTTGCGACATACGTTTGTTTCATCTTTTTTGGTGGATTTAAATCCTTCTTTTGTTTCATCTTTTTTGGTGGATTTAAATATTTCTTTTGTTTGATCTCAATTGGTTTTTCACGATGAAATAATCGCTTAAAAAATTCTATGATTCGCATACTTCTTCCTCTTAGGTATAATTCTAACACATAGGTTCAAATTTTTTCGATATCATACTATAATAATTATAACAATCTTAAGGAGAAATAAACATATTGCCGAAGCATTCGCTTTGGCTTCTCATTGGATTGAAAAAAGGGTGCGATAAATCCCTTTGAAGATATATAAAGGAGGAGTTTTTTTGGTGCGCTTATTGGAACACGCAAATCGTTATAGTAAAGAAAAGGTTTTTGATTGTTATAAAAGAACATGTCAAAACGATTATTGGGACTATGATTCCATGACAAGAAAAGAAATGTTAGAACGCATGATTGAAACCTATACCCCTGAGTATTTAGTTTCTATTTGCACAACATGGGAATTAAAGGCATTAAGAAGATTATTACGTAACCAAGACTTAGAAGACGATCGTTATCGTTTTGAAAAACATGCATTAAGCTCTAAGTTTTTATATTTTGATAAAGAATTACCTGAAGAATTCAAAAAGAATGTCAAATTAGCGGTTAAAGATATTGATTTAGATCAGAAGGCAGAAAAAGATGAACCAAGCTTAGTCATTCTTGGAATTATACGTGCCTTTGGCATCATTGAACCATCTTTGATTCAAGCTGTATGTAGTGCTTGTGCATACGATTATAAAGCCATTATTAATGGGGAACTCTTCAATTTCTGGGCGTATTTAAAAGAAGACTATGAATTAATTGATCATAGTTTAGCCAATGAATATGTATATTGGGATTATAAAGATCTATTGTATAACATTCGCAATTGTCGTGTTGAACGCGAAAGATTCGAACCAAAATTCTTAGATCGAGACAGCTACATTTCTATCTTTTATCATGGTTTTGATGCGACAAATCCAGATATTAAAAAATTCTTTACAGCTGTTAAAAAAGAAGTGCAGGACATCACAAAGTTTAAAGATGAATTGTTCAACAATTTGCTTCGTGGTACTGTGAATGAAGAAAAGATCGATTTAATTCCATTCTTTAATGGATTCTCAGATTCTTTGACAAAGCGCTATCGCAAAGCTGTTGTACAAATTTCATTACCAAATTATTATGGACTAAGTATGAAAGGCTACAACCAAGCACATGAACATGTATCTTTTAATGATAAGCTTCGTGCTCTAAATGAGAAACAAACGTATGCTTATTTAGATCAAAAAGATACACGCCTATTCTATAAGTTATATTTTAGCGTCTTAGATTATGTGAATGCTTTGGAACAAATTATCCCAAATAAGAAAATTGATCCCAATAATTATATTGAACCCGATGAATTGGTCAATCTAATCGAGGTGTTCTGGAAAGCAAAAGATCGTTTTATTGATGGCTATGTTCAAAAGAATCCTTTAAATCTAACATATCGTAATTTGAATATTATAAAAGATTTTAAATATGGCATGCGCAAAAACTTTTTGTTGGCTGTCTATGAAAAGAACTATACAGTATTAAATGATGAAGGCATCAACTATATGGTCAAGGGTCTAAATGAAAACTTAGATAAATTTATTCCGGCCGAAAAAACACCTATGTTGATTCAAACTGCTATTATGCCATTTAATGGGATGATCATCTATGATGGTTTTATTTCAACGGCCGATATGCAGCTTAGTCAAGAACTCGTTTCAAAGGCATTTGAAGATTATAGTTACGGACAAAAGATTTACTCGTTGTTGCCAAAAAATATGAATTAAAAGGAGTATTATGAGCTCGTTAATACAAGAAATCAATCATTATCGAAAAGAAGTTGTGTACAGTCAATTTTTTCGGATATGTTTTCCGGATGATGTGATTTATGAAAAAATTACTCGTAAACAAATGGTTGAGCTAATTATTCAACAATATACACCAGAAAATATTGTAGATGTTTGTACAGTAAAAGAACTAAAACTTTTAAAACGAATCGTTGAAAACAATTATAAAGAAGTGGATGTTCATAGTATGCCATTTGAAAAGGTGGCACTTTATCGAAAATATTTATTATTTGAAAATGAAATTCCAGATGAGCTGAAGGAAAGTGTTATAGAAGCTTTAAAATTTGTGGATTTTGATCAAAAAGAAAAACAAGATGAACCTTTACTTTGTTTAATTGGATTTATTCGCAGTTGTGGAGCTATTGATCCCATGGTTGTTCAAAGGCAAGCACAAAAGTATGGCTTGGATCTTAGAAATTTGGAAACCAATCCATTATTTAATTTCTGGACATACTATACATTTGATTATTTGATGCCAGATGATACTTATGGAGAAGCTATATTATATTATGATTCAATTCCATATATGGATGTGATCGCAAATACGCGTCTAGATTATGAATTGATGGCCCTGTGTTTTTAAAACCAGAAAGCTATCTGTCTATTTTCTATAATGGGTATGATGATACAGATCCAGATGTTCATGCGTTATTTGATCATTTAAAAAAGAGTGAAGATGTATTTGATTTTCTAAAAATGGAACGCATTCTTGAATGTATTGAATCATGTCGTATGACTGAACATTTGATTACAATTTTTCCAAAATTAGAACAATTTGATCCGAAAACAAAAGAATTATTCAAAAATGCTATATATAAAATGCCAATGCCATATTTAACAGGCATGACATTGCAGCGTTATCCGTCAAAATGAAAAGGTAGAAATCTTAAAACTTGATTTCTACCTTTTTTCTATAGTTTTAATTGTTGTCTACCACAATCTTACCAGATTGAATTACTCTATTAATTTTTCTTACGCTTGAAATGTTCTCTAATGGATTTTCATTTAAACAAACTAAATCAGCCTGTTTACCAACTTCAATCGAACCATAGTCCTTTTCAACTCCAACACATCTTGCGGAATTGATCGTGGCCATCTTTAAGATATCCATGTTTGAAATATCAAGTCGAGCCAAAAGCTCCATTTCATAAGCTGTATTTGAATGGTAATTAAATGGCGTTCCTGCATCTGTACCTAAGGCAATCTGAATACCTTTTTCATAAGCTTTCTTAACACTTTCAACATGGGCATCCTTGACTTTTAACGTCTTGTCTACGGCATACTTAGCTACCCCGTTTTCTACACCCTTATCAATAATGCATTGGGGAGCACAAAGGGTAGGAACTAAGAATGTGTTTTGTTCTTTCATACGTTCAAGACATTCATCATCTAAAAAACAACCATGTTCTATAGAGTCAATACCTGCATATAAGGCGTTTTTAATACCTTGCAAGCCTTGGGCATGTGTAGCTGTTTTTCTTCCTGCTTTATGGGCTTCTTCAATCATGACCTTCATTTCATCTACAGTAAACTGAGCATTACCAGGTTCAACCCCTTCGGTCATAACACCACCTGTCGCCATTATTTTAATTAAGTCTACGCCACTTCTTAGCTGACTACGAACGGCTTTTAAACATGCATCTTTTCCATCGGCTTCAATGCCTTCTTGCCATCCATGACCGCCTGTCACACAAATGACTTTACCTGCACAATACATATGAGGTCCTTCAATCACATGATTTTCAAAAGCTTCTTTAATTTGAAGGTCATAGTTTTCTTCCGTACCCACAACACGAATAAAAGTAACGCCGGATTCTAGATATTCTTTGCAGTGTTTTTGGGCATAGAAAGCTTTTTCCATCAAGGTAAATTCTTTATTTGCGCCAAAACCAACCGGATACATAATATGGACGTGACAATTAAAGAATCCCGGTGTAACAACATTTTCATGAATTACGTTTTCCTTCACTTCATGATAGTCTTCAATTTGAATGATTTTGTCATCTTCAATTGTGATTAATTGATCCTGTTTTGGAGCATCACTTATGCCATCAATTAATGTTTGGGCATGAATATAGAGTTTTGTCATTGTACAACAACTCCATCCTTAATGACCTTATCAATTTTACGAACATTTGAAATATCATCCAATGGATTTTCTTCAAGACAAACTAGATCAGCATGTTTACCGACTTCTAAAGTTCCATAATTGTCTAATACACCTAAACAATCGGCTGAATTGTGTGTCGCAATTTTTAAAATATCCATACGATCTACACCATATTTTTCCATTAATTCCATTTCATAAGCAGTGTTGTTGTGGTAGTTGAATGGGGTACCACCATCTGTACCTAGGGCAATCTTTAATCCTTGGGCATAGGCCGCTTTAAAACTTTTGACGTGTGCATCCTTTACATAGATTGCTTTTTTGACCATGTAGTCAGCAATACCTGCTTCAATACCATTTTCTACAATACATTGAGGAGCAACTAAAGTAGGAACTAAATAAGTACCGTGTTCTTTCATAAAATCCAAGCATTCTTGATCTAAGAAGATTCCGTGTTCAATTGAATCAATACCGGCATATAGAGCATTTTTGATGCCTTGTGTTCCTTGGGCATGGGTAGCTGTTTTTCTTCCTGCTTTATGTGCTTCTTCAATAATGACAGCCATTTCTTCTTGTGTTAATTGAGCACTTCCTGGCTCAACCCCTTTAGTCATAACTCCACCTGTAGCCATGATTTTAATTATATCGACACCTTCTTTAAGAAGGGTACGAGCTGCTTTTCGACATTCATCCTTGCCATCGGCTTCGATTCCATCTTGCCAACCATGACCGCCTGTCATACAAATGCATCTTCCAGCACACAACATATGTGGTCCTTGAATGAGTCCAGAATCGATACAATCACGAATCTGCATATCGTAATCGTTTGCAGTACCTAAAACACGGATAAAAGTAACTCCTGAATGAAGATAGTCTTCACAGTGTTTTTGCGTATAGAATGCTTTCTCCATCAAACTAAACTTTTTATCGGTCCCAAAGCCGACAGGTTCCATAATGTGAACGTGGCAGTTAAAAAAGCCAGGGGTAACGACGTTGGCATGAATGACTTCTTCATTTGTTTCATGATATTCTTCAATGGAAACAATTTTTCCATCTTCAATTGAAATCAATTGATCTTTCTTTGGTGTATCACTCAAACCATCAATCATTATTTTTGCGTGTACGATTAATTTACCCATAATAAAACTCCTTTTTATGTGATTATGAACCTTGAAAGAGAAATATGCAAGTGGTTTCAGAAAATAAATGTAAAAAAAGAGGGAATCCTTGGATTCCCTACAACATAGATTTAAATAAAATGTCGTTATAGTCTGGTAAAGGCCAGTCTTCTTTAGAAACATTGGTTTCAATCACATCCGTCAATTGACGAATTGTTTCCATTAATGGAAGTAATTCATCGGCTGCAAAACGAGCCGCTTGTTTTTCTGTTGTGGTTTCTTTGTTGATCAAAGATTCTAATGTATCTAAGTGATTGGATACTAATTCTAGAGGTGTATTGATGTTTTTTAAAATTTTAACTTCTAATGGAGCCTCAATGCCACTTGATTTTTTTGCTTGAATGATTTGAGCCAATTTAGCTTCATAACTAAATATTGCTGGTAAGATTTGTTTTCGTAACATATAAGCCATTGTCTTAGCTTCAATTTGAACCACTTGGTAGTAGTTTGTGAGTAGGATACTTTCACGAGCATGCAATTCACTGGCTGAATATACATTGTGTTTTTCAAATAATTGTAGATTCTTTGGATCTGTATAGTGAGGAAGTGCATCCGCTGTTGTCTTAAGCTCTAATAAACCACGTTTTTGTGCTTCCTTTTTCCATTCATCGGAATATCCATTTCCAGAGAAAATGATACGCTTATGATTCTTTAATGTCTTTTGAATCAACGCAATCAAGGCTTTTGTCATATCTTCTTGTTTAACACATTCCAATTCATCCGCAAACTGTGTTAATTCTTCGGCTACGATTGTATTTAAAATAGTGTTTGGACAAGAAATGTTTAAGTTGGATCCAAGCATTCTGAATTCGAATTTATTACCTGTAAATGCGAATGGAGAAGTACGGTTACGGTCTGTAGAATCTTTTGCGATTGGAGGAAGGGTAGAAACACCAAGTTCCAATTTACGATCGATTGTATCTACATATTCATTTCCCGCTTCAATGGCTTCAAGAATGGCAGTTAGTTCTTCACCTAAATAGATGGAGATAATAGCTGGTGGAGCCTCATCTGCGCCTAAACGATGGTCGTTTCCGGCACTGGCAACAGAGATTCTTAATAAATCCTGGTACTCATCTACACCTTTGATGATGGCAGCTAAAACGGTTAAGAAACGAATATTGTCTTTTGGAGAATCACCAGGTTCTAAAATGTTTTCTCCTTCTTCTGTACAGAAAGACCAGTTGTTGTGTTTACCACTACCATTGACACCATCAAATGGTTTTTCATGTAGTAAACATACCAATCCATGATGAGAAGCTACTTTTTGTAGAACTTCCATAGTCAATTGGTTTTGATCATTCGCAATATTTGTTGATGTAAATACAGGCGCTAATTCAAACTGACATGGAGCTACTTCTTTGTGTTCGGTCTTGGCATAAACACCTAATTTCCAAAGTTCTTCATCGACTTCTTCCATATAAGCTTTTACTCGTTCAGACAAACTACCAAAGTAGTGATCATCTAATTCTTGGCCTTTTACGGGAGCCGCACCAAATAATGTTCTTCCTGTTACTAATAAGTCTAGACGTTCTTTGAACATATCTTCATCAATTAAGAAATATTCTTGTTCTGGACCTACCGTTGTTTTGATTTTATGAATGTTGTAACCCATAATGTTCAATAAACGAACAGCAGCTTTGTTTAAGGCATCATTACTTCTCAATAATGGTGTTTTCTTATCCAAAGCACTACCATCGTAAGAGCAGAATAAAGTTGGAATATATAAAGTCTTTTCTTTGACAAAAGCTAGAGAAGTTGGATCCCATGCGGTATATCCTCTGGCTTCGAATGTGGCACGCAATCCTCCACTTGGAAAACTTGAGGCATCGGGTTCACCTTTGATTAATTCTTTTCCTCTAAAATCTGAAATAACAGATGTTGGCCCTGTTGGATTGATAAACGCATCATGCTTTTCAGCCGTAATACCTGTCATTGGTTGGAACCAGTGCGTATAGTGAGTTGCACCCTTATCCATAGCCCAGTCTTTCATGGCGTTTGCGACTACATCTGCGATTTCTTTAGGAAGTTCCTTTCCTTTTTCCATCACATCCATCATTTGTTTGTAGACGGCATGAGGCAAGTATCTTTGCATAGCAGATGTACTGAATACGTCACATCCAAAATATTCATCGACAATTTTCATTTTTCTAGTATCCTCCTGTCGCGTATATAATATCATTATTTTCACAAATGTTTTGAGAAATTTTTCTTTTTTTCAAATAAACTTCATTTTTTTTCGTATAAGAGTATGTAGGCAACCTGTCATTTAGTTTCTAATGCATATAATTAAATCCTTCTTTGTTGTTAAAAAATGAAGGTGAAATTGTTTCTTGGTCTATGATAGTTCATTTAAACGTTGATACTAAATGTATCCATAGATTTATCTAACGAATCATTGTTACAAAAAGTTGTCAAACTACAAAGAAATATACAAAACCATACTCAAATATCAAGATGAACAGGTAAATGCCTACTAGAAAAGAGGTGCTTATGAGAAGCGCAAATTTATTAAATGATTTCGCCTTTAAGTATGTGTTTGGCGAAGATTGTAAGGAGGCTAATGATGCCTTAAAATCATTACTCACGGTATTTTTAGAAAGGAAAGTCCATCATGTGGTTGTAAAGAATTCAGAAATGGTAAAAGACTATAGTAAAATGAAAAGTCCACGCTTAGATTTATTAGTTGAATTTGATGATCGGACAACGGTAGATTTAGAAATGCAGTTAAGACAAACCAAAGATAATTTACTCAATCGATTTAATTATTATTTGGCTAGACTTCATGGTTCACAAGACATGGAAGGAAAAAGTTACAGTCAATTAAAGGAAACTATTGTCATGGTATTCTTTAATTTGATAATTGCTGACGATGATGACATTTGTAGTTTATACACAATGAGGAAATACAGTGGCATTCCTTTAGTGAAAGAAGAAAAAGAAGATCGTATGAAGTTAATGACAATAGAAATGCCAAAAGTAGATTTACATAAACCGCTTGAAGACATGAATGAACAGGAAAAGATGATTTATTACTTTTTGAATTGCCACAAAGGAATGGATGATAGTAAAATTAAGATGATGATAGAAAGTGATGAGGTGATTCAAATGTTAGAGAAGCGTGTAGAAACTATATCGGATGATCGTTGGAAGAAAATAATAGAAGATTTTCAAAAACTACATGAAAATGAAGAACGGATCGAACGACAGCTTGAACTTGAAGAAGCTCAAAAAGCAAAGGAAGAAGCAAAAAAGGCTTTACAAGAAGCGAATAAATTAAAACAAGAAGCTAATAAACAAGTAGAAGAAGCTGAGAAGAAATTTGAAGACGCGAATAGACGAGTTGCAGATGCGAATAAACAAGTAGAAGAAGCCAATAAACAAACTGAACTTGAAACAAAAAGAGCCGACGTAGCAGAGAAACAGATTCAAGACATGATCCTTCGCCTTTCTAGTACAATGGATGTAAAAGCCATGGCTATACTATTGAATATGTCTGTGGATGAAATTAAAAAGTATATATAAAAAAAGAAAAGTCACTATTTGTGACTTTCTCTGTTTTCTAGACTGGCCTTAACTAAACCCACAAATAATGGGTGTGGACGGTTGGGTCTAGATTTAAATTCAGGATGATATTGTACACCAATGTAGAATGGGTGATTCTTATACTCAATTGCTTCAACCAATTGTTTATCCGGACTTGTTCCGACAATCATCATATCGTTACGTTCAAATTCAGAACGATATTCATTGTTGAATTCATAACGATGACGATGTCTTTCATTAATCATATCTTTTTTGTAGCAAGACCAAATATTTGTATCGGCTCTTAATGAACATGGATAAGATCCTAAACGCATGGTTCCGCCTTTACGAATATCATTACTTTGATCTTCCATGAAATCAATGATTGTATGTTTACTTTGTGGATCAAATTCAAAAGAGTTGGCATCTTTTAAACCTAATGCACTGCGGGCAAAGGCAATGGCTGCAATCTGCATACCTAAACAGATACCTAAATAAGGAATTTGTTTTTGTCTTGCGTAAGTGGCTACACTGATCATACCTTCAATACCACGATCGCCAAAACCACCTGGTAAGATGATTCCATCTGTATCTTTAAAGACTTCATCTAAGTTGGCATTTTCTAATCCTTCCGAATCAATCCATTGAATGTTGACTTTGGCATGATTTTCAAAACCACCATGATACAAGGCTTCACTGACAGATAAATAGGCATCGTGTAAGGCAACATATTTACCAACTAAGGCAATATTTACAGGTTTGGTGCTTGCCTTAATGTTATCGACAACTTGTTGCCATTCACTTAAATCTGGCTTACGTATTTCAAGGCCTGTCTTTTCACAGACAATATCTGCAAGATTTTGTTCTTCTAACATAAATGGTACTTCATATAGAGAAGGAAGTGTCTTGTTTTGGATGACACAACGTTTTTCAACATTACAGAATAATGAAATTTTGTCTAATACAGACTGAGGAATCGTTTCATCACAACGTGCTACAATGATATCTGGATTGATACCATAAGATTGTAATTCTTTTACGGAATGTTGAGTTGGTTTTGATTTATATTCCTGTGAACCCGAAATATAAGGGATGTAAGTGACATGGATGAACAGACAGTTTTTACGACCAACCTCTAAGGCAACCTGACGAATGGATTCTAGAAATGGTAAGCTTTCAATATCGCCAGTCGTACCACCAATCTCGGTAATTACGACATCAGCAGCTGCATGTTCTCCTGCACGAATTACGAAACTCTTGATTTCATTGGTAATATGAGGAATAACTTGAACGGTTTCACCAAGATATTTTCCATCACGCTCCTTATTAATGACATTCCAATAGACACGTCCAGTGGTAAGGTTGGAATACGTATGGAGGTTTTCATCAATAAAACGCTCATAATGACCTAGATCCAGGTCGGCTTCTAATCCATCATCTGTGACATATACTTCACCATGTTGGAAAGGAGACATTGTTCCGGGATCCACATTGATATAGGGATCGAGCTTTTGACTTGTTACCTTGTAGCCACGTGACTTTAAAAGGCGGCCAAGACTTGCTGCACTGATACCTTTACCCAGGCCAGAAACAACACCTCCTGTTACGAAAATGTACTTTGTACTCATTTGTTTCACCTCTACTTTTTTCTTTTAACTCGTGAATTTTACACCTATGAAAAAAAGATGTAAATAAAAAATTTAAAAAAATGATTTTCAATGTAAAAGATAGTATAATAAATTCGATTTGAGGTGGTTTTGATGGACCTACATGAAAAAGAAAAAATGTACCAAAGACTCATTATTTTTACTTTATTAATCGGTATGGTCATCTATTATTTTGAAAAAATCGTTGATTTTTTGGCATGGATCGGGGCAATGTGTCTGCCATTTTTATTTGGTGCAGGACTTGCCTTTGTGTTTAATATTATATCGAACAATCTCATGCGCTATTTAATCAAATGGTTTGATATTAAAGATACAAAGATTAAAAGAGTCCTATCCAACATTTTAGCCATCTTCATTGTGTTTGCCGTATTTGCTGCCTTTGTCGGTATTGTCATACCTAAGATTCTATTTTCGATTCAATTGTTGATGTCAAACTTTCCACAGATGATCTATGAATTCTATATATGGCTTTTAGATATCACAAAACATGTAGATGTAATGCACAACTTTTTACAACACTTAGATATCAATGCCTTTAGTACATTTGCGATTGATAATGTGAGTAAAAAAATCAGTTCCTGGCTTGTATCTGGAGGAGCCAATGATATATTTGGATCCATTTTTATGATTTTATCCACTACATTTTCTTGGCTTGCGCAAGCCTTTATCGCAATCGTATTCTCGTTTCTATTGTTGTTTAATAAAAAACAAGTGGTTCGTGAAACAAAATCTTTATTAAAGGCCTATCTTCCAAAAAAGGATTATGAAAAAACACGCCACGTATTAAAGCTGATCATTCGTATTTTTACAAGTTATGTAGGCGGAACCTGTTTGGAATGCTTGATTTTAGCCAGTTTAGTTACTGCAGGGTCTTTGATCATGAAGATTCCATATGCATTTTTAATAGGTCTAGTCGTAGGTATTGGAGCTCTTGTGCCAATGTTTGGCGCCTTGGTTGCCGCTCTATTATGTACTTTCTTTATTGCGATAACATCTCCTGTACAAGGATTTACATTCATTGTTATGTTTATTTGTATTCAACAAGTTGAAGGAAACTTTATCTATCCGCATGTTGTTGGTAAGTCTGTAGGCTTTCCACCTATGTATATCATTGTGGCCATCACCATTGGAGCCAATGTAGCAGGTATTATTGGAATCATCATTTTTATTCCAATTTGTTCATGCATCTATCAGCTGGTAAGCGAAGATGTGTTAACTAGGCTTCAAAAAGTGAAAGAAGTATCCGATTAATTTGACATAAATGATGTCTATATAAGATGTATCCTTTGAGTATAGAAAGAAGGGTACAATATGAACGCAGAAAAAAGATTAGCTATGGATTTATTAGATGCTGTATGGAAAGAAGATGTACAAGGAGTTGAAAACTGCCTAGAACTTGGAGCAAGTCCAAGCTGGGTATTTAATGGATATCCTATTTTGATGCATGCCATCAGTATTGGAAATGAAGAAATTGTAAATATTTTAATTGATGCCGGAGCCATTCAGAAACAAGAAGCTTTAGGCTTTGCGCTTGAAAGAGGGATTGGTCAAATGATACGTCCACTTGTATTTCGTGGTATTGTTCCTAAACATTTTGAACCAAAAAAAGGCTTTGGCTACTATCCCCAAAGATTTTGCAGCACGCACTAAAAGGAGATAAAAATGAATCGAACAAACTTATGCATTCGCATGTTACAACTATTAAAGGCAAGAGGGAAAATGAACACAACACAGCTTGCGACAGAACTTGAAGTCAATCCACGTAACATTCGTGAATTTAAAAAAGAGCTTGTACTAGCTGGATATAATGTAGAAGAAGTAAAGGGACGTTATGGAGGATACATCTTAAATGATGAATACGATCTTCCTGTCACTATTTTTAGTGACGAACAAAAGGATGCTTTGGTGCAATCCTATAAGTTTATGCGTACACAAAAAGACTTTAAACCCCTTCCACTATATTGTGATGCGATGGATAAGATTATTTCGACAAGCAAGATTTCATCCAACGATTCCTTACACTATATGTCCAATTCTATGGAATTAGACGAAAAAATCTCCCACATGATTGATAAGACGCAACAAGCCATGAACCATGGTCTTTGCGTTCTTTTGTCGTACCAGTCTTTACAGGATGAGGCCCCTAAACAATTTGAGGTTGAACCCTATGAAATCATTCACTACCATAAGTCGTATTATTTAATTGGTTTTTCTTTATTAAGAAAAGACTATCGCATGTACCGTTTTAGTTCGCAACGTATGTTTTCATGTGAAATTTCATCGAGACACTTTATTCGAGATAATCACTTTCATTTAAGCAACTACATCGGGGAACATTCTTTGATTCCTTTGGATTTAAAACTTGTGAAAGTGAGAGTTTACCATGAAAATAATGGGCTTCGCTTATTTAAAGAAAAATATTGGGGCAATAAACTACAAGCCATCAATAAACAAGAAGCGTACACAGACTTTGAGTTCTATACAGACGACATGTCAAACTTGTATCAGTCCTTGTTTTCTATGAGTGATCAAATGGAGCTTTTAGGTCCTGAAGATGTAAAAATTGCTTATTTGTCTCGTGTTCAAAAAATATTAAATGCGTATAGGGATGAAAAGAATTAAAAATTGAAGTACAATAGATATGGTGAATTTTTTATGTTACATGTATCAGATTTAATGCGTGAAATGAAATGTGACTGTTTTTGTTGGAACAGCGCCCACAATTCACTTCACCAGGAAAGTTTTTATAAAATGGATTGTCCATTCTCCGATCTATGGCGAAATTATTTGAATGCGAATGAGTGTGGCTTAGGTCATTCCATGGATTCAAACGAACAATCTTTAAAATTATTAGAAGAAAACGAAGTTGTATGTTTTGCACGCTTTGAATATAAGGAGTGTCGAACAAAGATTCCTTATCTTAAAAAATTAGAGGATGGATATATGGCCGTGTATCCACATTTGAGTGCGTATCCTAAAGAAAATGAAGCATTGATCATGAAGGTCAATCAAATGATTCTTTCGCATTGTGGCGTTGACATTGTCGAAAATCGCATTGTCTATTTAAACAAAGAATATGTTCGTCAGGATGCGTTGGATTTAAATGAACTGTTATGTATCAGCGACAAACTATTCAATAAGCGCAACCACTTATCGAAAACAATTGCCGAATGTATGGAAGAAGTGGATGTGGATTTGGATGGTTGGATTGAAAGAACAAAAGAAATATTAAATCGACCAAGTGTTACACCAGTACGCACAAAACAATGTACAGCCTTAAGAAGGTGCAACTACTATTCTGTATGTTTTGATGAATCTAATGAACCGGACGACTCGATTTTATTCTTTACAACCAATCAACATAAGTTGGATGCGTATGATCGTGGTATTCGTCATATTCATGAGTTGCCATTGAATCAAATTGAAGGATTCCGCCTTCAATATGCGCAATATATGGCTAGTAAAACGCAAAAACCATTTATGGATCGTGCCGCTTTACAGGTATGGATGAAACAAATCAAATATCCAATTTCATATTTGGATTTTGAATGGGATACCTTTGCGGTACCACCCTATATGAATATGAAGCCTTTTGACGTATTATGTTTTCAATATAGTCTTCATGTAGAAACTTCGGATGGAAATTTAACTCATTATAACTTCTTTGAATCCAAAGATTGCCGTCGCCATTTTGTTGAGCAATTGATCAAAGACCTTCCTAAAACAGGAACGATTCTTGTTTATAATATGGAGGGAGCTGAAAAGCTGAGATTGAAACAATTAGCGAGTCAATTTGAAGAATATAGGGAAGAATTAGAGTCGATTTGTTCAAGAATGGTGGATTTATCAAAACCATTTGAGGCAGGACTCTACTACAATTCAAAAATGCGTGGTCATTATTCTTTGAAGAGTATATTGCCTGTATTCTCAAAAGATGTTTCTTATCATGATTTGGATATCCAAAATGGTTTAAATGCCGTGTTTGCGTATCGTACATATGATGAGAAGGACGAAGAAGAGAAAAAAGAAGTAAAAGAAGCCATTTCAACATATTGTCAGATGGATACTTATGCAGAATATGTTGTATATCATGGCTTGATCAAGGAGGTAGAAAAAGATGCCTAATATTATTACTCATACTTTATTTGCGCAGGAAATCTTTGATAAGGTGAATGAAAATACGCATGATTTATTTGAACCTAGACTACACTTATTAGAAATTGGTTCAAATGGACCGGACTTTTTATTTTTTCATGGTATGAATCCAAAAGATTTCTTTAAAAAGAGTGATTTACGTGTTTCAGGAAGTATGTTTCATGCGGGTCATGTGAATGAATTTTATCAAAAAGCTTTGATTTCTATTCGCAATGAAGCGGATGAAGAAATCAAAAAAGATATGATGACTTATGTTTGTGGGCATTTATGTCACTGGGCATTGGATGCGACAAGCCATCCATATGTGTTTTATCGCACGGGAACTTGCAAAGGCAAGAGTGCGTGGTATCATCATCGTTTTGAATCGTTGATTGATGCGATCATGTTGAAGGTGAAAAAAGAATGTACGATTGAAGATTTTAAATTCTATGAAATCAGTGATGCATCTAAAGAAGAAGCTCGTGCCATTGCACGTATCTATGTGCCTGCAATCCGTCAGATTCTAGGCTTTGAAATCAAGCCTCATCAAATCATGGAAAGCTTGAAGGATTGGCACTTTATTGAATCTTTATTCTATGATGCTTCTGGAGATAAGCTAAAGGCACTTCAAACATTAGAGACTTTCACCAAAGCCTACAATTCATTGTCTGGATATATCGTACCGAATGAGCCGGATGATCCATATGATGTGATGAATTTATTACATACTCGTTGGGTACATCCAAGTGATGATACGTTGGTTTCAACTGAAAGTTTCTTCGACTTATACGATAAAGCCCAGCTTCTTGCGATGGAGGCAATTCGCTTATTCTTAGCGGCATGTGAGAATCCTGATTTAGATGATGATTTATTAAATCTAATTAAAGACCGAAACTATAATTTGGGTACAAATGATCACAAAGAAATGATAAATTTTGATTTAATTTACGAAAAGTAACTGGAAGGGTTTACAAGTTTTTCAATTAGGCGTATTATAAAGGTGGTAAGAGAAAGAAAGTATGGCTCACCTTTCGACTCAATATCCATCTTGTGTGTATATATCCTTCCTTAAAACACATAAGAAATTACTTTATCGATCCTTTCGATGAGAGAAAGCACTTCGGTGCTTTTTTTCTTTTTCTTGACAATTTTTTTGCGTGATATAAAATAATTTAGGTTATACATACAATTTAAAAGGAGTTAATAAACATGATTAGTTCAAATGATTTAAAACCAGGTCTTACAATTTTAGTCGATGGCGAAATCTATACGGTTTTAGAAGCATCACAAAATAAAACAGCTCGTAGTGCCATGGTTGTTAAGGCGAAAGTTCGTAATGTTCGTACTGGAAGTAATGTTGAATTGTCTTGGGGTGGTGGCGAAAAGGTTGAACCAGCTCAGATTGAAAAAAGAGAAATGCAGTATTTATATGATACAGATGAAGCTATGGTATTTATGGATAATGAAACATATGACCAGGTTGAAATTCCTATGGATCGTTTAAAATGGGAAAGAAACTTTATTGTTCCAAATTCAAACGTAAATATTTCTAGCTATGAAGGTGAAATCTTAGGTGTTATTTTACCGGATAAGGCAACATTGAAAGTTGTTGAATGCGAACAGGCGGTAAAGGGAGATACAGCAACAAGTGCTAGTAAAAATGCAGTATTAGAAACTGGATTAGAAGTAAAAGTTCCTTTATTCATCAACCAAGATGAAATGATCGTTGTCAACACAAACGACGGAAAATATTCAGGACGTGCAAAATAGGCAATCGCCTATTTTTCTTTTTTTGCGAGATAGTGTATAATAGTAGGGAATGTTTAGGAGGTACTTATGACTCAACTTTCAAGAAAACAAAAGTATCAAGAACTTAGAGATCGTTTAGATGAAGAAACAACTGCTGCTCAAGCGCAGCCAGTGAAACTACAAAGATTATCGCGTGTAGATAGTGGCTCTCATGCCAACAAACCATTGTATCCACATGATACAGTGCGTGTTTCGCCTACTGTAAAAGAAATGCCTACATCTCCAGTGATGGAAGATTTGCTTGGAGAAGTGAAGCAATATAATATTGATAATGGTAACCGTATCACAGATGATACACAGATCAATATTTTAAAACAGTTAGACACAACAAGTAGTGATACAATGAAGAGAAATCAACATGTGATTCCTATGGATACAGATGATGAAGATTTAGGTTCAACAATGAAGATTTCAAAACCAAGACAGACAATCACTCGTCAAGAGCCTAAAGAAGAAAAAATCGTTCTTACAAGTCAGGATGTAGAGGATGTTAAAAAGCCAGTGGATGATGAATTGGATTTGATGTATCTTTCTCATGATGATTTTGATAAAACGGAAGAACAGCCTAAAAAGGATAAGAAGAAAAAGTCAAAGCGCAAAAAAGAAAAGCGTGATGAACTTGAATCTATGCCTAGCGCAAAAATGCGTATGAAAACTTCTGATTTTGAAAAGGCTAGCAGCCATAAAGAAAAGAAGAGTTCAGAAATCGTATTGAATGTCGTTTTAGCTATATTGATCTTAGCTTTGGTTGCGATCATTGGCTATTTAGTATGGACATTTAAAAATATTTAATGAGGATGGACATGAAAAAAATTAATATTGCGATTGATGGCCCTAGTGGGGTCGGTAAAAGTACGATTGCGGATATTGTTGCAGAAAAGTTAAATATGCGCCATTTAGATACGGGTGCTATGTATCGTTGTGTGGCGTATAAAACATTAAAAGATGGAGTCAATATTCAAGATGAAAAGGCAATGTCGGATTTGATGGACACAATTGACATTCATTTTGATCAAGATAACCATGTATATTTAGATGGGGAAGATGTATCTAAAGAAATTCGTATGAATAATGTATCTATGCAGGCTAGTAAAACAAGCCAGCTAGGTATTGTACGAAAAAAATTAGTGAATCTTCAACAAAAAGTATGTGCCAATAAAGGTTTTATTGTAGATGGTAGAGACATTTGTTCTGTTGTTTTGCCAGATGCAGAAGTAAAGATCTTTATGAGTGCATCGAGTAAGGCTAGAGCCCAAAGAAGATATGATGAATATATTTCAAAGGGAATCGATGCTGATTATGAAACGATCTATCAGGATATTGTCGCAAGAGACTATCAGGATATGCATCGTGAAATTTCGCCTTTAGTAAAAACAGAAGATGCGATTGAAATTGATACTTCCGATTTAACAATTGATGAAGTCGTTTCAAAAGTATTAGATATAGTTGGATAATGTAGAAAGGGGACCACAATATGATTCGAGGTACTGTGGCCATCGTAGGTCGGCCAAACGTCGGAAAATCAACGATATTCAATCGTTTGATTGGACAAAGAAAGAGCATTGTAGATGACACACCCGGAGTAACAAGAGATAGAATTTATGGTGAAGTGGAATGGCTGACACAAACTTTTCGCTTGATCGATACGGGTGGTATTCAAATTGAGGACCAGGCATTTGCTCAGGAAATCAATATGCAGGTAGATATTGCGATTGAAGAAGCGGATGTCATTATTTTCTTAACTTCTGCCAAAGAAGGAGTAATGACAGATGATACAATTATCGCAAGAAAGCTGCAAAAGTGTAAAAAGCCAGTTATTTTAGCTTGCAACAAAGTGGATAATCCAGAAATGCAGATGAATGTATATGAATTCTATGCGTTAGGTCTAGGAGATCCTATTGCGATTAGTGGGGCACATGGCATTGGACTTGGCGACTTGTTGGATGTCGTGATGGAAAAACTTCCAGAAAAAGATATTGCTCCATATGAAGGAATTACTTCATTCTGTTGTATTGGTCGTCCTAATGTTGGAAAATCAAGCTTGGTAAATTCCATCTTAAAAGAAGATCGTGTTATAGTATCCAATGTAGAAGGTACTACGCGTGATGCGATTGATACGCCATTCTTTGTTGATGATAAAGAATATATGATCATTGATACGGCAGGTATTCGTAAAAAAGGTAAAATCTATGAGAATATTGAAAAATATTCGATCTTACGTGCTTTAAGTGCAATTGATCGTAGTAATGTCGTGTTATTCTTGATTGATGGTGAAAAGGGTATTCGTGATCAAGATAAGCATGTGGCTGGTCTTGCGCATGATGCTGGTAAAGGTGTTATCATTGTCTACAATAAGTGGGATACAGTTGAAAAAGATGAGAAGACCATGTCAAAGATTGAAAAGGAAATTCGTGCTCAATTCTTGTATTTGAATTATGCACCAATTGCGTTTACTTCTGCACTTACAGGAAGTAAAGTGAATCAATTGATTCCTTTGATTGATCAAGTGCATGATGCATGTACATTGCGTATTCCAACCAATGTATTAAATGATGTCATTTTGGATGCACAGATGATGAATCCGGCAAAACCTCACTTGGGAAAACAATTAAAGATTTATTATGCGAGCCAAGTTGCGGTTGAGCCACCGACAATTGTCTTATTTGTCAATGATCCAGAATTATTGCATTTTAGTTATGCTCGTTATATTGAAAATAAATTAAGAGAAGCATTTGGCTTTACGGGAACTCCAATTAAGATTTTGGCTCGTAAACGCTCATAGTAAGGAGTTAAATATGCGTACAGTTGTGATTGGTAGTGGAAGCTGGGGAACAGCTTTAGCTCAAGTATTACAAGATAATCATCAAGAAGTTTTAGTGTATGGTGTTGCAGAAGCTGAAGTTAATGATATTAATGAAAATCATAAAAACTCAAAGTATTTTGGAGATGTTGAATTAAATCCAGAATTAAAGGCAACAACAGATATTCAATGTGTCAAAGGAGCCGATATTGTATTGTTGGCAGTACCAACAATCGCAATTGATCCAATTTGTCACCAAATCAATGATATATTAGATAAAAAGACAATTATCATCAACGTTTCTAAGGGATTCCACCCAGAAACAAATGAAAGAATGTCTGAAGTTATTCGTCGCTGTATTGATGAAGATAAATTAAGTTCCGTCGTAAGTTTAATTGGTCCAAGTCATGCCGAAGAAGTTGTCATTCGTTTATTAACTACAATTGATGCGATCAGTTTAAACAACGAGGATGCCGTAACCGTTCAAAACTTATTCTCAAATCAATACCTACGTATTTATACAGGAAATGATGAGATTGGTTCTGAACTTGGTGTAGCCATTAAAAACGTTATGGCTATCGCATCCGGTATCTTATCTGGTTTAGGCTATCAAGATAATACGCGTGCAGCCTTGATTACGCGTGGTTTACAGGAAATGATTCGTTATGGTGTTCATTTTGGTGGGCAACAAAAAACATTCATGGGTCTAACTGGAATTGGAGACTTGATTGTAACTTGTACGAGTGTACATTCTCGTAACTTTGAAGCGGGTTACCAAATTGGAAAAGAGAATTCGGTTGAAAACTTCTTTAAGAACAACACAAAAACGGTAGAAGGTGTTCGTACCGCAAAAATTGTTCATCGTGTTGCGAAAGAAAATGGTATTGATATGCCAATTTGTGAAGAAGTTTACCAAATTTTATTCAATGGAAAACTTCCAAGTGAATGTGCACAAGATTTAATGATTAGAGATTTAAAGAAGGAATTTTAATATGGGAAAGTATGTAAATAAAGAGTCTTTAACACAGGCTTTATCTATCAATTTAAATTTGTCTAAAAAAGACGCAGCATTTGCGGTAGACTTAATTTTTAATGAAATGAGTGATGCCTTGGCAAGTGATGGTCATGTAGATATCACAGCTTTTGGTAAGTTTGAAATTTTTGATCGTAAATCAAGAATGGGAATTAATCCTGTCACAAAAGAAAGAATGATGATTCCGGCTACAAAACTTCCAAAGTTTCGTCCAAGTCAGACTTTAAAGAATAAGTGCAACAAATAGGTCATATGACCTATTTTTGTCTTTAGAAAGGATGGATCATGAGCTTATTTATAGTGACATTAGGCTTTACATTAGCTATTTCAAGTAAGTGGGCCTATTCTTATTTTGGTTTATCGAGTTTTGAACAAATTGTATACCACATTAAAGTTCCTTTGGAAGGTACCAATACGCAATTTATTTTTGGATGGATGAAAAAATGTTTACTTCCTGGTTTAATTTTTGGCCTCATTTTTAGTTGGATTCCTATAAATATAGCCAAACTTATTCTTTTACTTTGTTGTATATATGGTCTTTGTCAAATTCATTTTTTTTCATATGTTTTTAACCAATTTAAGAAGACGGATTTCTTTGATAAATACTACGTTGAATCTGAAGTTATTTCACCTGAAAAGAAGATGAATTTTATTCATATCTATCTAGAATCGATGGAAACAACATATGCCACAAAAGAAGATGGAGGTAATGCCGACGAAGATTTATTGCCTTATCTGACTCAGCTTACAAAAGACTCCGTTTCTTTTTCGCAAAATGAGAAAATTGGTGGAGCTAGAGTCTTAACAGGAACGGGTTGGACAACGGGAGGTATTGTTGCGAGTACGTCGGGTCTTCCTTTAATTTTTAGTTTAAAACATAAATTTTGTAAGGACAAAGTTCCATTTATGCCGGGTGTTAATACACTAGGGGATATTCTAGAAAAAGATGGATATCATCGTGTCTTTATGATTGGTTCGGATGCGACATTTGGTGGAAGAAGAAGCTATTTTGATCAACATGGTCATTATGATATTCAAGATACCGTTTCTTTAAAGAAAGAAGGAATTCTTGACAAGGATTATCATGAATTCTGGGGGTTTGAGGATGATAAATTATTTGAATTTGCGAAAGAGAAAATCTTAAGTTTATCAAAATCATCCAAACCATTCGATTTCGAAATGTTGACAGTCGATACGCACCATCCTTGTGGGTATCAATCAAAAAATTGTAAGAATGTATTCAAAGAATCCTTATCGAATTCGATTTATCATACAGATGAAAATCTAAAAGATTTTATGGAATGGTTAAAGAAACAAGATTTCTATAAAGATACTGTTATAGTCATTCAGGGTGATCATACAAGTATGGCGGCTGAATATATTCATGATACATATGCATCTAACTATGATCGTCGAGTGTGGAATGCGTTTATTCATTCTAGAGTGAAACCTAAAAAAGAAAAGAATCGTGACTTTACGACCATGGATTTTTATCCTACAATATTAACAGCTTTAGGATACAAGATTAAAGGCGATAAGCTTGGTTTAGGGACCAATCTATTTGGTGATAAACCAACACTTACAGAAGAGATCGATGCAAATCGAGTTGATAAAGAGATAAAAAGAAATTCAACTTTCTATAGGAGGCTCATGTGAAAAAAAGATTACGCAGTTTCATTATTATATTAGTTGTGGCGTTCATCGTTTTTTCGATGATGGTCACGACCTTCATGCAGATGCTTCGATTCTAACATTCCTTAGTGGAATGTTTTTTCATTTTAAAGTACAATGTAAATAGATGAATCGAGGTTTTAATTATGACAAAAAAACAAAAAATCAAATTTATAGCGTTATTAACGACAACAGCTTCTTTAGCTGTTGGATCTTACTTCTTTAAAAAGAAAGTAGAGAAGATGAAAGAGGATGGTACATTTAATACAATGGTCTTTAAAAAGCGTTTAAACCAATATTTAAAGGCAGCTAAAAAAGATGAATTAACTTTAGAAATTATTGATGGCTTACTAGCTGAATTGGATAAAATGAATGATTTCAAGGCAACGCACGAAGGTTTTGAATTGAATCTAGATACAGATAAGTATATGGAACTACAAGATTATCTTGATGCCTACTATTCTCGATTGGCAAGTTCAAATCATTTTAAACAAGCGGATACCAATGAAGATAATACGCAAGTACGTTTAAGAAAGTGTTTGAACACACAAAAATACATTTTAGAAAATTTCTAAAGAAAGTCTCAAATCTATCTTGAATTTATATAATAAACACGTATGATATCCTTATAAGGATGTGATACACATGGATTTAATACATAAGAAAAAAGAAAATCGGGCTCAGATCTTTCAGAGTTTTGATTCTTTAAAAGGCTTTAAAGAAATGATTCAAAAATGTGAAGTGGAAATTGTAAGCCCGAGAATTTTATCGCAGGATGATTATGAAATCTTAAATAAAAGAGTGCATGAAATTCAAAAAGGAAAACTTGTCACGATTGAGTATTATGATCGTATCAATTATAAAAGAATCACAGGCGTAGTTTCTAAAATCAATCTGGATACGCAAATACTTCAAATCGTAAAGACAAAGATCAACCTGAAACAAATTAGCTACATACAATTAGAGGAGTGAAAACTCCTCTAATATGCGTTGTGGCCACCAATTAATGTATTTCGTTTTTTAGCGGTCGCAAAGTCTAAGGCGTTCATCCCTTTTAAGATGGCATTCTTGCCATAGCGATGCTTGATTTGAACTAAGGTTTCCTGTAGCTTTTTTTCTCGTTCTACTTTTTCTGCATCTGTAAATAAATCATAATTCTCATAATAATATTCATCTTTCACGTCTTGAAAACCAATCGCAATCTGTCGAATGGGATAGTTTGGATTCACAATGCGAATATAGAGTTGTTTGAATTCTTCTAATAAGATGGAATAGGAGTTTGTACAGTTGGTAATCTTACATGAGCCACAGCTTGGTTTGATGCAATCCTTGGAGTAGCCAATCATAAGAGAAATTTGTTTAGTCACTAAATGTTTCTCGGTTAATGTCAATACATTTTGATCCACCATTTCTTTCATAACCACAAAGGCATTTTGGAAGGAATAATCCTCAAAAAGAATTTGGGAATTGGATATAGAATGTTGTTTCGATTTATAATTTTTAATGTCTTGAATGGTCGTAGGCTCTTTGCCCCAAGCATGGTCAATGATATATTCAGCGTTCACACCAAATTCTTTATATAATATTTCAATAGGAAATTGACACAAGTCGTACATGTCATAGATACCTAATTTGTGTAATCTTCTTTCCGTTCCATTTCCAAGCATCCAAAAATCTGTTAATGGAACATGATGCCATAATGTTTGGCGATATAAGTCTTCATTTAAATAGGCCATGCGATCGGCATTGTGTTTGGCGGATATATCCATCGCAATCTTAGCGAGATACAAATTGGTTCCAATCCCCACAGTAGCTGTAAGACCTGTTTTTTCATAGATTCGATCTAATATTTTTTTTGCCAATTCTTTGGCATTGACTTGATAAAGCTTTAAATAGCTTGTGACATCTAAAAATGATTCATCAATGGAATAGACATGAATATCTTCTTTGGCAATAAATTCCAAGAAGACTTTATAAACTTTGCAGCTATATTCCATATACAAGTGCATTCTAGGTGGAGCCATCATGTATTCGATTTTTGGATCAATTTCAAAAATACGACCACGACTCGATACGCCTAGTTTTTTAATGGCTGGTGTTGCAGCAAGAGTAATGGCACCACCACCTCGTGTAGGATCGGCCACTACAAGATTGACTTTGAATGGATCAAGGCCGAGTTCAACACATTCAACGGATGCATAAAAGGATTTTAAATCAATACATAAATATGTTTTTTGCATAAATACCTCCACACCCCATATCGTTCGTATAAAATCATAGTTAAAAATAAATAAAAATTCAAGATAGATTTGAGACTTTCTTAAAAAGCTAATAAATTTTCACTGGTATTTTATTTATTTTTTGATACTATATAGATAAAGGTGGTGTAACTATGCAGTTAAGACAATTATTACTACAATATGAGATTGAAAATAACATTAAACATGATGAGGCGGCTAAAAGAATAGGAATTGGGCGTGCTACATATTTTCGTTGGTTAAAGGGTGAAAGCACACATTTAAAGGCCAATACATTAAAGAAACTATCCGATATGCTGGATTGTGATGTCAAAAGTATTTTGGATGAGGAAGAAAGAATCAAACCAATCGTTGGCAGTGTAAAAGCCGGATATGATGGTTTTCCAATGGAAGATATTGAGGGGTATATTGAATTAAATCGTCATGATGGAAAAAAAGGCGATTACTTTTTACGTGTACGTGGAGATTCTATGATCAACGCCCATATCTATGAGGGGGATCTTGTCTTTGTGAAACAGACAAATGAAGTGGAATCTGGAAGTATTGCGATTGTACTTGTGGGTGAGGAAGCGACATTGAAGCGTGTTTTATATAAAAAGGGTTTAATGATTTTAGAAGCCGCAAATCCTAAGATTGACACAAAGGTTTTTACGTCTGAAGAAGTGGAAGAACTTCCGGTAAAGGTTATTGGAAAAGTCTTATATGCTCGTAGAGACTTTGATTGAGGGAGTAATTGAATGAAGATTTGGATTACTAGACATGGCCAAACAGCTTTAAATAAACAAAAATTAATGCAGGGACTTACAGATGAACCTTTAAATGAGACGGGAATTCAACAAGCAAAAGAGGCAAGAAAAAAGATTGGTGATATTCATTTTGATGCGGTATATGCAAGTCCTCTACAAAGAGCGATTCAGACAGCGTCGATTATGGGCAATGTAGATCAAAAGGATGTAAAGATTGATTCTCGTATTATTGAAGTGGATTTTGGGGATTACGAGCTTCGTAACTACTTTAAATTAGGATTAAAAATGACTTCCTATTGGGCTTTTCCTGAATTGTTGCCAAATCCTAAGTCGGTTGAATCTGTCAAAAGTATGGTCAAACGAAGTCAATCCTTTTTAAAGGAACTTGAAAAGCAGAATTATGAGAATGTATTGATTGTATGCCATGGTGGTATCATTCGTTCTTTATGTGGTTATTTAGAAGATCGTAAAAATGGCATTAAGTGGAGACCAAAGCCAAACAATTGTGAGATTCGTGTTTATGAATCCAATCATGGTAAGCATACATTCATTAAGACATATAAGTAAGGAATGTATAGACCACGTTTAATGGCAAAAAGGAGTAAATACACATGTTGACATATACTTATTTAGAAAAAGGGAAATTTGCGTTGATAGAGAAACCAAAACCGATACTTCTTCATGAAAGGGATGCGATTGTAAAAGTAACACTTGCGAGCATTTGTTCAAGTGATCTGCATATTAAACATGGTAGTGTTCCTCGTGCAGTACCTGGTATTACCGTTGGTCATGAAATGGTTGGTATTGTAGAACAAGTTGGAAGTAAAGTAACACATGTAAAACCTGGAGATCGTGTAACAGTGAATGTGGAAACATATTGTGGAGAATGTTTTTTCTGCAAGAATGGATTTGTGAATAATTGTACGGATGATAATGGAGGATGGGCTCTTGGCTGTCGTATTGATGGTGGACAAGCTGAATATGTGCGTGTTCCTTTTGCAGATCAGGGGTTGAATAAGATTCCTGAACAAGTTAGTGATCGACAGGCTTTGTTTGTAGGGGATGTACTAGCTACAGGATATTGGGCAACTCGTATTTCTGAAATCAAAGAAGACGATACTGTGTTGATTATTGGTGCAGGGCCTACAGGTATTTGTACTTTATTGTGTGTTATGCTTCAAAAGCCAAAAAGAATAATTATGTGTGAAAAAGATGAATCTCGCCTAGCTTTTATCCATGAACATTATCCAGAAGTTTTGACAGTAACTCCAGAAAAATGCAAAGACTTTGTGCTAGAAAATAGTGATCATGGTGGTGCAGATGTTGTTCTTGAAGTTGCGGGTGTACCCTCTACTTTTCAGCTTGCATGGCAATGTGCAAGACCAAATGCGATTGTGACAATAGTCGCTTTATATGATGAACCACAAATCTTGCCACTTCCAGACATGTATGGAAAAAACTTAATCTTCAAAACCGGCGGTGTTGATGGTTGTGATTGTGAAAAGACTTTACAATTAATTGCACAAGGTAAGATCAATACAGAACCTTTGATTACACATACGTATCCTCTTAGTAAAATCGCCCAAGGATATGATTTATTTGAAAATAAAAGAGATGGTGTAATTAAAGTCGCAATCGAGTGCTGATTTCAAGTATAGAAAAAAGAATCCGATAATCATGTATTTCAATATGGTTTCAGGATTTCTTTTTTTGACATTTTTTAGCTGAATTAACTAATATAATAAGACATGTTTGTGAAAATTTATACCATATATTACAATAACAATATTAATTGCTTGCGAACGCAAGCGATTAATGTGTATAATAAAGAAAAGGAGTGATACTATGGCAAATACAACTGCTGTTTATGCTAGAATAGATACAAAACTTAAAGATAATGCCGAGAGCATTCTTTCTCAGCTTGGCATTTCTCCATCCAGTGCAATTCAGATGCTTTATAGCCAAATCGTACTGAAAAAAGGTATCCCATTTGATTTGAAGCTTCCTTCTTCTGAACCATTAGCTGTTGGTGCAATGACAAAAAAACAGTTAGACAAAGAGCTTCAAAAGGGAGTTGATTCCATCAATACTGGAAATGTGTATTCTGCAGATGAAGTAGATACAATACTCGCAAAAGAATTTGGAATATGATGAATAACTATAAAGTCAGCTATTCTGGAGAGGCACTTTCCGATTTACGTGAAATTTATTCTTATATTGCGTATGAACTTCTTGTTCCTAAAACTGCTGCCGCTCAAATAAAGCGTATTCGAGAAAAAATCCGTTCATTAGATTTTATGTCAGCTTGTCATGAGCTAGTTGAATGGGAGCCTTGGCAATCGATGAATATGCATCAGCTGCCTATAGATAATTATATTGCATATTATCTTGTTGATGACAAGACAAAGATGGTTATAATAACTCGAATATTCTATGGCGGCCGTGACATTAAAGGAATTATTAATTCAAATATATAAACAGAAATGGAACTTTTAACTAGGGTTCCATTTTTAGTGTGTATTAAGATAGGTTTATTTGATAAAATAAAGACACAATGAATTACTAGGAGACAATTACGATGAATAAACAATATAATTATACAAATATCATAAAGGAAACTTTAATCTTAACTGTTGCGGTTGGAATTATTGGTGCAGCCGTCTATTTTTTTCTTGTGCCCAGTCATACTTCAGTAAGTAGTATTTCTGGATTGGGTATTATACTATCTAATTTTATACCTCTACCATTATCAGTCATCACCATGATTTTAAATGTCGTTTTATTGATTATTGGCTTTCTAACTTGTGGCAAAGAATTTGGTGTAAAAACAGTCTATACAAGTATTATGCTTCCTGTTTTTCTTGCATTTTTTGAAATTATTTTTCCAAATTTTGTATCTTTCACAAACAGTCAAGAACTCGATGTATTGTGCTACATTCTTGTAGTGAGCGTGGGACTGAGTATTTTATTTAATCGAAATGCTTCATCAGGTGGTCTTGATATTGTCGCAAAGATCATGAATAAATATCTGCATATGGAACTAGGAAAAGCAATGTCCTTATCGGGTATGTGTGTGGCCTTATCCGCAGCTCTTGTTTATGATAAGAAAACAGTTGTATTAAGTATTTTGGGCACTTATTTTAATGGAATTGTTCTGGATCACTTTATCTTTGATCATAATATTAAACGAAGAGTTTGTATCATCACTCCGAAAGAAAAAGAACTTCGCGAATATATCATTCATGAACTACATAGTGGGGCAACCGTGTATGAAGCTTATGGTGCATACAATATGGAAAAGCGTAATGAAATCATCACAATCGTAGATAAAGCGGAATATCAAAAGTTGATGAAATTCATCAATACACTCGATCCAAAAGCATTTATCACTGTATATAATGTATCGGATATGCGATATCAACCAAAGATTTGAGTAAGGCAAGGCCTTACTTTTTTTTCCTTTATTATGACCTATTTGGACAATACATTTGATTCTAAATGGCTAAATGATTAATATGAAGATAAGGAGATAGGGTATGGATAAAAGGGTAATTATTAATTGTATAATCATAATTTTAATTTGGATTTGTAATCGTATGGCTTATTATTACTTATCTGGAAATACAAGTTTAATTGTGAGTGGCATAATCCTAATTATTGGCTGCTTAATAATGTGGAGGTTCAACCATGAATATCGATGAATATATAAGATTTGATGATATAAATAAACAATTTACCATTCCATCCGGTACATATTCTTATAGTGATGTAGTTCGTGTTTCTGTCTTAAATGAAAAGGCTAAAGGAAAGGGTATTCCATTTACGGCTATACTTCCTTCAGGACCATTACCATTTGGGATTCTACAAGATCCATATCTATTTGTTGGAGTAAAGGTTGTATAAAAGATGAAACTATTTTGGCCATATATGTTTCTAAAGAAAAGACGATGGTCAATATGAATCAATATATTAAAGATCGCAAGGTTGCAGAAAAGATAAAAGAGGTGATGAAAAAGAATCGGTTAAGATTCTTTCTTCTTGTATTCAGATATAATTAATCCGGATAAAGTAAGTATGGTTCCAAGAACAATACATGGCGTAATCTTTTCATGTAGGATAATTACTGAAAAGATAATTGTGGCAATGGGGTTTAAATATACATATTGATTGGTTCTAACACTTCCTAATATGGAACAAGAATAGTTCCAAATCACAAAACATCCTGCACAAGCTACTACACCTAAGAAAAGTAGATTTAATAGATTGAGTGGGATTAGAATCTCATCCATGGATACATCAAATCCTAATATTGGAAGGCTGATTGTCATAAAGAAAAGTCCCCACGCAAAGATTCGTTTCGTATTTTGAATGGAAGTATGTCCTAATTCATTGACTTTCTTTAATACAACACTATAAATAGCCCACATGATGGCTGCCACAATGGTAAGAATATCTCCTTTTGGAGATAGGTGCATTTGTTGGCCATTGAAGCTAATGAAGAAGATTCCAATAAAGGCTACAATAAATCCAACCACAAAGTTCATTTTAAAAGGCTCATCCTTAAAACATAAATAGGCAAGTATCGAAGTAAAGAATGGAGCTATCGATATTATGACACCTACATTTGTGGCATATGTATAGACTAGAGCTGTACTTTCTATAAAGTAATATAAGAAAACACCGGTTAATCCACTTAGAATATACCAAATCTCATCTTTTCTATTTTCTAGTTTTAATATTTTAGGACTTAAAATGCATAGTGTTAAAAAACCAATTAAAAAGCGTATAAATAACAGTTCAATGGGTGTGAAACTATCTAAAAGAATCTTACTCGATACAAAGGTAGAACCCCAAATCATAATGCACACAAAGGCTAAAATATGTCCGATCATTGTTTTATTTTTCATGCCAAATAATTATAACAAGAAAGTGAAGGGAAGTGTAAAAAAATGAAGAAATTAGATCCTGTTGTCATTATTGTCGATGTGTTATTACTTATTGGATGTGGATGCATGTTCTTATATGGAAAGATGTCTGCTCATTCATTGTTTATTGTTGGTCTTGTTTTGATTGCACTTTTAGTCATTTATCTTTATGTCACAAACTATAAAGATAATCATTATGGAGGTAAATTCCATCAAGACTTTTAGGCGGTAGAAATACCGCTTTTAATATGCTATATTTAGATTAAAGAAGGTAACTTTATGGGCGGATTGTGTGTATTACTATTAATGATGTTTTGTGTAGGATGGATCTTATGTGTGTTCTTTCTATCGATGTTGATTCCACTTTTGATCCTCTATAATGGAATTGTTGGTGTTGTATGTGTAATTCTATATTTTGTACTACGCAAGAAATCTGTCTTTACTAAATACGCAGAAGGCTATAAACATGTATTATCATCCATACTAAAATATGGATTGATTGTTTATGGAAGTATTTCATTAGTATTTAGTATCATTTTAGCTGTTTTAAACTTTTGTTAGGAGAAGGTTTTATGACGATATTAGGTGTGGATTTAGGAACAACCAACAGTTTAGCGGTTGTCTATAAAGAAGGAAAACCCGTATTGATTCCTAATGCGTATGGTGAATATGTAACTCCAAGTGCTGTCAGTATTTTGGATGGTAAGATTGTTGTTGGGAAATTAGCTAAGGAAAGACTCATTACGCATCCAGAGTGTAGTGCATCTTTGTTTAAGCGAAATATGGGCACAGATGTTACTTATGCATTAGATAAGAAAGAGTATGATTCAGCTACACTTTCTTCTTTTGTCGTGAAACAATTGATTGAAGATGCGCAAAATTATTTACAAGAATCTATCGATGAAGTTGTGATCAGTGTTCCGGCTTATTTTAATGCGCGTCAAAGACAAGATACAAAGCGAATAGGCGAACTTTTAGGAATTAAAGTGGAGCGTTTGATCAATGAACCAAGTGCTGCAGCCATCGCATGCCATATGGATGATGAATATGAAACATTCGTCGTGTTTGACTTTGGTGGAGGAACTTTAGATGTTTCGGTTGTCGACTGTTTTGAAAATGTGATTAGCATCAATGCGATTAGTGGAAACAATCATTTGGGTGGCACGGATTTTGATCGAGCTATGACCGAATACTTTTGTTTAAAAAATGGGTTAAACTATAATGTCTTAGACTCTTCTTTTCAACAAAGTATTTTACGTGCTTGTGAACAAGCTAAAATTAGGTTGAGTACACAAAGTGTGGTTGAAGTATCTTTAGTTCATTTAAATAAGAATTATAATTGTATATTTGATGAAAATGTATTATTTAATACTACACATTCTTTACTAGAATCTTGTAAAAATGTGATTGGTAAGGCCGTAAAAGACAGTGGTTTTTCAGCTAGTGAGCTTGATAGTTTGATTCTTGTAGGAGGCTCAAGCAAAATGCCAGTACTTCAACATTATTTATCAGACGCTTTAAATATTCCTGTATTAAAAGAAGAAAACATGGATTCTTTAGTTGCACTCGGACTTGGAAAATACATTGGTATTAAACAAAGGGATGAAAATATTAAAGATGTAGTTGTGACGGATATTTGTCCTTTCTCCTTAAGTACTTCTACTTACAATGAACAAAATCCAGACTTAGAATTATCAACTGTGCTTATCCCTAAAAACTCAGTTTTACCAACAAGTAAAAAGATGACTTTGCGTACCGTGCATAAAGGGCAAACTAAAGTCAATATTAGTGTTTTTCAAGGGCAGGCTATGTATGCAAAAGAAAACTTATTTCTAGGCCAAGCTTGTATTCATGTTCCTAGAAATATACATGATTATGAATCGTTTGATTTGATCTATTCATATGACATTAATTCTATGTTGTATGTAGAAGCCATTGTACATTCTACTAAGAAACATTATATTTTTAGAGTATCAAAAGGTGATGTGTTAGAAAAAGTAGATGCTTCTATTCGTTTGGATTCCATCAAAGAAGTATCTTTAGCTTTATATCAAAATAATGAAGTGGATGCCCTGCTTGCTCGTATTGAAAGAATCTATCAAGAAGTGGATGATGAAACACAAGGTTATTTAATGCGTCTTCATGCAGAATTCACAAAAGATATGGAAACTTTGATCAACAATATCCAAAAAAGGAAACGTCTTATAAATCAAGTTACACAAATCTTGAATCAAATCGAAGAAAGTCAAAATGTAGATTCTTTAGATATCTTTAGTCAAGAAGAGGATGAAGAAGGAGAATATTTAGCATGAATGCGTGGGAAATATTAGGGATTGAGCCTACAAAGGATAAAAAAGAAATAAAAAAAGCTTATGCGAGACTTTTAAAACAGTATCATCCTGAAGAGAATCCGGAAGAATTCAAACAAATTCAGGCTGCTTATCAACAGTGTCTACATCCAGATCAAGAAATAGAGTCTGTTTCATTTGAACAAAATAAACAAGATATTCAAACACAATCCATTTCGACTAAAGAGGATACAATCGTTCCTCCACCTATTCCTAAAGTAGAAACATTGTTTGTGAAGATTGAAAAGGATATAGTTGTTTACCAGGATATATTGAATTCGATTGAAAAAAATTTGCCTAAAAAGATTGGGTCTAAAGAGATTGTACAAGTTTTTACAGAACCTAAAATCATGCCGTATTTAGAGGATGAATTGTTCTGTAGAAGATTAGAAGACATCTTTTTATCGCGTACATTAAAATATGTCAAAAATCCAAGGGATTCGGTTTATATCTATTTAGGAAAGTATGGTATGTCAAAAGTATCAAATGCGATGGATTATTCAAATGTCCCATTATATAAAAGGCCAGCCTTTGTAGCTTTTATTGTGATTAGTGTCATTCTTTTAGAGGTGATATTGGGCATTGTTTAATAATCGCAAGAAATTTGGATACCCAAATTTAATGATCAATTCTAAATGGCTAGAAATAGCCTTTTTATTGTGTTAATGTTTAGTTATAAAAACATATTTAACTTTAGAAGAGGTAAAACTCAACACATCTTATTTAGATGGGTCCATATATAAAACGTATATTACCCATTTCTTTTCATATACGAAAGCCCGTCATGAAATTCGATATCTTTATGATAAAAATGACAATATACATTCTGTTGAATTGTATGAAATAATAGATCGAAAAGTAGATCCAGACACAAATGAATTATTTGTTCGTGCTGAATTCGAATTTGAAGATGATGAAGATATGGATGCTTTTCTTCATAAACCCCTCTACTTTAAAGAGCCAGAATGGTTTCATGATTTAACACATGAAGAAATTGTACAATTGAATTGTGTTTTTGAACAATATGAACCTGTTTTAGGATCACTTATCGAAAGAAAAAATGTTTATATAAATGTAAATGGAACCGTGCAAATAGACGATAAAATTTATCATTTGTCTGAACCAAAGATCTGTGAGTTTTTTATGAAATCAAAATAAATTTAGGTAGTGAAAAGACATATCAACCACTCCTATGTGGTGGTGGCAGTAGTCGATATATCTTGCATCTAAAAAGCGGCAAATCAATAGAGTATTCTGGTGATTATGCACTATGTGATGGCACTCCATATGGATGTAAAAGATATACAAAACTAATTGTGGATGATTTACTTAAACAAGTGATTGATTCTTTTTGAGAATTCTAATAAGCTATTATTAAAGGAGAAATTTAAATATGCGATATGGATTTGGAGTAGATATTGGTGGTACTACAATAAAAATTGGATTGTTTTCAGTGAATGGAGATTTGATGGAAAAATGGGAAATTCCAACAAACAAAACAGATAATGGAAAATATATTCTTACTGAAATTGCTGATTTTATTAATCGTACTATTGAAAAGAAAGACATCGAAAAAAGTGATGTGATGGGTGTAGGTTTAGGTGTACCAGGACCAGTAAATAAGAATGGTTTTGTGAGTGTATGTGTGAATTTAGGATGGAATTCATTGAATGTTGAAAAAGAATTCCATGAAATTTCAGGCCTTCCTGTTAAAGTAGGCAATGATGCCAATGTTGCAGCACTTGGTGAAATGTGGCAAGGTGCTGGGAAAGGATATCAAGATGTATTAATGGTTACACTTGGCACTGGTGTTGGTGGCGGTTGTGTTTTAAATGGACAGATCGTTTCCGGAATTCATGGTGCTGGCGGAGAAATCGGACACATGCCTGTAAGGGATGATGAGAAAACTCCATGTAACTGTGGAAATCATGGATGTTTAGAACAATATGTTTCAGCTACTGGAATTGTTACTCAGGCTAAGAAGATGTTAGAGAATGATAAACGTCCTTCTAGTTTACGTGATTATGATTGTTTAGAAGCTAAACACATTTATGACGAGGCTAAAAAAGGGGATGTCATCGCTAACGAATTAGTGGATTCCACTTGTAAAATTATCGCAAAGGCATTGGCACAAGTTTGTAGCGTAATTGATCCAGAAATCATTGTGATTGGTGGCGGTGTTTCAAAGGCTGGAGATATTTTAACTTCAAGAATCACTCAATCTTTTAAAAAATATGTATTTAATGCATGTGCTTCTACACCTATCGTTTTGGCTAAACTTGAAAATGATGCTGGAATGTATGGGTGTGTAAAATCATTATTTTAATTCTACTAAAAATGCAAGGATTCAGCCTTGCATTTTTTCTATAATAATGGTGAGAATATACGAATAATGCTTAAAAATAAACCTTTCACAATATTCACATGGGTATCTTCTACTTGAATTTTTTTACAATGTTCTAATGTATCAAAAAAGTTTTGTTTCACATCCATGATCTTCTTAGATTTATACAATAAAGTGCCATTTTCAAAATGTAGGTATAAGGAGCGATAATCTAAGTTGATTGTTCCTACTGTGGCATATGTATCGTCACAAATAAAGACTTTTGAATGTACAAAACCAGGCTCATATTCATAAATTTTAACGCCGCCCTGAATTAATTGTTTATAATATGTAGTTCCCATATCATGCACAATCTGTTTATCGGCAATACCGGGCATGATGATTCTAACATCGACACCTTTTTTAGCGGTATGAATTAATGTGTTGATCATTTCTGAATCAATGATAAGATAAGGAGTCATTATATATACATATTTATTGGCACTATTTAATAAATCTTCATAAACGGATTGTCCCGTCAATTCTTCGTCTAACGGAGTTTCTGCATAAGGAGCAATATATCCATCAAACAAAGTTTCTTCTACAACATCTTCATTTTTGAAAACAGAATAATCAAAGTCTTCATGACGTAAAGCGTTCCAGTTTGTTAGAAACATTACTAAATAAGACCAAACGGCTTTACCTTTAATACAAATGATATTGTCCATCCAATGACCATGTTTTACTTTCTTATTGATATATTCATCAGCTAAATTCGCGCCACCACTAAAGGCAACTTTACCATCAACAATCAAAATTTTACGATGATCACGATGATTCATAATCGTATTAATGATTGGGGAAATACGATTGAAGGAAACAGCTTTGATGCCTTTTTTCTCTAATTGTTTCGCATAAGAAGCGGGAAGTGTACCTAAAGATCCCATATCATCATACATGATACGTACTTCTACACCTTGTTTTACTTTTTCTTCTAAAATAGAAAGAATCGAATTAAACATAAACCCCTCTTCAATGATGAAATATTCCATAAAAATATAGTTTTCTGCCTTTTTTAGTTCTTCTAACATGACATTAAATCCATTTTCGCAGGGTGCATAATATTCAAAATCCGTATTTCGATAAATAGGGAAGCCCTCTTCATGTAAGAAAGCAAGCTGTGAGACATAGTCTGGATTATCGTTACGAATTTCATCAATAATCGATTCATCTTGTATATAGTAGCTAGATGCCTTTTTTTGTTCTTTAATAATATTACGGAATGTTTTTCCAAACAACAAACTTAATAACATCAATACATACACAAATGTACCAAAGACAGGAAACAACATAATCAGAATAATCCACATGAGATCTGAAGATAGATGTCTACTTGTACGTACGATATTTAATCCGATTAAAATGGATAGAATGTGTAAAACAATTTCAATAAAGACAAAAGACGTTGTTAGCCATTTAAATAGATTACAATATAATACAATTTCACCTAATGCGATGATGACTAAAGGAATAATTCTTCCAAGCCATATTTTTAATTTCATAAATATCCACTCATTTCTAGTATAAAGTAATATACCATTTTCACGAACAATAAAAAAGAGCCAACTATGATTGGGTAGGGCATGCTGGCTCGAAAAAATATATACCGAACAGGTCTAATCAGAAAGGAAAAGAAAAAACCTATCGACAAGACATAGTATACCACTCGTGTTTTTGATTTGAAAGAAAAAACAATAAAAAATGAAACCCACACTAGGTTTCATAAAACAATCTATAAAAAGAGGAGAGAACTAGTGTATTAGTGTTTTTTTTTGAGGAGACTAGTTCTCAATCGACTGTTAGATGGAATCACACATGAGATAGTTGGCGTTGTTTATGTGTGACGTATTATTATTGTTTGTTGGCTTATAAACATTCATCTAACTGCCAAAATTATACCATGTTTATTTGAAAAATAAATTGACATATGTTATATTTTTGAAAATATTTTCTGAAATATAGACATTATCCCTTTATATAAGGCAACATCAACTTATTAATTTCTGAAACAATTTTCTTGCGAACTAAAGTATCCGTACTCGAAGCTATTATATATCCATACAATAAGTCAATCATACATTGATCAAGATCTTTACCTGACATCACATCAAACACTGTTGATGTACCGCTTTGACTAGACAGTTGAAGAAAGAACTTCCAAAGGTTTTAAAGGCTTTTTCAAGAGCGTTATGAGAACCTTTGAGGAAGAAAGCAAACATAACAAAAGAACTGGAAGCAACTCCAGTTCTTCGTGCTACTATTTAAAATCCAAATCATCCATCACCATCGTACGATGGATTTCTTCCACTTCTGCATCTGTCAATTCGTTATCCTGTTCTAGATAGAATTCAATTAAAATGTGGAAATTAGCTATTTATAACCATTCCCTTGCGTGAACACCGGTGGATCATAGTCCATCGGTTTGGCAGAAAGTTTCAACTTGAAATCACAATAATCATCATCAAAGCAGGTATGCTCTCTGTACAGTGGGGCACCCAGAATACCGAACATGACATAATCCAGATTACAGAGGTAAGGCATGTATTCTTCATATCCGTATTTTTTTGCAAAATCCGCTAGCGGACAAACGAGGTTGTGATAACTGAAATCATACCCCTTTTCTGGTGGAATCTGTGTCTGTGTCTCGAAACTTCCGGGATTCTGTGCAGCGTTTAATGCATTCTTCCTATCCTTTTTTAGGAATATTTTTGTAAGAAATCGGGGATTAGTAAAGATTTTACCCATTATACTCCGTAAAAAAGACGGAATCTTTTTAAACTGACGCTCATAAATCAGAATCATCAGGTGACCGCTCTGCGCTGTCGTAACACCATATTTTTTTATTACTTCACCCATGCTCACAAATATGTAAGCTCCGATAAGGTTCTTTGTTCCACTGGCAGCATCTCCGCCAATATAAGGGAATCTTTCTAACATCTCATCCTGATAGTTTGTCCAAATTTCTTGAATGAGGGTATCATAAGACTGTCCAGTAAGCGATTCTAGTTCATAGCTGATATAATTCATGTAAGAATTTAAAGTTTTATGCCATTTTTTTAGATTTTTTTGGTAATATCTGTGCATACATTTTCTTCTCCTATATTATCGCAATTGACCTGTTTTCTTTATAAAAATTCGCCTTTAGTTACTAGCCAAAGAGAACACACTCTTAACCACCTCTTTTTAGAGAATGTCATGGGAAACCCGCAGCCTATTAAGATTACAAGTATAACGTTAATTATGTATCTAGTATACTTGATTTTTGATGTCATCTCAATTAAAGGAGTGATTTTCGATTGCTTTAAGAACGCTCTCGTAGAACGAAAGTTACTTTTATAACTAATCCTACGAAAACATTATTTACCAAAGTGTGCAATTCGTCGTTGTCGGTTTTCGAGAGCGTTGTGAGAGGATTCGAGAAAAGAGAAGGGTATAAAAAAAGACTGAAATCATTGATTGATGATTCAGTCCTGTAGTATTTAATTACTTCAAAGCAATTAAACTGTTCATGATATTTGTAGTAATATCGTTTTGTTGTGTTGCCGTTAGATAGTTAGATGTACGAATGATTACAGTACCTACAACCTTATGTGATCCACTGCATAACATTCCACCACCATCGAAAGCAGACAGGTATGTATCACGTTTTTGAGCATCTTCTTCAGTTTCAAAGACTTCGATACATCCACCACCGTCTGTACCTTTTTCGATAGAATCACCATCTTCAATGTAGTTTGCGGCAGTGTCTACTAAATCTGATGTAAAGAAAATCGCAGAAGTATATCCACCAGCTTTATGAAGCATACCATTTACATCGTTTTCTTCGTTCACAGCCAATGCTTGCGATACGTTTGGAATTCCGTTCAATCTTTCCAAAACAAAGGATTCAGATGGGTTGGTAACTTGTTTACGTTGAGCAATACTATCTTTCATTGCTTTTTTAGAATCTGTTAAAGCTTGGATAATCTCAGCTTTATCAGCTTTCTTTTTAAGCTTTTTGTTAGCTTCTTTAATATCTTCTTTCTTAGATGGACATTCAGGAACTTCAACAATTTGTTGTTTTGCTTGGCTGATAGTTTCTCTTGCTGTTTTTAAAACTGTTTCATCCAAAGGTTTAACCTTGGATTTAGTAAGCTTCTGCAAGGCTTTAACATCCTTGTTGATAGTCTCGTTGTTCTTCTCAACGATTGAAGCTGTTTCTTCAAATGAAGATTTAGCTTTCTCAGTTTCAGCATCTGAACAGGCTGTTAAGCCAAATGCCAAAACAAACGATAATAGTAGTGCAAAGTACTTTTTCATAATTACAACATCTTCTTTCTTATTTACTTTCTTTGTACTCTTTAAGAACTTTACTCAATACATATTCTACAACTATAGTTTTATGTAGAACAGTGGCTTTATGATAAATAAATCTATATTGCGGAGACATTTTAATTGATTCAGTATCAGTATTTACAGGTTCTTGAGATTGGTCCATATTATAAGTCCACGAATAAAATTCTGCATTATCTTCTAATGTTTCTGATAGCTCATACATTTTAATTCTAGATCATCACCATCATAATTTGCAAGAGCAGCCATCATTTGAGAGCCATCTATACCAATAATCGCAAGATAAGAACTAAAACTATTTGTTACATCTTCAGTTTCATATGTAAGATTATCAGGAAATGCTTTACTCATAGTCTTATCATCATTATCAAAAAACTCTTTTACATCTCCATCAATATTCAAAAGAAGTCTTGCTTTTGCATATCGAAGCAGCAAAATAGACATATCTAGGTGAATAGATTAAAAATATAAGTATGAAATTTCGCAAATTCATTATTTACTTATGATATAGTAAGCTTGGTAAATAAATATATTATAAATTTAATGAGCTTTATGAACTTACAAAAAAATAGAGAAGGGAATTTAATGGCAAGTTTTAAAATGAGTTGCTTTGATCTCTCTCATCGTATAAATATATTTTATTTTGACGTAAGGAGTGAATGTCGAAACAAATTCTTATCGACGAACTTAATGAAGAAAAAGAAAATAAAAGAAGAATATAGAAAATATGGTTCAAATAGTTGAGACAATAAAACTTACTGTTGAAGAAACTGAATGGAACAAATTGGAATACTTCGATAGTTTATATAATAAAAGATACAGATTCTGATGCTTGCAGAAAGTGACAAAAAAATACAAAATATCAGAAACAAATATTGAGAACTTGGTTTACGTAAGCAAGATGATCAACATCGTGATTGGCAAAGTCCATCAAATCTATACAGATGTAACATCAGACGATATCGCACGATATGTACGACAAATCTTGGCAGAAGATGAATACCATCGTATGAAGCCAACTGAAGTTGCAAAAGAGGTAGTTTCTATCATCACTGGAAGTCCAACTCAGAAAAAGAGAAGACCTTCATCAAAAGCACCTGCATCTAAGAACATCTGCGATTACATCTCGAATGCCTAGAACAAAGAGACTTAATGTTTCTTTGTTTTTTTTCTTTCACAAACGAGTGAAACAAACTTTGGAAGTTCTTAGTTTCATGAAGTTAGAACAAATCTTTTTCGTAAAAGCAATGGTGTTACAATTTTTTTGTATGAAAATTAAACACGATATATTTCATCTCTACAAACCACTTATATTTTGTGTTAAAATAAATCAATAAATCGGAATTTTGCTTTCGATGACCAGAATGAAAATCGTTACCGTTGCGCCTGTTTTCACAAGCGTTGCGTGACATAAAAAGAATTCTATTTTAATATCACAGTATCAAAAACAAAGGAGGTTCTTTCGTATTATAGAACTAGAAGTTATTCAAGTAATAATTCTAGTTTTTTATTTTA